>OIJH01000544.1_pt1 | contig 7568 bp, 4 predicted proteins | sample 1583511 | NCBI WGS metagenome assembly OIJH01 (sample SAMN02674699, study PRJEB24791) | human gut metagenome, SKBSTL042 | isolation source: stool | host: Homo sapiens | place: USA | reverse complement strand
CGTTGGTGACTCCGTTCAGCCAGTACGTCAAGAACCTTTCCATGATGAACGTCATGGCCATGGAGAAAGGAAAAGAGCGTTGGGGCATGATAGCCGACGATATTTGGGACATGCTGTTGGGTAAGGCAGGCAAGCTGCCGGGCGAACTCGCTCCCGAACTCGTTGAAAAGGCGGAGCGCGAAGGACGTAAGTTCTTCAACGGCAATCCGCAGGACAACTATCCCGATGCACTCGACAAGTACCGCAAGCTGATGAAGGAAAACAAGTGGGAACTTGGCGAAGATGATGAAGAACTCTTTGAATACGCTATGCATCCGGCACAGTACGAGGCTTACAAGAGTGGCAAGGCGAAAGAGGATTTCCTTGCCGATGTGGAGAAACGCCGTGCCGAACGCGACAAATCCCCTCTGGACGACGCCAAACCCAAGACGCTCACCGTGCAGGTGGACGGACAGGCTTATCGCGTGACGGTGGCTTACGGCGACATCGACCTGCCGGCTTCCGCCACCGACAAGATTACCGCTCCCGCCGGTGAAGGGCAGGAAGTGGCTGCTCCGCTCGAAGGCAAGTTCTTCCTGACCAAGAATGCACAGGAAACTCCCCTCAAGGTAGGAGATAAAGTGAAGGAGGGCGACCTGCTTTGCTACATCGAGGCCATGAAAACCTATAATGCCATCCGTGCCGACTTCAGCGGAACGGTGACCGCTATCTGCGTCAATCCGGGTGATTCTGTTTCTGAAGATGATGTATTAATGAAGATTGGATGATGGAAGATATATTTGCGAAACTCTATGATATGACGGCGTTCAGCAATATCATTGCCGATCCGTCGTTCCTTATAATGTATGCCATTGCCTTTATTTTGCTGTATCTGGGCATCAGGAAGCATTACGAACCGCTGTTGCTGGTTCCCATTGCTTTCGGTGTGCTCATTGCCAATTTCCCCGGTGGCGACATGGGGGTTATCCAGGCAGATGAAAACGGCATGGTAATGGTGAACGGAGTGTTGAAGAACATCTGGGAAATGCCGTTGCACGAGATTGCACACGACCTCGGACTGATGAACTTCATCTACTATATGCTGATAAAGACCGGATTTCTGCCGCCTGTCATCTTTATGGGTGTGGGTGCGCTGACGGACTTCGGACCGATGCTCCGCAATTTGCGTCTTTCCATATTCGGTGCGGCTGCGCAGCTCGGTATCTTTACCGTACTGTTGTGTGCCGTAATGATGGGATTCACGCCGCAGGAAGCCGGTGCATTGGGTATTATCGGCGGTGCGGACGGTCCTACGGCTATCTTCACCACCATTAAGCTCGCTCCGCATCTGCTGGGCCCTATCGCCATTGCGGCTTATTCGTACATGGCGCTGGTTCCGGTTATCATTCCATTGGTTGTGAAACTGCTCTGCAGCAAGAAGGAACTGATGATTAACATGAAGGAGCAGGAAAAGCTCTATCCGTCAAAGACCGAGATAAAGAATCTGCGTGTACTGAAGATTATTTTCCCGATTGCCGTTACTACCATTGTAGCTCTCTTCGTGCCGACGGCAGTGCCTTTGATTGGTATGCTGATGTTCGGTAACCTGATTAAGGAAATCGGTTCCGATACCAGCCGTCTGTTCGATGCGGCAGCCAACAGCATTATGAATGCGGCAACCATCTTCCTCGGACTGAGTGTGGGCGCTACCATGACGAGTGAGGCATTCCTCAACTGGACCACTATCGGCATCGTTGTCGGCGGCTTCCTTGCATTTGCCTTGTCCATTTCGGGCGGTATCTTCTTTGTGAAACTGTTCAATCTGTTCTCCAAGAAGAAGATTAATCCGCTGATTGGTGCGACGGGATTGAGCGCCGTGCCTATGGCAAGCCGCGTATGCAATGAAATCGCTACCAAGTACGACCCTAAGAACCACGTACTGAATTACTGTATGTCCAGTAATATTTCCGGCGTCATCGGTTCTGCGGTGGCGGCGGGCGTATTGATTTCGTTCCTCGGATAAGAAAGTTGAGATATAAAAAGGGAATGCGTCAAAACACTCATTATTTGTGTTTTGACGCATTCCCTTTTTATTTCCGCCTTTATTCACTGATAGCTTTCCTGTACTCAGCCACTGCCATCTTTGCGGCAAGGTGCGCATTGATAAGGTTGGTCTGGGCCTGTGTCCACGAAAGCTGTGCGGATAGCACATCGACCATGCTTGCCTTGCCTTCATTGTAGGAGAACGTAACCAGGTCGAGATTCTCTTCGGCAAGCGCCATATTCTCCCGGGCTGTCTTTACCTGCTGTTCCGTTTCCGTCAGTTTGGTGGTAGCGGCGGACAGCTCTTCTAAAATAGTATCTGCCACATAGCTTTGCTGTAGTTTTTGAATACCTATATATGCCTTTTGCTGGCGGTTGGTTTTGAAGCGTGCACCCCATCGGAAAATGGGGATGTTGAGGTTGATTCCCGCAATGGGCGTATGGGGCACGTCTTGTCCCATATAGGCGATACCGGTGTCCCAACCGGTTGCCAGGAACATACTGAGTTGGGGATTATACTGGCTGAGGGCTGCCTTGCGTTGCGCTTCGCTCCTGGCGATACTGACATGGGTTCCGGCATAGTCCGCACGGCGGGACAATACTTCGTCAAGACTCAGTAAATCGACGGGCGGACAGTGCATGCCGATTTCACAAAGACTGTCTACCGCGGCATCCGGTTTCACTCCCATCAGGATATTGAGTTGCTGCAAGGCAAGGGTATAGTTCTGGCGGGCTTTGATATACTGCAATTCGGCCTCTTTTTTACGGGTGGAAATCATCAGTAAATCCGTACGGCTGATAGCTCCGTCATTAAACCTGTCTTGAATGATGTTGTACTGTTGGCTGACAATCCCTTCAAAACGGGCGGCGGCTTTGAGTGTTGCCAATGCGGCCGAGGCATTCCAGTAAACCGCATCGCTCTGATAGTGTATCTGGTCGAGGGTCAGCTCTGTGGCAAGTTTGTCCAGCTCTTCATCGGCTTTGGCAATTTTTTTCCGGGCCATGAGCGAACCGCCTGTGTAAAGAGGCTGTCCCAGTGTTGCCAATGCCTGATAGGTGTAAGGACGGTACTGTCCCGCCGGACTGTTCCAGGCATCCAGATGGTTCAGATTGGCAGTTCCTTCGGCAGTAATGTCTATTTTGGGCAGGAAGCCAGTCTGTGCTATCTTGCGGGCTTCGGTGCTTGCCGTAGCTTTCAGGCGTTGCTGTTTCAGCAGTTGGCTGTATGCTTCCACTTTGTCCCGATAAGCCTCGCGGCTGAGATAGCTTTCTTGTGCTGCGGCACTTATACCGAAGCTGATTACTGACAATATAAATATAATCTTTCTCATCATTCAAATCGTAAATAGTCAAATCATTAAATCGTAAATCGTAAATAGTCGAGTCGCAATCCCTCTATCCTTTTATCCGGTGTATCGCACAGTAAGCCACGGGCAATACAAACAGGGTGAGTATCGAAGCTACCAGCAGGCCGCCCATGATAGTGGCCGCCATACCGCCGAACATGGCGTCGAACAGTAACGGCAGCATACCCAGGATGGTTGTGCCCGATGCCATGGCTACGGGAACAATGCGGGTGGTCGTTGCGCTGATAACCGCTTCACGCGGTGCTTTTCCGGCGGCCGTTTCCGTATCAATCTGGTCTACGAGGACAATGGCGTTCTTGATGTTCATTCCAATCAGTCCCAACAGGCCCAGAATGGCGAAAAAGTCAAATGTCTTGCCCAACAGCAACAGTCCCAATACGATGCCGATAAAGATAAGCGGAAGCATCAGCAAGATGACGATGGGTTTGCGGTAGGTCTTGAACAGGAACAGCAGGGTGACGAACATCAGGAAAAACGTCAGCGGCATGTTGGCTGCCAGTGCGGCATTGGATTCGGCCTGGCTTTCCTGTTCGCCGAAGTATTTCATGGCATATCCTTCGGGAACATCGATTTCTTTCTGCACCTGCTCCCACACACGGTTAAAGGCGGCAATGGCATTTACGCCCCGGCGGGGGTCGGCTTGCGCCATCATAACCATCTGGCGGTTGTAGTCCTTCACGTTGGAGAACTTGTACTGGTAGTCGAACTTACTGACCACTTGCTCCAGCGTGGTGGTTTCGCGCGTAGTTCCGAATACGGGCAGCGTGCGCAGGTCGTTAATGCGGAACGCGCCGATTGTGTTGTCTTTCAGTAGGATAGGAAGCACTTGGTCGCCCTGTCGGTATTCGCCCAGCGTCATTCCGTTTGTCCCTATTTGTATGCTCTGCGCCATGCTTTGGCGGGATACGCCTAACGGTTGCGCACGCTCCTGGCTGTATACGGGTTTCCAGATAGGAATCTTGTTACCCCAGGAGTTGCGCACATTGATAAGGTCTTTGTCGCGGTGCATTATCTCTAAAACCCGGTTGGTCAGCGCCACCAGCGTATCTGTGCTATTGCCGATAAAGCCTATCTCGATGGCGGCGTCTACGGCAGGCGAGAGTTTGAAGAGCGTGGTTCGGGTGATGGCATTGGGGTAGTTCTCCTTCATATAGCTGTCCAGCTTCTCTTCATATTCTTTGGTGTATTTGCTGTCTGTCACTTCTACCAGCAGGTTGGCGAAGTTGGGTTTTGGACCTACGGAAGTGGATGCCAGATAGTAGCGCAGCGGGGTGCTGCCGAAGGTGACGGAAACCCGTTTCACTTCCGGCTGTGCCAGCAGGTGGGCTTCCACTTTCTTCATTTCCTTCTCTACATCGCGGATGCCGTATCCGTCGGGATAGAATACATCGGCGCGGAAATAAGGTTTGTCCAGTGAAGGGAAGAAGTTTTGAGGCATCAGTCCCATGATGACGAGGGAGAGGATGAACAATACGACCATGCTTCCCAATGTGAGCGTTTTCTTGCGTATCAGCAGGCTGAGGATGGATGCGAATTTATGGTAGAAAGGCTTGTCGTAAGGGTCTTTGTCGCTGTTGCCGGTTTGGGCTTTCAGTATGAAATTGCCGAAGGTGGTGGTTTGCGTCAATGCAAGTACCCAGCTCAGCCCCAGTGATATAGCCAGTACGATAAATAGCGGCTTTACAATTTCGGCAACGGAAGACGGTGCAAGATAAAGCGGCAGGAATGAGCAGACGGCTATGAAGGTTGCTCCCAGCAATCCCCATTGCGGACCGGTGGCGCCGTCTATCAGCGCTTTCCGTCTGTTCACGCCGCGGGCTATGGCAATCTGTGCATTGTCGGTTACCACAATGGCGTTATCCACCAGCATTCCCATGGCGATGATAAAGCCTGCCAGCGAGGTACGGTTCAGTCCCACTCCCAGGAACGACATGATGAGCAGTGTGCCGCCAATGGAAAATATCAGTGAAGAGCCGATGAGTACGCCGGCGCGCATCCCCATTACCAGCATGATGATGACGATTACAATCAGAATGGATTCTATCAGGTTGATAATAAATCCGTTGTTCGCTTCTTTGGCAATGACGTTTTCGGGGTAAAGGCTTTCCAGTTCCAACCCTACGGGGATGAGAGGCAAGAGTTCGGCGAGCTTCTTGTCTACCAGCTCACCGGTTTTTACCACATCCTTCTGCGGGTCGGTGGAGACGCCGATGCCGATGGCCCGTTTTCCGTTTACGTGCATGATGGTGCCGGGCGGGTCCATGTATCCCTTTTCAACGACGGCTATATCGCCCAGTTTGACTTGTCCGCCGGGGGTGGTGATTGTCTGGTTGCGGATGTCGTTGACGGTGGTATAAGTACCGTTGGCCACAATGCGCAACTGCTGTTCGCCTGCACCGATTTCACCCGTATTGATAATCTGGTTCTGCGATTGCAGCAAGCCTGCCAGTTGTTTGGGGTCGATGCCCATCCCCGCCAGTTTGTTTACGGAGATAAAGATATTGATTACTTCCGTCTGTGTGCCGAACAGGGCTACTTTCATAACCCCTTCGGCAGTGATAACCTGCGTCTTGATACGCTCCGCCCAGTTGCGCATTTCTTCGTAAGAGAAGCCGTCGTCGCCGACCAGTCCGTAATAAATGCCGAATACATCGCCGAAGTCGTCCGATACCGTCGGTACGGAAGCTCCTGCCGGAAGTTGGGGCTGTATGTTGAGAACCTTCCGGCGCAGTTCGTCCCACTTCTGCGGGATAGATGCTGCGGAAAGCGACGGCTGTAGCTCGAACGTAATTTTGGAAAGTCCGTACATGGATTCCGATTTAATCTTGTACACTCCGCTCATGCTCTGTATTTCGCGGGAGATGGGTTCGGTAATGAGCCGTTCCACTTCGGCAGGCTCGGCTCCGGGATAGCGTGTCATGATGACCGCTGTCTTGATGACAAAGGGTGCATCTTCTTTCTTCCCCAAACGGCCGAATGAGAATATGCCGCCGATGAGCAGCACGGCAAGGAAGAAATAGATAATCTTTGTATTATCTAATGAATATTTGGCTAAGTTCATATATAAAAGGTGATAGGATGATAAAGTTATGAAGTGATAGAGGGAAAGCGGTTATTCCACCTCTTTTACCCTCTGTCCCTCTACCAGTTGGTATACTCCGGCAATGACAACGGTTTCATCCGGTTTCAGTCCTTTGGATATTAGAAGATTGGCTTCACCGGTCGGCGAATACACGGTTACTTCGCGGCGGCTTACCCTGTTGTCTTTCACCACCCATACGTAGGTATTCTTGTTTTCGCTGTCACCGAATACGGCACTCAGCGGTACATTCATCAGTTTTTCTTCTATAAAGGGAGCGATGTCCGAAGCGAGGCGGATGTTGCAGGTAAATCCGGGTTTCACATCGTATACGGCACGGTCGAAGGCGGGGTCGTCGATGGTGATGGTAACCGGAATACCCGTGCCGTCGGTCGATATGTCAAGATACTCTTCCAGTCTGGCATTGAATATATTGCCTTTGTACGTATCGAACTCCACCTTGAATGTGGCGTCTTTGGCACGAAGCAGGTACAGGTAATCATCGGGTATGGTAAATTTTATGCGCAGTTTCTGCGTATTTACCAGCCGCACAATCCCTTCTCCCGAATTGACGCGCTGATAGTTCTCTACCAGGCGCTTCTCGATAGAGCCGTCGAAGGGGGCGAGCAGTTTTGTATCGCGCATATTGTTGGTGGACAGCTCGTAGGCCGATTTGGCTTTCTGGTAATTGGCTACGCTTATTTCATACTCCTGCAGGGAGATGGCTTGGCGGCCCAACAGCCGTTTGTTGCGCTCCACCTGGGCGGCAGCGGTTTCCTGTTCTTTCTGTATATTCTTGTCGTCATACTCTATAATCCGGTTTAAGGTAGCGACACGGACGCGGAAGAACTCGTCAAGATTGTTCGAATAGATGCCAAGAAAAGTCAGCCGTTCCAGTAAAGGAACTTCCGGGCGGGCAGCTTCGAGTAAGATACGTTGGTTGAAATACATCCAACTGATGTCACGCTCAACATAAGGGCACTTCTTTCTTGTTTCGCTTGGTTTCATGATGAAGAATCTATTTTTAATTTTCTGCAAAAGTATCTAAGTGAGATGTAAGATCGGAAGAGCACACGTCTGAACTCCAGTCACTCGGAATG
>OIJH01000532.1_pt1 | contig 7623 bp, 4 predicted proteins | sample 1583511 | NCBI WGS metagenome assembly OIJH01 (sample SAMN02674699, study PRJEB24791) | human gut metagenome, SKBSTL042 | isolation source: stool | host: Homo sapiens | place: USA | reverse complement strand
GACGTGTGCTCTTCCGATCTTGGAGGTAACATAATAACCGTTCAAACGATCGAAGGGATAATACGCCTTGAACGAGAACTCCTCCCGGTTCCGCACCCGGCGCCAGACCTCCTCGTCGAGAATGGGATTCTTGAAAAAATCGACCCCGAGCACATCCTCCTTGTCCCGAATCCCGAAAATCTCCAGATCCTTGTTATTCAGATCGACGAGCAAGCCGTTCCTGTCGTACAGTTCGATACCGACGGGAATATTGTCATAAATATTACGCAATAGCTTTTCACTGCGGTCGAGCGCCTCGTGCGTTTCATACATTTCGGTCATATCCGAAAGCAGGCAAATCACCTCCTCGGGAGTGGTCGAATACATAACGACATGAACATACCGGCCGGAAGCCAACAAACGGACCTCCTTTTCGACATGCTGCTCCACCTGCAATACTTTGGCGAAAACTTTCAGGTACTCGGGCATATCTTCGATCTCCAGCTCGCTCGCCAGCCGCCCCACATAGTCGGCTTGGGATTTTCCGATAATCTTTTCCGCAGCATAATTCGAATCGAGCACCTTGTAATCGACCGGCGTCCCCGTCTTGTCGTAAATCATCCGGAAACGGACATACCCCAGCGGCATGTACCGGTAGAGGTTTTGCAAATAATCGCGTTCGATTTGCGCCTCCCGCTTCGAACGCTGCAATTCGATACAGATATTGATGATATTGACCAGCGATGCGAACCATTGGTAATCCTCGTTCTGCCAATCGCGGTGCTCCCCGATCACATCGATTCCCGCATACCCCCAAAGTTTATCACGAAATGTCATCGGCAGCACAAACAGCGAACCGATATTTTGTGCAGCCAGAATATCATGCTCGTTCCTTGCCCGGGAAGGAAGGTCGTCCAAACAGGAAAGAGCAATAGGACTCCTTTTTTCGAGCTGCTCGACCCACCAGGGGGTTTCGTCCATCGAAAGTCGATCGAACCGATCCCGGCCGCTCTCCACGCCCTTGTCCGTCACTTCGTACGTACAAATATGCCTGCGGTTATCCCAGTCGAACTCCGCGATATAGGTCCGGCTGCCACGAAATATCTTGAGGACATCGGTCAGAACCTTGTTGATCGCCTCGTCGATGGAACCAATATGAAGGAAAGAAAGCAGCGTATGCGAAATATTGTTCAACCGATAAAGAAGCGTATTCATCCGCTCGATCGAGCAAAGATCGACCGGCAAAGCCTCCCTTTCGCTGATTTCCTGGGCATATCCCGAAACAACCAGCCCCTTGTCGGCTGCCGTTTCCCGGCGCAGGACCTTCCAGCGGAACCACACCTCACCCCGGGGACCACACAGCGAAAAAATCTGCTCGGCGGAGAACAGGCTCGCATCCGTGGACATCAGGCTTTTGAGCGAAGCCCGGAACGGCTCTCCGACCGACTGCAGAAAACGGTCGTAACCGATCTCGGACTCCTCAGTTCCTATCGTCTTACAGAGATAATCGGACAACAAAAGAACCCGTCGGGCCATATCTACTTTCCACCACCCGATCTTCGTATCCCACAATATCTCCTGCAACATGGATTCACTTCCCATTATCCCCTTATTGTCAATTTATACCATAATTAATAACAAAAATACTATTCATTACCGGGAGTTCCAAAAAAAATACGGATTATTGTCCGGCACGATGACCGAAACAGACTATTTTTCGGACATTTTCATTACCTTTGTGGAAGGTAGGATATGATCGGTGTAAAAAACAGAAGAGTTTGTTTTATTCTGCCTTCATTTTCATTACCTTTGCTCCCGTCCGAATCGGAGTGCGACGGCACGAAACGAAGAACATTCGTCCTGCATCGGCCGATCGGCACACACGGACACCACGAACCTTTCAACCAACTCGACTCATGGGCGAACAAAACGTAATCCGGCTGCGCGGCGTAACGATATACCACACGGACGATCCTTTCGGCAGCCGCTCCGAAAAAAAGTTGCTGCAACAGGGAGAACTGATCTTGTCCGATCTGAATTTCGACATCAACGCCGGTGAATTCGTCTATCTGATCGGGCGTGTGGGAAGCGGTAAAAGCTCCTTACTCAAAACTTTATATGCCGAGCTTCAACTCATTGAAGGCGAAGGATACGTCGCAGGCTTCGACTTGCGAAAACTCAAACGACGGGAGATTCCGATGCTGCGACGTAGAATCGGCATCGTCTTCCAGGACTACCAACTGCTCACCGACCGGAACGTCTTCATGAACCTATACTATGTAATGAAGGCAACGGGATGGAAAAACGAATCAGAAATCCGCAAGCGGATCGACGAGGTACTCAAGGTCGTATCGCTGGAAGCCAAAGGCTACAAGATGCCGTTCGAGCTTTCCGGCGGCGAACAGCAGCGTCTGGTCATCGCCCGCGCCCTGCTGAACCGTCCCCGCCTGCTTTTGGCCGACGAACCTACCGGCAACCTCGATCCGCTGACGGCCGAAGGCATCATTCGGCTGTTCCAGGAAATCGCTCGTCAAGGTTGCGCCGTAGTCATGTCCACGCACAACACGGCCCTCATCGAAGAATATCCGTCCCGCACGATCCTCTTCTCGAAAGGCAAGATCAAGGAGGTTCCGGTACAAACGATGCTGCAGGATATTTAACGAATGCCCGCACAAACGGAAACCCTGCGACCTAAGTTTCATCGTTGCCAGGTACAGATAATTCCGAATAAAAACAGGTTTGGGTTATGAGACTCCGTACTCTTTTCCGGTTGTTCCTGTTATTGGCGGCAGTGGCCCCAATAACCACGGCAAAAGCCGACAGTCTTATCATCGGCACAGATACGCTCAGACTGGACTTACATTGGTTGGACGACACTCCGCTGGACGAGTTGGCCCGCAACGACCGGGTATTCGAAAAAAAATTCCAGGCACTTATTCATCAGCCTACCGCAGAGGGGTTCGTTATCTACATAGACGGTGATCACGAACACCATTCCTACTGGCGACTGATCGACGACAAACTCTACCTGGATCACACGATACGCAAATCAGACTACTCCGAAATAGATTTCAGCGGCATTTTCGTCCGCGACCATACCGGTTATTATCCGGCCACCTTCTATTCAGGCACACTTCCTATATCAGGCATATTCTACCAGGACGGAACGAAACCCATATTCGTTTTCGAGGAGGGGCGATTGACCTATACGAATTGGACATATCCTTCCTTTCCCTGCCCCTCTCCGATGCTGGGCGATCCGCTGTTTCTGCACTTCGACTACATGCAATTCGCACAATTCACGGACGGGCTGTGGACCTGTTGGATGCGTATCCTCCCGGATCCATCCGGAAACCCCATTACCATACAGCCCTTGATAGTAGCTCATAAAAGCGGAATCATCGATGCTTCGGATGCCGCTAAAAAAAGACTGAAAACTGCAATCGCCGACAGTCTGAAAACAGTAGATTTCATTTGCGACGTAAATTTTTCCCGGGGCAGCATACAGGCCGTTCTCAAAACATTCGAAATTCCCCGGCCGATATTATACCGCAAAGAAATCAGGAAAAACGGCCGACGGTTGGTCGGATATGAAAATGCGACCGGACGTCCAATCGTCCCTTTCGGGAAATACGCCCGATGCCACACACCCATCATAAGTGAAAACAGAATCGGGATCGTGGAAACAGACGAAGGAAAGTTTATAGCCATAGACCATACGGGTAAAAAGCTGTTCGAAATCATGTTTCAGTCCCCGGTACTTTCGGTCGAAGATTTATTCCGGTACGGTTATTTCATCTATGTCACCCGAAACGGCCGACAGGGAGTCGCCACCATCAGCGGATTGCGATACACGCAACCGACCCACAAGCCGATCGATCTCTCCGACGTCGATCGGGATGTTATCAAAGCTCTTATCCACTGATCCGGCTACGCTTCCGGTATCCGATATTTCGCCCGAATAAGCACCCCGCAAATCCGGCTGCGGCAAAAATCAATGGCAAAGGGGTGCTTGATTATTGCATCTTACGAAACTTTTCCGTATATTTGTACGATATATTTAAGGTCAATATGAGTACTGAAGGAAAAGAGATAAAGAAGCAGGAAGAGGAGTATTCCGCCTCCAACATCCAGGTCCTCGAAGGTCTGGAAGCGGTCCGGAAGCGTCCGGCCATGTATATCGGCGACATCGGAGAAAAAGGTTTGCACCACCTGGTTTACGAGGTGGTGGATAACTCGATCGACGAGGCGTTGGCAGGACACTGTACCGACATCGACGTTACGATCAACGAAGACAACTCGATCACAGTCAAGGATAACGGCCGAGGCATCCCGACCGACTTCCACGAAAAAGAGGGCAAGTCCGCACTCGAAGTCGTGCTCACCGTGCTCCATGCGGGCGGCAAGTTCGACAAGGGCAGCTACAAGGTTTCGGGCGGTCTGCACGGCGTGGGTGTTTCGTGCGTGAACGCACTCTCGACGCTGCTCATCGCCGAAATCCACCGCGACGGCAAAATATTCCGCCAATCGTACAGCAAAGGCGCTCCGACTTCGCCGGTCGAAGTGATCGGCACCTGCGACGATCGCGGAACCACGATCACCTTCAAACCCGACGGCAGTATCTTCACGCTCACGACGGAATACAAGTACGACATCCTGGCCAACCGCCTGCGTGAGTTGGCATTCCTGAACAAAGGCATCCACCTGAACCTGCTGGACAAACGCCAGCGGGACGAGAACGGCGAATACGTCGGCGACCATTTCTATTCGGAAGAGGGCCTCAAGGAGTTCGTCGAATACCTGGACGCCACGCGCGGTCAGGCCATCACCGAATCGATCATCTACATCGACACCGAAAAGAACGGCGTGCCGGTCGAGGTGGCCATGCAGTACAACGACTCCTTCTCGGAGAACGTACACTCCTACGTCAATAATATCAACACGATCGAGGGCGGTACGCACCTGACGGGTTTCCGCCGCGCCCTGACCCGCACGCTCAAGAAATACGCCGAGGATTCAGGCATGCTCGCCAAACTCAAGTTCGATATCAACGGCGACGACTTCCGCGAGGGTCTGACGGCCGTAGTTTCGGTCAAGGTCGCAGAACCGCAGTTCGAAGGGCAGACCAAGACCAAACTGGGCAACGACGAGGTGTCGGCAGCGGTCGATCAGGCGATGTCGACGGCCTTGAGTCACTACCTGGAGGAGAATCCGCGCGACGCCAAAGCCATCGTACAGAAAGTCATCCTGGCTGCAACGGCCCGGCACGCGGCGCGCCATGCCCGCGAAATGGTGCAGCGCAAGACCGTGCTTTCGGGTGCGGGCCTTCCGGGCAAGTTGGCGGACTGTTCGAGCCGCGACCGTTCGATCGCCGAAATCTTCTTCGTCGAGGGTGACTCGGCAGGCGGTTCAGCAAAGCAAGGCCGTAACCGTGCGTTCCAAGCTATCCTGCCGCTTCGCGGTAAGATTCTGAATGTGGAAAAGGCCATGTGGCACAAGGCATTCGAGAGCGACGAAGTAAACAATATCATCCAGGCGCTGGGCATCCGTTTCGGCGTGGACGGTGAAGACAGCAAAGAAGCGAACATTGACAAGCTGCGCTACAAGAAGATTATCATCATGACCGATGCCGACGTCGATGGTTCTCACATCGACACGCTGATTATGACGCTTTTCTTCCGCTACTTCCCGCAAGTCATCCAGCAGGGTTGCTTGTACATCGCCACTCCTCCCCTTTACCTTTGCACCAAAGGCAAGGCGAAAGAGTATTGCTGGACAGACCAGCAGCGCCAGAAGTTCATCGACACTTACGGCGGCGGTTCGGAAAACGCAGTACACACCCAACGCTACAAAGGTTTGGGTGAAATGAACCCGGAACAGTTGTGGGAAACCACCATGAATCCGGAAAACCGCATGCTGAAGCAGGTGCATCTTGAAAATGCAGCCGAAGCCGACTATATCTTCTCCATGCTGATGGGTGAAGACGTGGGCCCGCGCCGCGATTTCATCGAAAAGAATGCAACGTATGCAAATATTGACGCTTAATAAATAACCAACCTCACATCTTACAACGAGGAAGCCCCGGACGGGCAGGATAATCCTGCTGACCGGGGCTTTTCCTTTATCCCTCTTCTCCTCCAAAGAAGAGGTTCGTCTCCGCACGGAAGAACTATAGGATTCCTTGTTTTTTCATCTCTTCCACTACCAATTCCAGCTCTGCATACCAGTCCTCACCAAACTTACGGATAAGCGGCTCTTTCAGAAACTTGTACACGGGCAGATTTTCCTTTTGCCCCAACAGTATAGCGGCTTTGCAGACATCCCAACGATGATAGTTCACTGCCTTATAGAGTCCGTAGTTCCCCACCCTTATCGGATAGAGATGACAGGATATGGGTTTGTAGAAGTTGGTCCTACCCTCACGGTAAGCCTTTTCGATGGCGCAATAACAACAGCCTTTATCATCATAGCAGGTAAAGACACAATCCTTGTTGTTCACAATAGAAGTCACCAGGTCACCTTCACAATCGGTATAGACCACACCTTGCTCCTCTATCACGGTGCGGGCTTCGGGAGAAAGCTCGTCCCAAATCAGCGGAAGCACCTCTTCCAGTTTCTCCACCTCGTCCAGCTCTACGGGAGCACCGGCATCGCCCTCAATGCAGCAAATCCCCTGGCAGGCACCCAAGTCACACAAGAACTTCTCGCGCAAGACATCGAAAGAAACCACAACATCACCAATCTGTATCATAATCGTTCTATTGAAAAAAGACGCGGATTATCCGGATTGCACAGACTCAACTTTAAGAGCATCCGTGGAATCCGTATAATCCGCGTCTAAATATTGTTACGGCTTTGACGCCTTACTTAATCAAATCCTTACCAGTCATTTCGGCCGGCTGCTCCATACCCAAGATATGCAGGATAGAAGGAGCTACGTCAGCCAATACACCGTTCTCAACCTTGGCGTCCTTGTTTGCAGTAACGTAAACGAAAGGAACGGGGTTCAGAGAGTGGGCAGTATTCGGAGTACCATCCTCATTCAGAGCATGGTCGGCATTACCGTGGTCGGCGATGATGATTACTTCATAATCGTTTGCCTTGGCAGCCTCAACGGTGTCTTTCACACATTCGTCGATGGCTTTCACTGCCTTCTCGATAGCTTCGTAGATACCGGTATGTCCCACCATATCACCATTGGCGTAGTTCACCACGATGAAATCGAACTTCTGGGTCTTGATAGCTTCAACCAACTTGTCCTTCACCTCGTACGCACTCATTTCAGGCTTCAAGTCGTAAGTGGCAACCTTCGGAGAAGGAACCAGGATGCGCTCTTCAGCATCGTAGGGAGTCTCGCGGCCACCGTTGAAGAAGAAAGTCACGTGTGCATACTTCTCTGTTTCGGCAATGTGCAGCTGGGTCTTGCCATTGGCAGCAAGATATTCGCCCAATGTGTTCTGTACATTCTCCTTATCAAAAAGGATATGTACACCCTTGAAGCTGGCGTCATACGGAGTCATGCAGTAGAACTGCAGGCCCGGAATGGTTTGCATGCCTTGTTCGGGCATATCTTGCTGGGTGAGGACAACGGTCAATTCCTTGGCACGGTCGTTACGGTAGTTGAAGAAGATTACAACATCACCT
>OIJH01000524.1_pt1 | contig 7700 bp, 6 predicted proteins | sample 1583511 | NCBI WGS metagenome assembly OIJH01 (sample SAMN02674699, study PRJEB24791) | human gut metagenome, SKBSTL042 | isolation source: stool | host: Homo sapiens | place: USA | reverse complement strand
TGCCAGCTCTCCCAAAGGGAGAGCCTCTGGCGAAACCGTAAGCTTTATATTCTGACCGGAAACCTTGCGATGCTGAAACCTTCTGGTGCGGTAAACTTTACGGTTTGACCGAAAGCCTTGCCGCTATGCCAAGGGCTCTCCCTTTGGGAGAGCTGTCACCGAAGGTGACTGAGAGGGCGAGCCCGCCTTATGGACTTTTTGCGCTATTTACGACTTTTCGGTGAAAAAAACGGCTGCGGGTTTGATTTTTTGGCCGTTTTCATGTAAACTAAAGAGTAACCATGCCCGTGTGTTTTCCGGGCGGGAAAACCCCGCAAAATGCACAACGCATGGGATAAAAACTGCTAAAAATAACGGAGCGTAATGAAATATTATGGCCATCGTAAGTCCTTCTATTCTTTCTGCTGATTTTGGCAAGCTGGGTGCAGACTGCCGCATGGTGCTGGATGCCGGCGCACAGATGCTGCACTACGACGTGATGGACGGGCATTTTGTGCCCAACATCAGCTTTGGCGTGCCGGTGCTCAAAAGCCTGCACAAGGCGCTGCCGGATGCCTTTTACGACGTGCATCTGATGATCAGCCACCCGTTGCAATACGCCGAGCCTTTCATCAAGGCCGGTGCGACCCTGTATAATTTCCATCTGGAGTGCGAGGATGATATTCAGGCCACCATTGACGCCGTGCGTGCGCTGGGCTGCAAGGTGGGTCTGACCATCAAGCCCGGCACCCCGGCCCAGGCGCTGGCACCGTGGCTGGATCAGCTGGATCTGGTGCTGGTGATGAGCGTGGAGCCCGGCTTCGGCGGGCAGAAGTTCATGCCCTCGGCGCTGGACAAGCTCCGCTGGCTCAAGGCAGAGCGGGAAGCACGCGGCCTTTCCTACCTGCTGGAGGTGGACGGCGGCGTGGATGCCGCCACCGCACCCCTGTGCGTGGAAGCCGGCGCCGACGTGCTGGTGGCGGGCAGCGCCGTGTTCGGCGCTGCCGACCCCGCTGCGGCTGTGGGCGCACTGGCCAGCCTGTAAGGAGGGCTGTATATGGATGAAGCTTTGATCCAAGAGCAGGAGCGGCAGCTGCAAAAGACCGGGCGGTACTATAGGCACGTTTTCTGGCTGTGTGTGCCGCTGCTGTGCATGGCCTGCTATTTCTACGGCGCACGTCCGCTGCTGCTGTGCGGCATCGCCCTGCTTACCGGCAACCTGTGCGACCGTCTGGTGGCGCTGCTGCGCCATCGGGTGTACACCAATAAAGATCTCTCCAACGAGAGTTTCAGTCTGATCATTGCCCTGCTCATGCCCGCCACCGTGGACATCTATGTGCTGGTGGTGGCAGTGCTGGCGGGTGTGCTCATCGGCAAGGAGGTCTTTGGCGGCTACGGCAGCTACCCCTTCAACCCCGCTGCCGTGGGCTACGCCGTGGCGGCGGTATCGTGGCCGGAGCAGGTGGTGCGCTACCCGCAGCCCTACACCCCGCTGCCCCTGTGGGACGCTTCCGCCGTGCCGGTGAGCAGCACCATCGAGGATACCCTGCGCAGCGGCGGTATCCTGAACCTGAACTCCCTCGCCGTTGCGCTGGGCGAGTTTGCCGCCCCCATGGGCACCGGCGCAGCGCTGGTCATTCTGGCCTGCGGCCTTGTGCTGTGGACCCAGAAGGACGTGCACATCGGCGCATCAGCGAGCTTTCTCATCACCTGCGGGCTCATCGCTTTCTTCTTCCCGCGGCAGGTAGGTCTGGCAGACAGCACCCTCTTCAGCAGCCTGATGCCCCGCCTGCAGGGCATCAGGGACGAGCTGCACACGGGTGCAATGCTGTTCTGCGCGGTGTTCCTGCTCAACGAGCCATACACCTGTGCGCATCACCGGCTTGGGCGCATCCTGTACGGCGCACTGGTGGGTGCTGCCACCATGGGCTTCCGCTATTTTGGCGTGTACGAGACCGGCGTCTGCTTTGCACTGCTGGCCGTCAACAGTGTGTCCGCGCTCATTGACCGCACCGAGGAGCGGCTGTACCGTCTGCTGCACCGTCTGCCGTCCGAACGAAAGGAGGCTGCGGAATGAAAAAGCGTACTGCGGAACTGATCTTGCAAGATCCCGAAAAGTTTGCCCATCATGACCGCGTGTTCCTGAATAACCCGGTGGTCATGCAGGGCATGGGTCTGGCACCGCTGGTGGTCGTGGCTACCACCGGCCAGAACAGCCTGATGCTGGCGGCGGCGGTGGCGCTGCTGCTGGTGCCCTCCCGCGTGCTGGCCTGCCTGCTCAGCCGCCTTGTGCCCCTGCGGGACGAGGAACCCTCGCCCGCACAGCTGCAGAAAAAACTGCTGCCCCGCGCTATACTGTACGCAGCCAGCGCCGCTGTGGTGTATCTGGCGGCGTATCCCATCCTGAACCTTGTGTTCGGCACCGGTCTTTTGAACCTTGGCATCTACCTGCCCATGCTGGTAGTGGAGCCGCTTCTGACCTACCGCTTCGGCCGCGTGCAGGAGACGGTGCACAAGGCGGTTTCCAAGGGCGTGCGCATCACCGTGGGCTACGCGCTGCTGCTGCTCGTGATCGGCATGGTGCGCGAGTGGCTCAGCCTTGGCACCGTGTTCGGTGCCCCGGTGGGGCGCTGGGCGCTGCTGCCGCTGGCTAAGATGCCGGCGGGCGGCTTTATCGTGCTGGGCATCCTGTGCGCCATCTGGCGCGCCGCTGCCGCAAAGCGCAGGGAATTTCTGAAAAAGGAAGCGCAGGATACCCTGACCGTGCACTACCAGAAGGAGGTGGACCGCGAACCGTGAAGGAAGTTGTAAGCAGCTCGGCAGTGTTTTTCAGCTATGCACTGCTGGCTATTTTTGCACAGAACGCTGTCTTTACCCGTGCATTGGGCGTGTCCCGCATGGTGCAGCTGGTGGGGGACGACCGCACCAGCAGCGCGTTGTTCGGCATGATGCTGTGCATCACGCAGGTGCTGGTAGCACCCGTGGCTTTCATTGCCGGCGGATTCATCGCCCCGCTGGATAACCGCGCCCAGCTGCGCCCGCTGGTGTATATTGCCAGCATTGCCGTGGTGTGTCTGGCAGAGCATCTGGTGCTGTGGCTGCTGCGCAGCCTGCCCCGCCGCGCCCAGCTGCTGCGCATCGTGCCGCTGGCCGCGCTGAACAGCGGCGTGCTGGGCACGGTGCTGGTGGAGCGCACCCAGAGCTTTACCCTTGGCCAGAGCCTTGGCTTTGGCCTTGGCAGCGGCCTTGGCTATGTGCTGGCGGTGCTGCTGGTCACCGAAGCGCGCCACCGCCTGCGCAGCAGAGCCATCCCCAAGGCATTCCGCGGCCTGCCCATCACGCTGGTGTATATCGGCGTGCTGGCACTGGCGATCTATGGTTTCACCGGACATTCTGTGATCCTGTAACATTGGCAGGGAGGAGGATCGACAATGGCAAAGTATAAACGTCAGAAGGTCAAGCATTATCACCGCAGCTTTTACAGCCGGGAAACGCGCGTAAAGCGCGGCATCGGCATTGTTGTGCTGGTGGCGGCAGTGCTGGCAGCCGCATGGTTTGCCGCACCCCATGTGCTGGATTGGGCCACCCACACATGGTATACCGTGGTCAAGGATCGGGACCTGGAAGCCGAAAGCGCTTCCCGCGCCGAAGCCGCCGCTTCCTCTGCGGCGGCAAGCAGCGCCGCCGCTTCGCAGGCAGCGTCTGAGCCGGAGCCGGAGAAGGAAAAGCCGCTGGACGGCAAGGCCATCACCGGCGGCAGCTGGGCAGAGCTGGACGTGACAGCCCTGACCGATGAAGCCGCCATCCGCGCCGCTGCTCGGCAGCTGAAGCAGCAGGGCGCAGACTATGCCCTTGTCACCCTGAAGGACGCCGCTGGCACGGTGTACTACGCTTCCGGGGTGGCAAATGCCGCCCAAAGCATCACCGAAAGCCCGGTGGATGCGGCAAGCATCGCCGCTATCCTGCGGGAAGAAGGCATTATCCCGGCGGCGCAGCTTGCCGCCTTTACCGACCCGGTGTCGGTGTACACCGACCGCAGCATGGGCGTGCACTACGATGGCAACAGCCTCTGGCTGGACAACGTCAGCGCAGCCAAGGGCGGCAAGGCGTGGATGAACCCCTTTGCCGCAAGCGCGGTGCAGTATGTCGGCGACCTCATTGAAGAGGTGCAGGGCATGGGCTACGAGCAGGTGGTGCTTACCGGGGTGCAGTTCCCCAACATCATCACCCGCAAGCAGGACTTCGGCGCTTCCGGCGGCAAGAGCCGGGAGGGACGCGCCGCCCAGCTTACCGCCGATATCGCCGCGTGGCAGACCCGCTTTGCAGGCAGCGTGACCCTGTGGGTCAGCTACCCGGACGCATTGTGCACCGCCGCCACCGATGCCCTTGGCACCACCGGCGTGTCCCTTGGCATGGAAAATCTGCTGGTCACCAGCAGCACCGCACTGGACGCGGACAGCCGCGCTGCACTGGAGCAGGCCGCTGCCGACGCCGGTGTGCAGCACGTTGTGGTGCACGACGCCGCAGCATTCCGCTGAAAAGCGGCATTTATCGCAAGTCAAAAATTAGCGCAACATTCAAACAGCATATTTGCGATATGCAATTCAACGTTGTTGCTGTTGCATTAAAAAAGTTGAATTGCAATAAAGAGGGGAGGAAACGACTATGAAACCGACTACCTGTTTTGCACCCGCACACATCCTGCTGCCTTCGGAGCAGGTGCCGCTGGAGCAGTGGGGCTGTATTGCCTGTGACCAGTTTACCAGTGACCGCAGCTACTGGCAGCGGGCAGAAAAGACCGCTGCGGGTGCGCCCAGCACTCTGAACCTGATCCTGCCGGAGGTGTATCTGGAGGACGGAGACGCTGACGCGCGGGTGGAAAAGATCCACGCCACCATGCAGGATTACGCCCAGAACGTGCTCACCCGGGCGGTGGACGGCTTTATCTATGTGGAGCGCACCGAGCAGAGCGGCCGGGTGCGGCAGGGTCTTGTGGGGCGTGTGGACCTGGAAGCTTACAGCTACCGCCGGGGCGAAAAATGCACCGTGCGTCCCAGTGAGTGCACCGTGGAAAGCCGCATCCCGCCCCGCATGAAGGTGCGCACCGGCGCTGCGCTGGAAACGCCCCACATCATGATGCTGGCGGATGACCCGGACTGCACCCTCATCGAGCCCATTGCCGCCCACAAGGACAGCCTGCCCAAGGTGTACGAGGGCGAGCTGATGCTGGGCGGCGGCCACATTGCGGGCTGGGCTGTGGAAGACCCTGCCCTCATTGCGCAGATCGAAGATGCGCTGGCTGTGCTGGGCAGTCAGGAAGAATTCGACAAAAAGTATCCGGATGCCACCCGCCGCGACCCGCTGACGCTGGCCGTGGGCGACGGCAACCACTCGCTGGCCACTGCAAAGGCCTGCTGGGAGGAGCTGAAAAAGACACTCACATCGGAGCAGGCAGCAAACCATCCGGCCCGCTGGTGTCTGGCCGAGGTGTGCAATGTGCACTCGCCTGCGATCGAGATCGAGCCGATCCACCGCGTGCTGTTCAATGTGGACTGCGCAGCGGTGCTGCTGAGCCTGATCACGTGGAGCGATTCCAATATGGCCGGCTGCAGCTTTGGCGGCAGCAAGCAGCAGCCCTTCACGCTGGCCGGGCCGCACATGTCCAACGTGCTCAGCTTTGAGGATCCAACCGCACCGCTGACCGTGGGCACCATTGACGAATTTATCGAATACTATCTTGAGCACCACAAGGAAGCCCGCGTGGACTATGTGCACGACGAGCCTGCTGTGCGCGCCCTGTGCAAAAAAGGTGCTGTGGCATTCCTGATGCCGCCGTTTGCCAAGAGTGACCTATTCAAAGGCGTTGTGATGGGCGGTGTGCTGCCCCGCAAGACCTTCAGCATGGGCCACGCAGAAGAAAAGCGGTACTATGTGGAGTGCCGGAAAATTACGGAATAATTATTGGAGAACCATGACATTTAAAGAATTGAATCTGTCCGCCCCGCTTCTGCGCGCTGTGCAGGAGGCAGGCTATGAGACCCCGTCGCCCATTCAGGCGGCGGCGATCCCGCCGGTGCTGTCCGGCCGGGATCTGATGGGCTGCGCCCAGACCGGTACCGGCAAGACGGCTGCTTTTGCGCTGCCCATGCTGGACCGGCTCACGGCCAATGCGCCCCGCAGAAAGGGTGCCATCCGCGCCCTGATCCTGACCCCTACCCGTGAGCTTGCTTTGCAGATCGGCGAAAGCTTTGATGCCTACGGAAAGTATCTCAAGCTGCGCAGCACCGTCATTTTTGGCGGCGTGGGCCAGGCACCGCAGGTGGAAGCGCTGAAAAAGGGCGTGGACATCCTGATCGCCTGCCCGGGACGGCTCAACGACCTGATCGGTCAGGGATTTATCGATCTCTCGAACCTTGAGATCTTTGTGCTGGACGAAGCCGACCGGATGCTGGATATGGGCTTTGTGCACGATGTGAAGAAGGTGATCGCAAAGCTGCCCGGGGAGCGTCAGAACCTGATGTTCAGCGCCACCATGCCCACCGAGATCGAACAGCTGGCGGCCGGCATCCTGCGCAAGCCCGCCTTCGTCAAGGTGGACCCGGTGTCCAGCACCGTGGACCGCATCCAGCAGAGCCTGTACCATGTGGAAAAGGGCAACAAGAAATTCCTGCTGCCGTGGCTCATCAAGAACCTGCAGCCCCCGGTGGTGAACGCGCTGGTGTTCAGCCGCACCAAGCACGGCGCGGATAAAATTGCAAAAGACCTCACCAAGCAGGGCATCCCGGCGGCGGCCATCCATGGCAACAAGAGCCAGACCGCCCGCGTGACCGCGCTGGAAAACTTCAAGGCCGGTAAGACCAAGGTGCTGGTAGCCACCGATATCGCCGCCCGCGGCATCGATATCAGCGAGCTGTCCCATGTGTTCAACTACGACCTGCCCGAGGTACCGGAGACTTACGTGCACCGCATCGGCCGCACGGCCCGCGCCGGTGCCGACGGTACGGCGGTCAGCTTCTGTGCACCTGAGGAGCAGGAGTATCTGGCAGGCATCGAAAAGCTGAACCGCCGCAAAATTCCCGTGGTGAGCGGCCACCCGTGGGACGGCGTGCCCGCGCCGGTGCGCCCGGAGCCGCCGGTGCGCGGCAAAAAGCCCAAGGCAGCCGCCGCTGAACCGGCAGAAAAGCCTGCCGCAAAGCAGCCGAAGCCCGCAAAGGCCGAAACAAAAAACGCAAAACCTGAAAAAAAGGCTGCACCCGCACCCAAGGTGCGGGCAAAGCCCGCAAAAACCGAAAAAGAGGAACCACTCATGGATGATACCAAGCGTACTACCGGCGGACGCAGCAATGACCGCCGTTCCAATAATAACAGCCGCCCGCGCCGGGAGCAGAACGCTCCTGCCCGCGGCAGCAATGCGCAGCCCAAGTTTGACCCGCATTTTGTGAGTGCCCCGGAGGCCACTCCGCTGCGCCCGGCCAAAAAGACTCCGGCTGCACCCGCCGCCCCGGCCATCCGTACGGCTGCACAGCCTGCTCAGCAGAACAGCAGCATGCAAGGCCAGAAGAGCCGTCGCAATGACCGCAGCGACCGTCCGGCCCGCCAGAACAGCCAGCCTGCCGCCCAGAGCCAGAGCGCAGAGCAGGGCCGCGGTGCAAACAACGGCCAGCGCGGCCGTCAGAATGCGTCCCGCAATGCACAGCCTGCACCGGCCCGTGCCCCCAGAG
>OIJH01000515.1_pt1 | contig 7784 bp, 4 predicted proteins | sample 1583511 | NCBI WGS metagenome assembly OIJH01 (sample SAMN02674699, study PRJEB24791) | human gut metagenome, SKBSTL042 | isolation source: stool | host: Homo sapiens | place: USA | reverse complement strand
CTGGTACCCTCGGCTCCGGCCAGCTGCTGCACGGCACTTACAGCAAAAAGAGCCCCTACAACACCTGCACCCCGGAGGGCGTGGATGAATGTACGAGCTGGGGCGATTATTTTTACATGGAGGCGCTGACCCGCCTGACCAAAGACTGGGAGATGTACTGGTGATGAACTTGCAGACCAAAGCGGATTTTACCGCACTGATGCACAAATTTCTCGACCCCCTCAAGCCCTGTTATTCCGCAGGCTGCGCCCGGCTGCATCTGGGCGAGACGGGTGTGACCTACAACCAAAATGCCATTGAGCTGGAAGCCTTCAGCCGCCCGCTGTGGGCGCTGGTGCCCTTCTGGGTGGGCGGCGGCTCTGACCCGGAGTTTGAAAAAATCTACCGCAAGGGTCTTGCCGCCGGCACCGACCCGGAAAACCCCGAATACTGGGGCACCACCGGGGAATACGACCAGTGTTATGTGGAGATGGCGGCTATTGCCTGCGGCATCCTCACCGCACCGGAAAAGCTGTGGACCCCGCTTTCTGATACCGAAAAACAGAACCTTGCCGCATGGCTGGGGCAGATCAACGCCCACACCATCCCGGACTGCAACTGGCAGTTTTTCCGCATCCTTGTAAACCTTGCCCTGAAAAGCGTGGGGATGCCTTACAGCCCGGAACTGCTGGAGGATGGCCTTTGCAAAATTGACAGCTATTACAGCGGCGACGGCTGGTCCACCGATGGCGCCTCCGTGCAAAAGGATTACTACATCCCGTGGGCCATCCAGTATTACGGACTGCTCTACTCTAAATTTGCCGCCGACACCGACCCCCGGCGTGCTGCACTCTACCGCCAGCGCGCCCAGCTGTTCGCGCAGCAGTTCGTCTATTGGTTCGATGCCAACGGCGCAGCCCTGCCCTTTGGCCGCAGCCTGACCTACCGCTTTGCCCAGAACAGCTTCTGGGCGGCCTGCATCTGGGCAGGGCTGGAGCCGCTGCCCCTGCCGGTAATGAAGGGCCTTATCGTCCGCAACTTCAACTGGTGGCTGGGGCAGAAAATGTTCGACCGGGACGGCATCCTGACCATCGGCTACTGCTACCCGCAGATGTACATGGCCGAGCGGTACAACGCCCCCGGCAGCCCCTACTGGGGCATGAAAAGCTTTTTGCTGCTTGCTTTGCCGGATGACCACCCCTTCTGGTCTGCCGAAGCCGCGCCCATGCCCGCATTGGAGCGGCTCAAGCCCATGCCATACGCCAATATGCTGGTGCAGCGCCGGGCGGGGCGGGTAACGGCCTATGCCGCCGGTGTCAACGAGGGCCACGGTCACGGACAGTTCCCGGAAAAGTATGCAAAATTTGCCTACGATACCCGCTTTGGCTTCTGCGCCTCCCGCAGCCGGGAGGTGCTCAATCAGGCCGCGCCGGACAGTATGCTGGCCTTTGTCATCGACGACAACGTGTTTGTGCGCAAGGTGAGCAAAACGTGGGAAATTGAAGCCGGGGCTGTGACCGCGCAGTGGTCGCCCTTCCCCGGGATTGAGGTGACCACCACTATCACTCCCACGGCCACCGGCCACCGCCGCCACCATGAAATTGACAGCAGTTTCGACTGCGAAGCCTATGACTGCGGTTTTGCCGTGCCCAATTTTACACCGGGCTACGCCGAAAGCGCGGAAAACGATACCGCCGAAGCCCATTGCGACACCCTGCGCTGCGCCGTGCGCGGCAGGGGAGAAGCAGTGGTCATCGGCTGCGACCCTAACACCAGCCTGTACTTCACCAATGTCCATCTGCCCGCCGTGAAGTACCACATCCCCAAGGGACACACGGTACTGGACACCGAGGTCTTTGACGAAGCAAACTGATGCCGCTTCTTTCTATAGCAGTTTGCGTTTTTAATGCACAAGCAACATCCGCAAACTGCATATCGCAAATATGCCGTTTTGATAGGCACTATTTTTGAAAATTGCGATAGAAAAACAGTCGTTTTTGTGCGGCCGTTTTTCTTATATTCTGTGCTATAATGAGAGCAGAAAATGCTGCGAGGTGACATTTATGCCTTTAAATAATCCTATCACATCGGCGCTTCTGGCCGACCCGGAAATTTTCCAGCAGAACCGTTTGCCCTTCCACGCTCATTTTGCAGACCAGACAAGCCCGGAAATGCCGCTGGCCGTCAGCTTGGATGGCGAATGGGCTTTCCACTATGCGGAAAACCTGACTGCGCCTTTCTCAGACTGGGACACCCTGACCGTGCCCGGCTTCATCCAAATGCAGAGCCTGCAAAAGCCCGGCCAGCCCTACGGCACGCCCCATTACGTCAACACCCAGTACCCGTGGGACGGCCATGAAAAGCTGCACCCCGATCAGATTCCGCAGGATTATAACCCCATCGGGGAATACCAGCGCAGTTTCACCCTGCCGGAAAGCTGGGCAAGCTGCTATCTGCGCCTGAACGGCGCGGACAGCGCTGCCGCCGTCTGGTGCAATGACGTTTACATCGGCTACACCGAGGATACCTTCACTCCCGCTGAATTTGACATGACCGCCGCCGTCCACCCCGGCGAAAATACCCTGACGGTACAGGTGTACCGTTTCTCCTCCGGCAGCTGGCTGGAGGATCAGGATTTCTGGCGCATGAGCGGCTTGTTCCGCTCTGTGGAGCTGTTCACAAAGCCGGAAATTCACCTCGAGGATGTCTTTGTGAAGCAGGATTTTGCCCCGGACTTTTCCAGTGCCACTGTCACCTTTGATTGCAAGGTCAGCGGCGCGGGCACCATCTCGGTGGTGTTTGATGGCGAGGAGCAGTCTGCTGAGGTGGGCGAACCTGCCGAATACGACAGCGGTGTGGTGTTCGGCAAGGGCGAGGCCAACCCGGACGTGGAAGAGGACGTGCAGGATGTCTCCTTCACCTTTACGGTGGAGCATCCCACCCTGTGGAGCGCCGAGCAGCCGAACCTGTACGAAGCAGAAATTGCCCTGCTGAACGAGGGTGCTCTCGTGGAGCGCACCGGATTGAAAGTCGGCTTGCGTAAGTTTGAGCTGAAAGAACGCCAGATGCTTTTGAACGGCAAGCGTATCGTGTTCAAGGGTGTCAACCGCCACGAGTGGAGCTGCCGCACCGGCCGCACCGTCAGCCGGGAAGAGATGCTGTGGGATGTAAAGAACCTGAAGGCCCACAACGTCAACGCCGTGCGCACCAGCCACTACCCCAACGACCCCTATTTCCTGTCCCTCTGCGATGAATACGGCCTGTATGTCATCGGGGAGACCAATCTGGAGACCCACGGCACATGGCAGAAGCTGGGTGCGGACGGCTCGGACGAGTGGACGCTGCCCGGTGCCCGCCCGGAGTGGCGGGAGAATGTGCTTGCCCGCGCCGAAGCCATGCTGGAACGGGACAAAAACCACCCGGCCATCCTCATTTGGTCTTGCGGCAACGAGAGCCACGGCGGCAAGACCCTGTGGGAGATGAGCGAGTATTTCCGCAACACCGACCCCAGCCGCCTTGTGCACTACGAGGGCATTTTCTGGAACCGGGAGTACCCCGCCACCTCCGATATGGAAAGCCAGATGTACACCCCGGTGGCAGACATCAAAAAGTTTCTGGCAGAGCACCCGGAAAAGCCCTTTATCATGTGCGAGTACAGCCACGCCATGGGCAACAGCTGCGGCGGCATCACCGACTACACCGAGTATGCCTACGAAGAGCCCCTGTATCAGGGCGGGTTTATCTGGGAGTACATGGACCACGGCATTGCAGTGACAAGCCCGGACGGCAAGCCCGGCTTTGCCTATGGCGGCGACTTCGGCGACCGCCCCACCGACCGGGAATTCTGCGTGGACGGCCTTGTGCTGCCCGACCGCCGTAACACCCCCAAAATGGACGCCGTCAAGGCGGCCTACGCACCGCTGAAGATCACCCTGACCGACACGGAAGCCGTGATTGAAAACCGGAATCTCTTTACCGACCTGAACGCCTACGACCTTGTGTTTGCGTCCTCGGTCAACGGCAAGCCGGAGCGCCGGGCGGTGCTGCGGGCAGACTGCAAGCCGGGCGGGACGGAGCACATCCCGTTTCCCTTTGCCTTACCGGAGGCTGGGCTTGCCTGCATGACCGTTACCGCCATCCAGCGGGCTGCACTGCCCGGCATCCCGGCGGGCTATGAAGCCGCTTTGGGGCAGGTATGGCACAACTACGCCATCGCCCGGCTGACCCTGCCCGCCCCGCAGCTGGTGGAGATGGACTGCAACGTCGGCGTAAAGGGCGAGGGCTTCGAGTACATCTTTGGCCGAGGCAAGGGGCTGGTGTCCATCCGCTATAACGGCGTGCAGCTGCTGGACGATACCGTGCGCCCCAATTTCTGGCGTGCGCCCACCAACAACGACGAGGGCTGTGCAGAGCCGTTTACATTTGCCTTCTGGAAAACCGCCGGTCTCTACGCCCGCTGCGATAACCTGACCGCTGAAACAAAGGGCGATTTCGTCATCGCCCGCGCAAACTACACCCTGCCAGATGGGCAGACGCTGCCCATTGATTTTGCCATTGACGGCGCAGGCCGCTGTGATATCACCATGACATGGCAGGGCACGCGCACTGAGCTGCCGGAGTTCGGTCTGCTCTTCCCGCTGCGTCGGGAGCTGACGGAAGTCTCCTATCTGGGTCTTGGCCCCCGGGAGACCACCGCCGACCGCACTGCAGGCGGCAAGATGGGTGCGTGGAACTACAACGTCCGGCAGGATTTTGCCCAGAACACCCCGGTCTACCCGCAGGAGTGCGGCAGCCGCACCGGCGTGTACAGTGCAACTGTCACCGGCAGCGGATTGAATATAGGCATCGGCTTTGCAGGGGACGGCATGACCTTCTCGGCGCTGCCCTACACGCCCCATGAACTGGAAAACGCCCGCCACCTTTACGAGCTGCCCCGGGACGACAATAAGACGGTCGTCCGCTGCGCTGCTTTCCAGCGCGGCGTGGGCGGCGACAACAGCTGGGGCGCAAAGCCCCATGCAGACGCCTGCTTTGCGGTGGAGAAGGGAACCTCGTTCCGTTTTACGATTCAAAAATAAAAATTTACTTGGCTAAAGTGGTGGGTATCATCGTGATACCCACCACTTTGGTCTTATTGCGAAACCGTAACAAGACAAAAATCAGCGCAATATTCAAATAGTATATTTGCGATATGCAATCCAACGTTGTAGCTGCTGCATTAAAAAGTTGAATTTTTATGGTTTATGGAGAAATAAGGAATTGTGTCAAAATGACACAATTGCTCCGGGCACCTTCATAGAACCATGGAATGTGAATATTTTGCTTTCATAGGAGTTCATGTTTTTTACTGAATCTCGTGAAAAGCGTATAAAAAGCTTGCAATCATCTGTAAAATGTGGTATATCCATTATACGAAACATTGCTTTAAAAGAACACTCCACCGTTCAATGATGTGTAAAGTGAGGTGCCTGCCATGACCGCCGTGATCTATGCCCGCTATTCATCGGATAACCAGCGCGAAGAATCCATTGAAGGCCAGATTCGTGAATGCACTGCCTATGCGGAAAAGAACGGCATCACCATCGTCAAGCACTACATTGACCGTGCTATCTCTGCCAAGACGGACAACCGCCCGGAGTTTCAGCAGATGATTAAGGACAGTGACAAGAAGCTGTTTGACATCGTGCTGGTCTGGAAGTTGGATCGTTTTGCCCGGAACCGCTACGACAGTGCCCGGTACAAGACCCAGCTGAAGAAGAACGGTGTCAAGCTCATGTCTGCCACCGAGATCATCTCCGAGGGGCCGGAGGGCATCATTCTGGAATCGGTGCTGGAAGGTTATGCCGAGTATTATTCCGCTGACCTTGCCGAGAAGGTCGTCCGTGGACAGACCGAAAACATCCTGAAAGGCCGCTGCAACGGTGGTCGTGGAACCTTTGGCTACACGCTGGATTCGGAGCGGAAGTTCCACATTGACCCTCTCACCTCTCCTTTTGTAATGGAATCGTTCAAGAAGTACAATGAAGGCTCCACCATGAAGGAGATCCGGGACTGGTTGAATGAAAAAGGCATCAAGAACCCGGTGGGCGGTGCGTTCACTTATAACAGCGTTGAACATATGCTCAAGAACCGGCGGTACATCGGAGAACTGAAATTCCGGGATGTTGTCGTACCGGATGCTATCCCGCCCATCATCCCGCTGGAACTGTTTGAGGATGTGCAGGAGAAGATCGCTAAAAATAAGAAAGCCCCTGCCCGTAGAAAGGCAGAGGACGACTACCTGCTCACCACCAAGCTGTTCTGCGGCTACTGTGGGGCGCTGATGTTTGGCGAAAGCGACGGAAGTTGCATCCGAGGAAAATGGTTTGGATTTTTTATTTTCTTTGGAAACGAGAACAATGGATCTTCCCATAAAATCGTATTGAAAAAACACCGCCTATCTGCGTAATCAAACGCAGGTAGGCGGTGTTTTGCTCTATTGGCTTAGGACTTGCATCGGATACAGTTCAGGCAAGGCTTTCAATGAGTTCTGCACACTTTTCGATGCCGATGACACCGCTATCCAGCGCGACATGATAGTTAGCGGCATCGCCCCATTTCATATCAGTGTAGAAGCGGTAGTAGGCGGCGCGGCGCTTATCTTTTTCCTTCAGCCGAGCTTCGGGAGATTTCTCCCGCTCGCCGTAGACCCGCACGATGCGGTCTGCCCGGAACTTCAGGTCGGCGTGGACAAAGACCTTCAAGCAGTCGGTGCGGTCTTGCAGGATGAAGTCGGCGCAGCGCCCCACGATGACGCAGGACTCTTTTTCTGCCAGTTCCCGGATGATCCGGTATTGCAGCTTCCAAAGCAGGTCCTCGTTGGTGGGGCCGAAGCTGCGGTTGGTGAAGGCAGAAGCAAGGAAGCCGCCGGGGGTGTACTCTCCGGCCTCCCTGACGTAGTTTTCGTCAAAGCCGCTTTCGGCAGCCAGTTTCTGGATCAGTTCGGCGTCGTAGCACCGGATGCCCAGATGCTCTGCCACCAGTTTGCCGATGGTTCTGCCGCCGCTGCCAAACTCGCGGCTGATGGTAATGATATGTTTTTCCATTAGACTTCTCCTTTCTGGTTCAGTTCACGGTAGGTTTTGCAGATCAGATAGCCTGCAATCAGGAAGGTGAGGATATCCGACATGGGCATGGAGTACAGCACGCCGTCCAGCCCGAAGAACCGGGGCAGCAGCAGGGCAAAGCCCACGCCGAACACCACCTCACGCACCATGGACAGGGCGGTGGATTCCGCTGCCTTGCCCATGGCCTGCAAAAAGATGAAGCAGGCCTTGTTGACACAGGCCAGAATGATCATGCACAGGTAGATGCGGAAGGACTTCACGGCAAAATCGGTGTAGTACACGCTCTCATTGGCGGCACCGAACAGGGCGATGAGCTGCCGGGGAAGCAGCTCCACCAGCACCAGTGCAACGGCACCCACGGTGGCTTCTGCCAGCAGCAGTTTCGTGAACAACTCCTTCACACGGGCGGGCTTTTTAGCACCCATGTTGAAGCCCACCACGGGGATGCAGCCAGCCGCCATGCCCACCACGATGGAGATGACGATCTGGAAGAACTTCATCACGATGCCAACAACTGCCATGGGAATCTGTGCATACTGCTCCTGCCCGAACACGGTGTCCAGTGCGCCGTATTTGCGGATCATGTTGTTGATGGCTGCCATGGCTGCAACAAGGCTGATCTGAGAAAGAAAGCTGGTCATGCCAAGGGTCAGGGTGCGGCCGCAGATGGAACCCTTCAGCCGAAGGTCAGCCCACGCC
>OIJH01000512.1_pt1 | contig 7800 bp, 8 predicted proteins | sample 1583511 | NCBI WGS metagenome assembly OIJH01 (sample SAMN02674699, study PRJEB24791) | human gut metagenome, SKBSTL042 | isolation source: stool | host: Homo sapiens | place: USA | reverse complement strand
ATTGTTGATCTCCGGGAAGCCCTCCAGCTTGCTGGTGCAGTGGGGGCAGCGCACCGCCTTGATAGAGATCTCGCTCTGGCAGTAGGGGCACACCTTGGTGGTGGGCTCTGCGGGAGCTTCCGGCTCAGCAGGCTTCTTGTGCAGGGAGTTGATGGTCTTGATGACCACGAACAGCACAAAGGCCACGATCAGGAAGTTGATGATGGCGGTGATGAATGCACCAATGCCGATCATCACGTCACCCACATGGATGCCGACGTCCGAGAAATCGGCGTTGAAAAACAGGCCGATGGCGGGGTTGATGATGTCGTTCACCAGCGAGTTGACGATGGCGGTAAAGGCACCGCCGATGACAACGCCGACTGCCATATCCAGCACATTGCCACGCATGGCAAAGGCCTTGAACTCTTCAAAAAACTTTTTGATGCCCTTGATCTCTTTTTCTGCCATAAGAAAATCCACTCCTTTACTCCCTTTATGCCGCAAGGGAACGTATTTGCGTCTATGATAGCGGATTTTTGGCGTGATTGCAAGGGAAAATGACAGCCTCAGCCCTCTTTTGGCAAAAAATAAAACGGGAAAGCCCGCAGACTTTCCCGTTTTGCAAGGATGAAACAGTTTTTACTTTTCCGGTGCAGTAAAAGCGATGGGGGTAGCACCTGCAGCGGCATCCACACTCAGCAGGGAGATGGGAGCGACCTCGTAGTGCAGGGTCTCAAAGCTCTGGGTCTGGCCGTCCTCGGTGGTGAACTCCAGAATGTAGGTCACGTCGGACTGCTTGTCGGCCTCCACATCGCGGGTGATGACGATGTTTTCGCCGTCAGCCAGACCGTTCTCACCAGCCAGATTGTCGCCCTTCTCGTCGCTGCCTGCATCGTACAGGTACAGCTCGGTGACGGTAGAACCGGTGGTGTTGTACACAGTGTACTCAGCGGTGGTGGACTCAGCTGCTTCGCTGGAAGCAGCCTCAGAGCTTGCAGCCTCGGAAGAAGCGGCAGCAGAAGAAGCCACAGAAGAGGAAGCGGCGGTGGAGGATGCAGAAGAACCGCAGGCGGTCATGCCAACAGCCAGTGCTGCAGCGGCAGCAACGATCGCAATGTTCTTGAGTTTCATGTGAAATATACTCCTTTGAAATTTCTTCGTATTCAGATCAACCAACAGGGTGTGATGGATGATGAAGACGATTATACGGGAATTTCGACAAAAAATCAAGACGCCTATGTACATTTTGAACGATGAAACAGGAACTGTTACCGATTTGACATGAAATTGGAACATTTTAACATGAGCTCACATGAAGCAAAGTTTTGTAGGAAAGGCTGCTTGCCGCTTCGTAAAAAGACAGCCCCATGCAGATCTTGGTCTGCACAGAGCTGTCTGGTCGGAAGGTTAAAGAAGACGCAGGGCCCAAATGGCTTTACTTGGGCTGACGGCCGATGTAAGCCAGAATGCCGCCGTCGGCGTACAGGATCTGGCCGTTCACAAAGTCGGAAGCGTGGCTTGCAAGGAACACGCAGGGGCCCACCATGTCGTCCGGCTCACCCCAGCGGCCTGCGGGGGTCTTGGCGGTGATGAACTGGTCGAAGGGGTGGCGGCTGCCGTCCGGCTGCACCTCCCGCAGGGGTGCGGTCTGGGCAGTGGCAATGTAGCCGGGGCCCATGCCGTTGCACTGGATGTTGTACTCGCCGTACTCGGAAGCGATGTTCTTGGTGAGCATCTTCAGTGCACCCTTGGCGGCAGCGTAGGCGGAGACGGTCTCGCGGCCCAGCTCGCTCATCATGGAGCAGATGTTGATGATCTTGCCCTCGCGCTTTTCCATCATGTCCGGCAGAACGGCCTTGGAGCAGTTGAAGGCACCGCCTACATGCACGTCGATGACCCGCATAAAGTCGGCGTGGCTCATCTCGATCATGGGCACGCGCTTCATCAGGCCGGCGTTGTTCACCAGAATATCCACAGAGCCGACCTCAGCCTTGATCTTTGCCACCATGGCGTTCACGGCGTCCTCGTCGGAAACGTCTGCCACATAGCCGTGGGCGTCGATGCCGGCAGCCTTGTAGGCGGCCATGCCCTTTTCCAAGCTGGCCTCAGAGGAGCAGTTGAAGCAGATGACGGCGCCGCACTTGGCCATGCCCTCTGCAATGGAAAAACCGATGCCGTGGGCACCGCCGGTGATCAGGGCTACTTTGCCCTGCAGGTTGAATGCAGACAGATCCATGATGTTCTCCTTTTTTCACAGTATCCAAGTTAATTTTTTAGCAAAACGCCCCGTACCGGCAACCCGGTACGGGGCGTTTGATTGGTGCTTTTAGCGCAGGTCAGTGGTAGCGATGTTGTCCATGTCGTCAAACTCCATGTTCTCGCCGCCCATTGCCCAGATAAACGTATAGTTCGAGGTGCCTACGCCGCTGTGAATGCTCCAGGAGGGGCTGATGACAGCATCCTCGTTGTGCATCACGATGTGGCGGGTCTGGGTAGGCTCGCCGCACATGTGGAACACCACCTGCCCCTCGGGCAGTTCAAAGTAGGTATAAATTTCCATGCGCCGCTCGTGGGTGTGGCTGGGCATCGTGTTCCAGTTGGAACCGGATTCCAGTTCGGTCATACCCATGCTGAGCTGGCAGGTCTTCAGCACATCCGGGTGGATGAACTGGTTGATGGTGCGCTTGTTGCAGGTCTCAACGCTGCCCAGAGGACGATGGTTTGCATCGGCCATCTTGATCAGACGGGTCTCGTAAGAGCAATGTGCGGGAGCGGATACCATGTAGAACTTGGCGGGATGCTCCGGGTCGGCGGAAGCAAAGGTGACTTCCTTGGTGCCCTGCGTGATGTATAAGCAGTCCTTATAGCCCAGCTCGTACTTTACGCCGTCAGCCACCACGATGCCGGTGGAATCCTTGCCGATATTGAACATACCGATCTCGCGGCGCTCCAGGAAGTAGTGGGTGCCGAAGTTGGCCCAGATGTCGATGCCCTTGTCGATGGACACGGTCTCGTGCACCGGCATACAGCCCAGCGTGACCATACGGTCCACATGGCTGTAAACGGCCACCACCTCATCAGCCTTGTACAGGCCGGTGATCAGCATCTCGTCCCGCATTTCCTCGGTGGTATAGCGCTTGAAATCTTTCTGGTTGCAGGAATAACGGATATCCATAGCGGACTCCCTCCTGCACTTAGCGCTGGATACGGCCGGAACCGTCGCCGCCGGCCAGCTTCTCGACCTCGGACACGGTCATCATGTTGTAGTCGCCCTCGATGGAGTGCTTCAGAGCGGAAGCTGCAACTGCGAACTCGACAGCCTCCTGAGTGCTCTTGCCGGTCAGCAGGCTGTAGATCAGGCCGCCGCCGAAGGAGTCGCCGCCGCCAACGCGGTCGATGATGTGCAGGTCGTACTTCTTGGAGAAGCAGTACTCGTTAGAAGCAACATCGTACAGCATAGCGCTCCAGCCGTTGTCGAATGCGCTGTGGCTCTCACGCAGGGTGATAGCCACCTTCTCGAAGTGGAACTTGTCAGCCAGCTGCTTGGCAACGCTCTTGTAGCCCTCAGCGTTCAGCTTGCCGCCGTAGATATCGGTAGCCTCGGCCTCGATGCCGAACACGTCCTTTGCGTCCTCCTCGTTGGAGATGCAGACGTCAACGTACTGGCACAGATCGGTCATGGCAGCGCGGGCCTGCTCACGGGTCCACAGCTTGCCGCGGTAGTTCAGGTCGCAGCTGATCTTCACGCCGTGAGCCTTAGCAGCCTTGCAGGCCTCGCGGCAGATCTCGACAACATTCTCGCCCAGAGCCGGGGTGATGCCGGTGAAGTGGAACCAATCCACGCCCTCGAAGATCTTATCCCAATCAAAGTCGGAGGGCTGAGCCAGCTGGATGGCGCTGTTGGCACGGTCGTAGATGCAGACGGAACCACGCTGAGAAGCACCCTTCTCGTTGTAGTAGATGCCCACACGGTCACCGCCGCGGGTGATCATGCTGGTATCAACGCCGTAGCGGCGCAGGCTGTTGACAGCGGCCTGACCGATTGCGTGTGCGGGGAGCTTGGTAACGAAAGCTGCGTCCAGACCGTAGTTGGCCAGAGAAACAGCAACGTTGGCCTCGCCGCCGCCGAAGGTGAACTCCAGGCTGTTGGCCTGAACGAAACGCTCGTAGTTGAAGGGCTGCAGACGGACCATCAGTTCGCCAAAAGTAACGACTTTCATTGGTTATTCTCCTTTATATCAGGTGTTTCATCATCCCGCCGCAGGGCGTACCCGGTGCGGCGGGGCTTTTACGGTAAAAGGGGACAGGCGCTTATGCCTGCACCAGATGGAAGGCAAAGCCGGCGATCTCGTCTGCCATGTAGCAGGCAACGGTCTTGCCGTTCTTCACGTTCTTGCTGTCCAGATCGAACTTCACGCCGCGCTGAGACAGGTGATAGATGGCGCGGTCCACGTTGTTGCAGCCGATGGCGATGTGGCCATTGGTGCCGCGGCCGGGCTTCTTCATGATCTCGAACTCCTTGTTGCCCACGAAGATGCTGGAGTTGCCGGGAGCGACCTTCATGTTCAGCAGGCTGCCGATGAGGTTTGCCAACTTCATGGCCTCTTCCTCGTTCTCGGTGTTGATGCCAATGTGCATCAGCTTCAGGCCCAGCATGGTGTCAACAGCTTCCTTGCTCTGTGCGGTGATCTTTGCCCAGTCGCCGGCCTTGATCACGTCGCTCTTGCACATCCAGGTGCCGCCGACAGCGAAGATCTGGTCGTAGCCCAGGTAATCGTTGACGTTCTTGGCGTTGACGCCGCCGGTGCACATCCAGCGAGCGCCCTTCAGGGCAGCGCCGATGTTCTTCAGCATACCCACGCCGCCGTTTGCCTCGGCGGGGAAGAACTTCAGAGCCTCGCAGCCCATGTTCATGGCCTGCTGCATCTCGCCTGCGGAGCAGGTGCCGGGCATCATGATGCCGCCCTTGTCGATGACGTGCTTGCAGACCTCGGGGTCGAAGCCGGGAGCAACGATGAAGGAAGCACCAGCTGCCATTGCACGGTCAGCCTGCTCACAGGTCAGGACAGTGCCGGCGCCCAGCAGCATCTCGGGCATCTCCTCGTGGATCTTGCGGATGCACTCTTCAGCACAGGCAGTGCGGAAGGTGACCTCGGCTGCGGGCAGACCGCCCTCAGCCAGAGCCTTGCACAGGGGCAGGGCCTCATCAACGCTGTTAAAAGCGATAACAGGGATAATGCCGATCTGATAGACCTTTTCTACGATGGGATTCATAACGCATTTCTCCTTTTATATTTGAACTCTCTCGGTGCGTCGGGCTTGCTCCTGTGGGCGCAATACCCCCCTACGCGCTTATGATACTAGTATAAACGAACAGTCCGTCTTTGGTAATACTCAACAAGCACAATGTTTGGCATAATAGCTTGTATACATTGCACAAAAATGACGAACGACCCGAAAAATCGGGGCAAAACCCGGTGAAAATGCTGTGAAATTGCTGTAAAAACTGGCTCAGATGCCAAGTGTTTCCAGTATCTCTGCCACGCCGTCGTGGTCGCAGTCGGCCTTGCTGACAAGGCGCGCCAGCGCCTGAATTTCCGGCATTCCGTTGGCCATTACAGCGGCGACCCCTGCCTTTTGCAGCATGGCGCGGTCGTTCTCACTGTCGCCCACCGCAAGGGTACTTTCGTGCGGGACGCCCAGCCGGTCGGCCAGCGCGCGCAGCGCTTCGCCCTTGTCCACACCGGCGGCGGTCACCTCCACATTTTTCGGCGACCCCTGCACGACTTCCACGCCCGGGACGGCGTAAAAGCGGGGCAAGGCAGCCGCAGCCTGCTGCGGGTCCTCAAAGAACACGCAGAGCTTTTCAATGGCAAAGGCGTTGCGGCTCATCCACTCGGCTGCGTCCCGCAGGATGGTAAAGCGGCCATCGTTGGGCTGGCACGCTTCGGTGCCGTCCTTCTTTGCTGCCCGGGCAGCGGCCAGCGCAATGCTGCGGGCATCGGTGCAGGCGTATCCGTCCGAGAAAATGCGCAGGTCGGCGTGGAAGCTCTCGCAGACGGCAAAGGCTTCGCGGGCAGTCTCCACCGGCATCAGGCTGTGCAGCAGGCAGACCGGGGTGCTGGTGCGGTGATCTTTCGCGTTGGAATAGCGGCTGTACACTGCGCCCACGGGGTCTGCGCCCAAGTCCCACACGGCGGCACCGTTGCAGGTGATAACGTAGCGGATGCCGGGCAGCTGCGCCACCTCCGGCGGCAGGCTGGCCAGCGGACGGCCGGTGGCGGGCACGATGTACACGCCCTTGTCCACGGCGGCCTGCAATGCGGCGCGGGTGCGGGGAGTGACGTGTCCCTCGCGGTTCAGCAGAGTGCCGTCCAGATCCAGTGCGACCAGACGGATGGCGGGAAATTGTTGTGGCATAGGGTACTCCTTTTATAATAAGATCCAGCTTGTTTTTATTGTATCGCAGGGGCGGCAATTGCGCAAGTGGACGGAATGTGGTATAATAGCACGTCAATTCACATAAAAAATAGGAGAAACGACATGAAGCTTAGCCAACTGCGCAGCCGGTGCCGCCCGCACCTGTGGTACCAGCTGTACTGGGTGGTGTACCTGATCTGGTTCTTCTGGCTGGATCTCACCGTTACCGCCCCGAAATATATCCTGCACAGTCCGCTGGACGATCTGATCCCCTTCAACGAGTGGTTCGTGCTCCCCTATTGCAGCTGGTTTTTGCTGCTGGCGGGGGTCACGGCGCTGCTGTGGTGGTACGACACCGCCAGCTACGACAAGCTCTGCCTGAGCATGTTTGCGGGCATGACCTTCTGTCTGATCGTCTACATGGTGCTGCCCAACGGCCTGGACATCCGCCCCACAGCAGAAGCAGTCGGGCGCAGCAACATTGCCATGCGCATCATGCAGCTGCTGTGGAGCGCGGACGCCTCGGTCAACGTCTGCCCGTCCATCCACTGCCAGAGCTCGGCCTGCATGGCGCTGGCGTTCAGCAGCAGCACCCTCACCGAGAAGCGCCCGGGCCTGAAGGTGCTGGCCTGGGTATGGGCCGCGCTCATCTGTGCGTCCACGGTGTTCACCAAGCAGCACTCTATCGTGGATGTGGTGTGCGGCCTTGCCGTGGCCTTTGTCTGGGTGCCGGTGCTGTACCGTCCGCATAGGAAAAACAGTTGAGGAAAGAACCGGCCAAAACGTCCGGTTTCCCTTGACAGCGGCCCGGCGGTTGGGTAATATGGGAAAAGAGGAACACTGATATATCACTCGCGGCGTTCCGGAAGGGGGAAAGCGCAATGTCCGCACGCAACGCGCGGGATCTGGCGTATCACACGGTGCGCAGCCGCATCATCACCATGGAGCTTAAGCCCGGCGACTCGCTGAACGACCGGGAGCTGGCCGAGGAGCTGGGCAGCGTAGAGGCCGCAGACGCTCTGCTGCACAGCGCGGGTCTGGACGACCTGCTGGACGAGCAGCACTGGCAGGCCATGCTGCTGCCCCCTGCCTCGGCTGAGGCTGCACCGGAACAGCCGGTGCTCCGCCTTGAGGCAGAGCCTGCCGCAGAGGAAGTGCCTGCCGCAATGGCATCTTGACCCCAAAACAGATTTTTTCAGAAAAAAGCTGCCTGTTTTCCAACTGAGAAGGCAGACAGCGCCTTTTCTGAGGTGTAAGACGCAAACCTCCCGAACGAAAGGAAACGCTATGAAGCTGAAGATGCTTACCCGCATGGCTGCCATGGTGGCAGCTGGTTCTCTGGAGGTCGGCCTGCTGGCTGGCTGCAGTGTGATCCCCTCCAAGATCGGAAGAGCGTCG
>OIJH01000492.1_pt1 | contig 7927 bp, 6 predicted proteins | sample 1583511 | NCBI WGS metagenome assembly OIJH01 (sample SAMN02674699, study PRJEB24791) | human gut metagenome, SKBSTL042 | isolation source: stool | host: Homo sapiens | place: USA | reverse complement strand
GTGTGCTCTTCCGATCTGATTCTGGGGAAAAGCCATTTTGTACTTCCGGTAACGGTGCCACTCGATGCCACTTTGAAGCCACTCAAAGCCACGGAAAATGAAAGCGAAAAAGGAGTTGAAAAAGATGATACTTTTGTCGCCGAACCGGAAAAACACCCGTTGCAAGTGCCTGACGAAGAACTGGATGGGATATTCAACGATGCACTACCGGAGGGGGCAGACAATGAACCGATGGACATTGATGTGTCGCTGGATTATGAGGAGGAAGACGAGGAACTGCAAGGATGCAGCGAGCCGGGGGCAATGGCTTCGGGGGTGAGTTTTGAGGATATGTGCGCCGCCGTGAAAGTGCTGGGAAAGGCAAAGGAAACGGTGAGCGAACAGGAGGAACAGGAAGCCGGAAGGACACTGACGGAACTGCAACATACGGACATGTTCGAGCAGTTGGTTGCCAGCCACCCGCAACGGGCGGAAAGGGTGACGGAACTGATAAACCTGCACATGGAGAACTACCGGCAGGAACAGTCCGACGGAACGGATGATAACGGCAATGAGGCTGACGGGGAGGTTCCGGAAGACTTCAATATATATGACATTGTGTAACCAATTATTAATAACCGGATGCGGGGTTATCCAGCCCTGCATCCATAAAAAACAAGTGTTTATGAATACAAAGAAATTTCTTTTAGCTGCCGCCGCTCTGTTTGTGGCTGTGGGCGCTACTTATGCACAGGGTAACGGACAAGCAGGGATAACGGAGGCAACGAACCTGATAACGGGATATTTTGACCCGGGGACGAAGTTAGTGTACGCTATCGGAGCGGTCTGCGGATTGATTGGCGGGGTAAAAGTCTATAACAAATTTTCATCGGGCGATCCCGACACGAGTAAAGTTGCCGCAAGTTGGTTTGGAGCTTGTATTTTCCTGATTGTGGCGGCTACTATTTTGAGGTCGTTCTTCTTGTAATTTATATAATGTACGCGTACAATATATGAAAATAGAGAATGGAATTTGAACTAAACAAGGGGATTGGGAAAAGTGCTGAATTTAAAGGACTGAAAGCGCAATATCTGTTCCTGTTCGCTGCCGGATTGCTCGCGGTATTTGTAGTGTTCATCATCCTGTATATGGTGGGTATCAACCAGTGGATTTGCATCGGGTTCGGTGTTGTCACGGCTTCGGTACTGGTATGGGCTACATTTGCGCTGAATGAGAAATACGGCGAACACGGACTGATGAAATTAGGGGCAACAAGGAGCCATCCCCGATACCTTATCAACCGGCGGCGGATAACCCGTCTGTTCAAACGACAACGAAAGGAAGAAAGACAATGAGGAATACATCGAAAATGACAACACTGGAAAACAGGTTCCCACTTTTAGCGGTGGAGCATGGCTGCATCATCTCAAAGGACGCCGACATCACGGTGGCTTTCGAGGTGGAACTACCGGAACTTTACACCGTGACGGGTGCGGAGTACGAGGCGATACACAGTTGCTGGTGCAAGGCTATCAAGGTGCTGCCGGACTACTCCGTCGTCCACAAACAGGACTGGTTCATCAAGGAACGCTACAAACCGGAGCTTCAGAAGGACGACATGAGCTTTTTAAGCCGCTCTTTCGAGCGTCACTTCAACGAGCGTCCGTACCTGAAACACACCTGCTACCTCTACCTGACCAAGACAACAAAGGAGCGTAACCGGATGCAGAGCAATTTCAGCACGCTGTGCCGGGGACATATCATCCCGAAGGAGCTGGACAGGGAAACCACGACCAAGTTCTTGGAAGCCTGCGAACAGTTCGAGCGCATCATGAACGACAGCGGGCTTGTCAGGCTGCGCCGCCTCTCCACCGATGAGATTGTGGGTACTGAGGGAAAGACGGGACTTATTGAACGCTACTTCTCGCTCATGCCGGAAGGTGACACCACCTTGCAGGACATCGAGCTTTCGGCAAGGGAGATGCGCATCGGCGACAACCGCCTGTGTCTGCACACCCTCTCCGACGCGGAAGACCTGCCGGGCAAGGTGGCTACCGACACCCGTTACGAGAAGCTCTCCACCGACCGGAGTGACTGCCGACTGTCATTCGCCTCCCCGGTGGGGCTTCTGCTCTCCTGCAACCATATCTACAACCAGTATGTGCTGATAGACAACAGTGAGGAAACCTTGCAGAAGTTCGAGAAGTCCGCCCGTAACATGCAGTCGCTATCTCGCTATTCAAGGAGCAACAGCATCAACCGCGAGTGGATAGACCAATACCTGAACGAAGCCCATTCCTACGGACTGACCTCGGTACGGGCACACTTCAACGTCATGGCGTGGAGCGACGATGCGGAGGAACTGAAGCATATCAAGAACGACGTGGGCAGCCAGTTGGCAAGCATGGAATGCGTGCCGCGCCACAACACCATCGACTGCCCGACACTCTACTGGGCGGCGATACCCGGCAATGCGGCGGACTTCCCGGCGGAAGAGAGTTTCCACACCTTCATCGAACAGGCGGTGTGCCTGTTCACAGAGGAAACCAACTACCGCAGCTCGCTCTCGCCCTTCGGCATCAAGATGGTGGACAGGCTCACGGGAAAACCGCTGCACCTTGACATCTCCGACCTGCCCATGAAGCGAGGTATCACGACCAACCGCAACAAGTTCGTGCTGGGTCCTTCGGGCAGCGGCAAGTCTTTCTTCATGAACCACCTCGTGCGCCAATATTATGAGCAAGGCGCACATGTGGTATTGGTGGACACGGGAAACTCCTATCAGGGCTTGTGCGGCATGATCCGACGCAAGACAGGCGGAGCGGACGGTGTGTATTTCACCTACACGGAAGATAAGCCCATCAGCTTCAACCCGTTCTACACCGACGATTACATCTTCGACGTGGAGAAGAAGGACAGCATCAAGACCCTGTTGCTGACGCTCTGGAAGTCGGAGGACGACAAGGTGACAAAGACGGAGAGCGGCGAGCTGGGCAGTGCCGTGAGTGCCTATATTGAGCGCATCCAATCCGACCGTAGCATCGTGCCGTCGTTCAACACCTTCTACGAGTATATGCGTGACGACTACCGCAAGGAACTGGCACAGCGTGACATCAAGGTGGAGAAGTCCGACTTCAACATCGACAACATGCTCACCACCATGCGGCAGTATTACCGGGGCGGGCGTTACGATTTCCTGCTCAACTCCACGGAGAACATCGACCTGCTCGGCAAGCGGTTCATCGTCTTCGAGATAGATTCGATTAAAGAAAACCGCGAACTGTTCCCCGTCGTGACCATCATCATCATGGAAGCCTTCATCAACAAGATGCGGCGGCTGAAAGGCGTGCGGAAACAGCTTATCGTGGAAGAGGCTTGGAAGGCCCTCTCATCGGCGAACATGGCTGAATATCTGCGCTATATGTATAAGACGGTCAGAAAATATTACGGCGAGGCAATCGTGGTGACGCAGGAGGTGGACGACATTATCAGTTCTCCGGTGGTCAAAGAGAGCATTATCAACAACTCGGATTGTAAAATCCTGCTTGACCAAAGGAAATATATGAACAAGTTCGACCAGATACAGGCGTTGCTCGGACTGACGGAAAAGGAGAAGTCGCAGATACTCTCCATCAACATGGCGAACAACCCTTCACGGCTCTACAAGGAGGTGTGGATAGGCTTGGGCGGCACGCAGTCGGCGGTCTATGCCACGGAGGTCAGCGCGGAAGAGTATCTGGTGCGCCCGTAAAGGGAATTTGACGAATGTCGCTTTGGCAAGCGACTGGGCAAGTGTTTAAAATGCCCATTAACAACCGCTAACCGGAGGGGAAAACCCCACAAAGGAACATAGCACGTTGGTAAAGCCATAAGTCAGCCAACTGTCAGGCTGCGACCGAATGGCAAGTTAAAATGATAGATATGAGGATAAAGCCTGCATTGGTTGAACGATAGTCCGAGCAGTCGTATCCTTGGGCAATGACGGAAGACAGTTGAATAATTCTTCGGAATTATACCGTTATGTTGCGGTACTACACTGATGACACGTAGCAGGAGTAGCATAAACTTACCGCAAGGCAACTACCATAAGTAGTAAAGGACGAAAGTCGTATCCGACAATCTATCGAGCCAAATAGTCGTCAAATTTCTAAACGGGGATTGCCTAAACCGGAAAGCCAGTTGTAGGGCTATGGGGTCTGCCCCTGAATATCCGGCATGGCAACGGAGCTTCCATAGTAGTCTGAGCAGGGTAACGCCCTGTACATGGCGAAGGGGAGCAGCTAATTAAGTTTAACAATTTAAAGGAAGATGTGAGAGACATGAGAAATCCAGAAAATGTGTTGAACAGTCTGAGTAAACACAGCGGTAACTTGAACTATAAGTTTGAGCGGCTGTATAGAGTGCTGTTTAACGAGGAAATGTTTTATGTAGCCTATCAGAATATTTACAGCAAGACAGGCAACATGACGGCAGGAGCCGATGGTAAAACCATTGACGGAATGAGTATTGACCGAGTTGAACAACTGATTGGCAGTCTTAAAAATGAGACTTATCAGCCTAATCCGTCCAAAAGGACGTACATACCTAAGAAAAACGGGAAAAAACGTCCGCTTGGCATACCCTCTTTTGATGATAAGCTGGTACAGGAAGTAGTCAGAATGATACTTGAAGCAATCTATGAAGGTAGTTTTGAACATACTTCACATGGGTTTCGTCCCAAACGAAGTTGTCATACTGCTCTTATAGATATACAAAAGACATTCACTGCCGTGAAATGGTTTATTGAAGGCGATATTAAAGGATTCTTCGACAATATCAATCATGACGTACTGATTAATATTCTTCGGGAACGTATCGCCGACGAGAGATTTTTGCGGCTTATCAGAAAATTCCTGAATGCCGGATATGTGGAAGACTGGGTATTTCATAGAACGTACAGTGGAACTCCGCAAGGCGGGATTATCAGCCCAATACTGGCTAACATCTACCTTGACAAGTTCGACAAGTACATCAAGGAATACATCAATCGGTTCAATAAAGGGGTAACAAGAAAAGGCGACGCTCGATACAAGCTCTACGAACAGCGAAGATACCGACTGGCAAAGAAACTAAAGAATGAGAAAGATGTAAAGGTAAGGAAACAGATGACCGCCGAAATTAAGCGGCTACGAGAAGAACGGAACAACTATCCGGCACGTAATGAAATGGACAGCAGTATCAAACGGTTAAAATACGTGAGATACGCAGATGACTTTCTGATTGGAATTACCGGTAATCTTGAAGACTGCAAAACAGTAAAAGAGGATATTAAGAATTATTTGAATGAAGCTCTTAAACTGGAACTGTCAGACGAAAAGACACTGATAACCAATGCGCAGAAACCAGCGAAATTTCTCGGATATGACGTATTTATACGTAGGTGTAACGATTTACGTAAGGATAAGTACGGTAAAACGGTTCGTGCATTCGGACACAAGCCTGTATTGTACCTGAATTTTGAAACGATGCGGAAGAAACTCTTTGATTATAAAGCCGCAAGAATCGCGGTCGTCAATGGCAAAGAGGTTTGGAAATCCATCGTCAGAACGTACATGCTGAACTTGGATGACTTGGAAATAGTCAGTCAGTTCAATGCCGAAATCCGAGGGTTCTATAATTACTACTCAATAGCCAATAACAGCTATGTCATCAATTCTTTCTATCACATTATGTCATACAGCATGTATAAGGTATTTGCGAACAAATACAAATCATCTGTAAAGAAAATACTTCTGAAATATAAAAAGAACAAGGTTTTCCAAGTGGCATATGAAAATAGCAAGGGTAAGACACTTTACCAATCATTTTATCATGATGGTTTCAAACGCAAAAAGGTTGCAGGGAATATTTACTGTGACACTATTCCACGGACAGTTTCCATAACAGGTGGACGTAACAGCCTTATGGAAAGGCTGAAGCTCCAAGTTTGCGAATTATGCGGTGCTACCGATAAACTCGAAATGCATCACGTTCGCAAACTTAAAGACCTGAAAGGTAAATCCGACTGGGAAAAGAAAATGATAGCTCGAAGACGAAAAACTTTGGCTGTCTGCTCAAAGTGTCATGCAAAAATAGACCCCGACCGAAGAATCAGACTGAATTAATTAGTGGAGAGCCGGATACAGGGAGACTTGTAAGTCCGGTTCGGAGGCGAGTACTCGGAAACCTACCATAGAAATATGACAAGGCGCTGGGTGCTTAGCCTACTGCTACACGACCGAAGAGTCCGAAAAACTGGAACTTACTCGGCTGACTGAAAAGCTGGGGGGCAATATAGAGTTAGCAATCAAACAGCTTGCCGAAAGCAAACGGCAGGAAAACAAGTAATCCTTTAATCCATAAAATACAATGAGTAAGAAAGATTTATTAAGCCAATGCAGGGAAGCGCTCGGAGACGCCACCCTGACCAATCTGGACCTGCTGAACCTGATTGGGGAGATGAGAAAGGAACTGGAACATGACCGCATCTGCGGGCACTGAATGAACAGGGAAGGCGGCTCGACGCTGACCATCCGTAAATCCAACCGGGTGACGGACGGCTTCAAGGGATACAAGGCCACGCTGTTCGCCGGAGAAAGGGCCTACGTTGAAATCAATATCCCGCTGCGCGGCGGTGACGACCTTTTCCTGCACGGGAACAGGGATGCCGGATGCATCGGGTATTTTTCAGGCAGCGAGGTGTTGCTGTTCGGCAGTTACGGTCTGTTTGCCCGTGACGACGACAGCCGGTATTTACTGACTAAAGAAAGGAGATAGGGCATGAAGAAGAGAACGATAATTTTGTTTATGGCATTGTCATCCCTTTCAGTGACAAGCAAGGCGCAATGGACGGTGATAGACCCCACGAACCTCGCACAGAGTATCGTGAACTCGGCCAATGAAATCGTACAGACTTCCACAACTGCACAGAACCTGTGGAGCAATTTTCAGGAGACTGTAAAGATTTATGAGCAAGGAAAGGCCTATTACGATGCCTTGAAGTCGGTGCATGACCTGGTAAAGGGCGCCCGCAAGGTGCAGCAGACCATCCTTCTGGTGGGTGACATCAGCGACATCTACGTGACGAACTTCAACACGATGACGGGCGACCCCAACTTTACGGTGGAAGAGCTATCGGCCATCGCTTTCGGGTACAACAGACTGCTTAAGGAAAGCAGCGACCTGCTGCTGGACTTGAAGGAAGTGACCACGGCAACCGGACTCTCGATGACGGACAAGGAACGGCTGGACATCATCAACCGGATATACGGCGAGGTGCTGGAATACAAGAACCTGACATGGTACTATACCCGCAAGAACATCGGCGTGTCGTACCTGCGGAGCAAGGAAAAGGGGGATGCCGCACGGGTGCTCTCCCTGTATGGGACACACGAGCAGCGTTACTGGTAATCATTCATCCATTAAATCAATCAAGAAGACTATGTTATTATTATCAATAGACTGGACAAACCTGCACGAGCTTCTGCGTTCGCTGTATGATGAAATGATGCCGTTATGTGAAGATATGGCTTCGGTAGCGAAGGGAGTGGCCGGCCTCGGAGCGTTGTTCTATGTAGCATACCGGGTATGGCAATCCCTTTCACGGGCAGAGCCGATAGACGTGTTCCCGTTGCTTCGGCCTTTCGTACTCGGTCTTTGCATCATGTTCTTTCCGGGCATGGTTCTGGGCACTATCAACGGGATACTCTCTCCCGTATGCAACGCGACTTCCTCGCTGGTTGAACAGCAAACCTTTGACATGAAGAAGTATCAGGAAGAGAAGGATGAACTGGAACGGCAGGCGATGTTGCGTGATCCGGCAAAGGCTTTTCTGGTAAGTGACGAGGAGTTTGACAAGAAAATAGATGAGCTTGGCTGGTCGCTGGGCGATATGGACACAATGATTAACATGTACGGGCAGAGATCGGA
>OIJH01000487.1_pt1 | contig 7968 bp, 7 predicted proteins | sample 1583511 | NCBI WGS metagenome assembly OIJH01 (sample SAMN02674699, study PRJEB24791) | human gut metagenome, SKBSTL042 | isolation source: stool | host: Homo sapiens | place: USA | reverse complement strand
TGCGCAGCGGCCACGCCTCCACCAAGGAGAGCGAGCAGTTCCAGCGCCGTCTGAACCGCTACCGCGAGCGCTACCTCTTCCCCGATGAGGCTGCTCCGGAGGAAACGGAGGATAAACAGGCATGATCTATATCGTAGAAGACGATGCAGCCATCCGTGAATTGGAACAATATGCATTGCAGTCCAACGGCTACGAGGCCGTGGGCTTTGAGTCCTCGGAGCCATTCTGGCAGGCCGTCCACACCACGCCGCCGGAGCTGGTCATTCTGGATGTGATGCTGCCCGGCGAGGATGGCTTCTCCATCCTGAAAAAGCTGCGCGCCGCCCCTTCCCTGCGGCGTCTGCCCATCATCATGATAACGGCCAAGTCCAGCGAGCTGGACACGGTGCGCGGCCTTGACTGCGGCGCAGATGACTACATCACCAAGCCCTTCGGCATCATGGAGTTCCTGAGCCGGGTGCGTGCAGCACTCCGCCGGGCTGAGCCGGAGGCACGGCCCAACGTCTACAGCTTCCGGGAGATCCTTCTCGACAACGCCCGCCACAGCGTCACGGTGAACAGCACCCCTGTGGAGCTGACCTACAAGGAATACTGCCTGCTGCGGCTGCTGCTGGAAAACACCAGTCTGGTGGTGACCCGCGAGACCATTTTGCAGGTGGTGTGGGGCACCGACATCTCGGTGGAGAGCCGTACCGTGGATATGCACATCCGCACCCTGCGCAAAAAGCTGGGCGACGCGGGGCGTTACATCTGCACCGTGCGCAAGGTGGGCTACAAGCTGACCGATGAGGAGGCCGAAGAAGAATGAAGCTGCGCAGCATGGAAGAAAAGATCAGCTACCGGTTGTTCCTGATGGGCTTTCTGGGGCTTATATTCACCGCAGCGCTGTGCATTTTTGTATTCCATAAAGCCTTTACGGCGCAGGCGTGGTCGGGGCTGGAGCGCGAGAGCGACCTTGTGTGCGCCGGGTACGAGCAGACCGGAGACCCCGCGCAGCTGAGTGCCTTTGTGACCGATGATCTGCGCGTGACACTGATCAGTCAGGACGGCAGCGTACTGTTTGAATCTGCCACCGACCAGCCCATGGAGAACCATCTGACCCGCCCGGAGATCCGCGATGCCATTGCAAACGGCGAGGGACGGAACATCCGCGATTCCCAGACCATGGGCTACGAGACCTATTACTACGCGCTCCGGCTTTCCGGCGGGGACGTGCTGCGCGTGGCGCAGGACGCCGAGACCGTATGGTCTATCTACGACTCCACTATCCCGGCCATTGTACTGAGCTGTGTAGCGCTGATGCTGGCCGCTGCGGTGCTGGCTGCTCTGCTGACCAAGGCACTGGTACAGCCGGTGCTGAACATGACCGAAGATCTGGATCATATTCAGGAAAACGTGCCCTACCGGGAGCTGATCCCCTTTGCGGAGAGCATCCATTCTGACCGCATCCTGCGGGAAAACAACGAGAAAATGCGGCAGGAGTTTACTGCCAATGTCAGCCACGAGCTCAAGACCCCGCTGACCAGTATTTCCGGCTATGCAGAGCTGATTGTGACCGGCATTGCAAAGCCGGAGGATGTGCCGGATTTCGGCCGCAAGATCCACAGCGAAGCCACCCGCATGATCCAGCTGGTCAATGACATTTTGCAGCTTTCCAAACTGGATACCGTAAGCGAGACCGGGGACACCCCGGTGATGGAAACGGTAGACCTTTTGGATGTGGCCAAGGAATGCGTGGAGCGCCAGAAACTGAATGCACGCCGCGCTTATATCTCCCTGACCTATCTGGGCGAGAGTGCCCCGGTGCTGGGCAGCCGCGCGCTGCTGGATGAGCTGTGCCAGAACCTGTGCGACAACGCCATCCGCTACAACCGTCCGGGCGGCAAGGTGCAGATCATTACCGCTTGCAGCCGGGACGGACACTGCTCCCTGACCGTAACAGATAACGGCATCGGCATCCCGCGGGAAGCGCAGTCCAGCGTGTTCGAGCGCTTCTACCGGGTGGATAAGAGCCGCAGCAAAGCCACCGGCGGCACCGGACTTGGGCTTGCCATCGTCAAGCACATTGCCCGCATCCACAATGCCCGCATCAAGCTGGAAAGTCAGGTAGACGTTGGAACCACCATCACCGTTACCTTCCCCACTGCCTCTTAATACAGCATGAAATGCACGTCTGTCCGCAATTGCGGGCAGGCGTTTTTTGTTGGGTCAAAACTTGCGCCGCTGCCGTCCCGCAGCGCTGCCCGGGCTTGCAGGTGCAGCACATCCACGCCCTGCTGCCAACAGCTTTGCAAAAGCACCGTGCACTGCGCCGCAAGCTGTTGCTGCTGCGCCTGCGTGGGCAGCGGGCTGTGGGCGGCACGCTGACAGTCCAGCCGCACAAGTACCTGCGCCTTTTGCAGAGTAACTGAAACGGTGCAGCGCCGGATGCCAATGCGCTCCCCTTCCAGCCAGAGCTGCCGGGTGCCGCCTTGTTCGGTAAGCAGACGGTACACCTCGGCCTGCTCCGGGGACAAAAGCGTATTACCCACCACAGTGTGCAGAACACCGCCCTTCTGTACGGTCACCTCTTCCGCGCTCCACCGGAGAATGGGCAGAAGCCCCTGCTCTGTGTGCTCATACAGCCGGGGCGCGGTGGGCGCTGCGGCCTTTAGCTGTGCCATCAGGGCGTCCGGTAGAGCGGCCTGTGCGGCAAGGCGGTCTATCTCCCCTTCGGCGCAAAGCAGCCTTGCCGCCGTGCGTCCGCAGCCGCGCCGCAGCACAAGCTGCTCGTACTCTGTTAATAAGGACTCTTCCGCTTTTGACAGCAGCAGGTAATCACACAGGCGGTAGCTTGCAGTTTGGGGCAGTGCCTGCTCTGCCGCATCCAGTGCCCGCTCCATCGTTTGGCCCTCTGCCTGCACAAACTGCAATGCAGCAGTGGCATCGGCAGCATCAGCGGCGGCCTGCGGTGCCTGATAAAGCAGCCCTGCCTGATACCCCTGTTCGCTCTGTGCCAGATACACTGCCCGCACCATGCTTTTCTCGGTGCTCTCGCACCGCAGGAACAAAAGGCACCACCCTGTCAGCAGTAAAAACAGCAGCGGCTTGTAAGATTTTGCATTTCTCATGGCTGCACCTCAGCTTCCGGCTGCTGCCAGAGCAAGCGGATGGCGGCACACAGCATGGCCGCCCGGTAGACAGCGCACAGCAACCACAGCAGCAAAAGCAGCGCATCCATGCGGGAAAAGCTGCCGCCGCTCCACGCCCGCAGCAGTTCCAACCGGGGGTATGTGCCGCTGCCAAACAGCAAAGCGCCGCCCAGCAAAGCCGCAGCCTGCACCGCAAAGCCCCATACCGGCAACCAGACCGTGCGGCGCGCCGACCGCGCGCTGCACAAAAGGGCTCCGGCAAAGTATTCTGCATAGGCCGGTACGCTCCAGTTTGTTCCAGTCGGCTGTGCCGGGGTGAACAACCGGTACCAGTGCAGCTGTCCTGCAAGCCCAAGCAGGCAGATAACGCCGCCCACGGCGGCAAACCACCACAGCACCCGCGCCGAGGCGTTCCAGCTTGCGGGGCGGATACCCCACCCCGCCCAGAGCAGCAGCGGCAGAAAGCCCAGCAGCGCCATGGAGGAAAACTCTGCCGCGCACAGCCCTTGTGCCTGCACGATGATGTGTGCCAGCTCCATAAAAAGCCCTGCTGTCAGTGCCAGCCGTACCGCGAAGGAGGGTGCTTTGTTCAGCAGCGCCGCCGCAGCCAGCGCTGAAAGAATGCACAGGCACACCGTGCTGACTGCGCCCAGCCACAGTGCCCGGCGCACCGGGACACCCTGCGGGATGCCATCTGCCAGCGCTGCCGTGACCACGCTGAGGGTCAGCGCTGCTGGGGTAAAACGTTCTGTGTGCTGTTTCATGACTGCTTTCTCCCCCTCTCCCGTTTTTGCCAGATATTGAACCCGTGCCGGGACAGCTGCCGGTAGTTGCGGCGCAGAACGCCGTCATCGGAAAGCGGCTGCTGTGGGAACGGGTGCGGCGCAAGATAGGACACGCCCAGTGCTTCGGTGCTGACGATACTGAGCAAAAAGCCGAAAAACGCCGCTGCCAGCCCTACCGGCCCGGCAAGCCCTGCCAGCAGCACCGTGCCGATGCGCAAAAGGGTGGCGGGCTCATACAGTCCCGGGGTGACAAAGACCGCAATGGCCGTAATACTAGCCACAAAGATGACCGGGGTGCTCATAAGCCCGGTGGCAATGGCGGCGTCTCCGATGATGAGCGCCGACACCAGACTGACCGAGTGCCCCAGCGACTGCGGCATCCGCAGCCCCGCCTCCCGGATGATCTCTAAGATCAGGATCACCAGCAGCATCTCGGCAAAAAGGGGCAGCGGCGTAGCCTTTTCGGCTGCTTCGATCTTATACAGCAGCTGCGGGGGCAAAAGCTCCGGCAGATACACCGCCACGCACACAAAGACCCCCGGTAAGAACACCGTAAGGTAGAAAGAAAAATATTTCAGCACCCGCAGAAAAGAGGAAAACGCCGCCGTAGAAGCGTAATCATCCAGACACTCGAACTGTTCACTGAAGAGCGCCGGCAGCACCAGCGCTGAGGGGCTGCCGTTGACCAAAATTACCAGCTTGCCCTCGCAGAGCTTCGCGGCGGCGACCGCCGGGCGCTCGGTATAGTGTACCGGGGTGAACAGCCGCGCCTTGCCGGGCAGCAGCCACGGCACAAAATAGCTGGAATCCAGCAGCAGCTCCGGCCTTGCACTTTGCAAAATGGCACGTACCCGGCGCACCATAGCGGGGTCGGCACGGTCCTTGCAGTAGCAAAGGGCGTACTCTGTATTGCAGCAGGTGTGCGCCTGTGCAGCCTCCTGCACAAGGGTGTCGGTGCGGACAAGACGGCGCAAAAGGCTCAGGTTCACCCGCAGCAGATCGGTAAAGCCTTCCCTGCTGCCGCGCAGATTGCCCTCGCCGGATGGCTCTTCCACAGAGCGGAACTTGAGCCCCTGCACCGAAAAAACAATACCGCTGCTGCATCCCTCTAACAGCAGCACAGCCATGCCGGCTGTCAGCCGCGCTACAAGCTGCGGCAGATCCTGCACTGGGGCGCTCTCAGCCGGAAAAGCCGACCCGTGCAGGATATACGCATAGGCCTGTGCGCCGGTAAGCCGGACAGAAGCAGACTGGCGTCCGGCAGCGTCCAGCAGCAGTTCCCAGAGCGAATCTAAGCTTGCCATGCCGTCAAACATTACGATACACCCCGGACAGCCATATAAAACGATCTTCTTCGCATAATAATCTGCCGACTTGCCAAACCTAGCATCAAGCGCGGACAGGTTTTCCGCAAGGCTTTGCGAAAGCTGCTGCACATCTATCACTCCTTTGTGTGCAGTATGCCCGCTTTGCCGCAGCGGAATACGCCGCGCACACCGCACCGGGAGGGTTTGTGCATGAAACTGCTGCTTTGCCGCACCATTATCCTGTATCTCTGCGTTTTGTTTGCCATGCGGCTGATGGGCAAGCGTCAGCTGGGAGAGTTGCAGCCGGAGGAGCTGGTATCCACCATCCTGATCTCCAATCTGGCGTCCATCTCCATTGAATCGGAGGATGTGCCCATCACCGCCAGTCTCATCCCGCTGTTCCTCATTGCGGCACTGGAACTGCTGGGTTCAGTGGTGAGCTTCCGCAGCCAGAAATTCTTCAATTTTCTCTCCGGGCGACCCAAAACGGTCATTCTGGATGGAAAGATCGATCAGAACGCTTTGCGGATGCTGCGGCTGACCACCGCTGACCTGATGGAGGCGCTGCGCGGCAAGGATATCTTTGACCCACGCAGGGTGTCTTACGCCGTCATTGAAACGAACGGCACATTGTCGGCGGCGCTTCGCCCGGAGCAGGAAGCAGCCACCCTGTCCGACTTGCAGCTGAAGGTGCAGCAGACACAGGCCACCATCCCCTTTGTGCTGGACGGACAGGTGCTGGAGGATAATCTGCGCTGGTGCGGCAAAGACCGTGCGTGGCTGGAACGCACCGCCACGGCAAACACGGTTTTGCCGCAGGAGATCTTACTGCTTATCGGCAACGAGACCGAGGACTATTTTCTGCTGAAAAAGGAAGGCCGTCAGCCGGGAGAGAAACGATGAAGCGGATCTATGCGTGTATCCTGATCGTAGCTGCGCTGCTGGGGATATCTCTTTATAGCAGCGGACGGGTGCAGGGCTTTGCGCAGGATATCTCGGCTGACTTGGACTGTGCCCTTGAAGCTGTGCGGCAGAAGGATCTCCCCACTGCGCGGCAGGCGCTTGCCGAGGGCGCAGAGCTGTGCGATACCATGCGCCAGACCATGAGCCATCTGCTGCGCACTGCTGACTACACAGAGCTGGAAGCTGCACTGCGGGCGGCGGACGGATACCTTGAGCAGCAGGCCACCGAGGATGCGCTGGGCGAGCTGCGCCGCGCACAGGTAGAGGTGGAGCGGCTGGAATGGCTTGCCCGGCGGCTGGTGTAAGCGGCACGCAAAAAAGGAGAGCGGCTCCGAAGAACCGCCCTCCCACAATTCAGGCTATGCTATTGTAAATATGCTCGGGGACAGATGATCACAGAGCAGCCTTTGCTGCCTCGATCTGCTTGATCAGCTCGGGCACGACCTTGAACAGGTCGCCCACGATGCCGTAGTCTGCAACACCGAAGATGGGAGCACCCTCGTTCTTGTTGACGGCGATGATGCACTCAGAATCCTGCATACCGGCGGTGTGCTGGATGGCACCGGAAATACCCAGAGCCACATAGATCTTGGGGTGCACGGTCTTGCCGGTCTGACCGACCTGATGGTCAGCGGTCATCCAGCCTGCATCGGTGACGGCACGGGAAGCGCCCACGACACCGCCGCCCAGAGCGGCTGCCAGCTGCTCGGCCAGCTCGATGCCCTTGTTGACATCCTTGCTGATACCACGGCCCACGGAGACGATGACGTCTGCGCCGATCAGGTCGACCAGCTTCTCAGCGGCCTTCTCCACGCTCAGCACTTCTGTCTTGATGTCCTCAGCGGTCAGGCTGAAGGCGGGCTTGACGATCTGGCAGGCATCAGCCTTGGCCTGATCGAAGGGAGCCTTCTTCATAACGCCGGGGCGGACGGTGGACATCTGCGGACGGAAGCGGGGGCAGATGATGGTAGCCATCAGATGGCCGCCGAATGCGGGACGGGTCATCTTCAGGTTGCGGTCTTCCATATCGAACTTCTGCTTGGACAGATCGATGGTGGAGCTCTCCTTCAGGAAGTCGATGTACTTTGCAGTGTCGATATCCAGATGGGTAGCGTCGGCGGTCAGGCCGGTGTGCAGACGGGCTGCGCAGCGGGGGCCGAGGTCGCGGCCAATGTTGGTAGCGCCGATCAGCAGCACCTCAGGCTTGTACTCGTTGACCATATCGCACACGACCTTAGCGTATGCGTCGGTGGTGTAATTCTTCAGCAGGGGGCTGTCGCACACCAGAACCTTGTCGGCACCGTAGCCGCCCAGCTCCTTGGCAATGCCCTCCACGTTGTCGCCCAGCAGCAGGCCGGTGACCTCGCAGCCCAGCTCGTCGGCCAGCTTACGGGCCTCGCTTACCAGCTCGAAGTCAGTGGACATCAGTGCGCCCTGGCGCTGCTCGCAAAAGACCCATACGCCCTTGTATTCGTTAAAATCAGCCATTGTAATCCTATGCTCCTTTCATCAGATCAGGTGCTTCTTGGCCAGGATACCAGCCAGCTGTGCGGCAGTATCGTCGCCCTTCAGCATGGTGCCTGCGCCCTTCTGCGGAGGAGTGAAGGACTTAAAGACGTTCGTCGGAGAACCCTTCAGACCGATGGTATCGACCTCGATCAGCGGATCATCCTTCAGAGCGTTGTAATCGAACACTTCCATGGGCTTGTCGTAGCAGGTGAAGATGCCATTGACGCTCATGTAACGGGGCTGGTTCAGCTCCTTGATGCAGGTCAGCAGGCA
>OIJH01000484.1_pt1 | contig 7993 bp, 8 predicted proteins | sample 1583511 | NCBI WGS metagenome assembly OIJH01 (sample SAMN02674699, study PRJEB24791) | human gut metagenome, SKBSTL042 | isolation source: stool | host: Homo sapiens | place: USA | reverse complement strand
TCCATTCATACCGGAAGGTTTATTTTAGCGGACACGATAGTCATCTGCTAAAAGCCCGGTGCAGAGATGCTGCCGAACGGGAAGCAGCGGCTATTCTTCAGTTGTTTCACGGTTTCAAGCACCTCCTGCCAAACTGGTTTTACTTGTTTTAGCACTCTATCTGTTCGACTGCTAAAACTATACTCCTGTTTTCCCACTTTGTCAATAGGGTTCATAAAAAGTTTGCAAATCATAATTTTTGCTAGAAAAAACACGCAGCCTTGCCATACCGTTCGTCGCGTAAGCGACTTAAAATCGGCGCAACACAAAAAATCCTCTAGCGCAGCGACTTGGATTTTTTGTATGGAGCCCATCTGCTTTGGGATTATTAAGGGCGAGCAGCCCTTAGTTTGCAACGGCGACGACCGCGGCCAGTGGCCGAAACAGGGAGGAGCTGTTGGGGCAGCGGCCTGCAGGATGCGAGTGCCGTCCAAGGCACGAAGCAGACGCAGGGAGCCGCAACCCGCCGCCTCCCGCGCCTCGAAAGTAGCGGGTGCTTTTCTGGTTCTCTTTTGGCACGCAAAAGAGAACGTACCCGGCGGTAATGCTTTTTACAAAAGGCATGAAACTTGATCCACGCGAATACGCTCTGCGCGGGAAGCCGCTTTTTCCCTATTATAGTTGCCCGTCCGCCAAAGGTCAACAGACCACCCGGCCAAGCCGCCGCTCCACCGCCTGCCGCACCTCCGGCGCGCGGATACCGTACACGATCTGCACATCGCAGCCGCTTTGCACCACACCGCTGCAGGGCAGGGCTTTCAGGGCCTGCTCCTTGACGAAGGCCGGGTCGTTCACCGTGACACGCAGGCGGGTAAAGCAGTTGTCCACCGTGCGGATGTTCTCCCGCCCGCCAAAGGCTGCAATGAGCTTTTCTACTCCCTGCTCGTCCAGCGGCAGGGCCTTTTCCGGCCGGGACGGCTCTTCCGGGCGGCGGCCCGGTGTAGGCAGGTCCAGCGCCTTGATGAGCACAGTGAACACCACAAAATACACCGCGATCTGGGCAAGGCCCAGCAGATACAGCACCGGGTAGTTCGTGCGGGCCGCACCAGCGGAAAGGTTCATCACAAGCGACCCCAGAAGGTTCGAGGTAAACGCCGTGACTCCGCACAGGTGCAGCAGCACGATGAAGATGCCGGAGATGGCTGCGTGCGCCAGCCACAAAACCGGTGCCGAGAAGCAGAACAGAAAATCCAGCGGCTCCGTAATGGAAGCCAGCGATGCCGTAAAGGCCAGCGGCAGCAGCTGAAGGGCAGTCTTTTTGCGGCTGCCCCGCCGGGCACAGAAGATGAATGCCGCCGCAATGCCAAAGTAGCCGAAGGTCTTGGTAAAGCCGGTGTACATCCACACGATGCCATCCGAAAACGGCAGGCCGAGGTTATATTCGGTCATCATGACCACATAGGCACCGGTATAGGTGACGCTGCCCACCATAAGCTGACCGCCCAGCTGCGAGAACTGGAACGGCATATACACCAGATGATGCAGCCCTGTAGGGATGAGCAGCCGTTCCAGAAAGCCGTACAAAAACAACCCGATATTGCCGGAAGCGGCAATGAAGCCGGTGACGGCCGCAATGGCCTTCTGGATAGGCGGCCAGACAAAGCAGGCCCCACAGCCCAGCACCGCCGCCAGTGCCGCCATGCAGGCAAAGGACCACCGCACACCGGAGAACACACCGCCCAGAATGCCGCGGTGGGCTTTTTCGCAGGTGCGGTCATACACAAAGGCGGTGAGCAGGCCCAGCAGAATACCGCCGAACACGCCGGTGTCCACAGTCTGGATGCCCAGCACCATGGTCTGGCCTGCGCTGTACAGGCCGGTAAGCGCATCCGGCTGCGCCAGCAGGCCCAACTCGGTCAGCGTTACATTGCCCGCTGTCAGGTAGACAAGATAGCTCATCAGGGCGATGAACGCCGCCTGATGCTTTTCCCGCTTTGCCAGCGCCGCCGCAAGACCGGTGCAGAACAGCACGCTCAGATTTGAAATGACCGCCGTGAGGCATTTGTAAATGATCCTGCCCGCCAGCTGCACCGGCTCCCACCGCAAAAAGGGCAGCACCCCGGCCAGCGGCGCACTGGTGAGCAATGCGCCCACCACCAGCAGCAGGCCCGCCGCCGAAAGATAGCTCAGCGGTGCCAGCATTGCGCGGGAGAACCGCTCCAATGCGGCTGTGATGCGGTGCTTCATGGGCGTTTCCCTCCTTTCCGGCTGACGTGGGCAGACACTATACTTGTAGTCAACCGATTTTTGCAAAAAATGTCAAGAATGCAAAGTTCCCAAAAATGCGTTTTTTCTTTGTGCAGGGTGCATATTTCCCGCTTGAAATTCGTTCTGCGCTGTCCGATTGACAACCGCCGCGGCAGAACGTATACTTAAGGTGTATCGTTTTGAAGTGCTGCGGCCCGGCTGCGGCACCGCTCAAGGAGGACACTACTATGAAATTGAGATATACCCGCATCCTCTCGCTGCTGCTCTGCGCAGCGCTGGCCTGCAGCATTCTGGCAGGCTGCAGCGGCTCAACCGCCAGCAGTTCCGAAGCGCCAAGCTCTGCCAGCAGTTCTGCAAGCTCCGCTGCTTCCGGCGAAGACCTGCCTGATTCCACCACCCGGGCCGACACCTCCGGCCTGAACCCCGGCGATTTTGACGAGAACTCCATCTTCTCCATCACCGGCACCGCTGCCGCCTTTGAGCCTTGTCTGGGCTGGGGGCCGGGTGTTTCCGGCTGCTCGCTCAAATCGGTGATCGCAGCGGCATCCCTGCTGCAGTGGGCAGAAAACGCCCGCCTTGCCTCCCGCACCCCGGAAGCCGTGCAGGAAGCTTTCTACAGCTGGTACGACACGCTGGACGCTGATGAGCAGGAAAGCTTTGCCGAGGCCTGGACGATGATCGAGCCGGATGCGCTGAGCCTTTTGAGCGACAAGGACAGCATGGCTGGCCGCATTGAGGATGCCGGCCTTGACCCGGACACCCTGCCCGGCTGCACCCTGAAGAACTGGCAGGCCCTGCAGACCGTGCTGGACGACTGCGTGCCCGCAGCGGGCCAGTGAACCCAACATAAAAAGAAGCTGACCGGGCTGGTCAGCTTCTTTTTGTTTTTGCGGAAAAGGCCGGGGCCGCCTGCGGCATCAGACCTTCTTCAGCACATACTGGCGGGTGCCCATGCCGATCTTCTCGGCCTGCTCCAGCGTGGCCTTCCACTCGATATTGGGGTTGGAATCCTTGAAGTTGTCATGGTAGCAGTTCCAGCCGGGCTTTGCAAGGTTCTGGCCCAGCTGGCTGTTCGGCAGCGGCTGGGCATTCAGGCAGGCATCGGCGCAGGCCTGATCCAGCGCCACCGGATCAAAGGATGCAAAGATGCCGATATCCGGCAGGATGGGAGCATCGTTCTCGCAGTGGCAGTCGCAGTTGGGGCTGATGTCCTGCACCAGAGAAACGTGGAAGCAGGGACGGTCGTGGCAGACTGCGGCGGCGTACTCTGCCATCTTGCGGTCCAGCAGCTCGTTGGCGCAGTCGTTGGGAGAATAGATGGCGTCAAAGCTGCAGGCACCGATGCAGCGGCCGCAGCCCTTGCACTTGTCGTAGTCGATGACCGCCTTGTTTTCGGCATTGTAAGTAATGGCGTCCGAGCCGCACTCCTTGGCGCAGCGGTGGCAGCCGCGGCACAAGCCCTCCTGCACGGCGGGCTTGCCGGCAGCGTGCTGCTCCATCTTGCCCGCGCGGGAGCCGCAGCCCATGCCGATGTTCTTGAGCGCACCGCCGAAGCCGGTGGACTCGTGACCCTTGAAGTGGGTCAGGCTGATGAACACGTCCGCGTCCATGATGGCACGGCCGATCTTGGCGGTCTTGCAGTATTCGCCGTTGGGCACCGGCACTTCCACCTCATCCGTGCCGCGCAGACCGTCACCGATGATCACCTGACAGCCGGTGGTCATGGGCCAGAAGCCGTTCAGCTGGGCGCAGCTCAGGTGCTCCAGCGCATTCTTGCGGCTGCCCGGGTACAGGGTGTTGCAGTCGGTCAGAAACGGCAGACCGCCCTGCTCCTTGCACAGGTCTGCCACCACCTTGGCGTAGTTGGGGCGCAGGAACGCCAGGTTGCCCAGCTCCCCAAAGTGCATCTTGATGGCCACGAACTTGCCGTCCATATCAATGCTCTTGATGCCCGCCGCAATGCACAGGCGGCGCAGTTTTTCGGTCAGACTGGTGCCCACAGGACACCGGAAGTCGGTGTAATATACAGTCGATGCTTCCATAGGGATCTCCTCCGTTTTTGACAATTTCAGGCGCGGCACTTTCCCGCCGCCGGGTTCTCTCTTTATGGCTCCAGTATAGCACAAGGCCGGAGCCGGTGCAATTGCCCCAGGGCGCAAAAAAGCCGCCCGGACGGGCGGCTGGGGGGGTGGGAGGGATTTACGCAATGGCGGTGATAGCGGCCACAGCCAGGACGATTAGGCCCAGCACGATGCGGTAGAGGCCGAAGAACTTGAAGTTATGGCGCTTGACGTAATCCATCAGGAAGCGGATAGCGGCAAGGCTGACCACAAAGGCGACCACGCAACCCACCACGAGGACAGCGATCTCGGTGCCGGTCATCGCAGCGCCGGAGAGGACGAACTTGACCACCTTGAGCAGGGACGCGCCCGCCATAACGGGGATGGCGAGGAAGAAGGTAAACTCGGCCACACAGGCACGGGACAGACCCAGCAGCAGGCCGCCCACGATGGTGGCACCGGAGCGGGAGGTGCCGGGGATGATGGCCAGCATCTGCCACACGCCCACGAGAAAGGCTTCCCGGTAGGTGATCTGCTCCAGACGGGTGACATGGGGCGTGGTGCGGCGGTTTTCCACCACAAGGAAGAGCACGCCGTACAGGATCAGCATGGCGGCTACGGTGATGTAGTTATAGAAGTGCTCCTCCATCCAGTCGTCCAGCGGGCTGATGACCAGCACCGGCAGGGTGGCGGCTACCACCTTGAACCACAGGTTCCACACGCTGGGCTTGGAGATGACCTTGCCCTGCCGCAGCCCGAAGGGCCACAGCTTATTCCAGAACAGCACCACCACGGCCAGAATGGCACCCAGCTGGATGACCACCCGGAACATGGACATGAATTCTTCACTGGCATTGAACTTGACGACCTGCTCCACCAAAATCATGTGCCCGGTGGAGGAGATGGGCAGCCACTCGGTAATGCCCTCCACGATACCTATCAGGATTGCTTTGATGATCTCGAAAAACGTAATAAATCCCTCCTGCAGCACCCCGCTGGGTGCGTTGTTTTTTCAAAAGCAGTTCCAGTATACCATACTATGAGCCGCTGTGCATACAGATTATAGAAATTTTCCCCCGGGCGCTGTATTTATCTGCCCCGGGAAATGTGCTATACTATAAAAATAAGAAGTCTGTCCGCTTTCTGCGCCCGGCGCAGAAAGCTCTGAGAACAACGAGGTGAACCTTCATGAACATACTGGTGATCGGCTGCGATCAGGTAGGTGCGGCGCTGATCCGCGATCTGGAACGCATCGGCCATGATATCTCGCTGATCGAAAAGGATCCCGAACAGCTCAAGCGTCTGGATGCCTTTGACGACTACAGCTTTGGCGGCACGGCTCTGGTAGGCGACCCCACCGACCCGGATACCCTGCGGCAGGGCGGCATTGACAGCTGCGATGCCGTGGCCGCTGTGAGCGAGGACGACTCGGTAAACCTGATGGCGGCACAGATCGCAAAAAGCATCTTCCGCCGTGAGAAGGTGATCTGCCGCGTGTCCGACCCGCACCTGCAGGTGCTGTACCACAAGGCTTACGAGATCGACACCATCTGCCCCACGGTGCTCACCGAGCAATCGGTGTTCCGCGCACTGGCAAAGTAAAAAGTGAGGGAAGCATATGAAAGTTTGTATCGCAGGCGGCGGCAAGGTGGGCATGTATCTGGCCCAGAGCCTGCTGGCCCACCGCCACAAAGTGACCATCATTGAACCGCAGGAAATGCTATGCCGTTCGCTGGCCGATTCGCTGGATATCCCGGTGATCTGCGGCGATGCCATCAGCTTTGACACCATGCGCACGGCCGACGTTGCCAGCTGCGATGCCTTTGTGGCCGTGACCGGTGCGGACGAGAACAACCTTGTGGCCTGCCAGATCGCAAAGCGGGAGTTTGGCGTGAACCGCACCGTGGCCCGGGCCTCCAACCCCAAGAATCGCGAGCTGCTGCACACCTTAGGCGTGGACACCGTAGTGTGCGGCACCGACAACCTGAGCCACATCCTTGAGCGCGAGATCGAGACGGATACCATCCGCCAGCTGCTCTCGCTGGGCGGCGGCACTGCCAGCCTGAACGAGATCCTGCTGCCGGAGAGCTTTATCTACGCGGGCAAGGCCATCATGGACATCCCCATCCCGGGCGACACCATTCTGGTCAGCATCACCCGCGACACCGAGTTCATCATCCCCCACGGCAACACCGTTCTGCTGCCCTGGGACCGCATCCTCTGCCTGACGCAGGATGACACCCTGCACCTGCTGATGGATGCCTGGGGCCTTTCCGGCAAATGACCGAACGTGACCTGCTGCGCACGGCGCTGATCATCCCGCCCAAGGGCCGGGCCGTGCTGTGCGTCTGGGCCGCTGTTCCCGGCGTGTTCTGCGCGCCTTTTGTGTTCTGGCAGAGCCTGTTTGCCGGGTGTATTTTCTGTGCCCTGTGGGTGTGCCTTGTGTTCGCCGCATGGGCAAGAGCCTGCAGCTTTACCGCAGTGCTCACCGCCCGGAACACTGCCGTGCGGGCCGGTATCGCCGTTCCCATCACACGGCAGCTTCCCCGCCGGGCCGTGACTGGCGTGTGGACCCTGCGCACGCCGCTTCTGTGGCTGGCCGGGTGCAGCGTGCTGGTGGTTCACGGCCCGGGCGTACAGCTGTTCCTGCCGGGCGTGGATGCCCTGCAGGCGCAGGCCCTTGCCGCTGTGCTGATGGAGGAAACGCCATGACCGAACGCGGCTTCCACCCGTTTGCGGTGCTGCATTTTCTGCGCAAGACCATCCTGCTCTATCTGCTGCCGCTTTTGCAGGTGCTGTTTGCCCGCAACTGGGCGGCGCTGCGCACGGCTCTGGTGCAGGGCGCGGCGCTGCTGACAGTGCTTGCCGCTGTGAGCGCCGCCGTGCTGCACGCAGGCCGCTGGCGGGTGGATGCACAGGGAACCCTGCGGGTGCGCTGGCGGCTGGGCGTGCGGCTGGACCGCTGCCTGAAAGCCAGCCAGCTGGCAGCGCTCACCATCGAGCGGCCCCTGCTCTACCGGCTGGCCGGTGCCAGCCGGGTGGTGCTGTACCCTGCCGGGCAAAAGCGCACCCTGACCCTGCTTTTGAGCGCGCAGAACGCGCAGTTTTTAGCTGACCGCATGATGCCGCGCCGGGATGCTGTGGCCCACACCCCGCGCGGCGGCGAAAAGCTGGCCTTTGCGGTGCTGGGTGCCAACGGCCTTTCCACTCTTGCTTTGCTGGCGCTGGCCATCAAACAGAGCAGGCCCTATGCGCCGGATGCCCAGACGGCGGCCTTTGCCCACCTGAACCGCATTGCGGCGTGGGCGGCGCGCTGGCTGCCCATGGGCACAGCATGGCTGCTGGTGCTGGGCGGTGTGCTGTTCTGCGCAAGCCTTGCGCGCAGTGCGGCCCATGCGGCCCATTATACCGTGTGGCGCACCGAGAGTCACCTTGGCAGCAGGGGCGGCTTTGTGCACCGGTATGAGATACGCCTTGCGCTGGAACATCTGAGCTATGCGGACCTGCGCCGCTCGCCTGCCACATGGGCGCTGGGCAGCTGCCCGGTGTTCGTTACAGCAGGCAGCTGCCAGCCGGAGATCCCGTTGCTGGTCTGGCGGGAGGACGGCCCTTTTCTACAGGAGCTGCTGCCCGGCTTTGTCCTGCCGCCAAAAGCCCCGGTGGACACCGCAGGCCGCAGTATCCCG
>OIJH01000470.1_pt1 | contig 8190 bp, 9 predicted proteins | sample 1583511 | NCBI WGS metagenome assembly OIJH01 (sample SAMN02674699, study PRJEB24791) | human gut metagenome, SKBSTL042 | isolation source: stool | host: Homo sapiens | place: USA | reverse complement strand
TGCTAGTATTATGCCCTTCTAGGGCTTACTCAAGCCACCGGCTCAGCCAGTGGTTTTGACTGCTGTGAGCTAGGAAATGATCCTGGACGGAGGTTCAGGGCTGCGATGTGCAAACCGGAAATGCTGCCGTTGCATTAAGAATCGGATCTGGAAGTGCGCTCAAAGTAGAAGTAGAAGCAGATGTTCAGCACGATTCCGACGGCGGTGGACGTAGGGGCGGCCAGACCGATCATAGTCAGGCTCGCATTGGGCTGGATGCTCATGAGGCCATGGGCAGGCGTACCAGCAAGGTCTGCACCAGACCCTGCACCATGACCCAGACAGTCTTGTTGTTGCCGTTGAAATAACCCACCATGCTGAACAGCACAGCAGTGGCGATGGTCTCTGGCGCGAAGCCTTTCAGATAGGCGAAAGCGTTTACGAACACGGCGCAGCCAAAGGCGAGGCCGATGCCAATGCCGGTGAACATGGACTGTCTGGCACGTTTTTTGCTGCCTGCACCGATATTCTGCGAGACAAACGCTGCCATCGACTGCATCAGTGCGCTGGGGATCAGCATGGCAAAGTTGACGATCTTGCAGGCCACACCGTAACCGGAAGATGCTTCCAACCCAAGACGGTTGACGAAGGCGCAGAGTGCAAGGAAAGAGAGCTGGGTCAGAAACTCCTGCAGAGCCAGCGGCAGACCGATGCTGAGGAATTTGCGGCACTGGGGATTCAGGCGGAAATCAGCCTTGCAAAGTTTGAACGGCAGGTGCTTTTTCAGCAGCATGATCACTGCGCATACCACGCTGACAGCCTGCGCTGCCACTGTGGCAATGGCTGCACCGGCGGCATCCAGATGCAGCCCGGCCACCAGAAACAGATCGCCGAAAACATTCACGATGCAGGCTACAAGCACAAACAGCAGGGGCGACTAGCTGTCGCCCAGGCCGCGGAAGATCGCGGCCAGCAGGTTATAGGCCACGATAAAAAAGATGCCGGCACCGCAGATGCGGACGGAAGTCAGGCCGAGGGCTTCTTCCGGGGCCTGCATCAGGACGGAAATGGGCCGCGCAAACCCGACCAGCACAACGAACAGCACAGCCGAGATCAGCGCGAATACAACAATAGAGCCACCGATGACCTGCCCGATGTACTGCGGCCGCTTTTCGCCCAGATACCGGGCGATGAGCACGGTGATGCCCATTGCAAACTGTGTTACCACGAAGGTGACAAGGTTCAGCACCTGGCTGCCGGTGGACACGGCCGAAAGGCCAGAGGTTGAGCCGAAGTGTCCAACCACAAGCAGGTCTACCGCGCCGTAAGCGGCCTGCAGCACCAGTGCACCCAGAACGGGCAGCATAAAAAGCACCAGCTTTTGCAGGATGCTGCCCTGCGTAAAATCAGATTTATCACTTTTCATGGACGTTTCTCCTTTCACACATGACCTGATAGAATTTTTCAATGGTCCGGATGGTACACTCTGCGTCTGCCTCCGGGATATCGTCCAGACAGGGGGCAAGGCTCTGGAAATAGTCGCTGTCGTATTTTTTCGAGAGCAGCCTGCCTGCGTCTGTGAGCAGCAGATAGGTCACCTGGCCATCCTCGGCCGAAACCTGCTTTTGCAGGTAGCCCTTGCGCTCCATCTCCTTTACGGTGCGGGTCACACCGGGGCGGGGCAGGTTCAGCGCATCGCTCAGGTCGGAGACTCTGGCCCGTACGCCCTTTGCTTCCAGCCTCTGGATGACATCCAGATACTGAATGTAAGAGGACGTCACACCATCGGGCAGGGGAGGCAGCAGGTCCCGGGCACGCTTTGCCAGATAGCAGGTATCCATCAGCTGCTTGATAAGCTCGATCGTCATAAAAAGTCCTTTCTGAAAGTTGCTTATGATAATTATCTTTGGTAAGATATAATGACACGAAAGGATTTGTCAAGAGCTTTTTTACAGGCAGGCCCGGATGCAAAAAACGAGATGTAGCACCTTCCAAGACAGAAAAGGTGCTGCATCTCGTTTTTATATGGGGGAAAGGAAAGAATGGCAGGCAGAAAGATCATTCGGCGCACAGGCCGCCAAGGATCTGGATGAAATCCGGATAACTGGAAGCGGAAGCCAGCTGTTCCAATGTTTTGTAGTCGCTGCATACGCGGGGAAGGTAGGAGAAGATGTCGGAAAAATCCGACAGATCGCTCTTGGAAACGCAGATCATGAAAATGATGCGCACGCTGCTGGTGCCCCAGCTCAGCGGTTTGCGCAGCAGGGACACGGCGATGGCCGAGCGGGCAGCGCGGCAATCAGACGGGTGCGGAATGGCGATCATGCCAAAATTGGTGGGGGAGATCTGCTCCCGCTCCAGCGTACTTTCGATAAATTCTTGCGGTACGATGCCGCGGGCGCACATCTGGCCGCCGATGGTGCGGATGGCGCTTTCGCGGTCGGCGTAGTCTGCACCGGGGGTGAACAGGTCGGCATCGATCAGCGTTTGCAGCAGGCTGATCAGGCGTTCTTTTTCACGCGCTGCCTTCAGGCGGTGGATCACGTCGCTGATGGCCTGGCGGTCATTGCTGCTGATAAAATTGGAGATGAGCACCACAGGCGGCTCTGCGGTGAGCGGAAGGGTGGAGAGGATCATATCACACTTCAGCCCGGCCAGTTCGTGCGGGGCGGTAACGACCGATTCGATGGTCAGATCGTCCGAAAAATAGCTCTGCAGCCGGTCGAACTGGCGATGGTCGTAGGAGTAATATTGCGGGCAGAGCAATACCGCACACAGCTTGCCGCGGCGGTTATAGATGTCCTGGATGCGTGCACCGATGTGAAGCGCAATGTAGGCGATCTCATCCTCACACAGCTGCACATGCTCCTGGTGGTTGATCAGGTTGGAGATATAGACCGCAATGTCGTAGATAATGGGCGACATTGCTTTGATGCTGTGCAGCAGGGGGTTGTGGACCGACACATTCTGGCGGATGCGCACAAGCATATTATCAATGTGCAGTGCAAACGGAATGAAGAAATCAATGTCGGTCAGGTCGATGTCATACACCTGCTTCACAGCCTGAACGATGGAGTCTACCAAGCGCATCGTGCTGGGGTGGATGGAAAGCGTGGCACGGCTTGGCAGCGATACATCCTGGTTGCGCACGGCGCGTGTCATGAGCAGGAGGGTGAACTGGTACTTGTTGCTGCGGGTGAAAACGATGCCGTATTCCCGCTCAAGTTCTGTGCAGATGCTGTCGATGATCGACACAAAATGCCGGTTCAGTTCAATGAGGTCGGTGGAGACCTCGTACCGCGGGGCATTGGGGGCGGTGCCAAGCTGATCCATCGTGATGAGCATGTGCAGCAGGAGATTGGTCAGAGAGTATTCGTCGATAAAAAAGTGCTGGCTGTTCAGGCAGGCAAGGATATCGCTGCGGATCTTCTGGATATCGTAGCGGGGGAAGATGGCATGGAGCGTCTCCATGCTCACAAGCGTGTGCTGCGCTTCGTTGTAGATCAGGTGGATCATGAGACGCTTTTTGTCTTTTTCACTTCCGGAAATAAACAGGGTGTTGTTTTTGGTGCGCAGCGAAAGATGATATTCTGCGATCTCATGCCGGATGAGCTTGACCTCGTTCTGCAGCGTTACCTCCGAGATGAACAGCGAAGCGGCCAGCTCGTCCAGATCCATCGGCTCGCTTCGGGAAAGCAGGGCGCGGAGGATATAGCGGGAACGTTCCTGCTGGGAGGACGGCACCTGCGCAGAAGGAGAGCTTTCTTCGAAAATCTGCTTCAAAAGTTTCACCTGGCCGCGGCCGACCTGCAGGCAGGCGGGATATGCGTCCTGAACCGAACGCAGATGGTTGCGGATGGTGCGCGGTGTGACGGAAAAAAAGGCGGCCATATCCTCTATGGCCTGCACATTGCCGTGCTGGTTCAGATACTGGATGACATCTTTTGTTGAAAGCATGGGACTGCAGACCTCTTTTTTGTGATCGGGAATCTCTCGGTTCAGAAATCCTTAATATTTTATTCTATTATATAATACCCTTTTCGCAAAAAAAAGACCTGGAATTTCCAAAATAACGGAAAAAACGCAGACTTTTTTTCCGGATCCTGCCGGGCGATAATAGAGCCAAGAAAAGGGCTGCGGCGCAGCGGCCCTGCTTCTCAAAACACCTCATGAAAGGAGAAATTATCATGAAAGCGTACAAGATCTTACTTTGCTGCGGCGCAGGTATGAGTTCTGGCTTCCTAGCACAGGCGGCACAAAAGGCGGCCAACACAAAGGCCCCCGGCACCAAGGTGGCTGCCAAGAGCCAGAGCCTGGTAGAAGATGTGATCGAGGATTACGATCTGCTGCTCATCGGCCCGCACTTCGCTTCCCACAAGGATGAGTTTGACGAACTCGCAGGCCAGTACGGCATCCCGGTGGAAGTCATTCCGCAGTCTGTCTATGGCTCGCTGGATGGCAACGGCCTGATCGATTTTGCGTTGGATGTTCTGAATAAGAGCTGACAGGAGGAAGATGTTATGAGTAAAAAACCCATGCAGAAATTCATGGATTGGCTGCAGTATAAAGTGACCCCGGCGGTGCAGAAATTTACCGAGCGGCCCTGGGTGCACGGCTTCTCCGCAGGCATCGTCAAGTGCTTGCCCTTCATCCTTACCGGCTGCCTGATCTTCTTCTACAATGTCGTGCAGCCCTACTTCCCCAACATCCTGCCCAACCTGAGCGCGGTTTCCAACTATACGTTCAGCATGCTTTCGCTGCTGGTGGCGTTTATGATGGTCTACCAGGAAATGGGCTCTCTGAAACATCGTAATTATCAGGTGGTCGGCGGCCTGACCGGCATCTGCGCCTACATCCTGGCGATGAAGGGCACCACCGTGGACGGCGTCTACTCCGTTACCTGGAACCGCTTCGGCCCCACCGGTATCGTGGTTGCGATCTGCATCGGCCTGTATGTGTCCATCATCTTCCACCTGATCGCAAAGCTGAACCTGTTCAAGAACAACAACACCATCCCTGAGTTTGTGCAGGAGTGGATCAAGAACATCATCCCCATCTTCCTGTCCATCCTGCTGCTCAAGATCGTGATCATCGATCTGGATGTGGATCTGTATCCCATCGTGCTCAAGCTGTTTGCACCCATCAATGCCATTGCACAGACCTATCCGGGCTTCATCCTGCTCAACCTGTTCTGCTGCTTCTTCTATTCTCTGGGCATCTCTGGCTGGACCTGGTCTGGCCCCCGCAACGCCATCTTCATCCCCGCACAGGCTGCTAATGTGGCTGCTGTGGCAGCCGGCGGCACCGCAATGTACCTGACCACTTCCGAAGTCTGCAACGGTATCGCACTGATCTGCCTAGGCGGCATGGGCTGCACCTTGGCACTGAACATCTGGTGCCTGTTCTCCAAGAGCAAGCGCCTGAAGACGCTGGGCCGTGTCTGCATTGCTCCCGCGATCTTCAACATCAACGAGCCCATCCTGTTCGGCACCCCGATCGTCTTTAACCCCATCCTCATGATGCCCATGTGGATCTGCACCACTGTGAACGCCACCATCGTGTGGATCGTGATGCGCACCGGCCTGCTGGCCATTCCCACCATTGAGCTGGCAATGGTCGCAACCATTCCTGCACCGTTCTCCACCGTGATGTTCACCGGCGATATGCGTGGCGTAATCTGGTGGGCTGTGTGCCTAGCAGTGGATCTGCTGATCTGGTATCCATTCTTCAAGACCTACGAAAAGCAGGAAGTCGAGAAGGAGGCCGCCGAGGCTCTGGCAAAGGCATAAACCGAAAATTCGATAAAATTAAGAGGGAAAATACCACATATGAGCGATAAAATGGTAGAGGTCGCAATGGGCATTATCATCAATGCCGGCGACGCAAGGACTTGTGCTGCCGATGCGATGCAGGCCGAGCTGCGAGGAGACCGCGCTGCAGCCGATGCAAAGCTGAAGGAAGCCGACGAAGCAATCAAAAAGGCGCACAATGCGCAGACCGATGTGATCCAGGACGAGTGCCGGGGCAACCCCACGGAGCTGTCGCTGCTGTTTATGCATGCACAGGACACCGTTATGACCATCATTTCGGAGGTAAGCATGATCCGCCTGATGATACAGATGAACCGTAACCTGGAGGATAAGATCAATGGAAATCGTAACTAGTTTCCCGGAAGGGTTCCTGTGGGGAGCCGCAACCAGCGCCTACCAGTGCGAGGGTGCCGCTGAGGGTTATGGCAAAAAGGATAACCAGCAGGACGTGATCAACCGTGAGATCCACGATGAATACGGCTATGCGGATGCCAGCGTTGCCAGCGACCATTACCATCACTACAAAGAGGACGTTGCCCTGATGGCAGAAATGGGGTTCAGCTCCTATCGCTTCTCCATCAACTGGGCACGCGTCCTGCCCGATGGTGTGGGCGAACCCAACCCGGAAGGCGTGGAATTCTACCACAACCTTCTGCACGAGCTGCACGCCCATAACATCGAGCCGGTGGTCACCATGTGGCACTACGACCTGCCGATGGCACTGGTGAACAAGTACGGCGGCTGGGGCAGCCGCCAGATCGTGGATGACTTTGAGTATTATGCCTGCTTCATCCTCAACGAGTACAAGGACGAGGTCAAGTACTGGCTCACCATCAACGAGCAGAGCATCGTGGTCAACTATATCGACCGCAAGAATAAGCTGACCAACGAGCAGAAATTTGATCCGAAGTTCCGCTACCAGGCAAACCACTACATGAATCTTGCTCACGCAAGAGCGGCCATCGCGGTTCACGAGATCGTGCCCGGCGGCCAGTGCGGTGCGGCACTGGATATGGCACCCTATTACCCCCACACCTGCGACCCCAAGGATATCCTGGCTGCAAAAAATGCATCCAATTTCAAAAACTATTTCTACATGGATGCCTACATCCGCGGCGAGTACACCGAATCGGTTCTGGCATATCTCAAGCGCCAGGGGCTGATGTTCGATATCCAGCCCGGCGATATGGAACTGATCAAAAAAGGCTCCGAGTGCTTCGACTTCCTGGGCATCAACTATTATCAGAGCGCCTGCGTCAAGGCACCTACCCCGAGCGCCGCACGCCGCTCCAAGCAGAACAACAAGATCGGCAAGGGCGGCCATGTGGTGTACGAAGTGCAGCCAGATCTGTTTGAAGGCTGCAAGAACGAGTTCATTGGTGATACGGACTTCTCCATGCCCATCGACCCGGTCGGCCTGGAGTATGTGCTGGAGGACATCAACGATCGCTACCACATCCCGGTAATGATCTGCGAAAACGGCTTTGGTGCTTATGATAAGCTGGAAAAAGACGGTTCTATCCATGATCCTTACCGCATTGAGTACATCCGTGAGCACATCAAGGCCATGAAGGCTGCCATTGCAAACGGCGTGAAGCTGCTGGGCTACAATCCCTGGTCTGCCTTCGACCTGCTCTCCACGAGCAACGGCATCGCCAAACGCTATGGTTTTGTGTATGTGGATCGCACCGATGACGACGTGAAGGAATGTAAGCGCTACCGCAAGGATTCCTTCTACTGGTATAAGAACGTCATTGCAACCAACGGCAAAAACCTTGAGTAAGAGCTTTCTTTCATCTTAGCAGATTCCTCCTTTACGCTAAAAGGGCCGCTGCATCGTGCAGCGGCCCATTTGCATTGGATAGCTTGAGCGAGCGACAACCACCAGCTATGCTGGTGGAGTAAAAAAAGCTTTAGCCCTAGACAAAAAGAAACCTCCCGGTAGAATAGAGTGTGGGTTTGCCAACCACATTCTAGGAACAGGGAGGTTTATCTTTGAAATGAAAGATAACAAAGACGTAGATAGTTTAAGCCATACCACGTGGAGATGTCAATACCATGTAGTGTTTGCACCGAAATATCGGAGAATGGTGATATATGGCCAAATCAAAAAAGATATTGGTCAGATACTTCGCAAACTATGCGAGCAAAAGGATATTGAAATAATTGAAGCAGAAGCCTGCCCGGACCATATCCATATGCTGATAAGTTTTTCGCCGAAGTACAGCATTTCTTACGTTATGGGATATCTCAAGGGAAAGAGCAGCCTCATGATTTTCGACAGACACGCGAATTTAAAGTACAAGTATGGAAATCGGCATTTCTGGGCCAGAGGATATTTTGTGGATGCAAAGGAAAGCAGGCTGTGCAAACCTTGCGCAGAAAAGCCCCTGATTCGGGC
>OIJH01000461.1_pt1 | contig 8287 bp, 7 predicted proteins | sample 1583511 | NCBI WGS metagenome assembly OIJH01 (sample SAMN02674699, study PRJEB24791) | human gut metagenome, SKBSTL042 | isolation source: stool | host: Homo sapiens | place: USA | reverse complement strand
TATATGGAGCAATTATTGATTGTTGAAGATGATATTGGTTTGAATCAAGGTTTATGCAAAGCACTGAAAGTAGATGATCGGAAGATCATTTCCTGCCAAGACCTGAAAACGGCGAAGGAGCAGCTGCTTTGCGGCGGTGTATCCCTGATCCTGCTGGATATCAATCTGCCGGATGGCAGTGGGCTTGAGCTGCTCCGGGAGGTCAAGGAAAACATGCCCGGGATTCCTGTTATTCTGCTGACTGCCAATGACACCGATCTGGACATCGTAGACGGACTGGAGAGAGGCGCTGATGATTACATTACCAAGCCCTTTTCTCTTTCGGTTTTGCGGGCAAGGGTGAATACCCAACTGCGAAAGCAAGCGTCAAACCATAAAAATGCGCCGTTCCATATGGATCTATTTCACTTTGACTTTGAGGCTATGACCTTTTATGTGGGAGATTCAAAAGTGGAATTGAGTAAAACAGAACAAAAATTACTGCGTCTGCTTGTTGAAAACCGAGGCCGAACCATGACCCGTGGAGACCTTGTAGACCGGATCTGGACAGATGGCGCAGAATATGTGGATGAAAATGCTTTGTCTGTTACGATCAAGCGACTGAGGGATAAGCTTGGCGCACAGAAATACATTAAAACCGTCTATGGAATCGGTTATAGCTGGGTGACAAAAGATGAATAAAACCGGCATTGTGATCATACTGCTGTGTTTTCTGGCGGCGGCAGCTGTTGTGTTATGGGAGCGGAGAAAGGCCAGAAAAACGATGGAAGAAATCGAAAGAATGCTGGACGCTGCCATGACCGGCTCCTTTTCTGAAACCAATTTTGATGAAAGCCGGCAGTCTGCTTTGGAAACAAAGTTTGCACACTATCTTTCTGCCGCAGAAGCATCTTCTCAAAACATAGCGCAGGAAAAAGACAAAATCAAAACCTTGATTGCGGACATCTCCCACCAGACAAAAACGCCGATTGCAAATCTGCTGTTATACAGCGAGCTTTTGATGGAGGAAACTCTGCCTGCATCGGCGAAGGCAAATGTGGAGGCGCTGTACAAACAATCGGAAAAGCTGCGATTTCTGATCGATTCTCTCGTAAAGCTTTCCAGACTGGAAAACGGGATCATTTCACTCTCCCCTCAGCAAGCAGCGCTGCAGCCGCTGCTTGAAAGCGTAGTAGAACAATATACTGCCAAGGCTTCTGAAAAAGGATTGTCTTTGCAAATGCAGGATACCGATGCTTTTGCTGTATTCGACTTCAAATGGACAGCGGAAGCGCTGGCTAATATCGTAGACAACGCCATCAAATATACAGAGCATGGCACCATTACTATTTCTGCCGTAAGCTATGAAATGTTTGCAAGGATCGATATATCGGATACCGGTTCAGGCATCCCGGAAAGTGAGCAAGCGAAGATATTTGCTCGCTTTTACCGCTCAAATAGTGTGCAGAAACAAGAAGGGGTCGGCATCGGCTTATACCTTGCCCGACAGATCATATCCGGCGAGGGCGGTTATATCAAGGTTGCTTCCGTTCCGGGAAAAGGAAGTACGTTTTCCATATTTCTGCCGAAATAACAACAATTCTATCAAAACTGTTAGATTTCATTTTCCGCCGGAAAGAATGTGGAAAGAATCCTATGCGATAATCTGTATGTATCAAAGGATCATTTCCTTTCATACATACAGATTTTTTCATGGAGGTACTCATTTATGGAAGTTTTACAGGCAAAAAACCTGAAAAAGATTTATGGCTCCGGCAATAACGCAGTTCATGCGTTGGATGGAGTTGATTTAAGTGTAAAGAAGGGCGAATTTGTTGCAATTGTCGGCACATCCGGCTCCGGCAAATCCACGCTGCTGCACATGCTGGGCGGGCTGGATCGCCCTACAAGCGGCACGGTTATGGTGGACGGACAGGATATTTTCTCCCTGAAGGAGGAAGCGCTGACCATCTTCCGCCGCAGGAAAATCGGCTTTGTGTTCCAAGCATATAATCTTGTTCCGGTGCTGAATGTGTATGAAAATATTGTTCTACCCATTGAGCTGGACGGTGGCAAGGTCAATAAGGATTTCGTACAGCAGATTGTACAGACACTTGGACTGGATGATCGTCTGGATGCGCTGCCCAATCAGCTCTCAGGCGGTCAACAGCAGCGAGTAGCCATTGCCCGTGCGCTGGCGGCAGCACCCGCTATCATTCTGGCAGATGAACCCACCGGCAATCTGGATTCCAAAACCAGCCAGGATGTATTGAGCCTTTTGAAAGTCACCAGTCAAAAGTTCGCCCAGACAATCGTAATGATCACTCACAACGAAGAAATTGCGCAGATGGCAGACCGCATTATCCGTATCGAAGATGGTCGGATCGTCTCCCAGAACTAACGGGAGGTGGCTACGATGAATGTCAAAAACAGAAAATGTATTCGAAAGCTCAGCTTAAAATCTCTTTATGCGAACCGTCGCCGCAATCTGATCGCCATTTTTGCCATTGCGCTGACAACGCTGCTATTTACGTCCATGTTCACCATTGTCTTGTCGTTGAACGCCAGCTATGAAACCTACCAGTTTCGGCAGGTAGGCGGCTATGCACACGGCACCTTTAAGGATGTTTCCCCCGAGCAGGCGGAACGTATCGCCGCCCACCCGAAGGTAAAGTCTGCGGGGGCACGGAAGGTGATCGGCATCACTGCGGATGGTGTCTTTTCCAAAACGCCGGCAGAGATCAGCTACATGGATGCCAACTGCACTAAATGGAGCTATGCAACCCCTACTACCGGACGGATGCCCGAAAGCGGCAAAGAGGTAGCCATGGATACGGCAGCGTTGCAGCTGCTTGGCGTAACGCCGGAGCTGGGCGCCGAGGTCACGGTTTCCTATTCCATTACGGACAAGGATCAAACCGCCTTTACTGTAACAGATACCTTTACGCTGGTGGGCTATTGGGACTATGATGAACTAATGCCTGTTCATTACATCAACATCAGCCGTGATTACGCAGATGATATCGAAGCGCAGGCAGTGAAAACAGGTTTACAGCCCTTCCGCACTGACCTGAATGTCATGATGGCTTCCAGTACAAACATTCAAGGGCAGATGGAGCAGGTGGATACCGATCTCGGCTACACATGGGACAGCTATACCGATCCCAACAGCGTCCGGATCGGCGTCAACTGGGGATATACCTCATCCCAGCTGGAGTCACAGCTCGATCCAGAGCTGATGATCGCCATAGCAGCTTTTTTGCTGCTGGTGATTTTCACCGGGTATCTTATCATCTATAACATTTTCCAGATCTCTGTTGCGGGGGATATCCGGTTTTACGGGCTTCTGAAAACCATTGGCACAACGCCCCGGCAGCTCAAACGCATCATTCGCCAGCAGGCACTTCTGCTTTGTCTGATTGGCATTCCGGCGGGGCTGCTGTTGGGCTATGGCATTGGCGCTGTTCTGGTGCCTGTTGTCTTGCGCTCCACCCAGTTGGATGCAGGCATCACCACCATCAGCACATCGCCTGTGATCTTCCTTGGTTCTATGCTGTTCGCCTTGTTGACGGTGCTTTTGTCCTGTTCCAAGCCCGGAAAAATGGCAGCCAAGGTCTCTCCGGTGGAGGCTACCAAATATACGGATGCGATGCAGACGAAGAAAAAACGGCGCAGTACCCGGGGAGCGAAGCTCCATCAGATGGCCTTTGCCAATCTGGGACGAAACAAGAAAAAGACGGTGCTGGTGGTGGTGTCTCTGGCACTGTCGGTGACACTGTTCAATGCGCTGTGTGCCTTTGTGGGCGGCTTCAGCATGGAGAAGTATGTATCCACCATGACCTGCGCCGATTTTATCGTCAGCACGCCCGACTATTTCCGTTACAACCCGGCAGATGAATTCATCACGCCAGAACAAATCGAAGAGATCGCAGCAAACACAAAGGCCAGTCTTTCCGGCACGGGATATGCTGTGCGAAAACCCGCATATCTGTGGATGACGGAGGATGCTCTGCGGCAGGACTATGCAAGGTACGAAAGCGCCGAGCAGTTGGACAGCCATATGAGCCGTCTGGAGCACCGGGGCAATATGGTGATGGGAGATACCAGGATCGAGGCTCTGGATAACAGCCTGTTTGACAAGCTGCAAGTGTTCGACGGAGATATTTCTCCCATGTTGGAGCCGGACAATAACGCCATTGCCATTGCGGTTTCCTTAGATGACTACGGTAATCTGCCCAATCCTGAATACTACCCCAAGGTGGGAGACACGATCACCGCTACCTATGCGGACGATGTGAAATATATCGACAGCCGCACCGGGGAACTCTGCACCGAAGATACACCGGAGGAGTACCTTCAGGAAAAACTGTATGGAGCCAGAGATGTAGAGTACACGGTCTGCGCCTTGGTAGAACTTCCGAATTCCATGAGTTATCGTTATAGTGGTATTGGATATGACGTAGTTTTGTCTGTGGACACCGCACAGAGGGACAGCGGTGGTGCAGCCATTCCGATGCTCTACCTGTTCGACACAGCGGACGAAGTTGACGAGGCCGAAGCAGAGCAATATCTATCGAAGCTCACTGCCGGTGAGTTTTCGCCCTTGATGTATGAAAGCAAGGCCACGGCTCGCTCTGAGTTTGCTCAGTTCCGGCAGATGTTCCTTCTGATAGGTGGTATCCTCTGTGCTATCATCGGACTGGTGGGACTCTTAAATTTCTTCAACGCCATGATGACCGGTATTCTTTCCCGCCGCCGTGAATTTGCTGTGCTTCAGGCTGTAGGAATGACGAACCGGCAGCTCAAAACCATGCTGATCTACGAGGGATTGTTTTACGCAATGTCCTCCGTAGCGGCGGCCTTTATTCTGTCGCTGGCGGTGGGACCTCTTGCAGGAAAAATGCTGGGCAGTATGTTCTGGTTCTTTGAGTATCGATTCACCATTCTGCCTGTCCTGCTGACAATTCCGGTATTTCTTCTGCTGGGGTGGCTGATTCCTTGCATGATGTATGACAACGCAGCGAAATGCAGTGTTGTAGAGCAATTAAGGGATGCTCAATAACTGTTAAGCAAAAAACGGCCCTCTGCCAATGAAAAGGCAGAGGGCTGAGTTTTAATCTAAGGGTTTACATTCAGTTACAGTTTTTAGATAAATTTCGGGATCACCGTTCAAGATCAAGTCTGCATATCCAACCGGATCATTGTAGATTAGATAATCCAGTTCTGACCGTTGATACATATTGTCAGCAACCTCATTCTCCACGGCGATGGTATCAATGGCAATCATGCTGCCATCTAAAAATTTCAGTTCCACACAAGCGGTATCCATGTTAAACTCACAAGAAATCAATCTATCCATAAGAAACCTCCATTTTGCGGGATGTTAGATCATCCCAAAATATTTGAATGCTTCTCGGATTGCTTTCTCTTTTTCCTGCGGACACTGGGGCTGTCTGGAATCCTCGGACTTCGGCAGATTATAGTTCTTACCAACCCCAATCCCACATTTTCGTTTAATCTGTGAGATATAGAGGTTGGACACCTTTAACCCGGTATGCTCCAACACATACTCCTTGATCTGCGGATAGGTTGCCCCATCCTGAAATTCGGACATATCCATATCTTCCAAAGAGAACTCAACCCGAATCTTTTTCGAGTCGACCTCACCCTTGGAAAGCAAGACAACCGTCTCGATATGCTCACTGTGAGGGAACATATCCACCGGCGTGCTGCTCTCCACTTTGTATCCCTTCCGGGTCAGCAGCTCCAGATCCCGGGCCAGCGTGACCGGGTTGCAGCTCACGTAGACCACACGTTTCGGGGCCATGCGGGCCACGCTTTCGATAAACTGCGGCGTAGAGCCCTCCCGCGGCGGGTCCATAAAGATCACGTCTGCGCGTTCACCAGCCGCAGCGGCTTCGCCGATCCACCGGGTGGCATCTGCGGCAAAGAAGCGGGCGTTCTTCACGCCATTGCGCTTTGCATTGCCTATGGCATCGTGCACCGCTTCGCGGTTCACCTCCACGCCCACTACCTGCTTTGCATGGTCGGCGGCGGTCAGGCCGATGGTTCCGATGCCGCAGTAGGCATCCAGCACCACTTCTTTGCCGGTGAGATGCGCCGCGTCCACCGCAAGGCCGTACAGCACTTCGGTCTGGGTATGATTGATCTGGTAAAAACTGCGCGGGCTGAGCGCATACGTCTTGCCGCAAAGCTCGTCCAGAATGAATCCCTTGCCGTACAGCACCTTTTCCATATCGCCCAGCACCACGCTGGTTTTGCGGTCGTTCACGTTCTGGACGATAGTGGTGATGGTCACGCCCTGCTTTCCGGCCTCGGTCAGCAGGGCTTTGACAAAGTTCTTGGCACCCGGCAGCACCGGCTGAGCCGTCACCAGCACCACCATCACCTGCCCGGTCATAACACCGCGCCGCAGCAGGCAGTGACGCAGAAGGCCGGTGCCCTTATCCTCATTAAAAGGCTGGTAATGGCAGGTGCCCGCTGCCGCACGCACGGCCAGCATGGTCTTATCCAGCACTTCGTCCTGCAAAAGGCAGCTTTCCACCGGCAGCACCTTGTGGCTGTTTGCCGCGTAGATGCCGGAGGGCAGTTTTCCACCCCAGCCGGGGGCAAAGGTGGAGATCACCTTATTGCGGTAGTGGTAGGGTTGCTCCATGCCCCGGATGGGGTGCACCGGGCCGTATTTGCCCACAAGAGCACGCACTTTTTCTTCCTTCTGTTTCAGCTGCGCGGCATAGTCCAGCCCCAGCAGTGGGCAGCCGCCGCAGTTTTTGGCACGCAGTTTGCAATCCATGGCAGTTTCTTCCTTTATATAATAGATACTCTCTTTTCAGGATATCACAGGGCAGGGTGGATTGCAACTGCAAGGCGGGGCGATTTTTACAGTTTTCTTTTTTATTGCCGGGGCTTTACTTTCCCGCGATGATTTGCCATAATAGGGACAGAAAACGACCGTTTACGGGAGGGCTACAAGATGAAGATCATGGTTTTTGATGTAGGCGGAACCGAGATCAAATACTCGGTCATGGATGAGCAGATGCACCGCACGGACAGCGGCGCGGTGCCCACGCCGCAGGATACGCAGGCGCAGTTTCTGGATGCAGTCTACCGGCTGTATGCGCCCCATAAGGACGAGGTGAGCGGCATTGCCATGGCGCTGCCGGGCTTTGTGGATAACCGCACCGGCTATGTGTCCAACGGCGGGGCGCTGCTGTACAATACCGCTACCCCGGTGGGGCAGCTGCTGGCGGAAAAGTGCAGCTGTCCCGTCATCCTGGAAAACGACGGCAAGGCCGCCGCCATGGCAGAGCTGGCAAACGGCGCGCTGAAGGACTGCTGCAACGCGGCGGTGTTCATCATCGGCACCGGCGTGGGCGGCGGCATTATTGCCAACGGGCAGCTGGTGCGCGGAGTGCACTTTACCGCCGGGGAGTACAGCTTTGTCAATACCAACGCCGAAGCGTGGGACGCCCCGGATCAGAACATGGCCTGCCAGTGCAGCACCAGCAATCTGCTTAAATGGTACCGCGCCCGCAAGTCACTGCCGGAGGACGCCCCGCTGGACGGACGCAGCTTTTTTGCCGCCGCTAACGCCGGGGAGCCGGAAGCCTTAGAGGTGCTGCAACGGTTCTGTCATGCGGTGGCGGTGCAGATCTACAACCTGACCGTTCTGCTGGATGTGGAAAAGGTGGCCATCGGCGGCGGCATCAGCAAGCAGCCCATCCTTGTGGAGACCCTGAACGAGGAATATGAGGAGTACATCCTGCGGGGCCATCCCTTTAGCGAAGCGCAGGCCCGCTGCCTGCCCCGCCCGGAGATCGTGCCCTGCCGGTTCCTGAGCGAGGCCAACCAGATCGGTGCCTTTGCAAGCTACCAGAAGGCGTTTTTGGAAGATTGATGGACAAAACGCACGAAGCTGTGTTATACTGGGCGTGACGGGAGGGCGGAACAATGCCGGAGATCAGTTTGTTTTGCGGGATTCGGATCACAATGTTTTACAGTGACCATAACCCACCGCATTTCCATGCGGAATATGGTGGATGTAAAGCACTGGTGGATATTCAGCACTCCTGTGTTATCCGTGGCGCATTGCCCAGCCGCCAGTTGAAATTGATTTTGGCATGGTGTGAGCTGCATAAGGATGAGCTGATGCAGAACTGGGAACTTGCCAGGGATGCAAAGCCCTTGAATCATGTGGCACCATTGATCTGAAAGGGGAGTACAGTATGGAATATATTCCAAAAGTATTGCAGGCTGTTGCAGGAGAAGATTTTACCATCTACCTGTA
>OIJH01000460.1_pt1 | contig 8292 bp, 5 predicted proteins | sample 1583511 | NCBI WGS metagenome assembly OIJH01 (sample SAMN02674699, study PRJEB24791) | human gut metagenome, SKBSTL042 | isolation source: stool | host: Homo sapiens | place: USA | reverse complement strand
GATTTATTGATCTTCTGAACCCGATCCAAGTTCTTCCAGCTCTTTTTCGTTTTGGAGATCTTCATTGGTTTTCTCTCCGGTGATAGCGCGGTAAGCTTCTTTGATGCCGTTTTTCACTGCCCATTTGATAACGTAATACAGCGCGATCAAAATAAGGATGGCGGTCCCTCCGCTGATGCCTAATTCGTTCCACATGATTCGAGCCTCCAAATTTCAATTTGTTGAACTAAATCGAGTATACCACACCCGCCAAGGAAAGAACACCCCGATAGCGTAAAATTTGCAGGTGGAAACTTGTCGGGGCGGGGACTTGGCAAACCCGGCGTGATTGCGCTATAATAGAGCCGTAACAGTTCCACAAAGGTGTGGTAAGGGAGGTGCGGTCATGATCCGGGTGGCAGTCGTAGAGGATGACGCGGAGGTGCAGGGGGTATTGCAGGAGTACATCCGGCGGTATACCCGGCAGTATGGGACAGAATTTGAGGTATCGGTCTTTGCGGACGGGGTGGATATTCTGGAGGATTACCGCGCCGTCTACGATGTTATTTTTCTGGATGTGGAGATGAAGCATCTGGACGGCATGACCACGGCAGAGCGCATCCGGCAGATGGATGCAGACGTCATCCTGATCTTCATCACCAATATGGCGCAGTATGCCATCCGGGGCTACTCGGTGGGAGCGCTGGACTATGTGCTGAAGCCGGTGCCGTATTTTGCATTTTCCGAGCAGCTGAAAAAGGCCGAGAAAAATTTGGCCCGCCGCGCCAGCCACTATCTCATGGTCCCGGTGGAGAGCGGCCTGCGGCGGCTGGACAGCTCCCGGCTGTATTATCTGGAAAGCGAAGGCCACCGGGTGCATTACTACACCGAGGACGGCGATTTTTCGGCACCGGGCACCCTCAAGGCAGTGGAGGAAAAGTTGGCGGGCCGCCCCTTTGCCCGCTGCAACAGCGGCTATCTGGTAAATCTGGCGCAGGTGCAGGCGGTGCAGCAGAACACGGTGCAGGTGGGACCCTATGAGCTGCAGATCAGCCGCCCCAAGCGCAAGGCCTTTCTTGCCGCACTGACCGACTACATCGGAGGCGAGGGCTCATGACCATGCTGCCGAACATCCCCCGCCTGTACACGGCGCTGGCAGAGGTGTTGGCGGTGCTGCTCTACGCCCGCCACCTGCCGCGGCGGTTCCACCGGCAGACCGCGGTCACGGTGGTGTGGGCACTGGTGCTGGGAATCTTTTTGCACAAGACCGGCTATGTGCCGCTGGCGTGGTGGGTGCCCTGTATGCTCTGCGCGGTGCTGCTGCTCTACGGGTACCTGTGGGGCAGCCGGGCGGTCAACTGGCTGGAGGCACTGTACATCACCGCCCGGGCGTTTCTGCTAGCAGAGTTTGCTGCCAGCGCAGAATGGCAGCTGCACTGCTGGCTGTTTCCGCACCGGAGCGGCTTTGACCCGCTGGCGCTGGCGCTGCTGGCGGCGGTCTACGGCGCGGTCTACGGCCTGATGTTCTGGCTGGAGCGCAGCCGTCCGCTGCCCGAAAAGCATCTGGACATCAGCAACAAGGCTGCGCTGGCGGCATTTGTCATGGCGGGCACGGTGTTCGTGGTCAGCAACCTTCTGTTTCTGGGGGAGAGCCCGGCGACCATGAACGTGTTCTGCATCCGCACGCTGGTGGATTTCTGCGGGGTGCTGATCCTGACGCTGCAGCACGAGCAACTGCGGGAGAGCGCGCTGCATCAGGAGCTTTCTGCCATGGACAATGTGCTGCACCGGCAGTACGAACAGTACAAGCGCAGCAAGGAGGGCATCGAGCTCATCAACAGCCGCTACCATGAATTGAAGGTCCAGATCGCTGATATCCGTGCCCAGCGGGACCGCGCCAAGCAGGACGCGGCGCTGGCAAAGATGGAGAACAGCATTCTGCAGTATGAGGCGGAGAATAAGACCGGAAACCCGGTGCTGGACATCCTGCTCACCGCCAAGAGCATGGAATGTCAGGAAAAGCAGATCCGCATGACCAGCGTGGCAGACGGGCATCTGCTGGATCATCTGTCCACCCGGGAGATCTGCACGCTGGTGGGCACCGCGCTGGACAACGCCATTGAAAGCTGTGCCGCCGAGCAGGACCCGGAAAAGCGGCTGATCCGCACGGCGGTGTATGCCCAGAACGGCTTTGTGCTGTTCCGGGTGGAGAACTACTGCAAAAAGCCGGTGGAGCTGGGTGCAGACGGTCTGCCGCTGCGCAGTGCCCACGGCGGTTACGACCTGCGCAGCCTGCAGGCGGCTGCGCAGCAGCACAGCGGCAGCATGACCGTGCACTGGGAGGACGGCTGGTTCACCCTGCGGGTGCTTCTGCCGCAGGCGGGGATCCAACAGACCGAGGGCGGGGAGTGATCCCCGCCCTTTTTGCAATATGCACAAAATCAGGGGCAGTGGAATTGTGAATAAGCACAATAAAATTTGAAACTTTATTGTAACTTTTGCAAATTGTGCGTTCAAAACGACAGTTTGTGAACAAATTGAAAATTCTCCGGCAATTTCTGGTATCATAAAGCCATGCTGGCAGGGGCGTGCCCGCTGCCGATGTACCACCCCAATAAAGGAACTAAGGAGGAGAAAACTATGTTGTCCATCAATATGGATGACGTCATCAAGGTCCTCAACTCGATCAAATCGCAGTTGATCGGCTTTGGTGTCGTAGCAGTTCTGCTGATCGCAGTCATGATCGCCTGCCGTAAGCAGAGCAAGTCCAAAAAGTATCTGATCCGCTGGCAGGCGGGTCTGGGCATGGTGCTGGCACTGGCCATTACCGTGAACCTGATCCTGACCGGCCCCATGTACTCCATGGTGACCCTTGCCACCGGCCGCGGCAAGGTCAGCGAGGAAAATGTGACCTCCGCTACCCAGCTGTGCGAGAACATTGCCGATGAAGGCATCGTCCTGCTGGATAACGACGGCACCCTGCCCATGGCCAAGAACAGCAAGCTGAACGTTTTTGGCTGGGCTTCCACCAACCCCTGCTACGGCGGCACCGGTTCCGGTGCTCTGTCCGACGCCTACCCCACCGTCACCCTGCTGGAGGGCCTGAAGAACGCCGGCTTTGAGCTGAATACCGAGCTGAGCGACTTCTACACCTCTTACCGTGCTGATCGCCCGGAGGTGGGGATGTTCGCTCAGGACTGGACCCTGCCGGAGCCGGAGGCTGCACAGTACACCGACGAGATGATGAACAACGCCAAGGCTTTCTCTGATACCGCCATGGTAGTCATCACCCGCGTGGGCGGCGAAGGTGCGGACCTGCCCACCGATGTGTCTCAGGTCACCTACGACGCAGGCCACAGCTACAACGACTTTGAGCCCGGCGACCACTACCTGCAGCTGTCCAAGACCGAAAAGGACATGATGGACCTGGTCTGCAAGAACTTTGATAAGGTCGTTGTGGTCTACAACGGTGCCAACGCCATGGAGCTGGGCTGGGTCAAGGACTACAGCCAGATCAAGAGCGTTATCTGGTGCGCCGGCACCGGCCAGAGCGGCTTCAACGCTCTGGGCTCCATCCTCTGCGGCGACGTGAACCCCTCTGGCCGTACCATTGATACCTTTGTGTACGACCTGACCCAGACCCCCACTGCGAACAACTTTGGCAACTTCAACTACACCAACATGGATGAGCTCAAGGCCAGCGCCTTTGGTGCCGAGACCATCCCTGCTTTCGTGGACTATGTGGAAGGCATCTATGTGGGCTACAAGTTCTACGAGACTGCCGCCGCTGAAGGCTTCATCGACTACGACAAGACTGTGGTGTATCCCTTCGGCCGTGGTCTGAGCTACACCACCTTCACCCAGAGCCTGAACAGCGTTACCGAGGCTGACGGCACCATCACCGTGGATGTCACCGTCACCAACACCGGTTCTGCTTCCGGCAAGGAGGTCGTGGAGGTCTACTATAACCCTCCCTACACCAACGGCGGCATCGAAAAGGCTTCTGCAAACCTGATCGGCTTTGCAAAGACTTCTGAGCTGGCTCCCGGCGCTTCCGAGAACGTCACCGTTACCTTCCAGGCCGAGGATATGGCCTCCTACGACACCTACGGCAAGGGCTGCTATGTGCTGGAAAAGGGCGATTACGTCATCAGCATCAACGCCGACTCCCACACCGTGCTGGATTCCAAGACCTACACCGTGGCTTCCGACATCGTCTACGACGCTTCCAACAAGCGTGAGAGCGATGTGGAGGTCGCTGACAACAAGTTCGGCTTTGCCGAGGGCAATGTGACCTACCTGTCCCGTGCCGATGGCTTTGCCAACTACGCCGAGGCTACCGCTGCTCCCGCAGACTTCGAGCTGCCGGCAGAGGCTAAGGCTACCTTCTACAACAACTCCAACTGGAACCCCGAGGACTTCAACAACGCCGACGATGTGGCTCCCACCACCGGTGCCAAGAACGGCCTGCTGCTGAAGGATATGGTGGGTGTGGATTACAACGACGCCCAGTGGGATACCTTCCTGGATCAGCTCACTGTCTCTGACATGGACAAGCTCATTGCTCTGGGCGGCTTCCAGACTGTGGCAGTGGATTCCATCGGCAAGGTGCAGGCCATCGACTGCGACGGTCCTGCCTCCATCAACAACAACTTCACCCGGCAGGGTTCCATCGGCTTCCCCTCTGCTGTGATGATCGCAGCTACCTGGAACACCGATCTGGCACACGACTTCGGCACCTCCATCGGCAAGATGGCTGACGACATGGGCGTTTCCGGCTGGTACGCACCGGCTATGAACATCCACCGCTCCGCTTTCGCAGGCCGTAACTTCGAGTACTACTCCGAGGACGGCGTGCTGTCCGGTGCGATGGCTTCCAACGCCATCATGGGCGCTCAGGAGCAGGGCGTCTACGCCTTCATGAAGCACTTTGCCCTCAACGACCAGGAGACCAACCGCTACGGTATGCTCTGCACCTGGTCCACCGAGCAGGCCATCCGTGAGATCTACCTGAAGCCCTTTGAGCAGGGCGTCAAGGCAGCTGGCTGCCACGCTGCCATGTCCTCCTACAACTACATCGGCAACACCTACGCAGGCAGCTGCGACGCTCTGCTGAACAAGGTCCTCCGTGGGGAGTGGGGCTTTGTGGGCATGGTGCTGACCGACTACTACGGTGTGTGCGGCTATCAGGATGCTGACCGTCTGATCCGCAACGGCGGCGACCTCTGCCTGGTGAACTACGACACCGAGACCAACCACCTGACCGATACCACCAGCGCTACCGCTCTGGTGTCCGCACGTCAGGCCTGCAAGAACATCCTGTACACTGTGGCAAACTCCCGTGCTTACTACCCCGAGAACCTGAACCCCGGTATGCCCGGTTGGGAAAAGGTGATGATCGGTGTGGACGTTGTACTGGCAGCCGCTCTGATCGCACTGGAAGTTCTGGTGGTCAAAAAGGGCTATGCAAAGCGCAAGGAAGAGGAAGTCAACGCCTGATCCTGGGCAAGACATTCTGAACGGATGCAGCACCTGAACTGAAACCAGATAAAAGGCCCGCTGCGTAAAAAACAGCGGGCCTTTTCTGGATTTGAAAAGGCAAAGAGGAAAATGCCATGAAACATACAGATATCATCAACAGCCTGGATCTGGAACAAAAATGCGCCCTGCTGAGCGGCGGCACGGTGTTCACCACCCGGGCGCTGCCGGGCAAGGGCATCCCGGCCATTACCCTGTCGGACGGCCCCAACGGCGTGCGCAAGCAGGCGGGCGCTGCCGACCATCTGGGGCTGAACCCCAGTGTGCCCGCCACCTGCTTCCCCACCTCGGCCACCGTGGCCAACAGCTGGGACCCGGAGCTTGGCGAGGCTGTGGGCGCAGCCATGGGCGAAGAAGCAGCGGCACAGGGCGTGTCGGTGCTGCTGGGCCCCGGCCTGAACATCAAGCGCAGCCCCCTGTGCGGCCGCAACTTCGAGTATTTCTCGGAGGACCCCTACCTTGCCGGTAAGATGGCTGCGGCCTACGTCCGCGGCATCCAGAAAAACGGCATTGCCGCCTGTCCCAAGCACTTTGCGGTGAACAGTCAGGAGCTGCGCCGCATGGCCTCGGATTCCATCGTGGACGAGCGCACCCTGCGGGAAATTTACCTGACCGGCTTCGAGATGGTGGTCAAGGAAGCGCAGCCTAAGACCATCATGTCCGCCTATAACCTTGTCAACGGCACCTACGCCAACGAGAACACCCACCTGCTCATGGATATCCTGCGCGGGGACTGGGGCTTTGACGGCGCAGTGGTCACCGACTGGGGCGGCAGCAACGACCACGCCCTTGGCGTAAAGAACGGCTCTACGCTGGAAATGCCCGCCCCCGGTGGGGACGCCGTCCGGGAGCTGATGAAAGCAGTGCAGACCGGCAAGATCACCGAAGCGGACGTGGACGCCCGGCTGGACGAACTGCTGGAGCTGGTGTTCACCACCAAGGCGGCGGTGGACGCCGCACCCGGCAAGTTCGATGCCGACGCCCACCACGCACTGGCACGCCGGGCTGCTGCCCAGAGCATCGTGCTGCTGAAGAACGAAAACAGCCTGCTGCCCCTTGCAAAGGGGGAGAAGGTGGCGGTCATCGGCGACTTTGCTCAGACGCCCCGTTATCAGGGCGCAGGCTCCAGCGCCGTCAACTCCATCAAGGTGGATTCCTTTCTGGAATGCCTTGCCGAGAGCGGCCTGAACAGCATCGGCTACGCCAAGGGCTTTGACCGGCAGGGCAAGCCCGACGAGGCGTTGAAGGCCGAGGCGGTGCAGCTGGCAAAGAACGCCAATGTGGTGCTGCTGTGCATGGGTCTGGACGAGATCAAAGAGAGCGAGGGCATCGACCGCGCCGACATGAAGCTGGCAGAGAACCAGCTGGAACTGCTGGCGGCTGTGGCGGCGGCAAACCCCAATGTGGTTGTGCTGCTGAGCGCGGGCTCCTCGCTGGAAAGCGGTTGGGTCAAGGACTGCAAGGCGCTGGTCTACGGCTGCCTGGGCGGTCAGGCCGGTGCGGGCGCACTGGTCGAGGTGCTGACCGGTGCGCAGAACCCCTGCGGCAAGCTGGCGGAGACTTGGGCGCGCAGCTACGCCGACACCCCCGCAAAGGCGCATTTCGGCGGCGACGGTCCCACTGTGGAGTACCGCGAGGGGCTGTATGTGGGCTACCGCTACTACGACACTGCCGGTGTGCCCACCGCTTTCCCCTTCGGCTACGGCCTGAGCTACACCAGCTTTGCGTACAGTGACCTGAAAGCAGACGAAAACGGCGTGACCCTGACTGTCACCAACACCGGCAGCTGTGCAGGTGCCGAGGTGGTGCAGCTTTATGTGGCAAAGCCGGATGCAACGATTTTCCGCCCCGTCAAGGAGCTGAAGGGCTTTACCAAGGTGCAGCTGGAAGCCGGCGAGAGCAAGACCGTCACCATCCCGCTGGACGACAAGGCCTTCCGCTACTGGAACGTCAAGACCGACCGCTGGGAGGTGGAAGGCGGCAGCTATCAGCTGCTGGTGGGCGCTTCCAGCGCCGATATCCGTCTGACTGCCGCCGTCACGGTGGCGGGCACCGGCGCACCCGACCCCTACGCGGGCAAAGACCTTGCCCATTACCGCACCGCACAGGTGCAGAATGTGCCGGACGCGGAGTTTGAAGCGCTGCTGGGCCGTCCCATCCCGGAGAACAAGGTACACATCGACCGCAACATGACGCTGGGCGAGATGGGACACGGACGCAGCCCCATCGGCTGGCTGGCAGCTGCCGTGCTGGGCACCCTGCTGCGCCGCAGCATCAAAAAGGGCAAGCCTGACCTGAACATCCTGTTCCAGTACAATATGCCTCTGCGGGCGCTGGCCAAAATGACCAACGGCGCCATCAGCATGGGCATGGTGGACGGCATTGTGATGGAGCTGCAGGGCTTCTGGATCATCGGCCTTGTGCGGGTGATCGTGGAGGCTGTGAAGAACATCGTGCTGAACAGCCGCATGGAAGAGCGCTTGAAAAACAGCTGAAAGGAAGCAGGCTATGAATTTCTGGAATAACTTCGCGGCAAAGCACCCCGCCGCTGCCAAGTGGGTGCGCGAGGGCGGCCTGTTCGTCATCGTGTCCAACCTCATCACCGTGTTCAAGTACCTGCTGCTGCAATTTCTGCCCAAGGCCTTTGCAAGCCTGCCGGTGGTGGATTTCGGCTGGCCGGGCATTGATATCACCCTGTTCGGCGAGACCTTCAAGTGGAACATCCTCGGCTACGATGCCGCCCACGGTGGCCTGCCCTACTTCTGCGCCTACATG
>OIJH01000442.1_pt1 | contig 8413 bp, 2 predicted proteins | sample 1583511 | NCBI WGS metagenome assembly OIJH01 (sample SAMN02674699, study PRJEB24791) | human gut metagenome, SKBSTL042 | isolation source: stool | host: Homo sapiens | place: USA | reverse complement strand
ACGACGCTCTTCCGATCTGCCCGGCTATGCGCAACGGTGAGATCTCTCTGGGCAAGAACGCTCTGATCGGCTTCATGACCTGGGAGGGCTACAACTACGAGGACGCCGTTCTGCTGAACGAGAAGATCGTGCGCGAGGACGTGTACACCTCCATTCATATTGAAGAGTACGAGACCGAGAGCCGCGATACCAAGCTGGGACCCGAAGAGATCACCCGTGATATCCCCAACGTTTCTGAGGATGCCCTGAAGGATCTGGACGAGCGCGGCATCATCCGCATTGGTGCCGAGGTCAAGAGCGGCGATATTCTGGTCGGTAAGGTCACCCCGAAGGGTGAGACCGAGCTGACCGCCGAGGAGCGCCTGCTGCGCGCCATCTTTGGTGAGAAGGCACGCGAGGTGCGCGACACCTCCCTGCGTGTGCCCCATGGCGCATACGGCATCATTGTGGATGTCAAGGTCTTTACCCCGGAGAACAGCGATGAGCTGCAGCCCGGTGTGCGCGAGGTCGTCCGCTGCTATATCGCCCAGAAGCGTAAGATCAGCGTTGGCGATAAGATGGCAGGCCGTCACGGTAACAAGGGTGTCGTTTCCCGCATCCTGCCGCAGGAGGATATGCCCTACCTGCCCGACGGCACTCCGCTGGACATCGTGCTGAACCCGCTGGGCGTGCCTTCCCGTATGAACATCGGTCAGGTGCTGGAAGTCAACCTCGGCTACGCTGCCAAGGCCTGCGGCATCAAGGTCATGACCCCCGTCTTTGATTCTGCCCGTGAGAACGACATCGGCGATACCTTTGATACCGCCCGCGAGATGTGGCACGGCGAGAATGCTCCCGCTTACCCCACCAAGCTCCCCAAGATCATGGGCGAGAAGGGTCACATCATCGACTTCTCCAAGATCGAGCTGGATCGTGACGGCAAGACCACTGTTTACGATGGCCGTACCGGTGAAAAGTTCGATAACCGCGTTACCGTTGGTTATATGTACTACCTCAAGCTGCATCACCTGGTCGATGATAAGATCCACGCCCGTTCCACCGGCCCCTACTCTCTGGTCACCCAGCAGCCTCTGGGCGGCAAGGCGCAGTTCGGCGGCCAGCGCTTCGGCGAGATGGAGGTCTGGGCACTGGAAGCTTACGGTGCCGCTTACACCCTGCAGGAGATCCTGACCGTCAAGTCCGACGACGTGGAGGGCCGTGTCAAGACCTACGAGGCCATCGTCAAGGGCGAGCCCATCCCGCAGCCCGGCATCCCCGAGTCCTTCCGCGTTATGCTGAAGGAACTGCAGTCTCTGGGTATGGACGTGATCGTGCAGGATAAGGACGGCAACGAGATCGATATGCGCCAGAACTTCGACGACGAAGAGACCGGCTTTGATATGCGTGATGTTGCCGGCACCGAGACTGTGGTGCAGGAGAGCGAACTGACTGATTACAACATCAAGGACGCCGATGCAGGTTTCGATGATCCCTCTGTGCTGGAGGATGACAACTCTGTCTCTGCAGAGTCCGCTTCCTCCGATGAAGTGGATTTTGACGAATAAACCCCTTATAAGCTGTTTTCCCGCTGCGGTGCGCGTGCTGCCGCCGCAGACAGGGAAGAGCAGCGGGTTTTATAGGTCGCCTGTCATCATCGAAACAACTAGAGATTAAGAAAGGGTTCGTTTCATGGAAAACAACGTTTTCGATTCCATTAAAATCGGCCTTGCCTCCCCGGAGCAGATCCGCGCATGGAGCTACGGCGAGGTCAAAAAGCCCGAAACCATCAACTACCGCACCCTGAAGCCGGAGCGTGACGGCTTGTACTGCGAGCGCATTTTTGGACCTACCAAGGACTGGGAGTGCCACTGCGGCAAGTATAAGCGCATCCGTTACAAGGGCAAGGTGTGTGATCGCTGCGGCGTCGAGGTCACCAAGGCCAAGGTTCGCCGTGAGCGTATGGGTCACATTGAGCTGGCCGCTCCTGTGAGCCACATCTGGTACTTCAAGGGCATCCCCAGCCGCATCGGCCTGATGCTGGACATCAGCCCCCGCCTGCTGGAGAAGGTGCTGTACTTTGCAAGCTATATCGTCACCGATCCCGGTCTGACCCCGCTGGACAAGAAGCAGCTGCTGACCGAGAAGGAATACCGCGAAATGTGCGATCGCTACGGCGACGAGTTCGAGGCTGCCATGGGCGCTGAGGCTGTCCAGACTCTGCTGAAGGAGATCGATCTGGATCAGTTGAGCGCTGAGCTGACCGCCGAGGTGGAGAAGTCCTCCGGCCAGAAGCGCGTGCGCATCCTCAAGCGTCTGGAAGTTGTCGAGGCTTTCCGTATCTCCGGCAACCGCCCCGAGTGGATGGTCATGGACGTGCTGCCCGTGCTGCCGCCTGACCTGCGCCCCATGGTCCAGCTGGACGGCGGCCGTTTCGCCACCTCCGACCTGAACGATCTGTACCGCCGCGTCATCAACCGCAACAACCGTCTGCGCCGTCTGCTGGAGCTGGGCGCTCCCGACATCATCGTGCGCAACGAGAAGCGTATGCTGCAGGAGGCTGTGGACAGCCTGATCGACAACGGCCGCCGCGGCCGTCCGGTCACCGGCCCCAACAACCGTGCCCTGAAGAGCCTGTCCGATCTGCTGAAGGGCAAGCAGGGCCGCTTCCGCCAGAACCTGCTGGGTAAGCGTGTCGACTACTCGGCCCGTTCGGTCATCGTCGTCGGTCCTGAACTGAAGATGCACGAGATGGGTATTCCGAAGGATATGGCGGCCGAACTCTATAAGCCGTTCGTAATCCGCAAGCTCATCGAGCGCGGTATCGTCAAGACGGTGAAATCGGCCAAGAAGATCATCGACCGGAAAGACCCCGTTATCTGGGGTATTCTGGAGAACGTCATCAAGGGGCATCCGGTGCTGATGAACCGTGCCCCGACGTTGCACCGTCTGGGTATCCAGGCCTTTCAGCCCAAATTGATCGAGGGCAAGGCCATGCAGCTGCACCCGTTGGCTTGTACGGCGTTCAACGCCGACTTCGACGGTGACCAGATGGCCGTGCATCTGCCGCTGGGCAATGCCGCCATTCTGGAGGCCCAGCTGCTCATGCTCGGTTCGCACAACGTCCTGAACCCCGCGAACGGCGCTCCTATCACCGTGCCTTCGCAGGACATGGTTCTCGGTCTGTACTATATCACCAAGCCCCGCAAGGGCGTCAAAGGCGAAGGCCTTACTTTCTATGGTCCCGAGGAGGCGATCATCGCTTACAACGAGAAGCGGGCCGATCTGCATGCGCAGGTGAAATGTATGGTCAGCGACGTGGACGAGAACGGCAACAAGGTGCGGGTACTGAAGGAAACGACTATCGGCCGCATCCTGTTCAACCAGGTGGTGCCCGAAGAGGTCGGTTATATCAATGAGGTGCTTACCAAGCGTTCGCTGCGCGACATTATCGCCGTGGTGATGAAGAAGGCGGGTGCCGACAAGGTGGCTGCATTCCTCGACGATATCAAGGCGATGGGGTACCAGATGGCCTTCCAGGGCGGTCTGTCGTTCAACCTCGATGCCGTTATTATTCCCGAGGAGAAGGAGAAACTGGTCCAGGAGGGATACGAGCGTGCCGACGAGGTGATCGAATCCTACAACATGGGTCTTATCACCAACAACGAACGCTACAACCAGATCATCGACATCTGGACCAATATCAATACGAAACTCACCAAGACGGTGATCGACACCCTGATCAAGGATGACGACGGTTTCAACCCGGTCTATATGATGCTGGACTCCGGAGCCCGCGGTTCGAAGGAGCAGATCCGTCAGCTTTCGGGTATGCGCGGTCTGATGGCCAAGCCGCAGAAGTCAGGTGTCGAGGGCGGTCAGCAGGTCATCGAAAACCCGATTCTCTCGAACTTCAAGGAGGGTCTTTCGGTGCTCGAATACTTCATCTCTACGCACGGTGCCCGTAAGGGTTTGGCCGATACGGCGCTGAAAACGGCCGATGCCGGTTACCTGACGCGCCGTCTGGTGGACGTTGCGCAGGATGTAATCATCAACGAGGAGGATTGCGGTACGCTGCGCGGTTTGACGGCTACGGCCATCAAGCGCAACGACGACGTGGTGCAGACGCTCTACGATCGCATCCTGGGCCGCACGGCTCTGAACGATGTGATTCACCCGCTCACGGGCGAGGTGCTCTGCAAGGCCGGTGAGGAGATCACGGAGTCGATTGCCGAGGCCATCGAGAAATCGCCGCTGGAGTCCGTCGAAATCCGTTCGGTGCTTACCTGCGAATCGCGTCGCGGCGTTTGTGCGAAGTGCTACGGACGCAACCTGGCTACGGCCCGCATGGTACAGCGTGGCGAAGTGGTTGGCGTCATCGCGGCACAGTCCATCGGTGAGCCGGGTACGCAGCTGACCCTCCGTACGTTCCACGTCGGCGGTGTGGCGGCCGGTACGGCTGTCGAGACCAATGTGGTTTCGAAATACGAAGGTCGTCTGGAGATCGACGAGCTTCGCACCGTGAAGGGCAAGAACCCGCAGGGCGAAGCCGTGGACATCGTCATTTCGCGTCAGTCGGAGTTCCGCATCGTGGATCCCAAGACCGAAATCGTGCTTTATACGCACAACCTGCCTTACGGTTCGATGCTCTATATGAGCGACGGTGCCGAAGTCAAGAAGGGCGACATGATCTGCGAGTGGGATCCGTACAACGCGGTAATCATCTCCGAGCATGAGGGTAAAGCTGTTTATGACAGTGTTATCGAGGGTGTTACTTACCGTGACGAGCGCGATGAGCAGACCGGTCTTTCGGAGAAGGTAATCATCGAATCCAAGGATAAGACCAAGAACCCCGTGATCAAGGTGATCAACAAGGAGGGCGAAGAGGTCAAATCCTACAACTTGCCGGTGTCGGCCCACGTGGTTGTCAAGGACAATGCGAAGATCAAGGCCGGCGATATCCTGATCAAGATCCCGCGTGCCGTCGGCAAGTCGGGCGGCGATATCACCGGTGGTCTGCCGCGTGTTACGGAGTTGTTCGAGGCCCGCAACCCGTCCAATCCGGCCATCGTTTCGGAGATCGACGGCGAGGTGACCTTCGGCAAGATCAAGCGCGGTAACCGTGAGATCATCATCACGTCAAAAGAAGGTGACGTACGCCGTTACCTGGTGCCGCTGTCGCGTCAGATCATCGTTCAGGAGAACGACTACGTGAAGGCCGGCGGTGCGCTTTCGGACGGTGCCATTACCCCGAGCGATATTCTCAATATCCTGGGTCTGACGAAGGTGCAGGAGTACATCGTCAATGAGGTGCAGGAGGTGTACCGTATGCAGGGCGTGAAGATCAACGACAAGCATTTCGAGGTGATCGTACGCCAGATGATGTCGAAAGTCAAGATCGAAGATCCGGGTGATACCCGCTTCTTCGAGGATCAGATCGTCGATAAGTGGGAGTTTATGGACGTGAACGACGAGCTTTATGACAAGGTGGTCGTAACGGATGCCGGCGACTCTACGGCCGTACAGCCGGGGCAGATTATCTCGATGCGCAAGTTGCGTGACGAGAATTCGAGCCTCAAGCGTCGTGACCTGAATCTCGTCAAGGTGCGTGATATCGTTCCTGCGACTTCCACGCAGATTCTGCAGGGTATCACCCGTGCCGCATTGCAGACTTCGAGCTTCATTTCGGCCGCTTCCTTCCAGGAGACGACCAAAGTGCTGAACGAAGCTGCGATCCAGGGCAAGGTCGATCCGTTGGAGAACCTGAAGGAGAACGTGATTTGCGGCCACCTGATTCCCGGCGGTACCGGTATGCGGGAGTACGACAATCTGGTCGTAGGATTGAAGGAGGATCTGGAGGCGATTCAGGCTGCCAAGTAATAGACAATTTTTATCATAATCGAACGGGAGCGGACGGAAAGTCTGCTCCCGTTTTTTATGGGGTTTTGTCACCTGCTTCCGGAAGATGGCGGACTTCGTTGCGGAGTTTTTTGGTCGCTTCGCAGTTCAAGCCATGTCGGGCGAATAACCGGGACACCGAATTGTTCTGGCTCGTTTTTGTGGCTGCAATGGAAGAAACCGGATCGAACGAAACTATTTCGGATGTCGATATAATCGGCGGTGTGCCGTTGAAAGCTGGCTTTCGATCGGATTATATGGGGAGCAATATGCAAACAGGACGACCGGGTAGGTCGTCCTGAAGAGAAGATAGTAGCTCCACCGCGACTCGAACGCGAATTTGAAGTTTAGGAAACTTCCGTTCTATCCCTTGAACTATGGAGCCTTGTAAAGCTGTCCGGCTTCTTCCCGAAGTCGTTTCGGCCGGGAGGAATCGTTGGCTTTCGATCGGGAAGCGTGTGTCGTGCCGGAGATCCCGATAAACAGAAACAGTGCGTACCGGGAAAGTACGCACTGCAAATATAGTGATTTTTACGGGAAATCGGGGCGGTTTTAGAATTTCAGGTTCACTCCGATAGCGAAAGTGTGCGCCGACAGGGAATAGTTGCCCGAAAAAGGCTGGATCGCCTTGTCGTTTGCCGTGGTATGAGCCTGGATTTTCGCTTGCTCCGGGGCCATTCCGCCTGCGATGAGCTGCCCGTATGTCTGTGCATAGACCGCTTTGTAAGTGAGTGAATTGTAGTAGTCGCACGATCCCGTCCGCTCCGGGTCTGCCGAGGTGATATATCCGTATGCCAGATCGATCGATACGTTTTTGCAGGGGTTGATCGTCACGCCGGCCGTGTAGGATACTTTGGTCATCGAAGGGGTTTCGGGGTTGAGGAAATCGCTCCGTACGGGGCTTTCATCTACGTACATACCCAGGCGTGCCGTGACGAATTTGCAGGCGTGGTATTGGACGCCGATACGGGTGGCCACCGTGTTCTTATAGTTCTTGATGCTCGTCGGCAGATCGTAAACCGATGCCCCGGTCGCCGGGTCGGTAATATCTACGTGGAGCGATTTATAGGCGCTCCACAGGACGTATTGGATGTCGAAAGCCATTTCCCACTTCGGGGTCGGTCGGAAGCCCACGCCCCAAGCGAGGTTGGCCGGCAGCGGGAGTTCCGTTTCGACGCAAGCGCTGCTCAAGTCGGGAATCATTCCCGTTGCCTGGAGGACCTGCCCGATTTCGGGAGAGGCATACAGGAGGTTGGCCGTGCCGCTTGCCACTTTCATCTTCACTTTCGAACGATAGGAGAAACCAAGGGTCCATTCCGGGGTGATGTCCCACAGGATACCTACGTTTACGCCGATCGCAGTTTTGGCGTCGCCTTTGATCCGGGCGGATACCAGGGAGCGATCTCCTGCCTGGGTGAACAGTTCGGCGTATTGTCCCTGCCCTGCGGCGGTCAGCAATCCGGCGATCGTATTGTTCGTCGCTTCGCCGACGGGGAACATGGAGCGCGACAGGTCGAACGTACCCCAGGTGATCGTCATGCCGACACCTACCGAGAGTTTATCCCAGAATTTGTAGGAGATCGTCGGCTGCAATGTATAGGCTTGCAGGTCGATGCTTTGGATCAGATGTGCTCCGACCCAGTTGTCGCCCCAGTTCATAGACGAGCCGTAAGGGGTATAAAATCCCAGGCCGACGGCCAGATTTTTGGTGGCTTTGTAGTTGAAATAGGCGTAGAGCGGCGTCGAAATCTTGTTGTCCGAGTGGGCTTGGATCTGCGGATTGCCCCGGTAGTCGTTGTTCGACAGGTACGTTGCATTGGATTTGATGCCCGTGATGCCGACCGAGAAGGAGAATCGGGAGGTTTGGAAGGCGGTTCCCGCCGGGTTGAAGTAGATCGACTCGGAATTGAGTTTCATACCTGTTCCCACGTGTCCCATTCCCAACTGTTTTGCACTCAAGGTATTGACTTGGTAGCCTTCGGCGCAGACCGCCGTTGCGAACAGCAGGGCCGAGATAGTTAGTAGCAGTTGCTTCATAATCAAAGTTTTAGTTGATAATTTGAAAAATATATTGATTTCTGTGGTAAGTTTATGCGCTCGGACGAGTTTCGGAGCGATTCTCATCCATGCTTTCAAAAATGCTTGTCTTAAAACGGAGCAAAAGTACGAAAACAAAGTCGAGTAGGAAAATATTTTGTTCGTAATTTCTTAAAAAGTGGATTAAAATGGATATAATTGGTCAGAATTGGATTCGATTCGAAAATAACAGGAAAGTAAAATACCGTTGTTCGAGATCAGATTTCATTGTTTCAGGACGTTTTTTTGATCGGGGGACTTGGAATTACCCGGAGGAAAGATTTGGCAGAATCGAAAATCCGTTATACTTTTGCACTCGGAGAGATGGCAGAGTGGTCGATTGCGGCGGTCTTGAAAACCGTTGAGCTGCGAGGCTCCGGGGGTTCGAATCCCTCTCTCTCCGCAAATGACCGGAAGGTCGGTTGGGTTGCAAACGAATGTTTGCAACCTTTTTTATTTTCGG
>OIJH01000427.1_pt1 | contig 8700 bp, 4 predicted proteins | sample 1583511 | NCBI WGS metagenome assembly OIJH01 (sample SAMN02674699, study PRJEB24791) | human gut metagenome, SKBSTL042 | isolation source: stool | host: Homo sapiens | place: USA | reverse complement strand
ACCGAGGTGCGCATGAACGGCAGCTGTGCCGGCGGCACCGGTGCCTTCATCGACCAGATGGCCACCCTGCTGAAGATGAGCGCCGATGAAATGAACAAGGCTGCAGAGCAGGCGCAGCGCACCTATACCATCGCTTCCCGCTGCGGCGTGTTTGCCAAAAGCGATGTGCAACCCCTGATCAATCAGGGCGCCCGCACCGAGGATATCGCCGCCAGCATCTATAAGGCGGTGGTCAACCAGACCATCGCCGGTCTGGCGCAGGGACGCCCCATCAAGGGCAACATCCTTTATCTGGGCGGCCCGCTCACCTTCAGCACCGTGCTGCGCAAGAGCTTTGACGAAGCGCTGAACGTGACCGGTACCTGCCCGGAAAACAGCCTGCTGTATGTGGCGCTGGGCGCTGCCCTATATGCCGACAAGGAGTTTGTGCTCACCGAGGTAGCCGCTGCGCTGGACAAGTACGCCGCTACCGCTACCTATGCCAGCGAGCCGCCGCTGTTCGCCAGCAAGGAGGAGTACGAGGCTTTCCACGCACGGCACATGTCCCATAGTGTGCCCCACGTGGCTTTTAGTGCCCACTGCGGGCCGGTGCATATCGGCATCGACTCCGGCTCTACCACCGTCAAGCTGGTGGTGGTGGACGAAAAGAGCCAGATCCTGTACACCAACTATCAGCCCAACCTCGGCAACCCGCTGCCCCTCATCCGGGAACAGCTGCTCAAGATCTATAAGGAGCACCCGGGGCTGCAGGTGGCGAGCGTCACCACCACCGGCTACGGCGAGGAACTGGTGAAAAACGCCTTCCGCTGTGATTACGGTCTGGTGGAAACGGTGGCGCATTTTACCGCTGCCAAGTACTTTATGCCGGACGTGGATTTCATCATCGACATCGGCGGACAGGACATGAAGTGCTTTAAGATCGAGGATGGCGCGATCAGCAACATCTTCCTGAACGAAGCCTGTTCCTCCGGCTGCGGCAGCTTTTTGCAGACCTTTGCACAGGCACTGGGCTATGATGTCAAGGAGTTCGCTGCGCTGGGGCTGTTCGCAGACCGCCCGGTGGACTTGGGCAGCCGCTGCACCGTGTTCATGAACAGCTCGGTCAAGCAGGCACAGAAGGACGGTGCCAGCATCGAGAATATCTCCGCAGGCCTGTCCATCAGCGTGGTCAAGAACGCGCTGTACAAGGTGATCCGCGCTTCCAGCCCGGAAGAGCTGGGCCGCAAGATCGTGGTGCAGGGCGGTACCTTCTATAATGAAGCCGTGCTCCGCGCCTTTGAAAAGGAGATGGGCGTGGAGGTCATCCGGCCGGATATCGCCGGCTTGATGGGCGCTTACGGCGCTGCTTTGTACGGCCTGCGCCAGAGCCATAAAAATAACCAGACCACCTCTGCCATGATGGACGAGCAGGAGCTGGAAAGCTTTGCACAGCAGGTGGTCAGCGTCAAGTGCGGCGGCTGCGGCAACCATTGCCAGCTGACCGTCAACACCTTTGCCGATGGCCGCAAGTTCATCTCCGGCAACCGCTGCGATAAGCCCGTTACCGGCAAAAGCGAGGACAACAGCCTGAATCTGTACGCCTACAAGCAGCAGCTGCTGGCAAGCTACAAGCCTGTGCCCGGCAAGCGCGGCTCCATCGGCATCCCGCTGTGTCTGGGCTTCTACGAACTGCTGCCCTTCTGGTACGCCTTCTGGACGAGCCTTGGCTTTGCGGTGCACACCAGCCCGGTGTCCACCCGCGGGCTGTATCTGGCTGGACAGGCTACCATCCCCAGCGATACCGCCTGCTTCCCGGCAAAGCTGAGCCACGGCCACATCAAGGCCCTGAGCCAGATGCAGCTGGACGCTATTTTCTACCCCTGCCTGACCTACAATGTGGACGAGGGACTGGGCGACAACCACTATAACTGCCCGGTGGTGGCCTACTACCCCGAGGTTCTGGCAGGCAACTGCCCGGAGCTGGAGGGCAAAAAGTTCATCTATGATTATGTGGGCATCCATCGCCCCAAGGACTTTGTGCACAAAATGGCAAAAGAGGTGCTGCCCAAGTACTTTGGCGGCATCTCCGAGCGGGAAGTGCAGGCCGCAGCCGATGCTGCCTACGCGGAGTACGAAGCACACATGGCAAAGATCCGGGTAAAGGGCAGCGAGATCATCGACGAGGCACGCCGTCAGGGCAAGCGCATCATCGTGCTGGCTGGTCGTCCCTATCATGTGGACCCGGAGGTCAACCACGGCATCGACCACCTGATCACCCGCCACGGGGCTGCGGTGGTCACCGAGGACAGCATCTCCAACCGGGTGCAGAAGTTCCCCACCAGCGTGCTGAACCAGTGGACCTACCACAGCCGCCTGTATGCCGCCGCCAAGTACTGCACCACCCAGAAGGATATGGATCTGGTGCAGCTGGTGTCCTTCGGCTGCGGCGTGGATGCCATTACCACCGACGAGACCCGCGAAATTCTGCAGGAGGGCGGCAAGCTCTACACCCAGCTCAAGATCGACGAGATCACCAATCTGGGTGCCGTGAATATCCGCCTGCGCAGTCTGTTTGCCGCGCTGGATGAGCGCGACGAGGTGGCCGAGGAAAAGGCCGCCGCCAAGGCAGAAGCCTGAGAACATAGGAGGAACCTATGGAATACAATTATCCCAAATTCACCCCGGAGATGAAGAAAACGCATACCATCCTCATCCCCAACATGGCCATTACCCAGTTCCGCCTGCTGGAGTACGCCCTGCGCTACGACGGCTACAAGTGCGAGATCCTGGGCAACTGCGGCAGTGCCGTGGCACAGCTGGGCCTGAAATATGTCCACAACGATACCTGCTATCCGGCCCTGCTGGTCATCGGCCAGTTTCTGGATGCCCTGAACAGCGGCAAGTATGACCTGGATCACACGGCCCTGCTCATCACCCAGACCGGCGGCGGCTGCCGTGCTTCCAACTACATCCACCTGCTGCGCAAGGCACTGGTCAAGGCGGGCTATCCGCAGATCCCGGTGGCCAGCCTGAACTTCTCGGGTCTGGAAAAGGACAGCGGCTTCCAGATGACCCTGCCGCTGGCCCGCCGTGCGCTGGCCTGCATCTTCTACGGCGATATGCTGTGCGCTTTGCGCAATCAGGTGGCACCTTACGAGAACGAGAAGGGGGCTGCCGATAAGATGGTAGACCTGTGGGTGGAACGCTTGGGCCGCGTGCTGCTGGCGGGCAAGGGCTACACCTCCAAGGAGATGAAGCACACCTTCCCCCTCATCGCAAAGGACTTTGCTGCCATCCCCGTTACCCGGGTGCCCAAGGTCAAGGTGGGCGTGGTTGGCGAAATTTACGTCAAGTACAGCCCGCTGGGCAACAACGACCTGCAGAAGTTCCTTGAAAGTCAGGACTGCGAGGTGAACTTCCCGGGCCTGATGGGCTTTGTGCAGTACTGCGCCTTCAACATGGGCGAGGACCACGTCCTGTACGGCGGCAAGCTGGCGGTGAAGATCGGCATTGACCAGTTCCTGAACTGGCTGGACAGCATCGAGCGCGCCATGCTCAAGGCTGAGGCCGATGCCGGCTTCTACGCCCCCGGCCCCTTCAAGGAGCTGGTGGAAAAGCCCAAGGGCATCATTTCGCTGGGTGCCAAGATGGGCGAGGGCTGGCTGCTGACCGCCGAGATGATCGAGCTGGTGCAGGGCGGCTACGGCAACATCGTCTGTGCCCAGCCCTTCGGCTGCCTGCCCAACCATATCGTGGGCAAGGGCATGGTGAACAAGATCCGTGCCCTGTATCCCAGCGCCAACATCACCCCCATCGATTACGACCCCAGCGCCACCAAGGTCAATCAGGAAAACCGCATCAAGCTGATGCTGGCTGTGGCAAAGGAGCGGCTGAACGCCCCTGTGGAAGCTCAGCCGCTTACGGCAGAGCAGCTTGCCGGCGGCGCCCCTCAGGTCGGCGCGACCGTCTAACAAAAGCAAACACGATAAAAACAGGGGAGCCGCTGCACGGCATTTTTACGCAGCAGCTCCCTTTTTGCAGGAAAGGAACCGCCATGGAAAAGCTCGCAGCTGCCTGTTATCATCTGCCCGGCCTGTTCGAGTTTTACGAGTTGTACCGCCGTTTTTTGCCGCTGTACCGGGAATACCGGGAATATTTTTACGACTGGTGCGCCATCGGCTCTATTTACGGCGCACCGGCGGGCTGCATCTGGGGCGGGGGACGCATCTCCTGCGGCGGGGCAGCTGCGCGCGAGGTGCTGGCACTGCTGCGGGAATACGGCATCTCCGGGCGGCTGACCTTCAGCAACTCTCTGCTGCGGGCTGAGCACCTTGCTGACCCGCAGTGCAACGCCTTGTGTGAGCAGTTTGCAAAAGGCGGCAGTGTGCCAAACGGCGTTATCGTCCATTCGGATTTGCTGGCGGACTATCTGCGGCAGCGCTGGCCGGAGCTGTATCTGGTTTCCTCCACCACCAAGGTGCTCACCGATTTTGCGCAGCTGCGACAGGAATTGGCAAAGCCACAGTTCCGGTATGTGGTGCCGGATTTCCGGCTGAACCCGGCACTGGAACAGCTGCGCACCCTGCCGCCGGAGCAAAAAGCCAAGGTAGAGTTTTTGTGCAACGAGTGCTGCTGGTTCGGCTGCACCGAGCGCAAGCGCTGCTACGAGACGGTCAGCCGTCAGAATCTGGGCGAGGACTGCCCGGACCACCGCTGCGCCGCCCCGGATGCTGCCGGGGGCTACCGCTTTTCCAAGGCGATGCGCAGCCCCGGATTTATCGGGGTGGAGGATATCCGGCAGCGGTATCTGCCCGCAGGTTTTTCCCACTTTAAAATAGAGGGCAGAGGACTTGGCAGCGCACTGGTGCTGGAATTTCTGCTCTACTACATGACAAAGCCGGAATACCAGCTGCAGGTGCGGGAGGAAATCTATCTGGACAATATGCTGGATCTTTTTTAAGAAAATCGCACCGGGCAGACCGTTTTCTGTCCGGTGCTGCTTTTTGCCGGCGGGATTTATACCGGAAAACTTTCTTTTCCTGGCAAAGCGTGTTACAATAAACAGAAAATAATAGTTATAGGAGCAGTGCATGGAAACAACGCAAAAACAGATCGTACTGGGCATTCTGGCCCATGTGGACTCCGGCAAGACCACCCTCTCCGAGGCCATGCTCTACCGCGCCGGTGCTATCCGCAAGCTGGGGCGGGTGGATCACGGAGACGCCTTTCTGGACACCGACAGCTTGGAAAAAGCACGCGGCATCACCATCTTTTCCAAACAGGCGCTGCTTACGGCGGGCAATACCGCCATCACCCTGCTGGATACCCCCGGCCATGTGGATTTTTCCACCGAGACTGAGCGCACCTTGCAGGTGCTGGATTACGCCGTGCTGGTGGTCAGCGGAACGGACGGCGTGCAGAGCCATACCGAAACGCTGTGGCGGCTGCTGCGGCGGTACCATGTGCCCACCTTTGTATTTGTGAATAAAATGGATTTGCCCGGCATGACCCGGGAACAGCTGCTTACCCAGCTGAACCACCGCCTTGGCGAGGGCTTTGTGGATTTTGGCGCAGAACCTGCCGCCCGCAACGAGGCACTGGCGCTGTGCGATGAGCAGCTGATGGAAAAAATGCTGGACGCGGGAACCTTGACCGATGCAGACATCATCCCCGCAGTTGCCCGGCGGCACGTTTTTCCGTGCTGGTTTGGGGCGGCACTGCGTCTGGACGGAGTGGATGCACTTCTGGATGGGCTTGACCGCTACACCCGCCCCGCCCCGGCACTGCACGCCTTTGGCGCAAGGGTGTTCAAGGTATCGCAGGATGAGCAGGGTACCCGCCTGACATGGCTGCGGGTCACCGGCGGGGAACTGAAGGTAAAGGCTCTGCTCTCCGGCGAAGCAGACGGCGAGCCGTGGGCAGAAAAAGCGAACCAGCTGCGGCTGTACTCCGGCGCAAAGTATACCCTGACCGAGACCATCAGCCCGGGACAGGTGTGCGCCGTGACCGGCCTGACCCATGCAAAGCCCGGCACCGGGCTTGGGGCAGAGCGGGACAGCGATGTGCCGGTGCTGGAACCGGTGCTCAGCTATCAGGTGCTGCTGCCGGAGGGTGCAGATGTGCACGCCGCGCTGGCAAAGCTGCACCGGCTGGAAGAGGAAGAACCGCAGCTCCATGTGGTGTGGAACGAAAGCTTGGGCGAAATCCATGTGCAGCTGATGGGCGAGGTGCAGCTGGAAGTGCTGCGCAGCCTGCTGGCAGAGCGGTTCGGGCTGGAAGTATCCTTTGGCCCGGGCGGCATTTTGTATAAGGAGACCATCACCGAGCCCATGGAGGGCGTAGGCCATTACGAGCCGCTGCGCCACTATGCCGAGGTGCATCTGCTGCTTGAACCGCTGCCCCGGGGCAGCGGGATGCAGTTTGCCGCCGACTGCCGGGAAGAGGTGCTGGACAAAAACTGGCAGCGGCTGGTGCTGACCCATCTGGAAGAAAAGCAGCACCTTGGCGTTCTGACCGGCGCACCGCTGACCGATGTAAAAATTACCCTGCTTACCGGCAAAGCACACCTCAAGCACACCGAGGGCGGAGATTTCCGTCAGGCCACCTACCGCGCCGTGCGGCAGGGGCTGATGCTGGCAAAAAGCCAGCTGTTAGAGCCGTGGTATGCCTTCCGGCTGGAAGTGCCGGTGGAGAACATTGGCCGCGCCATGAGTGATATCCAGCGCATGGAGGGCAGCTTTGACCCGCCGGAAAGCGGCACCGACACGGCTACCCTGACCGGCTTTGCGCCGGTATCTACCATGCGCAGCTACCCCATGGAAGTGGTCAGCTACACCCGCGGCAGGGGACACCTGAGCCTGACGCTGGACGGCTACCGCCCCTGCCACAACGCGCAGCAGGTCATTGCAGAGAGCGGCTATCAGCCGGAGCATGATCTGGAAAACCCCGCAGATTCCGTGTTCTGCGCCCATGGTGCCGGCTTTGTGGTGCCGTGGAGCGAGGTGCGCAGCCATATGCACGTTGAAAGCGGCTGGGGCAAGGCAAAGCCTGCCCGCCCGGAGGTGCAGGCTGCGCCCCAGCGCCGCGCTATGGCCTACCGCGCCACGCTGGAAGAGGATGCCGAGCTGCTCAAGATTTTTGAACGCACCTACGGCCCCATCAAGCGGGACCCGCTGGCGGCTTTCCGTCCGGTGCAAAAGACCGAACGCCCGGATTTTGCCGCCGAACAGTGGGAAATTGCCCCGGAGTATCTGCTGGTGGACGGCTACAACATCATCTTTGCGTGGGACGAGCTGAATGCGCTGGCAAAGGAAAGCTTAGACACTGCCCGCCATCGGCTGATGGACATCCTGTGCAACTATCAGGGCTACCAGAAGTGCGTGCTCATTCTGGTGTTCGATGCCTACCGCGTGCCCGGCAGCCCCGGTGCCATCGAGCAGTACCACAACATCCATGTGGTCTATACCAAGGAAGCCGAGACCGCCGATATGTTCATCGAGCGGGTCACCCACGAGATCGGCAAAAGCCGCCGCGTCCGGGTGGCGACCTCGGACGGTATGGAGCAGGTCATCATCCTTGGTCACGGCGCACTGCGCGTTTCTGCCCGGATGTTCCACGAGGAAGTGCAGAACGTGGAAAAGCAGATCCGCGCCCTTGTGCAGGGACAGGCGTAATGCCGCCCCTGATTTTGAGAGAATGCATTTGCAGCGGCCTATTGGCCGCTGCAAATGCTAAATCTAAAATAATTATTCCGCTAGAAATGCCCAGAGCAACGCGGAGGGCATTCAAATCGTTCCACTGGAGGTGCACCCATGGCTGTGGAAATTACCGAAGAATTTGTCTGGCAGAGCATCCCGCTCCGTGCCCGGGACAGCCATAAGGGCACCTTTGGCAGCGTGCTGGCGGTGGCGGGCAGTGCCTTTTACCGGGGCGCTGCTCTGCTGGCAGCCGAGGGCGCACTGCGCACCGGGGCGGGCATCGTTACCCTTGCCAGTGTGGAACCGGTGGTCAGCGCCGCCGTCACCCGTCTGCCGGAGTGCTGCCTGTGCCCCTGTAAGGAGGGCGCACAGGGCGGCATTGCGCCGGAAAATGTGCCGCTGCTCCGGCGGCAGAAGGCCACCGTGCTGCTGCTGGGCCCCGGCCTTGGCGGCACGGCGCAAAGTGCCGCTCGGGCCGCCGAGACCCGCACGCTGGTGCAGCAGCTTCTGCCCGGCTTTGCCGGGGCTGCGGTGCTGGACGCAGACGGCCTGAACGCCGCCGCGCAGCTGCTGGCCGAGGGCAAGCCCTTCCCGCACCCGGCGGGGGAGCTGGTAGTCACCCCGCACCCCGGCGAGATGGCCCGGCTCACCGGGCTTTCGGTGGCGCAGATCAATGCGGACCGTGAAAATACTGCCTGCCAGTATGCAGAAAAATGGAACGCCGTGGTGGTGCTCAAGGGCTGCCGTACCGTGGTGGCTGCACCAGATGGCCGCGTGTGCACAAACTCTACCGGCAACCCCGGTCTTGCCCGGGGCGGCAGCGGAGATGTACTGGCCGGTATGACGGCGGCCCTGCTGGCTTGCGGCCTGCCTGCATACGAAGCTGCGGCCTGCGCGGTGTATCTGCACGGTGCCGCTGCCGACCGTGCCGCTGCTGCGCTTGGCGAGTACGGAATGCTGCCGCATGATATCTTGTCCCAGCTGGGCCGGATATTTGCGGAAAACCACAGATAAAAAGAAAAGG
>OIJH01000422.1_pt1 | contig 8770 bp, 4 predicted proteins | sample 1583511 | NCBI WGS metagenome assembly OIJH01 (sample SAMN02674699, study PRJEB24791) | human gut metagenome, SKBSTL042 | isolation source: stool | host: Homo sapiens | place: USA | reverse complement strand
CGCTTTTTTTGCTGCTTTAAGCTTTTCTGGTCTTAAAAAGCTTCCTACAAAATCATAGCGAAATGGTGTCTTTAATGTACTCATATATTGATAACCTCCTGTGTTTTTCTGTTCGTTTTCTAGGGTTATCCTACCATGTCACTATGACTTTGTATAATACATTTCTTTTGCGGTTAGTCATAGTTTGAAGCTATATCCAGTTATGACAAACATATTTAAATGTAGTACTCTTTTATTTATACAACTCACTTAAATCAATCAATATACGCTCTTTTTCCTGGTCACAGGTATATCACTTTAAATAGGAAAAACAAATAATTTTATTTAAAATAAATACCAGCCGTTTGCAACCGACTGACTTTTTTGGAGTTTAGATTATAAAAAATGTTTGTTAAAAAAGGGATAGTGAGCGCTATTTTCGTTCCCACTCACATTTTTATAATAACATTAGTATGAAAAGTGCGCAACGTTTATATTATTTTTGAACAGGCTATATCGGCATACCGATATAGTCTGTTACGGTAAAGCATAATAAAAACTGACTAAATACAAATAGTTCGTAAAATATGTATTTTAAGAACTATTTGTATTTTTCATGATGGTATCATTATGGTATAATAGAGACATACAACTCTGAATTTGCTAAAGGAGGTGGTAAATATGTGGTGGTCTATTGGTGGTGGAATCATAATCTTTGCGTTAGGTATGTTTATCTTCTTAAAGCCGGGCTTAATATGGAAATTAACAGAAGAATGGAAATCTTATTGTGCAGATGAACCATCTGAGTTTTACTTGAAAACAACAAAAATAGGTGGTATTCTATTTGCCTTATTTGGAATTATTATGATTATGCTTCCGGTTATTTTGGAGTAATAAATTCAAGTTTGGAGAATTGAGAAAATCGGAAGTTGTGAACTTAGAATTAGAGGTGTTGAAAATGAAAATAATAATTATATTTATTGATTTACTGATGGCAACTGTTCTCTTTTTTGTTGGAAGATTTTTTATCAAATCAAGGAATACAGAAAGAAGTGTGCTGTTTTTATCAGGAGATTATACTGGATTAAATACAGAGAAAATATGCAGAGTTACTGGAAAACGGATTAAGACATGGGCAATGCTCTTTTGTCTTGGCGGTATAATTGATTTTATCAAGCCGGGCGCAGGAATAATAATAGTTTCCGTTTTTTTATTATCTTACTTGTATTTCATTTGGTTGATATGACTATAAATCGAGACAAGTACCGGGTATAAATTCCAGTTTGTCGCACTCATTCCCGGCAAAAGACAACGCACAAACACACATATAAAGGAGAACCTTCCCCATGGAATACAAACGTTTTGGCAATAAGATCATTGTACGCATCGACAAGGACGAAGAGATCCTTGAACAGGTCAAAGAGCTTGCCCTGAAGGAAAACATCCGCCTTGCCGCCGTGCAGGCGCTGGGCGCCACCAACAGCTTTACGGTGGGCGTATACAATGTAGCGGAGAAGAAATACTACGCCAACACCTTCAGCGGCAGTTTTGAGATCGTGTCCCTGACCGGCACCATCAACACCATGAACGGCGCATTCTACACCCACCTGCACATGAGCGCCGGCAACGACAAGGGCGAGGTGTTCGGCGGACATCTGAACCGGGCGGTGGTCAGCGCCACCTGTGAGATGGTGGTGGATGTTCTGGACGGCACAGTAGACCGCCAGTACGACCCTGTTACCGGGCTGAACCTGTTCAAGTTCTGATCTTATCTGTAAAAAGCCAAGGCCGCTGCGCGATGTCTGCGCAGCGGCCTTTTGCTTATAGCTCTTCCTGCCGGGTATAGGGCTCCATGCCGTGGTCGGCAGGGTCATAGTATTCCAGCAGGGTAATGTAGGTTTCCAAAAAGTGACACAGCACTGTTTTCAGGATGCCGCTCAGCTGCCCCTTTACCGTGATGGTGGACAATACAAAGTCTGACACCAGCTGCAGCGTCTCCGGGTCCAATTCAAAGCACAGACCGACTGCCAGCATGGGGATCACGATCTGCTGTGCCTGCAGCGGCACTGCATTGCCCAGCTTTTCCAGCAGCGGGCGGCTCAGGGCAGAGGCCGCCTGCACACAGCGCTCCACCTTTTCCTGCGGGAACTTCTGCATGGGCTCCATGCTGCGCAGCTGCGCCACCACGGCAGCATCGTCCAGAATGACGCCCCGGGTCACCTCTGCTTCCGAGCGGGTGGTCACGCATTGCAGTATACAGCGCATGGCATCCTCGTAGTCCTCGTGATAGGTCTGACGGCTGCCGAACAGGGTCATCATGGACTGCAGCACGGCATCGGTCTCCTCGGTGACGGCCAGCCGCCCGAAATCCAGCGGTGCGCCCTCCATCCCTGCGCTGCGGTCGTTCAGCGCCTGCAGTTCCTCCGGGACAACTGTAGCGGGCAGAAAACGGTCGTTGCCGTTGCGGTAGAAGCCCCACTCTGCGGGCAGCACCCGGGGGACCACATCTCCGCTGGAGATGATGTTGAAGATGTTGCTGGCGCTCCAGTTCTTTTTCAGACTGCCGCTTGCCGTATGGTTGTTGTCAAAGTCCTGCTGCAGCTCGGGGCAGTCTGCCGCCGCCAGCGCAGCCGGGGCGGCAAAGGTATAGACGAAGGTGTTTTTCTTTTCCAGCTGCGGCAGCACGGCGGGCAGACGCGCCGCCACTAAATTCGTTACGCCGCCGGCACGGCTGTAGCCGCCCATCCAGAGCTTCAGGGTACCCAGCGGCTGGCGCTTGGCCGATGCCTGAACATATCCGCGTATTTTTTCAGTCAGCTGCCGCGCCGCTGCTACAAAACCCGTGTGGGCGCTGCCGGAGCCTGTATGAAGGTTGCCGGACCACTCGGCTCCATAACCGGAGCCGCGCACGAACGCCCCGATGATGGTCACCTGTCTGCCGCCGCGCACCAGTGTTTTGCGGGCAACGGCACAGGCCGCCGTGTCCGGAGCATCGTTCAGGCTGTGGGTATAGTTGAACAGCTGCACCTCGGCAAAGCCCAGCTTTGCAAAGGCATCCCGGATATGGGCGGCACGGCCGACCTCGCCCGTCATCCAATAGTACTGGTCGCTCTCCCACGAGCTGTCCGCAGCCGCAGCCATGCCCAAGGTGGCCAGTGCCAGCTTATCGTCGTACTCTGTGGCGGCGTGGTCGAACAGGCTGTCGCTGTAATAGTAATCGTGCCGCAGGTCAGCGCTGCAGTGGTCGCTGCGGTACCACAGGGTATAGTAGTCGTCCGGCACGGCGCGGCCGACCAGCGCCGTAGCCGCCCCGGCCTGCGGCAGCGCCGCTCCGGGAGCCAGTGCCCCCGCCGCAAGGGTCACCGCAAGACCCTTACAAAAGTCCCGTCGTTTCATGCTTCATCTCCTCTGCCCCTGCGGCCTGTGCACCGCAGACATTTTTTATAGTATAATCCTTTTTGCCGCCGGATGCAATTTTTACTTGCGGCGGCAGACGGGACGATTTGGAATACCCTCCGCTATCGGGTTGCGGCACCCAGCATCCGCATCGTGCCTTGGGCGGCACTCGCGTCTTGCTGGCCGCTGCCCCAACAACTCCTCCCTGTTTCCGCCGCTGGCGGCGGTCGTCGTTGTTGCAGCGGAAAATATCTTTTAATTTTCGGGATAGCGGAGCGTCTGCGGACGCTCCGCTATCCCATTTTCACGGGTGGGGTCGTAATGGCAAGCGGCATTTGCAGCGCCTGCTTCCTGCGGAAGCGGCGGCGCTGCGGGGAGCAACCTCGCCCTCTCCGTCTGCTCACTACGTTCGCATCCACCTCTCCCAAAGGGAGAGGCCTTGGCATGGCGGTAAAGCTTCCGGCTCAAGTGCCAAGTGACCGGTTTCGCCAGAGGCTCTCCCTTTGGGAGAGCTGGCGCGTTAGCGCCTGAGAGGGCGAGGACGCTTGCGGGGAGAGCTGGCAAAGCCGTCAGGCTTTGACTGAGGGCGTTCCCCTATAACGCAGCAGAGCCGTCCGGTAGTTGCCGGGCGCGGCTTTTTCAGCCGGGCACGGACGCGGATGACCGATGCTCCGGTCACACGCTTGACGGGGCGTAATGATGCCTTTAGCCCCTATCAGGAAGGGAGGTTCTGTGTCATGCTTAGTGTACCACGATTTGCCCGCTTTGGACGATTTTCGGCACGAATCGACCCGCAAATGCGTTGAAACGACCCGGCGGCGCAAAAGCAGCCGGACGCACCCGCAAAAAGCAGAAAACCGCCCGGCTTGCGGTTACCGGACGGTTTTCTGTCTCTATAGGAAAATATGGGAATGACGTGCTTTCAGAGTACATCTCTGTCCCTGCATTATACCACCGGCGGCGGAAAAAGTGGAGTGCTTTTGCACGAAATCCCCAATAATGGCTCGAAATGCCTTTTACCGGGCGGCATCGCGGCGCAAAACGCCAGCCAACGCAAAAAGGGACTGCTGCACAGCGCTGTGCAGCAGTCCCTGCGGGGTTATAAGGGGTTACGGGTCAGCGGGCTCAGCCGCGCTGCTGATAGGTCTTCCAAGTGCGGATGACCTCCAAGCGGCTTACGCGGTTGCCGGGCTTGAAGCTGCCGTCCTGTGCAGACATCAGGCCGGTATCCACTGCCCAGCGGATGGCCTGCAGCTCTGCGGCATCGGCTGCCACATCGTTGAACAGTGCCGTGCTCTGGGTAGCGGGCTTGCCTGCGGCAGTCCACAGTGCAACAGCCAGCTGCTGACGGTTAGCGGGGATCGCCACGCCCTCGGGCAGAACGCTCTTCAGGTAGGCGGTGGTGCCTGCAATGTAAGCGCCTACGCCAACAGCTGCGCCGCCCACAGCGGCTACCATCACGATAGCGCCACCGCCGTCATCGCTGGGTGCGGGTGCGGGAGTGGGAGCGGGAGTCGGCTCAGGATCGGGAGTCGGCTCGGGATCGGGAGTCGGCTCGGGATCAGGAGTCGGGGTCGGATCCGGGTTGGGAGTGGGAGTAGGATTCGGATCCGGGTCGGGAGTCGGAGTAGGATTCGGATCCGGGTCGGGAGTAGGATTCGGATCCGGGTCGGGATTGGGAGTCGGATTGGAGGACACAACGTAAGTGCCCACCTTTTTGGTAATAGTCCCGTTATAGTTCTCGTCCGCCGTCACCTGAACGTACACATCGTAGTTGCCGGGGGCGGTGGGGATGGTCGCGGTGGTTTCAGTGCTGCCCTCGGCGGCGTACAGCGGGGTGAACTCCGGGTCAGCACCGTTGTACTTATCGCCCTCGTAGGCCACCTTGTTCTGCGCAGCATCGTAGGTAAAGTCTGCGGCTACGGGCGTGTAGAGGACGGTGTAATCCTCCAACGTGTAATCGCTATAACCATAGTAGTTGTTACCGTTCACCACAAAGTGGACCTTGTAGGTACCTGCCTTGGTAGGCACAGAGGAGAAGTAAGAGTTTGGTTCGTCGTAGTACCGAAGTTCAGCCTGCGGGAGTTCCTCCTCGCCGAAATACCGCTTGCTGGTATCTCTATAGGTCACCGTGCCGGTCTTGACATCCCATTCGAAGTCATCGAGAGCCGGGGTATACTTGATCACGGTTTCGCCGATATCGACCGAACCGCTCGTGTATTTATCGCCCTCTTCAGCTACAACGCGCTTTTTATAGATGCCATAGTTGTCCGGCTCGCCATAGGGGATGCTGTCAAACTCCTTATCATCGTAGGTGCGCACATAGACAAGTCTCAGCTTGCCCACGCCCTCCTGATAGCAGGTAACCTTTGTACCCTCCGGCGTTTCATCAGTGGTAAAGTCTCCCTCGCCCAGGGCAGAGAAGGGCAGCTTTTCTCCTTTTGTCTGATTCACCACAATGGGATTGCCGTCATTCAGGGCGGTCAGGGTCAGGGTCAGGCCGTCTGCAGAAAGCTGTGCACCGGTATAATCGCTGGCCGGAGCACCGTTGATGGTCTCAACCGGCTTGCTGAAGGTGATATTCATCTCAACATCGCCGATACGGTAAAGCTCCTTGGTCTCCTTCGTCACAATCACGCCGTTTACGCTTTTCACCGTGCCGTCGTCTGCAACGATCAGCTTGCTCAGCTGCTGACCATTAGCACGGTGCCGGCTTTCGATGGGGCTAAAGCTCACCGTATTGGAAACAGCAGCCTTGCTGGAAGTATCCGCCATCAGGCTGCCGGTGATCACGGCATTTCGGATGACCGTTCCTTCCGATGTATAATAGTCGGGCAGCTTGATATTGTTGAACACGCCGCCAAGGATCTGGGCGTTACCACTATCCAACTGGACAGCTGCGTTGAACTGACCGCCGGTGATGGTGCCCTCAGCCTTAACATTCTGCTGGAAGGTGCCGCCGGTGATGGTTCCGTTATGGCCCAAAGTGACCTCCGCGCCGAACTGACCGCCGGTGATCTCGCCGTAAGCTTCGACGCTCTTCTGGAAGGTGCCGCCGGTGATGGTGCCGCTATAGCCCAAAGTGACATCCGCGTCGAACTGACCATCGGTGATCTCACCGTAAGCTTGGACGCTCTTCTGGAAGATGCCCTTGGCGATGGTTCCATTAGCTTCGACGCTCTCCTGGAAGGTGCCGCCGGTGATGCTGCTGTTTTCATCCGCGTGGACAGCCTTCTGGAAAGTGCCGCCCTTAATAATGGCGTTCTGGGCGGTAACAGGCGCGCCTGCCTGAATGTCCGTAACCGTCACATCCGTCAGTATGATCTGATCGGAAGCAATGGCCTTATGATAGGGGTTGATGGTATCCGAGGTCAGATCCACCGGGCTGCTGCCATCGGGGCTGGTGAGGATAAGCACCGACATCGTTCTATAACCAACCTCGACCACAAGGTACTGCCAGCCAAGACCCTCATAGACCTTGCCGGTCACACCATCCTGGTTCAAGGAGTGCGGGGTCACACCAGTCCGGTCGGGCAGACCTTCTTCGGTAATGCGCAGGGGCTTGAGGTTGCTGGGATCGTCAGGCTTGTTTACCAGAATCTCCTTGCCATCGTTGTTGCCGTAAATATGCAGTATATTACCCTCGGCATAGGTCTGTTCATTTGCACCGTTGATGCTGTATACATCGGTGTTCAGGGTAAGCTCTGCGCTGGCATTGCCCACCAGATAGATGGTATTGACAGAACTGGGCAGGTCTCTGCCGTTGATCGCAGTCACACCGCCGTTGCGCACGGTCAGCTTGCTGAGCCGCTGGCCATCGGCAAGCGCATTCTCTATGCCGTTGCCAGACAGCTTGCACAGAACGGTGTCGGAAATGGCAAGGTCGCCAGACCTGTCAAAGCTGAAGCTCTGGGCCACTACATTGGAAATGGTGCACTTGCCCGCGCAGCTGAGGAAATCAAAGGTGCCGTCCTTGATCGTGACATCTGTGAAATCTGCCTGACGGATGATGCCGCCGGTCACGGTAGCATTCGAAAGCTCGACAGCGCAGTTGATGGGCACTGCGCTCAGCTGGCTGAAATTGATCTCCTTACTGCCCTGATCCCCGAGCTTCAGTTCTCCGGTCACACTGGCGATATTGGGGTAGCAGGTATAAGTCCAGCCCTTGCCAAAGTATACGCAGACCTTGCTTCTATCCTCGTCCAGACTGTACACATGGGGCACATCGTTCACATCGGGCGTACCCTCACCGGTAAAACTCAGTTTCTTGTCCGTGGGCGGGATCGGGGTCAGTGCTATGGGTGCGTTGCTTTCTGAAAGCGGCGGGAACATACTGACCTCGGCAGAGATCGTTGTACCGTCTGCACTGATGGAAATCGTGCCATAGCCGTTCAAGGGGGCGTTGCTGATACCTACAGGCAAGGAGCGGATGTCGGACGTGCCACCGATTGCTGCCGCCCATTTAACGCAGCCGGGGGCGTACTGCACCTCCAGCTTCAGGCTGTGATCGCTGTACCGCTTGAGCATATACACATCCCCGGTCACCGGCTGGCCGTTCAGGGTGCAGCCCTCCGGCAGGATCAGCTTGTGTGCCTGCTGCTGCGTAGTGGACTGCAGGCCGGAAATATCCTTGAAGTAGCCGCCCTTGACGCTGCCGCCGTTCTCGGTCAGCTTACCGTAGGTGCCGCCGTCAATGGTGCCGTTTTCCAGCTCTGCTTTGGCGTATCTGCCGCCCAGAACGCAGGCATTCGGGTTCTTGATCCAAAGCTGGCCATTGACCACGCCGCCCAGCAGATATACTTCATTGCTGGAAGTCGAGATGGCCACATTGCAGCTGGCATCGCCATCCAGAATATACTCTGTCTTTGCGTTTGCAACGCCGGCAATGGCCAGCCAGTTGTTGGAGCTGTCGTAGCTCCAGCCGGTGCCGGACTGCTTTTCGGGCAGACCGTCCGCGCCGATCTTGATCGTAACGACGGGATTTGTTGTTTCCTCGTTCGTACCGGCAGCTGTCGTCTCTGCTGCCGCAGCAGACGTCCCAGCATCTGCAAATGCAGATACCGGGAGGATGGAGAGCACCATACTGAGCGCCAGTATCATGCTCACGATGCGTTTTTTCATGATATCCTCTCCTTTGTTGATCGATTTGCCCGGCTGTCCTCCCAAACGGAACAACCGGAACGGACAAAAGGCCAAGTTGAGTATAACACTAAAGTTTATGGAAATAAAGCATTTTCGCCCGCCGCATCTGCCAAAATTTGGTACAAAAATATGGGCAAAATCACCATACGGGGGCTTAACTCCCTCAGTCAAAACCTGACGGTTTTGCCAGCTCCCTCGGGGAGGGAGCCTTTGGCATAGCGGGAAAGTTTGCGGTTAAACTGCAAACTTTCCG
>OIJH01000410.1_pt1 | contig 8855 bp, 10 predicted proteins | sample 1583511 | NCBI WGS metagenome assembly OIJH01 (sample SAMN02674699, study PRJEB24791) | human gut metagenome, SKBSTL042 | isolation source: stool | host: Homo sapiens | place: USA | reverse complement strand
TTTTTCGTTAATTGCTCAATAGTTATTCCATACAAAAGAGGAAGAACCAGTTTTTGCTTATTTTCGTTTTGTTGTTCCAGAAGTTCATGCAACTCTCGTTCAGTCCATTCACGATCGAAGAACTGTTCGGAAAGTACTATTATTGCAAATTCAGAACTATGTAGACCCTCTATTATTTTTTCTTTCCACTTATCACCTCATGTGATAGCCGTAGAATCATAGAACACCTGCGCTGCAATCTCCCCATCGATGCTCGTGGGCATGGGGGCGGCGAAGCGGATTTCCTCCGCAAGGCGCTTCATGTCCGCGTCACCCGATGCTGCTAGCGCGTTCGCCCCCTGACCGATGACTTTCCACCCGGCGGTGCTGTCCGCCATCCGCGCTTCGCTCTGCGATACCACCACGTGCGCGGCATCCTTCATCGTCAGGCAGATACCCGTCACGACGAAAATCAGCACTTCCGCCAGCACCGTCGTTTGCCGCACGCACAGCGGAATTGCCGTACTGCTCGCCGAACGTAAATTCGATATCACTCTCTGATACGATCATAGATGAATCCCTGCTCTCTGTTGTATATCGCATCAAATTCTTCCATGATGCTGTTGTGCTGAAGCTCGCTGATGGTATCCGCCATTTCCGCCTTTATTGCGCCATCCTCAAAGAAAAGGGAGAAGAAACGGATGTCAATCTGGTCGGTATTGGATTCCGGGAATGCCATGTACATGTTCAGATACTGCTGGAGGAAATAATCATGTGTTGTGATGAAAATCTGCACCTTGAGTTTTGCAAGGTTGCGTAACGAGGTTTATTTCGCGTGCAAGCAGTGTGCTTGAATTGCACTTTTTCTCGAAATTTGGGTCGGCGGGGATGATGTGGATGGTTTTGGCGCAATTATGAGGGGCATCCCTGACCGTTCACAACAATTGGCTTTGGAAGGCCGCACAAATAAAACAAGAGCCAAATGATGCATTGGGATGTTGTTAGCAATAATAAAATTAAATTTAGCGATGGCTATTCTTTGGCAACCAAAAACCTTGATTTTTGTGCGAATAAACCTTATAATTTGAACTGTCGCTAGCGACGATATGTTACCTGGTATGGGCGGCCGGCCACTGCCCTCAAAGCAGGTGAAAGGGGAAAAAAGATGCGAGTGAACGGACTAACACTTATCTACAAGGATGGGATCAACACGGTGCTATCCAACAATAGCGCCAGTTACCCGGTTGGCGACCTGCTTTGCCGAATCTTCCAGGGCGAGACTCTTTATAATATCAGCCGTATCGTCCGCAATTGCGTCAGCATGTACCCGATGCGGGAGAACCTGTTGTCGCAGAACGAGATCGAGCAGGCGGAGGACTACATTTTACAATCGCCAATGTATGATGATTTCTATCCGGCCCGGCGTCTTTCCCAGGGGAGCTTCATTCGCTGCATTGAGGAATATCGAAGCCTTGACAGCGCATCCCAATGCAGGCTCATCCAGGAAGAAAAACTGAGGGCCGAGATGGGCGGTCAATTTTTTGAAGATATCGGCTTTGGTACAATCGGCGAGTTTCTCCGGCTCTGCTTCAACAATTACTACGTTGACCTGATAAACGGCATCAGCCTTTTTACGACAACATCCGCTGTGTGGTCTGGAACGGCATCAGAAGAAGAAAGGGCGTTGTACGACGAACTTTGCGCGGCTTTGCACGACCCGCGTGCAGTACCGCGAACCGCTATGGAGACAGTATATGATGTCTCCTCGGGGACGTTCGGGCATAGATACGTCATCAGCAGTTTCCTCGGCATGGCAGTATTTGAGTTTTCGCATCTGGCTGAATCGGCTACAAAAATCGTCCGCTGCCAGAACCTTGCGTGCAGGAAGTTTTTTACAGCAAAGCGAACCTCGGCAAAATACTGCGGGAACCCGGCCCCACAGTGCCCCGGGAGGGTCTGCAGCGATTACTATCCGCAGCTCCTTCATCGTGAAAAGGTGCGCGCAGATGAACTGGATCACCTTATTAAAAACGCGAAAGGCCGGCTGTATAATGCAAAGCGGCGGCACCCCGAACAGGCGGAAGTGATCGACGAACAGTTAAGCAACCTTACGATATACTCGCCTGTAAAAAAACAGGAGGTGCTGGATCGTGCAGTGACGATAAGTGAATTTCGGGAATGGTTAGACTCACACAAGAACTGAAAACAGGAGGCAATAATATGGCGAACGAAATGACTGTTAATAATACCCATGTACCTGCTGTGCCGAAAGCGGCTGTCCCCGGCTGTATTGAACGCACTCACCGTTATCCGGTTGTAGACGAGGAGCGCGCCGGCAAAATAATGGATGAAGTAATAGGGTCAATTAAAGATACACGTCTGGACACGAAACGCGCCATCTCCGCTGACATTGCCGCAACGGCAAGGGAGCAGAACCAGAATGACCGTCTCCTGGCAGCCTATGAAAATGAACTCAGGAGAAAAGACCTGCCGGAAGGCCGACGCGAGGAGATACTCAATGAGATGAGCAGGATAGCCACAATCTCAGCTAACGCAAGCGTGGAAAGCCGGGTCTTTCAGAGCGAACAGCTGGATCGGGAGCATAAGCTGTCACGCTGGATCATAGGCGGCCTTATCCTTCTTATTGGCGGCGGGGTCGGCGGGGTCGCTTGGGCGAGCAGACGAGCCTGATGAAATGCCCCAGATCGTAATGACCTGGGGCATTCGCCGTCTTATTCCATCTGAACAAGGTTGTCGAGGAAATCCCGACACATCTCCATCAGCTTCTCCCTGCGGCTCCACGCAGTGTTGAGGGGAATTCGTTGTCACGCTTATACTGCCGCCCGATCTTCTTCGCCTGTTCGAGATAGAAATAGATGTTGCGCGGCGTGTCATCCAGCTTTTCAGCGATCTCCGCTACGCTCAGTCCATAGTATTCTTTTAATACGATTGCCTGGGCGAATTTTGGATTCTGAGCGGAGATTGCCTTGATTACATCCGCGATAGTCGCCCTGTCTGCCATACGCTGGAATTCCGGGTCTGGTTGAGCGACTTCGCTGAAGGTTGTGGCGTAATCGTCCCAGCACAGATCGGGCAACTGATTGTCACGATGCTGCGGATAAGGGCAGTTTTTATAGCTGTTCTTTTCCGGGCACGGAATCAGCGGTTTCAGCTTTCCTGGAATCATGCAGCGCCGTTCACGATATTCGTTTCGATGCTTTGCACGCAGCTCATCCCTGAGAAAACGATAGGTCTGCTCATCGCTGGGTGTCAGGTGTACAACCACGCGTTTCGTACCGAAATACCATGTGCGACACTGCTCCCAAGTCAGCCCCATTGCGTGGAGCTGATCCGCCTCTCGATTTCGATGGGCGCTTCAAAAATCTCAACACCCGCTCGTTCGAGTTCTTCTAGGGTTCTTGATTCGGTAGGGGTAAGGCCTTTCCAAACGATCTGCTTTGACACTCAGGTTGGCTCCCTTCTGCTGTGCAGAAGCGAAGCAACCTATAGCTAGTGCGCCCGGCAAGAGCAACAACTAAGTGGTGAGAGACCACAACGCGCTCGGCAGTAGGAAGCGTTAGCCGAAGGCAAGGGTGTCCATCGTGAGGTGGAATCTGAAGGAAGCCGGATGTCAGCAGGGAAAAAAATGCTGGCGGGCAAACTCCTGAACCGACGAACAGAAATCACATAGTAGGCCGTACAGGGACGGACGAGTGTGCTAGACAACACGAAGTCCAATGCTGCCCGAATCCCGTGCGGTAAATGTGGCGGTTACGTGGGAGGAAAGCTGTTGCGCTTACCCGGGGAGGTCTTGCAGACGGGAAGTAGGAGAATCCGAAAGCCGCAGTAACAACGAACTGCAAGAAGTCAGCCGAAGCCATAGTACCTTGAAAGTTTTTTTCAAGGGAAGGGCTGAACAATCGTAAGTCTCAAGTAAAGACCGCAAGGATGTCAGTGTGATGAAAGCAGAAAACCGAGGAAACGAGGGCTTCCTGCAAAGAGAAAGTGTGGAACACCAAGGGTATGCAGAAGCGCGGAGCACAGACCGCAGCGAAGGGAAAGAACGAGACGGTGCAAGCGACTTGCTGGAAGCGATACTGGACAGGGATAACCTGAACAGAGCGTATAAGCGGGTCAAGAGCAACCACGGAGCAGCAGGAATCGACGGAATGAGCGTAGAAGAAGCGTTGCCGTGGTTAAGGGAACATAGGGAAGAACTTTTGCAGAGTATCCGAGACGGAAGCTACGAGCCAAGCCCGGTGCGGCGGAAGGAAATCCCGAAACCAGATGGTGGCGTGCGAAAACTGGGAATCCCGACGGTAGTAGACCGAGTGATACAGCAGGGAATCGCACAGAAGCTGCAAAACATATGGGAACCGCAATTTTCAGACAGCAGCTACGGATACCGACCGAAACGGAGCGGTCAGCAGGCGATTCAGAAAGTAAAGGAATACGCGGAAGAAGGATGCAGATACGCAGTATCGTGGACTTGTCCAAGTATTTCGATACGCTGAATCACGAACTGCTCATGAATCTATTGCACCGGAAGATACAGGATATGCGAGTACTGCGTATCATCAAGAAGTATCTGAAAAGCGGGGTAATGGAAAATGGTGTAGTAAGCAAAACCGAAGAAGGTTCGCCGCAGGGCGGGCCGCTGTCACCACTGCTGGTGAACATCTACCTCAACGAATTTGATTGGAAGATGCACAGCCGAGGGGTAAAGACGGTGAGGTATGCAGACGACATCGTGGTGTTTGCCAAGAGCAAACGAGCAGCTGAGCGTCCGCTGGAATTCAGCCGGAAGTATCTGGAGGGAAAGCTGAAACTGAAAATGAACACGGAGAAGAGCAAAGTGACCAGCATCTTCGCAGTGAAGGAGTTCAAGTTTCTTGGATTCTGCATAGGGAAGAATGGAAGCGGCATCTATATCCGTGCGCACCGAAAGTCGTTGAACAAGGCTAAGGAAAAGCTGAAACTACTGACAAAACGCAACCGCGGACGGAACGTCCGCCGAGTGATGGCGGAAGTGAAAGTGTTTATCCGTGGATGGCTTGGCTACTTCCATGTAGCCGAGATGAAGCGGATGATGAAGTCTTGGGATGAATGGTTGCGGCGCAGGTTTCGCATGTACATCTGGAAGCAATGGAAGAAGCCCCGAACGAAGGTGGCCAATTTAAGGAAGCTTGGAATTCCAGCGGACAAGGCATACCAGTGGGGGAATTCCCGATTGGGCTATTGGCGAATCGCGGGAAGCCCAGTTTTAGAATGTTCCATTACAAACGAAAGACTCGCAACAGCAGGATATTTTAGTATCCTCAACTGCTACGAGTCCTTGCACTTATGCGATTGAACCGCCGTGTACCGATCGGTACGCACGGTGGTGTAAGAGGCTATCTACTCAGCCGAGCCGCCTGATCGATTACCAGTAATGGAAATAACGATTATTTACACGAGTTCGGGCAAACTGAAATCCATAGATGCTCTCTTTATTCGATAATCTGCCCATTTTCCATGTGAAGGACGCAATCGCAAGCCTTTGCAATGTCGGCTTCACTGTGACTGACGAGGAGGATGGTGTTCCCCAGTGATTTGCGCTCTTGCAAAAGACGGTGGATATCAGCAATACCGGCTGCATCCAGTCCGTTGAATGGTTCATCCCATAGCAGTGCGGTTGGGTTTTCCAGCAGACTTTGTGCGATACCCAGCCGTTGGCGCATACCGAGCGAGTATTTTCCGACCGGCTTGCGGTCATCGGGGTCAAGACCGACCCGGCGGATAACATCACTGATTTGCGAATCCGACACTTTGCCAGTGATGCGGGACAAAATGGAAAGATTCTGCCGCGCAGTCATGTGTGAAAGAAAACCGGGCGTCTCAATAATGATGCCCATAGAAGGCGCAAAATCGCAGTCTTTTCCGATGACCTTTCCATCCACACGGACAAAGCCTGCATCCGGCTTTGCAAAACCGCAAATGCAGCGCATCAGTGTTGTTTTGCCGCAGCCGTTAGCGCCGACAAGTCCGTAGATGGTGCCGGATTGCAGCTGTGCGCTGATGTTGCGCAGCACAGGCGTCTTGCCGTAATGCTTGCTGACGTTTGAAATTTCAATCATGTTTATTCCACCTTTCAGCCTCTGTGGTCAGAATTGGGCGCAATGTCACGCCGGTGCGCTGCCCATAGAATCAGCAGAACTTGGCACAATAGCACGAGCACATAACCAACGCACACGGCGGTGATGCGCTGCCAATAGCAGTCCTCATAGCCCTGAACAAGCCGTGATAATGTGGCAAAGACCATGGGGGAACACAGTGCCGGAAAATCCTCGAAGACAAATATCATGCCGGCAAACAGGATGAGTGCATTCAGGCTTAAACCGATGGTTGGATGCCCCAGCAAGTTGAAAAACAGCACAGAGAACGTGATGACCATCCAAAACAGCAGAATCGGGCAGACTGCCAGCAGAATTGCCTGCCACGGCGCGAAGTTTGCGCGAATCCAGAGTGGAATAAAGGCGCGTTCTTCAAGCATACCGGCTTCAATGCGCAGCGTATCGCTCCAACCGCTGCCAGCGGTCATGGACGGGAGAAGAAACAGTACCGACAGCAGGAGCATTGCTGCCATCACTGCAACCGCAAGGAGGACGCAGTAGAGCAGCATCGAAAGACACCATTTTTCACGCGATGTGCGAATCAGCGCATATTGCAGAAAAGCGGTTTGGTGCGGAATTTCGGAAATGGCAACCAAATAGGTTAAGCTGGCGAGCGACATTCCGTTGAAACCGTTCATCAACAGATAGACAAGGCTTTCGCCCATGTGCATTTCATATTGAAAGGTGCGGATGCCATTGCAGTAACTGTACACGGTGATGTACGTTGTGGCAAGCATAAAGAAAAACATCAGCACCGTTCGCGGCTGATGAATCCACTCGTCAAAATTAGCAAGCAGCATTGCCCGAACAGGATGCGGTTTTTTATTCGCCATGCCGATACCTCCTGAAAAGCCGAAGTCCATACAGCGCATTAAGCAGGACAATCAGAACGCCATAAACAAGCAGCGCACTGAAAAAGCCGTTCCACGTCAGTCCATCGTTGTATAAATCAGCAGGATGCGGAAACCTTTTTACCCCCAGAACAACGCGCGGAAAACCGTAGCTCCACAGGAAATATACGCAGAAGGGGACAGCAATCGAAAGCAGCTTATCCCTTGTGTACATTGCCGCTGTCACACTCGCCATGCCCCATACGCCGCCGCAGAAAAACACAGCGGCTGCAATCCAAAGATAGATGGGCAGGCTGTAAAATATCTCTTGCCACGGCGCGAAGATGCAATCATCCGCAAAAGGTACAGCGAGATAATCATTTTCAAGGGGATTGCACGGGGTGGCGAGAATGTTCCAGATAAGTGCATGAAACACAAAAGCGAGCGCAATTGCTGCACCGGATGCCAGAAAAGCGCTTGCCAGTTTTGTGACCTCGTAGCGCGGCATAGAACTGCGGATAATCCTGTAATCAATGAAATTCGTTTGCAGTTCTTCAACCTGTGCCAGACCAGCCGGCAGGGCGGCGCAAAGCGGTACAACCAGCATTGCTCCGCCGAAGTAGATGCCGCCCAGCGTCTGCTGGAGCGACGAAGAGCGATAGGCGACATCCCAATCGTACATGAACACCCAATCACATGCGGCGTAGCCTGAAAAAGCAATCAGCATGATAAGCACCGCAAGTGCAAAATGACGATTCCGAATGAGCCGACTTGCCTCGGATAGAATTTCTCTCATTTTCCAATCTGCTCCCATGTGATGATGCTGATGACATTACGGCGCGAGTTGCTTGTAGCCGTATAATCAATCAGCGTACCTGCCTGTGCCTGAAAGATGACTTCCAGCTGTTCGAGACCATTATCAACCTCTTCGCCCGTGTATTTATCATACGTGTATTTGTATTCCTCTTCTGGGTCGCGCGAATAGTCGCCCACCACATACCATGCAGGAAGCAGCCAAATCGTTTTTGCGTCATTCGGGTCTAAATACGACACATAGCAAAGTTTTACTTCATCAATCGTGCGCAAACGCCCGGCGTAGATTTCCTGCTCAATGGCTTCTTTTGCGGCACTGAAAGGAAGAAGCGGCACATCGTCATAGATGACTTCTTTCTCCGTATAGAGAATAGCGCGAACTTTTGCATTATCCAAATTTGAAGAAAAAGAGATGAAATAGGATGGAGAACACATGGTACTTTCTCTGCTCACGGACAAATCAAGATAGCAAGAGCGCCCGTCTTCCATTTCGATGCCATGAAAAAGCTGTGCAAAGCTGAAATGAAATCTTCCTTGCTTGGTTACGGCAGATCCCCATGTTTTGACACCATTGGTTTCTTTGTACTTATAAACACAGCTGCTGATTCGAGTGCGTGTCAACAGCAAATCATCCTCATTCAATCCCCAGAGCCTATTGGCTTCCGAAAGAGCAAGTGCTTTAGCTTCATCAAAGGTAATATCCACATTTTCCGGCATTTCCGATGGTATTTCATTTTGCTCATAGGCTACATGGGATTTGTAGCCTTCATTAACATGAAGGTAATCATCTTTTAATTTCTCAAAACAAAAAGAAGAGTCCCTATTCTTCTGAATGCTGCTATATTCAGTCAGAAGAGAACTGGACAGCTTCGGCATCTTCTGAATTGTTATAATGGGGAATGTTTCGACATTAGGAACGATGATTTCCGCATCGACTTGAATTGTACGCCATTTTGTCTCATAGGTTTCTGTCCAGCGTTCAGGAGTTGTTTCTACAATTTGCTGAATGGAGGTGTAGGATTCAGCAAATGCAGGGGAAGTAAACAGGAAGGACAAGCTGAGAATAAGACCGATGAGCAGT
>OIJH01000398.1_pt1 | contig 8945 bp, 10 predicted proteins | sample 1583511 | NCBI WGS metagenome assembly OIJH01 (sample SAMN02674699, study PRJEB24791) | human gut metagenome, SKBSTL042 | isolation source: stool | host: Homo sapiens | place: USA | reverse complement strand
AGGTTAACAAAGGTTGGAGTACAGCGGTACTCCTTTTTTTATGCCCATACGTTTCTCCGAATGACAAAAAATAGCTATCTTCGATGGCTTTTATAACTGTTAAAGAAGAAAACATCACCACTTGAGCCCATTATGAAAAAACCGGTACTCGCATTGCTTTCCATAATCCTACTTACCGCAGGATGTTCCCAACGGCCTGCCGCCACCACCAAGATACCCCTGACCAGCGCACACCGTGGTGCCGCCACCATCGCTCCCGAAAACACAATGGCATCCGTAGATTCGTGCATCAAATACGGTGTAGGCAATATAGAATGCGATGTCTGCATCAGTAAGGACAGTGTCTTCTACGTACTGCACGATTCCACCCTCGACCGTACCACCAACGGTACCGGCGCCATCTCCCAATGGCTGTCCACCGACATCGACACACTGGATGCCGGCTCTTGGTTTGCGCCCCGATTTGCCGGACAACGGGTACTACGCCTTACCGACCTGCTACGCAAGGCCAAAGAGCACGGTTTAAGAATCACCATCGACTACCGCAACGGCGGTCTGCACCAATTACTGAACTTGATAAAGGACGAAGGCATGCTGGAAAACTGCAACTTCACCTTCAGCAAGGAGTATCATGCCAAATGCTTCAGAAAGATGGCACCCGAGGTAAGAACCCTGCAAGCCTACATCAAAAGTGAAAAGGACATAGAGCATGTCGTAAAGGAACTGCATCCCGACATCGCTGTCGTCTGGATTGACTCCCTTACCCCGCAATTCGTAAAGAAATGCCGTGAGCACAACCTGCAGGTACTGGCACTCGTCCTGGGGCTGGACGACAAGACGGAAGAGAACCAGAAGGCAGTCGACCTGGGGGTAGACATCATAGCGACGGACCACCCGGAAAAGTTCATCATGAAATACGGGAAACCGTCCATGTAAGGCAAGAGACCTGCCGCGCTCAAGTCAGCAAGTGATAGACACCGCCCACCATTGCCTTGACCACTCCCTTCATCTCCAACTCAAAAAGCAAGGCACTCATCCGGTTGACGGGTATGTCCGCTTCCACCACCATCGCATTGATATGGAGGTCTCCCTGCCGCATAAGAATACGCACAACGAGCTCCTCCTCTTCCGTCAGTTCCGGGAAGAGATTACGCTGGATACCTTCTGTCCGGGCAGGCTGCTCCGCTACGGCCCAGCCCATAATCTGCACAAACTCTTCCGCACTCTGGATAAGGGCGGCCTTGTTGTCGCGTATCAACCGGTTACAACCGATGGAAGATTCGTCCGTAACACGCCCCGGAACGGCAAAGCAGTCACGATGGTATCCCTCCGCCAACTCTGCAGTGATAAGGGAACCTCCCTTTGCGGCAGACTCCACCACAATGGTAGCATCACTCATACCCGCCACAATACGGTTGCGGCTGACGAAATTATGCTTGTCCGGATTCGTCCCGGTAAGGAATTCGGTCAACAGTCCGCCTTGTGCCAGCATGTCGATGGCTGTTTTCCGGTGTACATACGGATAGATGCGGTCCAGTCCGTGAGCAAGGACAGCAACGGTAGGGAGATGATTTGCCAAAGCGGCCTGATGGGCATGGATATCTATCCCGTAAGCCAGTCCGCTTACTACCAGCACATCGGGACAAAGAACGGCCAAATCGCGCAGGAAGTCGGCACAGAATTGCTTGCCGTAATCGGTGGCACGGCGTGTACCTACCATATCGATGACATGCAGGCGGTTGAAATCGGTGTTTCCTTTAAAGAAAAGTACAATCGGCGCATCCTCACATTCGCGCAAGCGGGAAGGGTAAGCCTCATCCTTCAACGTCAGGCAGGAAAGACGATTCTTCTCTACAAACTCCATCTCCTGCTCGGCACGCAGAAAGGCAGCGGGACAATCAAGAGCCGTCACTACCCCCGGATTCACACCGGGCATGATTTCGGGGAGCTCCTTCCGCCGACTGAATACTTCGGCAGCACTGCCCATACCCTCTATTAAACGCTTTGCCCCGATATGTCCTATACCGGGGCAAAGTGTGAGAGCTATGCTGCAAATCCGTTCGTCACTGTTCATTCCACCACAGATTACACAGATTCACACGGATTGAGATAAGGGGCAAAGAGACGGTCGAACAGTTCGCTATCGCTTAACCGTCCGTTCACCACACATACGGTTTCAACTATGCCTTTGAGACAGACTTTGCCGTCGGAAGCACGGAAGATATCTTGGTAAAAGACGTACTTGATACCCTCCTTCTTCATGTAGAGTTTGGAGACAAACTCGTCACCACTCCTCAGGGGAGTCTTGAAAGCCATATTGATACGTGCTACTACGGGATCGACTCCCTGCTCATGAAGCGCTGCAAAGCTAACGCCGACCGAGGTCAGAAATTCATGCCGGGTATGTTCCAGATAATGCTGATAGTTGGCATTATTGACAATACCTTGAAGGTCGCATTCATAATCACGCACCTTCATTTCCAATTCATAGATATAGTTCATCAATTAAAAATTGAAGATTAAAAATTAAACGCAAGGGAATGGCAAAGGAAGAACCCATAGTGGTTGTGAAAGAAGTCGGCAAGAGCTATGGAACGGTGGAAGCGCTGAAAGAGGTTTCTTTTGTGGTAGAAAAGGGACAGATTTATGGACTGCTTGGACCGAATGGTGCGGGAAAATCTACCACATTGAAAATGTTGACCGGTATGATGAAACCAACTGCAGGAAAGATTTACTTTGATGGAAAACTTTGGGATAGGAAAGATTTATCAAAAATAGGAGCGTTAATTGAGAATCCGCCTATTTATGAAAATCTTTCCGCCAGAGAGAATTTGAAGGTAAGACAATTATTGCTTGGTACAGATGAAAACAGAATTGATGAGGTCTTGCAGATTGTATCACTTACAAACACCGGAAAGAAGAAAGCAGGACAGTTTTCTTTGGGGATGAAGCAAAGACTAGGCATTGCAATGGCATTGCTTGGAGAACCGGAACTTTTGATATTGGATGAACCTACGAATGGATTAGATCCAATAGGCATCGAGGAATTACGAGAGCTGATCCGGTCTTTTCCGGAACAGGGAATCACTGTAATTCTCTCCAGTCATATTCTCTCAGAGGTACAGTTACTTGCAGATAAAGTCGGGATTATTTCAGGTGGAATCTTAGGATACGAAGGAGCATTAAAGCAGGGAGATAATCTTGAAGATTTGTTTATGAATGTGGTAAGAAAAAACCAGAAAGCAGGTGAAATCCATGGTTAATATTATAAAAGCAGAACATCAAAAAGCCAAAAGAACCATGCGAAAAAAGTTTATCTGGGGATTTCCTCTTCTTACATTTGTCATGGCATTTATATTTACTCTTGGGATGACAAATGCTTATGCAGAAAGTGTTTGGAACTGGTGGTATACACTTTTGCTGCCGGGGATGATTGCTTTATTTTGTTATCTTTCTGTGGCGCAGGAGAAAAAGATAAAATACTATCATTTAATGACTATTCCCACAGACAGAAAAAAATTGTTGCTGGGGAAAATTATTTATATTGGGTACATGATTTTGTTTTCTAATGTGATTGTGTTTGCAGGAGCAACGCTTGGAGGCTTTCTTCTAACGACACATGTTCCAGTTGGAGGAGCGTTGATTGCAGTATTGTTTCTGACGGTTTCTGAGTTATGGGAGATTCCGGTAGCTTTATTTTTAAGTGAACGATTTGGAATGATTGTAAACCTGTTCGTCTGCCTATTTATTACCGTCAGCGGTGTGGTAATATCACAAACCAGAATCTGGTATGTACTTGTTTCTGCAATCCCTATGCGAATGATGTGCCCGTTGCTTCATGTTTTACCAAATGGACTTGCCGCAGAAGCAGGGAATCCTCTTTTGGATACGGGAGTCATTGTTCCGGGAATGTGTCTCTCAATCATCTGGTTTGTTTTTGTAACGGTTCTGTTTTTGAAATGGTTTGAGAGAAGAGAGGTGAAATAAGATGATTGGAAGATCTCTTAATGCAGACTTGCGAAAGATGAAAGGAACATCTGTGATTCTGGCACACTTACTGATTCCGATTATAACCAGCGTTATATTTTTAATATATTACTTTTTTTCACCATGGAATGAAAATATGAAAGTGATTGCATTTTATCAGGCAATAGGAGCAGGACTTCCGGTACTTATTGGAATTTTTACAGCAAGTGTGATGGAACAGGAACAAAATGCAGGTGATTTTCAAAATCTGTTGTCTTTACCGGATAAACCTGCAGCATTTTTATCGAAACTGTTGATGCTACTGGTTTTGTGTCTGTGCTCTATCCTATTGACAGCAATCATATTCGGAATTCGATTTGGAAGAATCGCATCAAGCGATATCGAAATCATGAAAGGATGTATATTTGCAGCATTGCTGCTGTGGGGAAGCAGTGTTCCACTTTATCTGTGGCAGCTGATTCTGGCTTTTCAGTTTGGAAAAGGGGTATCCATTGGAGCAGGGATTATATCAGGACTAATTAGTGCATTGATGCTTACCGGACTTGGAGATTATGTGTGGAAATATGTATTTGTCTGCTGGACGGGTAGAGTACCATATACTTATCTGCAATCTGTATTGGGAGAAACTAGTGTAGGTGAATGGTTGTCATTCATACCAGGTTGCTTAATATTTACAGGGATTAGTATGGTATACTATTTTTGGTGGGTAAACCACTGGGAAGGAAACAGAATATCGGAATAGAATCGAGGGAAACTATGGCAAAAATACTGGCAGTTGATGATGAACCGGCAATTCTGGAAATGATAGAAAGCATTTTGAATAAGGATGGACATCTGGTTACCAAAGTAAGTAATCCACTAAAAATTAATATGGAAGAATTACATCGTTATGACCTGATTTTACTGGACATTATGATGCCTGGAATTGATGGCTTCGAATTATGCAAAAGAATCAGGGCACTTGTGGATTGTCCGATTTTGTTTCTTACGGCAAAAACGGAGGAAAACAGTCTGGTAAACGGACTTTCTTTAGGAGCAGATGATTATATTTCAAAGCCATTTGGAGTGATGGAACTTCGGGCAAGGATCAATGCACATCTTAGAAGAGAGCACAGGGAACATTCTGTCCGGATGGTTTTGGGGAGGGTCTGTATTCAAATATCTCAAAAGAAACTATTGGTTGATGATAAGGAACTTCCTCTTACGAAAGCGGAGTACGAAATCTGTGAATTTCTGGCTAAAAACAGAGGACAGGTTTTCTCGAAGGAACAGATATTGGAAGCGGTCTTTGGCTTTGACAATGAGAGTAATGACAGTACTATAATCACGCATATCAAAAATATAAGAGCAAAATTTGCGGATTATGATTATACACCGATAAAAACAGTCTGGGGGATTGGATATAAATGGGAAGAGTAAAGAGAAGCAATGCACTCAGCAGGATTTTTATGAGATATGTACTGGTCATGCTTGGATCATTAGTTGGTTTGGTGATTGTTGCTTATCTGCTGCTGTACCTTTTGATTAGTGTGGGCTGTATTTATCCGGCAAATTATGCAGAGCAAAAGATTAATGAAGCATATGATACGATTTTACGTGCGGATAAAGTAACTGCTGAGATGATTCCTGCACTTTGTGATTATGTAATCTTTTCAGAGAATGGAGAGAAAATAGGTGGAGATCTGTCAGAACAATACGAACAGATAGCATGGAATGTTGCAAAGTACGGAAACGCATCCGGGAAATATTTTTATAAAGTAATTGTAAGGGAAAATGAATATGTTGTATTGCAATATCGCCTGACACCTCAATATCATTCAGCTTTTTTGAGGGAGCATTTTATAGGACCACAGAATGTGATGAGTATTATGTCTGTGATTGGAGCGGTAGCGATTATCATCATTCCGTCCATACGTTTTGGAAAAAGAATCAAAAAGCAGATGCAGCCTGTATTAGACGCAATCGGACAAATAAAGGATCAAAATCTGGAATATGAGACATCCTGTTCCGGTATCAAAGAGTTTGATGACTGTTTATCGGCAATCGATGATATGCGAGATGCATTGCGAGAATCTTTAGAAAAGCAGTGGAAAACAGAGCAGGAAAAGAAACAACAGATGTCTGCTTTGGCGCATGATATTAAAACACCTCTTACGATTGTACGGGGAAATGCAGAACTACTTTCAGAGACTGAACTGACCACAGAACAGAAGAATAATATCACTTATGTTTTGAACGGCACAACACAGATACAAAGTTATGTAAAACAGTTGATAGATGTCACAAAATCATGGAATTGCAGTGATGTTACCTATACAACGGTGAGGTTAGAAGATTTTTTCGCAGATATAAAGGAACAGGCACTCGGACTGGTAGAAATCTATCACCAGAAAATAGATTGGAAGGCGGGACAAAGTGATAAAAAGGTAACGATTGCTTATGATCCAATGTTCCGGGCCGTAATGAATATGATTCAGAATGCAGTGGAGCATACAAAAGAAAATGGAATCATTTATATTGACGCAAAGGAGCAGGATGGCCGGCTGACATTCATTGTGGAGGATAGCGGATCAGGATTTACAAAAGAAGCATTATTGCATGGCACAGAGCAGTTTTTTATGGATGACACAAGTAGAAATGGCGAAGCCCATTATGGGATGGGACTATTTTTTGCAAAAACTGTGGCTGAAAAATATGGTGGAGGTATTAAACTTTCAAATTCTGAAAATACAGGTGGGGCGAGGGTAGAAATATTTTTCCTGAGTAGTCAAGAAACAAGCTAAATAGACCGCAATTAAGCTATGTAAAAGAAATTTTACATGCTTTTATCTAATATGTAAAAGCCTTTTGATAGACATTACTACTACGTTTGCGGAAAATGCGTGGTATTTCAGAAACGCACTTGTCCGTGCAAACTATACGAACCTGCAAAAAGGTATTCACGAAACAACAGAGTATCTGGAAGCATTTCTCAGAAATCTGCTCTTGAACGAGAAAAATGAGCTTCGTAATCGAAATCTTCACATAAGTGGACTTTTGAATGATACAAAAGTGGACATTGGAGCTGGAAAAGTGGACATTCAAGACAAAAAAGTGGATATTGAAAGTGTACTTTCCCAAAAAGGTAGTGACTTCTCAGTAAAAACGACGGTTCATATCCATAGACTCTTTGAAAAGTTTGGCTTTGATGAGGTGTTTGGAAGAAGTGCAGTTATGGAGATTCTTGAGCTGAAAGGTTCAGGTGCTTCAAAACTTCTTTCCAATTTGGTGCAGGCAGAGATTATTGAACCTGTATCCGGTTACGGAAAAGGGAAATATAAATTCAAGAAGTAATTTAACAGATTAAGTTCATTGAACAAAAATGCCTTTATGGGCAGAAATTTTCAATGAGAACTTGAAAATCAAAAGAAAAACATATATAATCTCATCTTTGACAGTTGATTAGTTAAAAAAGTGCCACAATCCCTGTAAATGCAAGGGGTGTGGCACTTTTTTCTGCATACACGAAATATAGTAATGTTTTATCTCCTCTTACTTTTTTTCTGAATTCCTTTCATTTTCCGTTTTGTTATGAATTGATAGTCAGTTCTGAATCCGCAGGTTTCATGGAGATCGTCAGTGATTTCTTGACGTTCATATACCGGCATGAAGCCCTGTTCTTCTATATCCGTAAATTTTATGTCTTTTAAAGTGTGAAGTAATTGTTCTGTGGTATAAGTCCCTTTCAAGGAGCGGTTTAATAACCGGAAATGTAACAGAGCAAGAAAACAGGTAAGAAAATGAGCCTTAATCCGGTCTTCACGGTTTAAGTAAACGGGTCTGGCTTCAAAGTCTGTTTTCATGGTTCTGAAACAGTCTTCAATCTGCCATCTTCCTTACCCGAATATAAAACTTCTCGCTGCCTCTCTTTCACTCTTTTTGACTTCGTGTTCATTATTGAGCTTGTTGTTAATTGATAATTCAAGTATAATAATCTCTATACGAGAAATACATGTCTTGCGTGAGGACTTAAATATTGATAATCCTCATTTTTGACAATATACGGGGAGGAAATTCTCATGGGTAAACAATCCACCAGGGAAAACAAAACAATTTACCAGCTTTACCGAGAAGCGGCAGGACTTACAAGAGCAGAGGCCAGTGAAAAAATGAATGCTGTCTCTGCTTCAAAAATTGAAAAATTTGAATATGAAACACAAGAACCTACGCCTTATGATATCCTCCAAATGGCAGATGCCTATAAAAGACCAGATCTTTGCAATTATTATTGCTCTCACAAATGCGAGATCGGCCATCGTTATGTTCCAGAAGTAGAAATGACTAATCTGTCAAATATCATTTTGGAGACAATTGCCAGTCTAAATGAAATCAATCCTCTTACCGGTCGTCTGATCCAGATTGCCCGTGACGGTAAGATCAGCGATGATGAAATGAAAGATTTTGCTTATATCAGTAAAAAACTTGATGAAATTTCTTTAGCCATAGACTCTTTGAATCTTTGGGTAGATAAAACAGCCGGGGAGCAGGGGCTCAATCTTGAACTCTTAAATGCCGAAAAAGCAAAATTAAAATAATCCATACTGCACGAAAGGCAATGAACCATTTCTGACTCATTGCCTTTTCCTTTACATACGCTGTAATTGCTTGACGATACTTTCTGTTTTCTCCTCCTGATCGATTATGAATGTGATGTCACCAATGCTATAATGCCACCAATGATCAACAATGGAAAAGCAATGTACATCAGTCCACCCAAAACCATACCTATCAATATCACCGGGAAGAAAATAACTGTACAAAGTAGTTTCATAATTCCCCAGGATGCTCTTAACCCAAAAACAAAAAATTTTCCAACAAACCAAATTATACAAATTGCAAATAATAACGATAACATTTTTTACTCCTTCTGACATGTGTCTTTCATTAGATCGGAAGAGCGTCGTGTAGGGAAAGAGTGT
>OIJH01000395.1_pt1 | contig 8994 bp, 6 predicted proteins | sample 1583511 | NCBI WGS metagenome assembly OIJH01 (sample SAMN02674699, study PRJEB24791) | human gut metagenome, SKBSTL042 | isolation source: stool | host: Homo sapiens | place: USA | reverse complement strand
CGCTCTTCCGATCTCGTAGCGGTCAATGAATACCTGGCCCACTACCCCAACAGCTCCCGCAGCGACGAATTCCGCGAGATGGACAAGATCCTGACCCAGCGGCTGCACGACAAAACCTACCTGAACGCTTACACATACTATAAAATCGGACGTTACAAATCGGCGATCGTAGCTCTCAAGAACGCGCTGAAGCTCTATCCCACCAGCTCCCACCGCGAAGAGATCATGTACCTGATCGTCAAATCCGGCAGCAAGCTGGCCGACAACTCCGTGCAGGACAAGCAGGCCGACCGCTACCTCTCGACGCTCGACTCCTACTACTCGTTCGTGGCCGAATTTCCCGAATCGCACTACCTCAAGGAGCTCGACCGGCTGGCCCAGAACGCCAAAGACTTTTTAGACCGAAACAACAAAGAAAAACAATAATTCCATGGAGATCAAGAAAAGCACTCCCACCAACACCGTAACCCGTAAACTGGTCGATCTGGATAAGGAAACCGGCAACATTTACGAAACGGTCAATATCATCGCACGCCGCGCCAACCAGATTTCGACCGAACTGAAAGCCGAACTCACGCGCAAGCTGGCGGATTTTTCGTCGCCGACGGACACGATGGAGGAAACTTTCGAAAACCGCGAGCAGATCGAGATCTCGCGTTACTACGAACGTCTGCCCAAACCGGTGCTGATCGCCACCGAGGAGTTCCTCGACGGCGAACTCTTCTACAAGGAGAACAAACCGCAAGCCTAAACATCGCGGTATGAGTCTCGAAGGACGACATATCCTGCTCGGCATCACAGGCAGCATCGCCGCCTACAAAGCGGCCATACTCTGCCGCCTGCTCAAAGGCGCAGGCGCCGAGGTGAAAGTCGTAATGACTCCGCTGGCCAAGCAGTTCATCACTCCGCTGACCATGGCGACGCTCTCGAAGCATCCCATCCTGGTCGAATTCTTCAATCCGGAAAACGGGGAGTGGAACTCCCACGTCTCGCTCGGCGAGTGGGCGGACTGCCTGCTCATCGCCCCCGCGACGGCCAATACGCTGGGCAAGATGGCGCACGGCATCGCCGACAACCTGCTGCTGACGACCTACCTTTCGGCCCGCTGCCCGGTAGCGGTCGCCCCGGCGATGGACCTGGACATGTTCGCGCATTCGGCCACACAGGAGAATCTGCGGATTCTGCGCAGCCGAGGCGTACGGATCGTCGAACCGGCCGAAGGGGAGCTGGCAAGCGGACTTTCGGGCAAGGGACGCATGGCCGAACCGGCCGACATCGTCGCATTCGTCGAAGACCTTCTTTCCGAAAAAAAAAAGAGCCTGCGAGGTAAACGGCTGATCGTTACCGCAGGCGCAACCATCGAAGCCATCGATCCGGTGCGGTTCATCTCGAACCACTCGACGGGCAAGATGGGGTATGCCATCGCCGAAGCGCTCGCCCGGCGGGGCGCCGAAGTCGTACTCATCAGCGGCCGCACGTCGCTGCCCACCCCGACCGGAGTTCGACGTATCGATGTCCTCTCGGCACAGGAGATGTACGAGGCTTCGGTGAGGGAGTTCGCCACAGCCGACGGAGCCGTTATGTGCGCCGCCGTCGCGGACTATACCCCCGAAGAGGTCGCCCCGACCAAACTCAAGAAAGGGGACGGCGAGCTGACGATCCGCCTCAAACGCACGCACGACATCGCAGCCGAGCTGGGAGCGCACAAAGCGGGTCGGATCCTGGTCGGCTTCGCCCTCGAAACCGATCACGAAGAGGCCAATGCCGAAGGGAAACTCCAACGCAAAAACTTCGATTTCATCGTTCTGAACTCACTGCGCGACGCCGGGGCCGGATTCGGCGTCGATACCAACAAGGTGACGCTCATCGACCGCGCAGGACGCGAGGAGCTTCCTCTGCTCTCGAAAGCCGAAACGGCCGAGAAGATCGCCGACAAAATCGAATCCATTCTGAAATAGCCATGCTACGTCGTCTGAAAGTCGAAAACTACGCCCTGATCGACCGGCTCGAACTGGAGCTGGACGACCGGCTGAACATCATCACGGGCGAAACCGGCGCCGGAAAGTCGATCCTGCTCGGCGCGCTGGGCCTCCTGCTGGGGAACAAGAACGACAACGCCACCCTGAAAGACGACAAACGTAATTGCCTGATCGAAGGCGTTTTCGATCTCGGAACAAGGGACCTGCAGGCATTCTTCGACCGAAACGACCTGGATTACAGCCGCGAAACGACACTCACGCGCCAGATCACCCCGGCCGGCAAGAGCCGCTCGTTCATCAACGACACTCCCGTTCCCCTTGCGTTGCTGCGCGAACTGGGATCGCAACTGATCGACATCCACTCCCAACACCAGAATCTGATCCTGGGATCAGAGGCTTTCCGCACGCAGGCCGTCGATACGGTCGCCGAAAACCACGACCTGCGGATGCAATATACGACCCTCTACGAACGGCTCTGCCACCTGCGCCGTGAACTCGCACGGCTGCGCGAAGAGGCCGAAGCCGGACGCAAGGACGAAGAGTGGCTCCGCTACCAGGTCGAAGAACTCGCAGCGGCCCACCTGAAGGAGGGTGAACAAACCGAACTGGAACAGGAGCTGGAGGTTCTTTCGAACGCCGACCGTATCAGCGAAACCCTCACGGCGCTGCGCAACGCCCTGGACGACGAACAAATCGGGGTGTTGGTACAACTCAAGGCCAGCGAAACGGCCTGCCGCCACCTCGAAGCCGGCTATCCCTTCGCAGCGGAAGCCGCCGGACGGCTCCGCTCCGTGCTCGAAGAGCTGAAGGATCTCGGCGCCTCGGCCGCCGCACAGAGCGAACGGCTCGACGCCGATCCCGAACGGCTGCAAAAAATCGGCGACCGACTCAACACCATCTACTCGCTCTGCCAGAAACACCGTGCCGCAGATCTCGGCGAACTCCTCGCCAAACAGACCGATTACGAAGCACGCCTGCAAGCGATCACGCACGGCGACGAAGCCATCGCCGCCGTTGCGACCGAACTGACCGCCACCGAAGAGAAGGCCGAAGAGCTGGCCCGGAACATCCACGCCACCCGCGAAAAGGCCGCACCGACGTTCAACGATGCGATTCAGACGACCCTCGCACGGCTCGGCATGCCCGAAGCCCGTTTCGTCGTACAGCTCACCCCCGCACCGGCCTTGACCCCCACGGGTGACGACGAAATAGATTTTCTGTTCACAGCCAACGGAAATTTCGCTCCTCAAAAAGTGGAACGCATCGCCTCAGGCGGTGAAATTTCACGCGTAATGCTGGCTCTCAAAGCGTTGCTCGCTCACCGCATGGAGCTGCCGACGATCATCTTCGACGAGATAGACACGGGCGTTTCAGGCCGCATCGCCGACGCCATGGGCGAGATCATCGCCGACCTCTCGCAGACCATGCAGGTCGTGGACATCACCCACCTGCCGCAGGTCGCTTCGAAAGGCGACACTCACTTCGTGGTTTACAAAGACGCCGAGGATCCCATATCCGCCGCCTCGACCCGGAGGAGCGGATTACCGAAATCGCCAAAATGCTATCGGGCAGCCAAATCACGGAAGCCGCACTCGCACAAGCCCGTATCCTACTGGACAAATAACAGATACGTCGGCACACGATCATTTTCACGAATCGAACGATCCGACCGCCGCTATTCCCGATCTGTCAATACCTTTACAAAGCTGATTGCTCTCTCACGCAAGAGAGTACGAACTTTACCGACCTGCAGAGCCGGGCAATGGATTTCCCGTCGAAACCTACAGTGCAGGCATTTCGCCATCGGAAATCCTTCCGTAACGGGTTGCCATATCCTTTATGGAAATTCCCGTTCCGCAAAATCCGCAGCAAACCTTTCCATCCGACACCGACAAACAAAAATATATCGGCATACGCCGTTTTTTTACGCTTCGGTTAAATCTTTTTCGCAGCGGGTACGTCTTATGAATAGACGCGTCGTTAAAACAGACAGAATATGCAAGAAACGAAACTGAAACTCCTCGAGCGGATCGTCGATCGGCGACAGGATTCCCTTTACCGCTTCGCCTATTTCCGCACGGGATCGCAGGCCGATGCGGAAGACATCGTGCAGGACGTCCTGCTGCGACTCTTCCACTCGGATTGCAACCTCAATCGCATCGACGACGTGGAGCGCTACCTCTGGCGGGCGATCGCCAACCGCTGCTGCGACTACCACCGCCACCGGCGCAATGCGACGCTGCCGACCGAACGGGCCGCCGCACTTGCGGACGAACCCGGCGAGCAGGAACTCCGCGAAGAATACGAGCGAATCGCCGGGCTGCTCGCACTCCTCCCGGAGGAACAGGCCGAAGTGATCCGCCTGAAAACCTCCGACTCCCTGACTTTCGCCCGGATCGCCGAGATCACCGGCAGCACCGAGGCGACCGTCAAATCCCGTTTCCGTTACGGGATCGGCAAGCTCCGCAAACTCATCAACCACTAAAAATCATCCGCCATGAAATGCACCGATTTTGAAAACCGAATCGAACTGCTGTTCGATGACAATATCCCTTCAGAGGTTCGCCGCGAAATGTTGGAACATCTCGAAACGTGTCCCGCCTGCGCCGAATTCTACCGCCAAACGAAAGCAGCCTTCAACACCGTCGCTCCCCGCGTCGAAGTGCAGGCTCCGGCCGGTCTGAAAGCCCGCATTCTGAAAACCGCCGCACAAGCCGAAAATACGCCGGCAACCGCACGAACGACCGCTCCGGCACGGCCTCGGCGATTGTGGCTCCGGCCGCTGTCCGCGACGTTGAGCGCCGCAGCCCTCATCGCCCTCGTACTACTCGTCTTCGATCCCGTCGGCCGCTACCGGGCCCACGCCGCAGGACGTATCTTCCGCGATGCAGCCGCTCAACTCGACAAAAGCCGTTCGTTCCGCCTCGAAATGAATGTCCGCACTCTTCCCCAGGAAAATTTCAGTTACATCGATGCCGAAGTCCCCTTTGTCTCCCACCGTATGTGGGTGGAACCGGGTTCAGGCCGCTGGCGGCTGGAAAAAGCAGGACGGATCGCCCTGAGCGACGGGGAACGGATCCTGATGTGGAGTCCTGAGATAAACTCGGGCTTCATCATGCGTCCCGGTAGCGGCGCAATCGAAGATTTCGCCACCCTGCTCGACCCCTACACCCTGCTGCTGCGGGAAGAGCTCAACTTCGCCGAGCGCCGGAACGCAAGTTACAGCAAGCAAGTCGGACCGGAAACGATCACGCTGACCGTCGAAGCACCAGCCGAAGGGGATTTCAGCAACGACTACCTGTCGGGAACCTCGATCGACGAATCCGACACCCGGCGCGAATACCGCTTCGATCGGACGACCGGACGGCTTATCGGGCTGAAAATCGAGCAGACCGACGGCAAAACACCCGTAACCATCGCCGAATTGCAACGCATCGTTTACGACATACCGCTGTCCGACACCCTCTTTCGGGCTTACGACGGCATCGAATGGATCGACCTCACCAAACCGGTCGGCGGCGTACACTTCGCAGCCATTGCACCGGAAGAGGCGGCCCGCAAGCTCTTCGCCGCCATGCAGACGTGGGATACGGAAATACTCGCCGAAGGACTCGTTTATTATCCGCTCGACCTTATGAAGGAACGATATGCAGGCTGCCGCCTCCTCGAAACACAGCCGGCCTTCCGTTCGGGACAGTACGCGGGAGTATTCGTTCCCTGCCGAGTGAAAATGTCCGATGGCCGCATCGAAAAAATAATGCTCGCTCTGCGCAATGACAACCCCACCGGTTCGTGGGTGGCCGACGGCGGCCTCTGACGCTCCCGGAAATAAAAAGTTCCACATTCCCTCCGTTTTCCGGCAGACAAGTTACGGATCACGACCGCATCAGTCGTGTATAAAAGCCACCGGAATTTCCCCGAGCCCTTTCCGTATGTCTTTCCAACAGCAGGCAGCGTCGTATTCGTATGAACCGCAGAACGCCCGCCGCCCTGAAAACGGCTCTCCGGACTTCATGCACGACAGCCCGGAATAAAAAAGTTCCCGGAATCGCAAATGCGATTCCGGGAGCTTTTCATAAGAGAAGCGATGGACTACATCATACCGCCCATGCCGCCGCCCGGCATTGCAGGCATTGCGGGAGCGTCCGACTTCTTCTCGGCCAATACACACTCCGTGGTAAGGAACATCGAAGCGATCGAAGCCGCATTCTCCAACGCCACACGCGAAACCTTGGTCGGGTCGATGATACCCGCTTTGAGCAGGTCCTCATAACGGTCGTCGCGGGCGTTGTAACCGAAGGCGCCTTTGCCCTCCTTCACCTTATTGACAACCACCGAACCCTCGCCGCCGGCATTCGTCACGATCTGACGCAGCGGCTCTTCGATAGCGCGTTTTACGATCTGGATACCGGTCGTCTGGTCTTCGTTGTCGCCCTTGAGCGTCTCCAAAGCCTCCACCGCACGGATGTAAGCGACACCGCCGCCCGGCACGATACCTTCCTCGACGGCAGCACGGGTCGCAGCCAACGCATCGTCCACACGGTCTTTCTTCTCTTTCATCTCGACCTCGGTCGCAGCGCCGACGTACAGCACAGCCACACCGCCGGCCAGTTTAGCCAAACGTTCCTGAAGTTTCTCCTTGTCGTAATCCGACGTAGCGGCTTCGATACCGGCGCGGATCTGCGCCACACGGGCAGCGATAGCGTCCTTCGAACCGGCGCCATCGACAATCGTCGTATTCTCCTTGTTGAGCGTAACCTTCTCCGCCGTACCCAGCACCGAGAGGTTCGCGTCCTCGATCTTCATACCCTTGTCGGTCGAAATGACCGTGGCACCCGTCAGCACGGCGATATCTTCGAGCATCTCCTTGCGGCGGTCGCCGAAGCCCGGAGCCTTGCAAGCGGCGATCTTCAACGTACCGCGCAGCTTATTGACAACCAGTGCGGAAAGTGCCTCGCCATCCACATCTTCGGCGATAATCAGCAGCGAGCGTCCGCTCTGAGCCACCGGCTCGAGCACACCCATCAGCTCCTTCATCGTCGAGATCTTCTTATCGGTAATCAGGATATAGGGTTTGTCCAACTGCGCCTCCATCTTCTCGGTATCGGTGATGAAGTAGGCCGAGATATAGCCACGGTCGAACTGCATACCCTCGACCACATCCACATGGGTTTCGGTACCCTTGGCCTCCTCGACGGTGATGACACCCTCCTTATTGACCTTGCCCATCGCCTCGGCGATCAGCTTGCCGATGGTACCGTCGTTATTGGCGGAAATCGTAGCGACCTGCTCGATCTTCGCGAAATCGGTGCCTACGGTCTGGCTCTGCTTCTTGAGTGAATCCACGACCACACCGACAGACTTGTCGATACCGCGTTTGAGGTCCATCGGATTGGCTCCGGCGGTCACGTTCTTCAGTCCCACGCCGATCATCGCCTGCGCCAGCACGGTTGCGGTCGTCGTGCCGTCGCCGGCATCGTCGTTGGTCTTCGAAGCGACCTCCTTGACCATCTGGGCGCCCATGTTGGGAATCGCGTCCTCCAGCTCCACCTCCTTGGCGACGGTCACACCGTCCTTGGTCACCTGGGGAGCACCGAACTTCTTGTCGATGATTACGTTGCGTCCTTTGGGACCGAGCGTTACCTTCACAGCGTTCGACAAAGCGTCCACGCCCTCCTTGAGAAGCTCACGGGCTTCCACGTTGTATTTTATCTCTTTTGCCATAATCGTAATTTTTTTAATCCAACCGAACTAATTAAATGATAGCCAGAATATCCTGCTGCTTCATAATCAGGTAATCCGTGCCATCGACGTTGATCTCCTGACCGGCATACTTGCCGTAAAGCACCTGATCGCCGACTTTGACTTCCATCTTGATTTCCGAAGTACCGGGACCAACGGCGATTACTTTGCCTGCCAGCGGTTTCTCCTTCGCCGTATCGGGAATGATCAAACCTCCGGCCGTTTTCTCTTCCGCCGGGTTGGGCAGGATCAACACGCGGTCTGATAATGGTTTTACGTTCATAGTGGTATGATTTTAATTGTTATAAGTTATATTTAACAGTTTTTCAACTTCGCATTTGCGACGATAACTCCAACAAGAGATATGCCAAACGATTTTTGACAGAAAAGTCTGACAAATCGGGCAACAAGACTGTCATTTTGACAAAACGGCAGATACATCATCCTGACACCGTACGTTTCCGCCTCGTCGATACCGCCAGAGAGGGCCGTACGCACAGAATCCGAAAAGAATTTCGCCGTTTTTTTGCACGGACGAAAAAAACCTATTATCTTTGCACTCCGGTTGATCTTCGGTATCGACCGATATGGTGGATGTAGCTCAGTCGGTTAGAGCGTCGGATTGTGGTTCCGAAAGTCGTGGGTTCGAGCCCCATCTTCCACCCGAAAAGGCCTTCTTCGGAAGGCTTTTTTTATAATACACAAATTACCACGCACTTATCATTCAGAGTACATCCCGAAAAGGGAAATATACCGGAGTTCTGCCAAGACATCAAGCCCCGAAACAGGGATCTACAATCCCCGAATAAACCCCATACCTTCGCGATAACCGTCTTTGAAAATAAAGAATACGACAAATATCGCCCGCTTTGAAAACTGGCCCCGATAAAAAGCCGGAATCGTCATTTTATTGAATTTTGGCAGACTTCTCGATTGGCTTTTCGCGTCCCCAGCGCCCCCTACTTCCGCTCGGAGCACATAAACGAAAAAGGCTCGGCAATCATCAGATTACCAAGCCTTTTCATCAGTCGGGGTGACAAGATTCGAACTTGCGACCACACGCCCCCCAGACGCGTACTCTAAACCGGGCTGAGCTACACCCCGAACTCTTTCGGAGTGCAAATATACGAACTTTTGCCTTACAAAAAAATGAAAAGCAAATATTTTTTCACTCTTCGGCAAAAAACCGGCTTAAAATCTCCCGTTATTCCATTCTTACAATGTCAAAGTACGCTCCTTTCGGCCTAAAAAAGTTCTCAACATCAAAGATCGG
>OIJH01000390.1_pt1 | contig 9103 bp, 10 predicted proteins | sample 1583511 | NCBI WGS metagenome assembly OIJH01 (sample SAMN02674699, study PRJEB24791) | human gut metagenome, SKBSTL042 | isolation source: stool | host: Homo sapiens | place: USA | reverse complement strand
TTCCTGTGAATATGATTTGTAGGAAAAAGACAAAATAGGTACATACTTGCCAAAACGTAACAACAATAAATTCAATGATATTAAACATTATCATTTTGGCCTTAGCGACTACATACACATATAATCCAGCTATCTTATCTCCAATAGCTGAAAAGTCTATGCTAAAATCATACCATTTTTTATCCTGAACTTCATTTTCGGCTCTTTCAACAAGAATTGAGGTATGTAATAATTCTACAGCAACGCTATCAATAAGTGCATACCTATTACGAGAGAGTAACTCTACTTCATCTAGCTGATTTGTAAACATTGCCTTACTTTGTGCTGTAAGTACTTCTCCGGGATAACTTATCAAGTTAATAAAAGGAATCCAGAACATAAGAACTAATCCTAGTGCGAATGGGCGCAATAATGGAATAATCTCTAATTTTTTGTCCCCACTCATCATTTTGAAACTTTCCACTCCAAAATATAGTAACATAAAGATTGCTGCTAATGCCTGTGCATCTGCTATGAACTCTCCAAATAGGACAGTTGTCTTATCTCTTAGTCCATCAAATAATTCAAATAAGTATTGATCTATTAATTCATTCATGGTTCATTATTGTTTTATTTATATTATTCAATCTTGTTATTAGTGAAAGAACCTCTATTAGCTCTTTATCAAAATCTAAATAGGCTTCTCTCTTTTTGGAGTTACTCATATGTGAATCATGGATTATCTCTATGTTCTTTTTTATTCTAGTAACTTCATCGGTTATAACTTTGATATGTTCTTTATTACCGTTAGTAGAAGAATATTCAACGAGCTTTTTGTTTATATCATTGAGAATATCATTTCTTCGATTCTTTGTTAAAGTGTACTGATAATCAATCGTTTTATCGCCAAATTTGAAAAGTTCCTGTTTATAAATGGTATCAACTTTAGAGCCTTCTTTTTCGGTTACGGATTTATTATATTTTACGACTGCCATCATTGGAACTTCTTGTAGCTGAAAGTTACGCCTATCCTGTTTCCCGTATTTGTCGTGTAATCCTAAACCGACTAAAGGAATTTTAATGCCTAAGACTTTTTTATACCATATCCAGTAATGATAGTATTCCGGTTGTAGCCGTACCCTATCCATAAACTCCATGTTATTAAGCACACTCCATTTTCCCTTATCCTTTACTGGCATTTGGGAAAAGACATTAGAAGTACCAATAATCAACATTAGGGAAAAAAATAAAAGCACTCTTTTCATATTATCTTTTAGGTTTTACTTTATAATTCTGTAATAAATCATCAACTAATTTTGAACGATTATCTTTGTATTTAAATACCCCCGGAGCTAATGTTTGTAATACTCCATTTCTTTTTGCTGTTTTCATCTGTCGGCATACAGCGTATGCTATACCTCTCATGTTTCTTAGTTCATTAATAACATACTTAAGCAAGTCTATTCTTTGCTTATTATCCATAAGGTTTACATCTGTCCCGACAATAGCGACCTGATAAATGTATTGTGTCAAATCCGCAGTGCGATTTACTAATTCTAGCTCTGTTTTTGCTGACACCAATAATAAAGCCGGGTCACCTACAGCAAGTTCAACCATTTGTTTTTGATATTTACCAATATCTGCTGCAATATCAGTGCAGTAGATAATATCTTTTCCTGTTTTTATGATGGCTTCTACAGATTTTAGGCTATTATAAAATTTGCTTTGGAAAAATTCAATCTGAACCATTTTTTCACTGATTTGTTTTTGTATAAGGCTTATTTGAGCTTCATTCTCTTTCACTTTAGAGAAAGAAGTATGTTGCACCTTATGATTAGCTATAAGTGTTTCCATACAGGTTATATCCAAGACTGCCTTTTGCGAATATGCAACTTGGGTTAAAGTAGATGCTACCACTAAAATAAATAGGATTTTCTTCATGATATTATCTTTAACGGTTTGTAATCCATTTGTATTTATCTAGGATATACTTATATAATGGTTGTTCCCCTATGATGTTAAGTATATCTTTTAGGCTTCCATCATCGGAGTGATACCCTAGTACCTTATTGACTTGTAAAACCCAATCCATATTTTTTAATTTGGAAGATTTTAGGTCTATTATAAAATTATCCAATCCTGTTTGGAAACTACCATAAATGATATGATAATATCCAACAGCATCTTTTTCAATTCGTTCTGTAGTAAATGTGAAATATTCGTGTAGAGAAACCTCTACTCCAAATACATTTCCATAATTTCCTCTTTTTATAAATACTTCATTAAACCGATTACGGTTTTCTTTATTGGGAAGTTGATTTATGGTAAATATTTGCTTTTGATTTACTTCCGTTAGGGATAAAAGATTTGCTATTTCTTGATATTTGTCTATAAATTTACTTTGGTCTAATAGGCATATAATATCGGAGTTGCTGATTATAGAGTTTTTGACTACAGGATTACTAATTATGTCCTCCAGTTCTTGAGTAACAACCATTGCCATACCCCAAAATTTACGAACTGTTTTATACAAATAGAGTATATAGCCAGCCATCATAGGGCTAGCTATGGCTTTCCATGCTTCTTCAATTATTAATGCCTTTCTGTTCTTTTTTAATCTCATTTTTTGAATAAAAACGTCCATAATAATTAAGGTTACTATTGGAAATAATTCAGGGTCATCTTTAATTGCATCAATTTCAAAAACTATAAAGGGTTCTTCAAAAAGGGAAGTGTCAAAATCCTCATTAAGAGTTTTTTCTAACTGTCCTCCTTTATAGAATTTTTTTAATAGAAACTTATAGTTAGTAATATCAAAATCAATTTTGTTCTCTTTGCAAATGATAGGTATAATGCGTAGGGAAAATTCGTAGAAAGAGTTAAAAGATAAGCTTTCAACTTTTATTTCTTTCAATATATCTTCCTTCTTCTGGATTCGTCTTTCTATTATAGAAAGTAATCTAGTTTCAGGATTATCAAGCTCTTGGCGTGTAAAGCCTTTTTCGATGAGAATGTTTTGTATCGCTTTTTCTGCGTTGGTTTTTTCTCCGCCTTCTCCTTTTTCTACTAGTTGCTGTAATTTCTCTATTTTTTCGGAAAGTATCTTGCGTTCTTCTTTTTCCCTTTCGTTTTCAAATTCTTCTTCATTGACTTGAAATTCGAGTAGTAAATTTTCACGTATGGCTTCTTTTTCCGCATCTGAATAACCATTAAAGGGATGAAAGTAGAAAGAATAGTATTTTTCTATGGTAATATCCATAATTTCTTCTTCTTGCTTTTTGACCTCACCATTTGCACCTTTCCATATCAGGAAAATTAATGATTTAAGAAAGTTTTTCTTTTCTACATTATACTCTTCTTCAGTAATTCGGAAAGGATTCATAGATATAGGCTTGCTTTCAGAATAAGTAATGTATTTGCCATGATAGTATTCGCACATTCCTGAATAACTATGCCCTGTATCTACCAATACAATATCAGTGTTATCTAAAACCCATTGTCTTACTTTGGAGTTGACATAGAAAGACTTACCAGAACCACTTGGACCTAAAACAAAGAAGTTGGAGTTATTTGTATATTTTTTCTCACCTTCTTTCCCGGACATATCTATTCCAACAGGCAATCCTTGTCTGTCTGTAAAATAAGTAAGAAAAGGGCTGTTTTCTGTTACTTGTAATTTTTCCTTGAACAAAAGACAAATTGCAGCATCGGAAGTTGTTAGAAATTTGTCATAACTGTTTAGGTTGATTGCGTTTCCTGGCAGTGCACATTCGAATAATTCTAATTGGTTGAAGCATTGTTTATTAATAATAATGCCACAATCAAAAAGAGATGTTTCAACATAGTTGATAGCCTTACTAATATCATCAAGACCAGCAAGAATTATATTATAATGTGCATATACAAGCATTTGCCCTTCTCTGGCAATATCCGACTGCACTCGTTCTATGTCTTCTACACATAAATCATTTGCAGGGTCAGGCATTCCTTTATGTTTTTTCTTTTTGCCTTCTAATTTGTTTGCTTCGTTTCGTTGGTCTGGAATATTTATTACTTGATTATAGATAATTGTGTCTATACCTGGTGTATCATGCAAAAAAGAGAGTAAGTCAACAGGAAACCTTAGCCCAATATTGACCTCTTTATATGGTTTTATAACAGAAGGAAAATTAACTTCGTCAATATCTACAAGAGAAATGCACTGTACGTTTTTTTCTCCAATTATAAGATTTTCTTCTCTTGCTTTGATATTTTTTAGGCTTACTGTTTGCTGATTGAAATTGATAGATAGAAATCTTTTTATATATATTTCTATTTCATTTTCATTTAATAGTTTAGCTCTTATTCCTCTATTAGCGAATAGTCCTAATACTTTTGTGATGTTTCTAATAAAAGTATCAAACCTTCGAGGGTCAAAAGAAAAGAATTTAGACCTTTCTACTTCTCCTGTAATAACAAGATAAGTAGAAATATCAGTATATATTCGTCCTTTAAAATGTTCAAAATAACGATTTGATAAATAGTCGTTCTTCCTATTCTGGGGTGGTAAAAATGATTTTTTACATAGAATATCCTGTTTTTGTATTGTATATCCAGTTCCTAATACTTTGAGGATATTAGTAAATAAGTGGTGAAAATCATAGTAAGCATCCATATCTGCTGAATACTGTATTATAGGATTTTCACATTTAATGATAACAGAATAGTCGCCCCTTCGGTTATAAAATATAGGAGTATTGTCTATTGTTTCAATACCAATATAAGGAGCTTCAAATTCACTTTTCTTTTTCATAAGCTTTATTTTTTTCTATCTCTTATAAAAGTGCGTGATACTATATATATGCCTTTTCGTTTATCTTTCCTGTGAAGCCCTTTTCTTTGTAATTGCGATGTTATTCCTAACCCTCCAAACATAACTATTACAAGAGTTATACCTCCCCACATAAAAGAAGCCAGAGTAGAAACAATAGCACATAAAAGTAAAGCACTAATAATACAAGCTCCACCGATATAAATGAACTTGCCTTTAAATCCTTTGAAAATAAGGGGCTTTTGTAGCCCCTTATATACATTGTAACTAAGATGCTCTTTTGACATATTAGATTCCGAAGAATGCTTTTACGACAACACCTGATACAACGAGGAAGATACATGACCCCATCCAGCCCATAACAGCCTTTTGTACATCTTGGTCACCAGAGTTCCATTTTAAATAAACTCGCACTGCCCCAATTAATCCTATTATACCTCCTAGTATCATCATCATGTTTCCTAGGGGGTCCATGTAGGTTGCAAGTTCAGAACTAGCTGCATCAATTCCCGCAGCACCTTGTGCAAAAGTGTTAGTTACTACCATTATGCTAATGGCTAAAGCGAATGCTCTTTGAGCAATTTTTGAAAAAAACTTTTTCATTTGAATAAAAATTAGTTGTTTATTTGTTAAAATTTACGTGTGAAAACATGCTTTTCCCTTTAGCAAGAAGTTGTTCCATTGGAATACCTTGTGTTTCAACTTCCATTTCAATAGATTCATTTACAGATACATAATTCTGTTCAGATTCTTTTTTTTCATCTTCTTTTTCGTATGAGCCTGTTTCAAAATCTTCATCTACAACTTTGTGAGGTATTTCTTCTTCCTCTCCTATTGAAATAATTTCTTCTTCTTCACCTGTATTGGTTTTGCTTTGCTTTAGGAAAGCATCATACAGGATGTTTGCAGCGTAGTAAACTACATAAATGGCAAATACAGCCATGATAAATTGTGAATAACTCATATTCTTAAATTTAAAAGTTTCATTAATCGACCCTTTTTCTGTACTTTTGATTTATAATAGTACTAGAGGTAATAACAGGGGAAAAAGCCCTAGTTTAAAATAGTTTCGCGAATAGTTGAATTTATGAAACTTGGATTTAAATAAAATGGAGATAATAGGCTACGCTCGTGTTTCAACGAGGGAACAGAATTTAGATTTGCAGCTAGATGCTTTAAAAGAAGCCGGATGCAAACTTATATTTGAGGAAAAAGTATCAGGAGTAAAGGATAGACCCGAATTAGATAAAGCCCTTGCATATTTGCGAGAAGGTGATACTTTTGTTATCTGGAAGCTAGATAGATTAGGACGTTCTTTGAAAGATTTAGTTTATATAGTTGATTGTTTGCAGAAAAGAAAAATTGCATTCAAAAGCATAGTTGATGGTATTGATACTAATAGTGCTTTAGGAAGATGTCAATTTGGAATTTTTGCTTCATTGGCTGAATATGAACGTGAAATAATAGTAGAACGAACTAGGGCTGGATTACAAGCTGCAAAAGAACGAGGGAAACTTACGGGACGACCTATAGGGTTATCGGAAGATGCAAAGAGAAAAGCTATAGCAGCAAAGCGTTTATATGAAAATCGGGATTATTCTATAGATGAAATATGTAGAATTTTACACATTGGAAGTAAGGCTACTTTGTATAGGTATTTACGTTATGAAAAAGTAAGATTGATGAATAGAAGAAATAAATAGGGCGTTACCTTTCAGGTCGGGCTTTTCGCTGCAAGTCCTCGCTACGCTGTGGGCTTTCCGCTGCAATCCCTAACGCATTTTCCCACCCACCCTTCTAAGGTATATCCAATGCTTTGCTTTTTTCACCGCTTCTATGAAGCACCTACAAAAGCAAGGCATTGGATATTCGGTTTTATAGACTTCATGTTCCCTAAAGGGAATATTCCGTTTATAAAACCTTATCTCTCACCCAAAATATATAAAACTTTAGGGAAAAGATAATACGTTAAAAATCAGCCGATTATAAACTATTTTTAACAAAAATAATTGTCTTATTATTTGCGACATTTATAGAAAATTACTATCTTTGAGTATTGAAAATAAAGAGATAAATAAACTTTTAAAGCTGGTTTGGCTGCCAGTATAAAGAACAGCAAACAAAATTATGAAATCTACTTTTGATAAAAATGCAGAGAAGTTTGTAAACCTTATGGTTGAAAAAATTGAAAGTTTGTCTATGAATTGGCAAAAACCTTGGTTCTCTAAAGTCAACTCTAAACAGAACTTTTTACCACAAAATTTAACAGGTCGTACTTATAGTGGTGGAAACGCTTTTTTACTTTATTTTTTGTGTGAAAAATATAATTATCAAACTCCTGTTTTTTTGACATTCAATCAAGCACGAAACGAAGGTATTAATGTTCTAAAAGGTGCTGTTGCTTTTCCTGTTTATTATACATTATTTTGTGCTTATCATCGTCAGACAAATGAAAAAATTTCATATGATGAATATAACAAATTATCAGAAGAAGAACAAAAAGAATACCGTTTAGCAGCTTATACAAAATATTTCCAAGTTTTTAATTTAGACCAAACAAACTTTGCGGAAAAATATCCCAATAGATGGGATATATTAAAGGCTAAATTTTCAGGAGAGGAACAGCCACAAGAAGAGAAAGAAATGTATGTAAATCCAATACTTGATGAAATGAATAAGAATCAAAATTGGGTATGTCCTATTCAAACGGTTTTTAGTGATAGTGCGTTTTATTCAATATCAAATGATAGCATTACTTTACCTTTAAAGAGCCAATTTAAGGACGGAGAAAGTTTTTATGGTACAGAATTACATGAAATGGGACATAGTACAGGTGTTAAAAATAGACTAAATCGAAAAGGATTTTATGAAAATGATAAATTCAATTATGGGCGTGAAGAACTTGTAGCAGAATTAATATCGGCTTTGTCTGGTGTATATTTGGGTATTTCTGTAACCGTCAGAGAAGAAAATGCGGCTTATTTAAAATCATGGTGCAAAGCAATAAAAGAAGAACCTAAATTTTTATTTACTGTATTGGCAGATGCTATTAAAGGTAGTAAATTCATAGCCCAGCATCTAAATATAAGGCTAGATGTGGAAGAAGTTGAAGAAGAGAAAAATACAAAGGTTGCTTAAAGGTTCCTTCCCCCCTCATTGGGGGGAGTTCTTTTTTCAAACGCCAAAAAAGAACCAAAAAGGCTTAATCGCTTCACTTTGTTACGCTCCAATAGTTTTGCTATCAGTAAACCCACCCACCCTTCTAAGGTATGTTTCTTTATCCCTTCTGCAATCCTTAGTAAAGTTCCACTACCTTTTAGGTAACTCCACTTTAGTAAGCATTGCAGAAGCGGAAACATGACGCAAATTAAAATACATTCTCACTTTGAGAATACATTTTAATGCGTCTTGTTGTCTAACCCAATAAGAACTATAGGGAAAGAAATTGATACCGTACTTTTCGGAGTTCCGGCACTGATGGGCAAACATGGCATGATGAAATGATACCGAATTATCATTCCTGGCACACCCTGCAGAACGACCTTTTGATACCAAATACAAAAAGCAGCCGGAAGCCGGACGCAAAAAATTGATACCATAAAACATTAGGGAAAAAGAACAGGAACAAAATACAATATTATATATATAAATAATATGTAAATATATAATAAACATAAATAAGCAATGGCTTCAGGGGGATGTTATATTTTGAAAAAAATACTTGTGTTATCACTTTGTGTGATTTTAATTGCGGCGTTTACCTTTGCCGCCTGTTCTAAAAAGAGCGACGATAAAACCACAACGAATAGCAAAGATACTACCGTTCAAGCCAGCGACCTTGAAAATAACGATAACGAATACGGTCTTGAAACCGAGGATGTTACGGATAAAGACGGAAAGACTGTAACAGACGCTAAAGGCAAGGCTGTAACAACTGACGTAGCGGTAGTTTATAAAAAAGATAAAAAAGGAAATACATATGCGCAAAAGCTTGATAAGGACGGCAAGGCGGTTACAAACAAAAAAGGTAAACCTGTAACCGTTAAGGCTGAAACAACTAAGAAAAAGAAAACTTCAAGAGTAAATGCAGATACAACCGGCAGTGCAAAAACTACTGCAAAGGAAACCAAACCCGTTAAGGTTACAGGTACTACAAAGAAGAACGTACCCGCTACCAAGTCGGACGATACAACCGCTTTTGACGGAATGGAAACAGTGCCTAAGACCTCGGCAACGGGCAAAGAAGTTAATTTCTCGAAAGAGGATCAGCAAATTATCGCAAATATGCTTGAAGTGCCGTATCTTTATCTTGCA
>OIJH01000368.1_pt1 | contig 9457 bp, 7 predicted proteins | sample 1583511 | NCBI WGS metagenome assembly OIJH01 (sample SAMN02674699, study PRJEB24791) | human gut metagenome, SKBSTL042 | isolation source: stool | host: Homo sapiens | place: USA | reverse complement strand
TCATATTTGCCGACGCCCACTCGCTTGGGCTTCTCTATTTTTGTTATATCATCTCTCTTGATTTCAAGGCCTACAATGCCTTGGTCAATACGCTCCTGAGTCTGCTGGCGTAGATTCTCTGTTATGCCTGCCAGCAAAATGACAACCTTGTAACCCGCATCAACAGCTTTGCATATCAGACCGGAATACGTTGCTGTTTTTCCAGACTGAACGTCACCAATAACCAAACCGCGAATCAACCGCCTTCCTTCATGCGCTTCTTTCGGATTGCAAAGACAATTCATTATGGCGGGAAGAGTCTTCTTGTCCAAGATGTCTATACTCTTGTCATCAAGCGATGATTCTTCCAGAAGATATTTGCTGTACAGCCTCCAGAAATGCTCATCTTCGATTTCTGCATGCTCATACCAATTGTGAGGATCATCATAGTCGTCGAATATACAATTGCCTTTAGTGTGTTTTATAGCTTCTTCTGTTTCGATGGCGCGAAAAACTTCTGCCCTGTCCTCATCAGTCAGGCTGATTGGAATAAATTCAAGCCCCTTATCTATATAGGAGTCAATATCTTCGTATTTTATGGTTTTCCCGTTTCGCTTGTCGACCCCGATGCGGCGTTTGATAACCATAATGAGATCATTGAACTCATCACTGCTTATCTTCATTTGTATAATAGTTTATCAGCATTTCTTTCAGTTGCGGAAGACAGCACCATGGTTCGGCTTTCATAATAGTATCAACAGCGTCATTAAGCTCCCTGCCGTATTTAATCATTTTGTCGATCAGCGTAACTCCCAACTGAAAATTATCCTCAAGGTCTTGCGTTTTATCCGCTGCAACAATAGCGTCATTGCACCTGTCTACGTATATATCCTGTACTGGAATACCTTTTTCTATCTCTGACAACAAAGTTTCTACGATGTCTGCCGCATCGTCAGGAATGTGTTCCATCACATATTTGCAGAGCGGACTGTTTCGATTGATCTGATAGTAGTAGGCATCATTTCTGCCGCGCATTCTATCCCAAATGTGGCTTATATTATCTTCCGAATTATCTTTGCGGCCGCGATGCGTCTGTTTTCTAACAGAAATGTCCATTGCTTCTTCAACGGTTTTTTTAAGCTGGTTCTGAATTGATTTGGGTATTGAAGCATTCTGTTTCTTAATATCGATGCCCCAAATGTCATCCAGAGAGTTGGGGATGTCTACACGTATTCTGGCATTTTTTGTCAGCTCACTGCGTTTGAGCCCAAACCATGTCCCATAAATAATAAGCCTCTGATTCCTGTAAATATAGAAACCCTGTCTTGTTCTCAGATTATCAGTACCGCCTAAAAGTTTTTTATCTTTTTCTGTTAGGTCCGAGCCAAAAGGCAGTACAAACGGACGCACTTTTATCAGCCGTTCAATACCTTGGCTGTCCCGCAGTGCAATAGCGAACTCTTTTTTTGTCGTAGTTTTAGCATTGCTTTCAAGAAATGGATCCTGTGCCTTTACTTTCGCGTTGTTAATCCAGATAACAAGCTTCTTCGCAGAGATATAGCGGTGAAAAATAAGAGCCACATGATCCTGCACTTTATCGCTTAATTCACGAAGAGTGCTGAAAACCTGTCCATGACTCGACTTTTCCAACACATCAAAATCTTCCCATATCACAAGAGTTCCGCTGTCATTAGTCTTTCCTGCTTCACGCAGATTCTCTATGTACGGCAGATTTGATATTTCATCAATGGTCAGTTCGTTAACAAACCATTTTTTATGTTTAAGTATGTAATTATAGTCCCACGAATACGCACTGATATCTCCGTCTTGCATGCTCACAACTGTCAATATGCGGCATTGTGACAATGATGCAGCTTTAAGTCCCAGCCCAAACCTTCCTAAATCATTTTCAGAGCGGGCTGCTTCTGCCGCAGAACTGCCATAGCACATTGCCTCGAAAAGTTCTTCACGAGACAGCCCGCAGCCGTCGTCAAGAATGCCCACTGCTTGTTTTTGGAAAGAATCGGTTGGGAAAAACAGTGAAACGTATGAGCATCCGGCACTAATGCTGTTGTCAATAACATCAGCGATTGCAGACTCGAAAGAATAGCCCATTGAGCGCATTGACCCCATCAGCATATCAGCTTTAGGAATATTTTCTTTATAGATGCCCATCGCAACAATATTATTTATAAGTTAATATCTTCTTCATAACAGCTTTGGCAAGCAGCGGAGGAACAGCATTGCCGATTTGCTGCTGAACATATGATACAGGCCCTTCAAATATGAAATGGTCTGGAAAACTTTGCAGCCGGGCTGCTTCGCGAACGGACAACCCTCGATCTTGATGAGGATGTATAAGCATGCTTTTTCTATAATTCGATATTACCACAGATGGCTTGCCACCGATTAATCGTTTATATATTCCGCTGTGGCATCGTTTTTTATCAGCATAATTCTCCATTAAGCGGTCGGGGATAGATGACCAGTTTTCGCCTTGTCCGATGTATTTATAGCGCTCAACTACATAGTCCTTATTGCGTGATACGATATTTTGGGTAGGGGCTTTTGACTTTTTTCTCATCAGCTGAGCATATGGAGACGCCTGCTCAAAAGGAACTGTGTATTCCCCCTTCATTTGAATTTCTCCATTTCCAAGAACCGGTAAATCACTAATTGCCTCATCAACAGAAACTGAATAATCAAATTCTTTGGGGAATTCAAAATCTATCCCATTTCTATTCCCGACAATAAACAGCCTGTTTCGGCGTTGCGGCACGCCAAAGTCAGAAGCATATAGTATTTTTGATTTGACTGTATAGCCAATATCTCTAAATCGGTTTTCTATATGATTCTGGATATTCTCCTCTCCGTTTTTAAATTTTGTCAGGCCATATACATTTTCAAATACAAACCATGTTGGAGCAATTTTATCAACAAAACGCAAAAATTCCTCAAACATCCTGTTATTTGGATTTGACATATCTCTGGTTTTTGTGTTTGAAAGAGAGAACCCCTGACATGGAGGACCGCCCATTATGATAAAAACAGGTTGAGTATTTAATTTGTCGGCTGAAAGTTTTCTTATATCTTCGCAGAATACGGTTGCATTCTTAAAATTCCTTTTATATGAGGCTGCTGCATAAGCGTCTGCTTCAACTGCATACCGCATGGATATGCCAGCCATTTCTGCACCTAGACTTAATCCGCCTGCACCTGCAAAAAGGTCTATGCCAATCAGCTGTTTATTGGTCTTCATCATTTTATAGTTTGCATCTTGCATATTTTTACCATTCTTCAGCACACTGAATGTATTCAATCGGCTGAATCGTATTTTACAAAGATACATTTTTTTCATAAACGGAGATTGACTGAATAAAAAATCAGAGGGCTATAAACGTTTATATTTGAATAACATCCAAAGAATGCAGAATGTTGTTTGTCAACCGGCCTAAATTTTTAAATAATCACTATCTTTACCAAAAGATAATAAGCATCAAAATGCCAGATACATTAACTCAAGAACAACGCCGTCGCTGTATGTCGCATATTCGGTCCAAGAATACTAGGCCTGAAATTCTTGTAAGACATGAACTTTTCCGCAGAGGGTATCGTTATCGGATCAATGTCAACAAATTGCCTGGCAGACCAGATATTGTTTTACCCAAATACAAAACGGTAATTTTTATAAATGGATGTTTCTGGCACGGACATGAAGGATGCAAGCATTTTGTTCTGCCGAAATCAAATATAGAATACTGGGAATCAAAAATTCTCGGCAATCAACAAAGAGATAAAGAAGTTATATTGAAGCTTCAGCAGCAAGGATGGAGAGTTATTATAGTATGGGAATGTGAGATACAGAAATCCCAATTGCCAAGAATTATTGATAAAATAGATTCAATCATCAAGTGTCCATGAACAGTGAACTGTTTTGTATATTTTAAGGTTAGATAATCCGAATATATTTAATCGCCAGATTCTTATTTTGAGTAAAATGATTGTATATTCACTCATTATGCGACAGAACAATGATAGAACTGTTAACATGATGAGGTGTTATCGTGCGATTTAGGAGTAATAATCGCAGGTTGCATGATGTCCAGATTCAGTCATTTCCTTTGGTAGCGATCAGCTGATACTGCTGGTAAGAATATCCGCAAGATTTGCGGAGCAACTTGCATGACCTTGCGGATTTCTTTCGACGGCAATACCTTGGGAGGAGGGGGGGCTTATTTGTTTTTCAATCGGGAGGCATTTTTGTTCAGACGCTCGGCTTCTCGTTCTTTCAGTCTTGCCTGTTCTTCTAATTGGACTTTGCGTTGAATGGTTTGTTCATATTCTTCGACATCCTTCTTCATCTGGCGGATTTTTGCGTTGTCGCGGTTTAGTTCAAAAATCTCCTCCAGCTCAGCGATACGCTTGGACGTCGCCTCACCTTTCATTTTGATATAGCGGTATTTCAAATCATTTGCGGCCAACTGCTGATTGCTTACCGAGATCCGGTAAATAAAACCAATAAGGAGGACAATTATTACCGCCATAACAAATATTACCAGCGCGGTTTTCGAGGATTTAATATCGAGCGTATAGGTATGTCGATGCTCCTGCACAGGCAGATTTTTGAGCATTGCCGCTGCTTCGACGGCTTGCCCTACCTGCTCTATCAACGTATGCGTCTGCCTATTTTCCTTGTCGATCACCTCCAGTCTCTCAGCCAACTGTTGCAGCAGCATATCATATTTGTTAACTATCTCCCGTTCCTGCTCGGTTTTTATTTCGGGCTGGGCTGTATGCCGTTGCAGGTGCTCCAGCAGTTGTGCTACCTGCCCCTGCGAGCGTTCCGCAGCCTCTATCAACCGCTCGATCCGTTCCAGCTGGGCATTCTCCAAACCTGCGTTTCCTGCGCCACCTGCCTTGGTGTTTTTGATGGCCTTGACAAGCGTGTCTTTGAGATCTTCGTACATCTCAAACGACAGGGAGATCTGATTATTCTCTTTCATTGTCATTTCTGGATTGAAGTTAAAGTTTTACATGAGGTCTATTCTTCTGTTCGCGCAACCTGCGCCTGTGTTCCATCGCAGCTATAGCCATCGCCTCGGCCGCAGCGTTGAGCAGTGCCGTGATGCGTGCGATATACTCTTCGGGACTTTCTCCCGGCTTGCGCTGCAACTGTTCGGCCGACACCCCGCCGGGCGAACCGGCCGGCGGCAGCGGAATAGTGTCGAGCTTCCCGCCGGGACCGGGTGCAGCAGGCTCTTCGCGCGTACTGCCGCCCATGCCGCCGAACAGCGCTGCAAACGCCGAACGGTAATTGCCAACCGCCGCCGAGAGGTTTCCGAGGAGTGCAGCCCAGTGCAGGGTTTGTTGCTGCAGGCAGGTGAAATGGCGGTCGAGTTTCGTAAAGCTAAAAGCCCGGTCGATCTTCGAGCCGGAAAATTCGAAACCGTTTTTCGAGAACAGAACCCCTTGTTTGCGATCGGTATTTCCGCAATACTTGTAGCGGACGCCGATGCCCTGTTTTTCCAGTTGCTTCTCCAACCCTTTCCATCCGGCGCATCGGGGCAGACACCTTTTGATCGCATCGTAGATTTCGTATCTGGTCTTGTCGGGTTCGCGCAGCCGCTCCCGCCGCACGTCGTCCTTTCCCGGCGCAAGGTATAGCCCGTACTTCTCGGTCAGCTCTCGGCATACCTTGGCGTTTCGGATCTTGATGTTCTTGTCCGAAATAGTTTGCCCGTCATTTCCGACCCGGTTGTAGACCAGATGGCAGTGCGGATGGGGCTGGTCGAGATGGCGCACCAATAGGTATTGCGTATCGGTGATGCCCATCTTCTGCATGTACTCCTTTGCGATCTGCGTCATCAGTGCGTCGGTCATCCGTGGAGCGTCTTTGGGTGAAAAAGAGAGCGAGATATGCCCGACGGTGTTTTTCAGCCGCGGGTTCAGGAGAGTCTGGTCATTGAAATCCTCGGCCATGCGCTTTGCATCCGGAGGCACGATACCCTCGGCCTCCAATATCCGGGATTTCTCTTTCATCACGTAGCCTACCGTCCCCGAAAAGGACGATCCCGATATTATCTTACCGATCATCGCGCAAATATTTTAAGAGCCGCCGAACTTCCTGCACTACCGATGCAATCTGTTTCTCCAGCCGTTCGATGCCTTTGGCGTGTGCCAGCCGGGTCAGCTGGTTCAGGTTGTCGGACAATCCTTTCAGCAGGTCGAATACCGGACGGTGTTCCTTCTTTACCCGCTCCTTCACTCACCCATAGGCGATGAGCTGCCGCACGACCTCGACGGGCTTCTGACCCGATTGCCGGGCCAGAGCCTTGAGCCGGAGATGTAGCTCCGTGTTGTAGCGGACGGTAAGTCGGTATTCCTGCCGCTGGGATTTGCTCAGCACAGGACGGCCGCCCTGTCTGTTATATGGTTTCTTCGGTGTTGCCATTCGTTTGCGATTTCAGGTGAAAAGAATAATGATCGAATATCCAGACCAGCGGGATCGACTGCCGACCGACGGGAAGGCAGCGGTTTTTGGCTGACAAAAACACAACCTTGCCTTCCTTAAACCTTTACCCCTTTCCGGCGCTGAGACTCAATCGCCGCTGTTTCCGCTTTCGAAGGTCGCAGATCACGACCCAGACTGTCGGATACGGTTTCCGGGGGCTTCGGACAGGTTTTTCGGGCGATCAGATAGTCGTTGACATCCTTGTATCTGCGGTAGAAACAGCTTTGGTCGATGATCTCGCTGCGGGGACAAAGACGATGCAGGTCGGAGGTCGTTTTGCGTCCGGTTTCGTCGTTGTCGAAAAAGGCGTGGATCACCGAATGCCGGTTAAGAAACGGAACGGCTTTGGAAAGGTTGACGACCGAGTTCAGCACGACCGTATCGCTGACCGGATGTATGTTATTCGCAAGCGACAGATACGAGAGAAAGTCTATGAACCCTTCGAAGACCATGACGCTTGCATGGGATGCCGACATGGCCCTGTCCGATTCGCAGGCCATCGGATCATTGCCGGCATGGAATGATGCTATTGCACCGATTGCGGGGCAATCCGTGATTGCATTGACATCATTGGTTGCATTGATTGCACTGCTGTCAATGACTGCATTCATATCATTAGTTGCATTGCATCCTTTGAGTGTTGTAATGTATTTGGGCGAGGAGCCGCCTTTGAACCGCTCGGAGCGGAGCTCCCACCCTTCGGCATCGTTGCGGAACCCGACGGCGAAAAAGGCGCGGCCGTTTACCTCGTAGCGAACCTCGCGGCAGAATGCAGCGGCGACCGACGGGACGATGCCGCGCGAGGCGAGATAACCGACCAATGCCGGATGACGAAGCGGAGCGTCGGAGAGGACGCGGAGCGCGGGGACGGTAGCCGGGCGCACGACCGGCGAGGGCCCTCCAACGGCCGGACGTTCGTAAATACCTGATGAAAGAGAAGTAGACCCGGCTTGCCTTATCTCACCGTTCGAAAGGATACGGATGGCGGCGTAACGGTCGCACCGCTCCAACCGCATCACGAGGGTGAGCAATGTGCCGCCTTCACCCAGTCCGAAGTCGTACCAGAGATTTCGCACGTAGTCCACTTTGAAGCTCGGCGTGCGCTCTTCCCGTAGGGGTGAAAGATACATGCCGTAACCGCTGCGTTCGTATTTGGGCTGAATGCCCCGACGGGCGAGAAAATCACGGATGGAAATCCGGTTGCTGTGTGGTATGGCAGTCATTTTTCCGTAAGTTTGTTGAGAAAACGATGTAAAATTCAGTGAAAGAAAAGGTTGGAGTCTTACAACTCTCTTACACGGCATCCGGCACTGTAAGTCCGTAAGAACCCGTAAGACTTTGTAAGAGGATTTGTAAGAAATGTAAGATTATGAAAATAAGAAAGCTACCTTCTTTTTTCAACATTCTTACATCGCTGCATCGTTCAGCAATCCGCCGAGGTGTTCCCGCAAGACGGTATAGACCCGTGCCGTCTTACTATCCTGTCGCTGCGTTTCGCCGTTGTAGGTTATCGTATAGCGTTGGTAATAGGTCGGAGGTGCGGGACGCAGCTGCCAATTTTCGGCAAGAATCCGCCGCACGGTGGGATAGATGGTGTAGAACTGGGTCAGCAGAGAGCCGGCGATACCGGCCAGAGCAACGCCCAGACCATAGGTCAGGATGTAAATTTTCTTGACGTTGATGCCCACGACCTCAGCACCAATGGGGTTCTGGGATACGGCGCGGATCTGCTTGCCGGTGGTGGAATACTTGAGGAAGGCAAACAGTGCAATGGCGACCACGATCAGGATCAGGAAGCTGACCAGACGCGGCAGCGCAATGGTGACCGGGCCAAGCGGGATGTAGGTCTGCGAATAAGGGGTAATGATCTTATAATAGGTGGAACCAAAGATGACCAGAGCGCCGTTGGTGAGCAGCAGGCCCAGACCGACGGTGAGGAACAGCAGGTTCGTAAAGCTCTTGGTCTTGAGCGAAGGGGTGATCAGAGTGGACTGGATCAGCGCGCCCAGCCCGAACATGAGCACTGCAACGATGGGAAGGGCTACATAGGGGTCCACCCCAAAGTAGGTATACAGAACATAGGTGATGTACATACCCACCATCAACATTTCGCCGTGGCAGAAGTTGACGATGTTCATAACACCGAAAATGATGTTCTGGCCCATACCCATCAGGGAGTAGAAACCGCCCAGCAGGATCCCGTTTACCAGTGCTTGCAAAAAGACTTCCATTGACATCCTCCCGTTCTAAGCATCAGGCGATGGGAGCAGATGATGCAAAAACTGCACGCTGCATCCGCCACCGGCCTGTACTCGTGATTGAAAACCGCCCTTGTGGACTCCATTTCCTCCCTTCTGCTCGTACAATTGAAATATCATCTGTATTGTAACGTAAGTGCAGCCTGTATACAAGATATTATTTCTACCAAACTTTGTCATGAATTTATATGGAAAGTGCTAGAATATCCCAGAGTTTTTGGTGTGCAAGCCAATTTTCGCAGTTAAAAATGGAGGATTGATGTCTCATTGACATAATTTTGTTACGATTTCAGGCCGGAAATTTACGGAAAATGCAGAAAAACCCGGCAGAAGAGCACCTGAACGTGTTCCCCTGCCGGGCTTTTTATCCATAAAATGGCATGTGGTATTCAAGATGAAGGCGCACCGCCGCCCTGTCCCGGGTCGTGGTTCCCAGCGTATGCTTCACGCCTTGGAGCGGCGTTCGCATCCCGCTGACCACGGCCCCAGCTTCGCTTCCCTGTACTCCCCTTTTTGTCGCTATGCGACATCTTCCCCCGACCGGGGGAAGTCTTTGCTCGCTGGCGGCGGTCAGCTCAGCTGCAATTCCCGTACGGGTCAAATTAAAAATCCCCCGAGCGAATGCAGCGGCAGCTACCACGGTAGACATTCCTACAGGATGGAACCTGCAACAACGACGACCACGGCCAGTGGCCGATGCAGGGAGGAG
>OIJH01000367.1_pt1 | contig 9477 bp, 9 predicted proteins | sample 1583511 | NCBI WGS metagenome assembly OIJH01 (sample SAMN02674699, study PRJEB24791) | human gut metagenome, SKBSTL042 | isolation source: stool | host: Homo sapiens | place: USA | reverse complement strand
GGGCGTGCCCTTTAACGAAAACACCCAGTTCGGCGTGATGCTGAGCATCCCCGCCGCCTGCCTGACCGTGGAGGACTTTATAGCCCACGGCTGCGATTTTCTGGTCATCGGCACCAACGACCTGACCCAGTACACCCACGCCGCCGACCGCGAGCTTGCCAGCGCGGAGCACTACTACCGCCCCGCCAGCCCAGCCATGAAAAAGCTGATCACCATGGTGATGGATGCCGCGGGTGCGCACCACGTCCCGGTGACCATCTGCGGCCTTGCCGTGGGCAACCCCGCCAACACGGCGCAGTACCTGCACCTTGGTCTGCGCAGCTTCTCGGTAAGCCCCCAGAACCTGCTCAAGGTAAAGCAAGCTCTGCTGGACACCGATGCCCACCCGGACGCAGGGGAAAAGGACTGAGGGCGCTTTACAAAACGTAATATAATGCAAAATAATAAGAGGCTGTTGCACAAAACCCTGTGCAGCAGCCTTTTTCGCCATACAAACATTTTTGTTGTAACGAACAAAAAAGTATGCTACAATAAAAATACCGCCTGAAAAGGCGGTAGACTAGGTGTTGCCTGCATTGCAGGTGGTCATGCTTCCGTACCCGGCTCGCAAAACTCGTTCTTCGGAATGAATCAGGCGCAACGCCGGGAAAGGAACTTTTTTGAGAATTTGTGATCTTCCCGGAGCCTGACGGCAAAGGGGGGATGCCCTATGACGCTGCTGGAAACCTTGGCCTTGGCAACGCTTATCGTTACCGTGGTCTACGAAACGGTTGACGTTACGTTAAAAGTTTTACAGTACATCGAGAGCAAGCAAAACAAAAAAGATTGACCGCCACAGTTTTCCCGACTCAAACGGCCAATCTTTTCTGATTGTCTAGGGTATGGAAGCTGACCGTTGCCGGGCAGCACCTTTTCTGTTCTCAGTATAATCATTCCGGGCGTATTTGTCAAGCAGATACGTCCTTTTTTATGTTTACTCCAGATTCCCCGTCAGGGTCATGACGGCGGAGAGCACCGCCAGCGGGGCGGTCTCGCACCGGAGGATGCGGGGGCCAAGACCCACCGTTTTTGCCCCGGCCTTGGCAGCCATTTCGGCTTCCTCGGCGGCAAAGCCGCCCTCTGCGCCGGTAACGATGGCAAGGCGCAGCTTCTGCCCGTCGGCGGGCTTTGCTTCGGCCAGCAGCTGGCGCAGGGGTGCGCCGCCGCACTCGTAGCAGAACAGCACCAGATCGTACTGGTCAAAGCTGCGGCACACCGCCCCGAAGTTCGGCAGCGGCAGGGCTACGTCCGGCAGAACGCCCCGGCCGCACTGCTTGGCAGCTTCCAGCGCAATGCGGTTGTAGCGCTCGTTCTTCTGCTCCTCTTTTTTGGGGGCGGCCACGCAGTAGCGGCTGAAGAAAGGCACGATATGCGCCGCGCCCAGCTCCACCCCGTGCTTGATGATCTGTTCCAGCTTATCCTGCTTGGGGTAGCCCGCCAGCAACGTCACCTCCACGGTGGGCTCGGCGGCGCTGGGGTAGCCCGGCTCTACGGCAAAGTCTACCCTGTCCTCCCCAAAGCCGGTGATGGTGGCGGTGTACTCCACGGCGTTGCCGTCGCAGAGGATGACGGTCTCCCCCGGCTTTGCCCGCATCACCCGGGCAAGGTGATGGGCATCCGCACCCCGCAGGGTGGCGGCGCCGTCAGAGATCTCGGTGGTAAAGTAGCGGTGCGGCATACTGTGCGCTCCTTCTTATAATAGTTGAATCTCAGGCCTTTTTGCAGACGATGCACTCCCAGCCGCGCTTTTCCTTCACTTCCACAATGGCAAGCCCAGCCTTTTCCAGCCCGGCGATCACCTCGTCCTTGCGGCTGTCGATGATGCCGCTGGCAATAAAGGTGGCACCCTCCGCCATCAGGCCGGGCACGGCGGGTGCAAGGCTGAGGATGGCGTTTGCCACGATGTTGGCGGTGATGATGTCGTATCTGCCGCTGGCCTTGTCGGACAGGTCGCCCACCAGAACGGTCAGCTTGTCGGCCACGCCGTTCAGGGCCGCATTCTCGCCTGCGGTGCGCACGGCCACGGGGTCGATGTCCACACCCTCGGCACTGCCTGCGCCCAGCTTGAGGGCGGCAATGGCAAGGATGCCGCTGCCGGTGCCGATATCCAGCATCCGCTCACCGCCGCGCACCTGCTCGTCCAGCGCTTCAAGGCAAAGGCTGGTGGTCTCGTGACCGCCGGTGCCGAAGGCAAGGCCGGGGTCAAGGATCAGCTTGACCCGGTCGGTGTCGTACTGCTGCCACGAGGGCACCACGGCCAGCCGTTTGCCGATCTCCAGGGGGTGATAATACTTGCGCCAGCCGTTCTGCCAGTCCTCCTGCTCCACGCCCTCGGTCTCCACGGTGTAGGGGATGCCGGCGGCTTCCATGCGGGCGGCGATAAGCGCCAGCGTTTCCACCTGAGAAGCGCCCGGCTCCAGATACAGATGGATGATCACGGTATCCCGGGGCTTGTCCAGCAGCTCCTGCTCGATCAGATCCACGTGGGCGATCTCGGCCACCTGCTGCTCGATGTCGCTGTAATCCTCGATGTAGATGCCGCCCTCGGCGATCAGGGTAGCAACGGCTTCGGCGTTTTCGGCATCAGCCTTGGCCACAGTCAGGCGGATATCGGTCCATTCCATAAGGCATTCTCCTTTTACGTTGTATCCATGCCGCCCGGCGGGGCAGATGGAAAAAAGTTCTCTTATCTGTATAGTACCCGATTCTGCGCTGGGATGCAAGCATTTGGACAAAATAGACACAAAAAGAAAAGATTTTTCAGCACTTAAATCAGAACGCGTGCAGAAAAAACAAAAAATACTGACAACCGTGCCATCAAACAAGGACTTTTGGTGCATTTTAATAGAAAAAAGAAAAAACCACTTTCTTTTTTTGCAAAAATATGTTACTATTCTGTTACGGAACTATGGACAGCCTGCAACCAGAGACTGTCTGTAAACACAAACATTCTTTAAGGAGGAATGTGTCTTATGATGAAGTATCTCCAGAAACTGGGCAAAGCTCTGATGCTTCCCGTCGCTGTGCTGCCGATCTGCGGCATCCTGATGGGTCTTGGTTATGCCCTCGCTCCGGGCGTTATGGGCGTTCCCGGTGCACCGACTTCCGGTGCAGCATACACCGTTGGCTTCCTGCTGGTCAAGGCAGGCGGCGCTCTGATCGATAACATGGCATGGCTGTTTGCCATTGGTGCCGCTGTCGGCCTGGCTGACAACGACGGTACCGCAGGTCTGGCCGGTCTGGTCAGCTACCTGATGATGCAGCAGCTGCTGAGCCCCGGCGTGGTCGGCATGGTGCGCACCCTGGAAGAGGGCACCGCTACCTACATTGCCTTCCAGAAGGTCGCCGGCAACTCCTTCATCGGCATTCTGGCCGCTGTTGTGGGTGCTGCCTGCTACAACAAGTTCAAGAATACCCAGCTGCCTGACTGGCTGGCATTCTTCTCCGGCAAGCGCTTCGTTGCGATCGCTACCGGTCTGATCTCCATTCTGGTGTCCGTTGTTCTGCTGTTCGTCTGGCCCGTCATCTTCGACGCTCTGGTCGCAATCGGCAACGGCATCGCCGGCATGGACGGCATCGGCGCCGGCATCTACGCCTTCCTGAACCGTCTGCTCATCCCCACCGGCCTGCACCACGCTCTGAACAACGTGTTCTGGTTCGATACCATCGGTTTGGGCGACCTGAGCCACTTCTGGGCTGGCGAGACTTCCGCTGATGTGGGCTGGAGCCTTGGTATGTATATGTCCGGCTTCTTCCCCTGCATGATGTTCGGTATCATGGGCGCTGCTCTGGCTATGGTCAAGACCGCTAAGAACAAGAAGGCCGCTATTGGTCTGGTTCTGTCCGCTGCAATCTGCGCATTCGTCTGCGGCGTTACCGAGCCCTTCGAGTTCGGCTTCATGTTCCTGTGCTTCCCGCTGTACGTTGTGTACTCCGCTCTGTACGGCATCTTCACCATCATCACCTACTACACCGGTTTCCGTGCTGGCTTCTGCTTCTCCGCAGGCGCTACCGACCTGATCTTCTCTGCATCCCTGCCCGCAGCTGCTAAGACCTGGATGATCATTCCTCTGGGCATCGCAGCATTCCTGGTGTTCTACTTCGTGTTCTACTTCGCTATCACCAAGTTCGACCTGAAGACCCCCGGCCGTGAGGATGACGACGAGGAAGCTGAGAAGAAGGTCGTTCTGGCTAACAACAACTACACCGAAGTCGCTTCTGCTGTTCTGGCTGCTGTCGGCGGCAAGGAGAACGTGAAGGACGTTGGTTACTGCGCAACCCGTCTGCGTTTTGAGGTGAAGGATAACGCCAAGGTCGACGAGAAGGCTGTCAAGGCTGCCGGTGCTGCCGGTGTTATCCGTCCCAGCAAGAACGCTTGCCAGGTCATCATCGGCACCAAGGTGCAGTTCGTGTACGACGAGCTGAAGAAGATGCTGTGATCCTGCACTTCTGAAAAGAATGAACTGCAAAAGTCTGGTTGATTTTGCAGTATGAACCGGGCCGCCGGGGGCGGGGTGCACAGCGCCCCCTCCCGGCGGCTCGCTTTTTGTACACAGCGGTACAATGTTCACACAAAAGGACTTTTGTAAAAACACCCGGCGTGCTATACTGGGTGAAAAGCAAGAAGCTGTTTTCGTAAGCGGGGTGCGCCGAACGACGAGGATTTTTGTCCACAGACAAGGCGATTTTCCGCAGCAATCCTTGGTGGATTGCAAGGGAAAGCAACGCAGTATGCGAGCAAAAAGACCGTTCGGGCGGTGTGCAATGCTTATGAAAACGGCTTCAAGGAAAGAACGAGGTGTTTTGTATGATCCTTCAGAATGCACTGGTCTATACCCCGCGCCACACTTTTGAGCGCGGCACCATCATCATCCGCGATGGCCGCATCGTGCCCTTTGCCGCCCCGGAAGAGGGCGAAGAGGTGCTGGACGCCGAGGGGCTGTACGCCCTGCCGGGTCTTGTGGATATCCACTTCCACGGGGCAATGGGCAAGGATTTCTGCGACGGCACCGAGGAGGCCATCCAGACGCTGGCGGATTTTGAGGCCAGCAAGGGCGTGCTGGCCATCTGCCCCGCCACCATGACCTACCCCGAGGAGATCCTGAACAAGGTAATGGACGCCGCTGCCGCCCATAAAAACGGCAAGGGCGCCGACCTTGTGGGCATTAACATGGAGGGCCCCTTCATCAGCCCCAAAAAGGTGGGCGCACAGAACCCGGAGTATGTGCAGGGCGCAGACGCCGCCATGTTCCGCCGTTTGCAGAAGCGTGCAAACGGTCTGATCAAGCTGGTGGACGTTGCACCCGAAGAGCCGGGCAATCTGGACTTTATCAAGGAGTGCCATAACGAGGTGCGCATCTCCATCGCCCACACCTGCACCGACTACGACACCGCCGTCAAGGCCTTTGAAGCCGGTGCCACCCACATGACCCACCTGTACAACGCCATGCCCGGCATCACCCACCGTGCGCCCGGCCCCATCATTGCAGCCATGGAGCACGATGCCGAGGTGGAGCTCATCACCGATAACGTGCATATTCACCCCGCCATGGTGCGGTTCACCTTCAACACCTTCGGGGACGACCGCGTCTGCCTGATCGCGGACAGCGCCATGTCCTGCGGCCTGCCGGACGGTCAGTACAGTCTGGGCGGACAGGCCATCACGGTCAAGGGACCCCGCGCCACCCTGACCGAGCACCCGGACACCATTGCGGGCAGCAACACCTGTCTGTACGACTGCATGAAGCGCGCTGTGCTGGAGATGAACGTGCCGCTGGAAAGCGCCGTCCGCGCCGCCAGCGAGACCCCCGCCAAGAGCATTGGCGTGGACAACGACTACGGCAGCCTTGCCGCCGGACGCTACGGCAACGTGATCCTTGCGGACAAGGAGCTGAACATCAAGGCTGTCATCCAGAAAGGAAACCGGATCGTATGAGAGAGCCTGCGTTTATCTGGCGGCTGCTCACCGGCCCGGAGCTGACCGATGTGTATCTGAACGAGATGCGCCGGGACTTTCCTGCCGGGGAGCTGAAGCCCCTGAGCATGATCCTGAACAGCGAAGCGGATGGCACTGCCCACACATGGGGCGTGTTTGACGGGGACACCCTTGCCGCCTATCTGCTGATGGTGCGTCCCGAGGGCTGCCGGATGAGCCAGCTGGATTATTTTGCCGTAGTGCCCGCCTACCGCGCCCACGGCATTGGGGCGCAGCTGCTGGCGCAGCTGCCCGCCCACGAGGACACCGCCGAGGCCATTTTAATTGAAGCCGAGATGCCGGAAAAGGCCGAGGACGCAGCCATGGCAGTGCGGCGGCTGGGCTTTTACGCCCGCTGCGGCGCGTGGGACACCCACTACACCGAGCATCTTTTTGACGCGTGGTTCCGCATTCTGGTGCTGGACTGCCCGGGCTGCGCGCCCCTTGCCCCGGAGACTGCAGTGGAAGCCCTGACCGACTGCTACCGCCGCACCATCAGCCCTACCCAGTGGCAAAAGCACGTGCAGTTCTTTGCCCCGGATGGCAGCGTGTGCGACTGAGGGCAAAACGCACATAACCATAACCTAAAAGAATGCCCGCCCACCGTGGTTTCCCACAGGTGGGCGGGCATTTTGCGGTCTATCGTTTGTGCGCTGTAAAAGCGCTCAGAGGGCAGCGGTCTGGGGGAGCAGGCGGAAGAGCATTACGGGAAGCTCGCTGTTTGCAAAATCCAGCGTAAAGATGAGTTTGCCGTTCTTTGCTTCAAAAGGCATCTCCGTCTGCGTGCCGTCCGGGGCAATGCGCACAAGCGTTTTGCCTTCCAGCAGTCCGGCGGGCAGCGCAAGCCTTACCAGGCCGGTGGGCTGCGTCAGGCTGCCGGCAGTCTCAAATGCCACACTCAGGTATTCCCCGTTCGTCCGTGCGGTCACATCCTCCGCAGAAAGACTGCCGCTGATAGTCCACGCCGTTGCGGCGTCGATCTTTTCCAGCTGCGCGGCGTTTTCTGCCTGCCCGCACACGGGGCAGAAGGTCAGCGTTTCGCCTTCCGCAGTGCGGAAAGTGAACTTCCGGCAATCAGTGCTGCCGGTGTGCGCGCAGCCCTGCCGCAGACAATCGGCGCTCTGAGCGCCGGTTCCGTTCGGGGACCATGCACCGAACTGGTGTCCCAGCTTATCGGTCGGGTCTGCGGTGTAGCTGTCTTTGCAGCGGGAGCAGGTAAAAACAGTATAGCCGTCTGTTTCACAGGTAGGCTCTACGGTAACAGCCTGATAATCATGGTTCAGCGCGGGCAGCTCCGCATAGGTGGTATAGTCGCAGCGGGAGCAGGTTTCGTAAGCATCCCAGCCGATTTCCGTGCAGGTAGGGGCTTGCGCTTCATGCTGCACCAGAGCATGGTTCAGCGCGGGCAGCTCTGCATAGGTGGTATAGTCGCAGTTTTTGCAGGTATCGTAGGCGTTCCAGCCCTTTTCCGTGCAGGTGGCGGCTTGCGCGTCATGGTGCACTAAATCATGTTTCAGCGCGGGCAGCAACGGAGTGGCGAAATAGTCGCAGCGGGAGCAGGTTTCGTAAGCCCAGCCCATTTGCGTACAGGTGGGGGCTTTTATCACGCGCTGCCTCAGATCATGTTTCAGCGCGGGCCGCTCCACATAGGTGGTATAGTCACAACGAGAGCAGGTTTCGTAAGCATCACAGCCGGGTTCCGTACAAGTTGGGTCTTTTGCTTTGTAGTATACCAAATAATGTTTCAGTGCGGGCAGCACCTGATAGGTGTTATAGTCGCAGTTTTTGCAGGTGTCGTAGGCGTTCCAGCCGGGTTCCGTACAGGTGGGAGCTTTTGCTGCGTGATGCTCCAGATCATGCTGTGCAGGCAACTCCACATAGGTGGTATAGTCGCAGCGAGAGCAGGCTTCGTAAGCATCCCAGCCGATTTCCGTACAGGTAGGGGCTTTTGCTGCGTGTTGCTTCAAGTCATGTTTCAGTGCGGGCAGCTCTTTGCGGGTGGTATAGTTGCAGCCGAAGCGGGAGCAGGTGTCGTAAGCGTCCCAGCCGATTTCCGTACAGGTGGGGGCTTTTGCTGCGTGCTGCACCAAGTCGTGACCGCCGTAGTAACTCCCTCCGCAAGCGGCGCACACTCCCGGACTGGTGCAGGTCGCGCTGCTGTCGCCGCCGCAGCTTGCGTTCTCAACTGCGTTGCAGTTGGGGTTCGTGCATCTGCGGGTGTGCGTGCCGTTGCCGTTAGGCGTCCACGCGCCCCATACGTGACTGTGGATGTCGTATTTCGCGCCGCAATCTTCACAGATTTTGCCCTCGGTGCAGGTGGGACCTTGGGTACCGCCGCTATGTACCTGTAAATGCGTAATATTGCCATCGTTGTGGCAGTTCTGGCATTCAGTTACATAAACCCTATGATAGGTCGAATCATATTTTTCGTATCTGCGGGCCTCACGTTCTTCCCTAATCCCACAGAAGGCGCAGTGCACCGGGACTGTTTCTGCCGCCGCTTTTAACACGATCCCCGGTATCAGGCACACCATTGCCAGCACCGTCAAACACCCGATCAGCCATTTTTTCATGTTACTCCCTCCTTGTCATCAAACCTTGTTATCCTTTCAGATCAAACTGCACGGACAGCGATGCAAGCACGGCATCTACCACCTTCCGCGCCTGGGCAAGCATATCGATCTCCGCCACAAAAGCGATGACCTGCTCGCGCTCCTGCGCGGGGACCTGCAGCGCACTCAGGCTCATGCTCAGATAGCGCCGTATTTTGCGCTCCAGCGTAAAGTAGGGGTCGCACCGCCGTGCCATGTAGCCGCGCATCATGCCAGCCGTGCCCAGCTCCATCTCGTAGAAATCGCACTCGGCGCACCCGGGCAGATACGCGCTGAACGCCGCCTGCAGCTCGGCCGTGGTGCTGCGGTGGATGATCTCCGCCGTGGCGGGGAAGGTGTACGCTTCCACATAGATATCCCGCAGGTTCTCGCTCAGCTCAGTCATCGCCAGCTGCAAAGCCGTCTCCACCGCGTAGAGGTACACCGGCGAGGGGGCGTTTGCCGCCAGCGGCCTTACCGCGCCGAACTGCCTGCTGAACATCATGCCGATCAGCTCGGTCAGCACACCGTCCTTGGTGCGGAAAATATTCTGGAACGACCCGGCAGAAACATCTGCTTCCTTTAAAATTTCTGCCACCTTGGTGTTCGTGTAGCCTTTTTCCAGAAAAAGCCGGACACAGGCGGTCAGTATCCGCCGTTTTGCTTCTTTGCTGTCGTATCTGCGCGCCATTGGAAATCATCCTTTTCTATAATTGGTTTCTAACCCAATTATATATTGATTTGAAAATCGCGTCAAGTAAACTTTTCAGGGCGTATTTTGGGCAGGTTGACAAAATTTGAACTTCCCGCCGGTGTGTAAAAGTGTGCAGAGCCCCAGAAAATGGAAAATCCCACGAGGAATCTTACGATTCT
>OIJH01000356.1_pt1 | contig 9703 bp, 10 predicted proteins | sample 1583511 | NCBI WGS metagenome assembly OIJH01 (sample SAMN02674699, study PRJEB24791) | human gut metagenome, SKBSTL042 | isolation source: stool | host: Homo sapiens | place: USA | reverse complement strand
GGCAAAGTAGCTGTGCACGGTGTCGAACTGTTCCTCTCCTCCCTGCGTGGTGCCCACGGTCAGGTCATACAAAAACGGGGTATCCGGGCTCCACGGAAAGAAATGTTCCTCCGGGATGTTCAGCGTCACCTCGCCGTCCCGGTCCGCTTCGTCGCTGCCCCAGTCCTCGGCAATGGTCACGCCCCCGGCCCGCACCACGGCCCACAGGTTCACTGCACCTCCGGGCATGGAAGTATGGGCTTTCACGGTCACGGTGCGGGCATCGTAGTCCGGCGTGACCGTGAGCGACTGGATGTAGTTTTCCGGCACACGCTCCATCCAGACCGTCTGCCAGATGCCGCTCTGGGCCGGATAGAACATGCCGCCGGGCTTCAGGGTCTGCTTGCCCCGTGCCTGCGTGCCGCTGTCCGTGGGGTCCTGCACGGCCACCCACAGGCTGTTGCGGCCCGTATCGTTGAGCTGGGCGGTGACATCCAGTGTGAAGGGCCAGTAGCCGCCCCGATGGCCACCCACCAGATGGCCGTTCACCTGCACCGCACAGGCATCGTCCACCGCGCCGAAGTGCAGCAGCACCCGGCCCCCTTCTCCCGGAGGGGGAGCAAAGGTGCAGTGGTAGTGCAGCCACTGGCCGGGCTGCAGGGTGCGGCCCACGCCGGAGGCCTTTGTTTCCGGAGAGTAGGGCACCAGAATTCTGCCGTCCCACGCAGCGGGGTATTCTGCTGTCTGAGTAATGGCGTACTTCCACAGGCCGTTCAGGTTCTCATAGCTGTCCCGGCGCATAGCCGGGCGAGGATATTCCGGGAGTGGGTGCATGGTCTCACCGCCTTTGATTTGTTGGTTTCATTCTAGCACAGGGCGGGTGGCTTGTATAGACTGAGCAGCAACGATTTGGAACTGCCGCCGCGTTCGCTTTGGACGAGTTGTGGCACCCAGCGTCTGCTTCGGCCCTTGAGCGGGCCTTGCATCCTGCTGGCCACGGCCCCACGCGATTACGCTCTGCACCGGAAGCATTTTCCACATACAAAAAGGCTGCTGCACCAAATGGCGCAGCAGCCTTTGCTTTTGCAATGATAAAACAGAAAACCTGAAGTCAGAGCTTACTCTTCGTCCTCATCCTCGTCATCCTCTTCGTCATCATCGTCCTCTTTCGGCTTATAGAAGATGCCGCTCAGGAAGATGCTGATGAAGTACAGCAGCACCATGGGGCCGGCCACCATGCACTGAGACACGATATCCGGCGGGGTAACAACGGCCGCGATGAAGAAGATGATCACGATGGCAACGCCGCGCACCTGCTTGAGCAGCTGCGGGTTGATAATGCCCATCTTGGACAGGATGATGGTGATCAGAGGCATCTCAAACACGCAGCCAAAAATGATGAACATGGTCAAGCAGAGGTTGACATAGCTCTCGATACTGGTGGTGGTCTGGATGTACTCGGCACCCTCGATGCCAGTGCTGAGGAAACGCAGCATGAAGGGCATCATGAGCTTGTAGGCGAACAGCACGCCCACGCAGAACAGGATAAGACCCAGCAGCATGACCAGCTTGAAGAAGGTGCTCTCGCTCCGTTTCAGACCCGGCCTTGCAAATGCATAGATGTGGTAGAACGCCACCGGCACAGTGACCACCACGCCTGCCAGAATGGAGACGCGGAAATACTGCATCAGCTTTTCCTGCGGGGCAATGGAAACAAACTCGTAATAGTCGCGGCCCATGGCAGTGAGCAGATCGATCAGACGGTCGGCGTATGCCAGCGAGACCACAACACCCACCACGAACACCACCGCGCAGATGATCAGCCTGTTCCGCAGTTCTTTCAGATGGCCGGTCAGCGTCATGCTGCCGTCCTCTGCCATGACTTCGGCTTTCTTTTTGCGCTTTTTGTTTGTAGCCACAATTACTCCTCGTCTTCGTCCTTCTTATCAGCCTTCTTCACGGTCTCCTCGGACTGCTCGGCGTCCTCGTCCTCCATGCCCTTCTTGAAGCCATTGATGGTCTTACCGAACATCTTGCCCAGCTTCGGCAGGTTCTTGGGTCCAAAGATCAGCAGAACGACAACCAGAATGATCAGCAGCTCATTAGTACCAATACGCATAATAAATATCTCCTTTTTCTTGCCGCGCCGCGTGGCGGGCGTATTACAGAATGTATCTGGCAACCGCGGGCGCGGGTGCATCCATAAATAAGTAGGGGCGCTTACACCTTTGCTTCCTCAGCAGGTGCAGCTTCGGCGGCTTCCTCGGCAGCGGCAGGGGCTTCCTGCACAGGCTCGGCAACCGGCTCAGCAGCGGGCTGCTCGGGCAGCTCCTCCACGGTGTCCTCGGTCAGGTCGGTGACCTCCTCGGTCTCAGCCTGCTTCTTGGCGGCTTCCTCCTTGCTGGTCTTGCCAATGCCGGTAAAGCTCTTGGTCACGTCCCGCATACTGCTGTCGATATCCTTCTTGATATCGGTCAGGGGGGCAACAGCTTCTTTCAGGGGTGCCTGGATCTCGTTCAGGGGCTCTACCACGTTCTTCTGGATCTCTTCAGAAGCAGCGCCGGTGTACTTCTTCAGCTCGCGGAGCATCTTGCCGATCTTTTTAGCATAGACGGGCAGCTGATCCGGGCCGATGAACACAAACGCCACGATGACGATGACGATAAGTTCCCAAAAACCAATTTTCATAAGTAACGTTTCCTTTCCTGTACCAAGGGCGTTTCCAAGGCCGCCGCACACCACAGCGGTTTGTGCCTTTTTGCCCTTTTTGGCGGGGATTCGGCGCACTGCGCGCCTTTGTTGCCCTATGTATACCGAAAAGTGGTGTACTGAATGTTAATATATTATTAATATTTTGTGAACGAGTGCGCAAATGACCTGTTTTAATCAACAAAACATATTTTGGCGTCAAGTTATTACGCTCTGGATAGGATACAACAGAGGAATACCTGCAGCCTGTGCCGGAAAAGGCAAAAGCCCCGCAGGGCACTGTGCACTGCGGGGCCTTTGCGCATAGGGAAGGAGGTGTAACAAAGAAAGGATAGATCAGAAATCCACCTCAGTATCGTAGTAGCAGCACTTGAGCAGCTTTTCCATCTCTTCCTGACTGGGCTGGCGGGGGTTAGAGCCGGTGCAGGCGTCAGCGATGGCGTTCTTGGCGATCTCGGGCAGACGCTCGAGGAACACATTCTCCGGCACAAAGCCCTGCTCCGTGGGGTAAGAGTCCGGGCCGTAGTGCTGGATGCAGTGGGGGATGTTCAGCGCATCGTTCATGCCGCGCAGGTACTCGATGAGCAAGCCGACCTTTTCGTCATCGTTTGCGCCGCCCAGCTTCATCTCGTCCGCGATGACGCCGTAGCGCTTTTTGGCTTCGGGGTCCTTGGCGTTGAAGGCAATGACCTTGGGCAGGTACATGGCGTTGGCAGCGCCGTGGATGATGTGTGCGCCGTAGTCTGCAAAGGCAGCGCCGGTCTTGTGTGCCATGGAGTGCACGATGCCCAGCAGCGCGTTGGAGAAGGCCATACCGGCAAGGCACTGGGCGTTGTGCATGGAGTCGCGCTTGGTCATATCGCCGTTGTAGCTGTCCACCAGATCGCCCTGGATCATGCGGATGGCAAAGATGGCCAGCGGATCGGTATAGTCGCAGTGTGCGGTGGAAACGTAAGCCTCCACGGCATGGGTCATGGCGTCCATACCGGTGTGGGCAACCAGCTTTTTGGGCATGGTCTCAGCAAGATCCGGGTCAACGATGGCCACGTCCGGGGTGATCTCGAAGTCTGCGATGGGGTACTTGATGCCCTTCTGGTAGTCGGTGATGATGGAGAAGGCGGTCACCTCGGTGGCAGTGCCGGAGGTGGAGGAAATGGCGCAGAAGTGTGCCTTGCGGCGCAGCGGCGGGATGCCGAACACCTTGCACATCTCCTCAAAGGTGATCTCGGGGTACTCGTACTTGATCCACATGGCCTTGGCTGCATCGATGGGAGAGCCGCCGCCCATAGCGATGATCCAGTCGGGCTCAAACTTCAGCATGGCTTCGGCACCGCGCATGACGGTTTCCACGGAAGGATCGGGTTCGATGCCCTCGAACAGCTCCACCTCCATGCCGGCTTCCTTCAGGTATTCCACCGCACGATCCAAGAAGCCGAAGCGCTTCATGGAGCCGCCGCCGACACAGATCATTGCCTTTTTGCCGGTGAAGGACTTCAGCGCTTCCAAAGCGCCCTTGCCATGGTACAGATCACGGGGCAAAGTAAAACGAGCCATAATGTAAACCTCCAAAAATATCACGGCACACGCAGCGCTGTACCGTAGTTTGTTATTATGTTAATTGTATAACAATTTGGAGATGGCTGCAATTGACGTACCGGGAGAAAAAGTCGTTCTATTTTGGGCGGAATCCACAAACAGAAGGATGCAACAGCCGCAGCACTGGAAAAACACAAAAAACACCCCGAAATCCTAAGACTTCAGGGTGTCTGAGCTGGAGCTGCTATCCAGATTCGAACTGGAGACCTCATCCTTACCAAGGATGCGCTCTACCAACTGAGCTATAGCAGCAAATGGCGACCCGGATCGGGCTCGAACCGACGACCCCCAGCGTGACAGGCTGGTGCTCTAACCAACTGAGCTACCGGGCCATGATCGCTCAAGTTCGTGCGGCGTCTTACCGCGGGAACGTGCTCTATTATATCGAAAAGTCGGCCTGTTGTCAAGCACAAATTTGCAGAAAATGCAATTTTTTGCAGAAGGGGGTAAAGACCCCTTCCGTCTGCTCCCTTTGGTCGCAGCCACCTTCCCCAAGGGGACGGCTTTTGGCGGTGGCGGTAAAGTTTCCGGGCGCGCCAAAGGCCCCATCTTAGAGGGGGCTGTCGAGCGCAGCGATGACTGAGGGAGTTTTACCAAAAAACAAAACGCACAAGTTCCGAAGAACCTGTGCGTCATGGCAGGGGTAGTAAGTTTCGAACTCACGGCACGCGGTTTTGGAGACCGCTGCTCTACCAGCTGAGCTATACCCCTATATGCATTCGCTGAATGCTTGATTATTATAGCCGATGCAAAGGGGAATGTCAAGCCTTATTTTTACTTATTTCTCATTTTTTGTGCCGCCGCAGCTGCAGCAGCTCTCCTGCGCGGCGGAATCCGGCGCAGGCAGCTGGCTTGCCAGCTGTTCCAGCGTAACGCTGTCGATATACTGGTTGATCACCTCGTCCAGCCCCGCCCAGAACGGCAGGGTGAAGCACTGCTCGGACATGGGGCACTCGTTGGTCACGCTGCCAAGGCACGGAATGGGCGCTACGCTGCCCTCGATGGCGCGCAGGATCTCGCCGGCGGTGTAGTCGGCAGGGTCTTTTGTCAGGCGGTAGCCGCCCTGACTGCCCCGCTCGCTCTTGACCAGCCCCACCCGCGCCAGCGGGGTGACGATCTGCTCCAGATATTTCAGGCTCAGGTTCTGCCGTTCGCTGATCTCCTTCAGGCTGACGGTGGTGCCCGGCGCATAGCGCGCCAGCTCCGCCATCAGGCGCAGGGCGTAGCGGCTCTTGGTGGAAAATTTCATGGTCGTCCTCTCCTTGCTGTATTTCATAGTATAGCACGTTACTCGGATTTTGCAAAGGAGAAACCTCTTGTGCAAACAAAAAAGGTCTGTTATCATAGGATGGAACAGAACCTATCTTTGAGGAGTGAGAGTATGACAGAGAAGATCACCGCCGCAGACGCCATCCGTCTGCTGGATTCCGGCAAGGCCGTGGCTGTGGATGTGCGCGAGCCGGACGAATACGCCGTGGGGCACATCCCCGGGGCAAAGCTGCTGCCGCTGGGGCAGGTCATCGACCGCGCCGCCGAGGTGCTGCCGGACAAAAACGCCCTGTGGCTGGTGTACTGCCGCACCGGACGCCGCAGCGCCGATGCCGTGCAGAAGCTGGAAGCCCTTGGCTACACCGACCTGCGGGACCTCGGCGGCATTTTAAGCTGGCCCTACGAGATCGAGGGCGATTTTGAGGGGCATTTTTAAGGTTATATACTTTATTAAAGAAGCAAAAATCATACCGGAAAGGAAACCATGCCATGTCGTTCCATGCAAAAGAGTTCGCGGGCAGCCACTGCGGCTGCCGTTACCAGCAGGATTACCGCCCTACTTTAGGTCGGGACGGCAAAAAGGAATCCGGCACGCTGGAGGTCATCAAGTTCTACTATGATGGCGCTATCCGCTTTGAGCAGCACTGCTACGGCGAAGCTGCCACCTTTGTGTTCGGCGTGTGGGCGTCCGGCATGGACGAGGACGGTACCCTGCACTGGGTGCTGCCGGACCGCCGCAAAAGCTACTATGACGAGAGCTATCTGCCCAAAAAGCTGGACCGGGTGGACGAAGCCGGCAATCTGTACTTTGACGGCGGGGTGTTCCCGTGGAAGCTGGCAGACGACTTTGCCGAGGATAAGCGCTGGGGCTACCCCAAGTGGAAGGTGGCGCTGGGCAAGCTGACCGGAAAAGGCAAATAATGGTTCTTTCCGGCTTTGCGGGCGCAAAAAATTGCTTTTGAACCTGGAATTCCAGTATTCCTATTGACATACTAGGGAATGATATGGTATAACTTATCCGTTGAAAGGATTCCGCATCTGCACAGGGCATTCAAGGCTCCTGCAGACGCGTTCAATAAGAAAGGATCATTCCTATGGAAAACATGGAAAAAGTGGTTTATCTGGATAATGCTGCCACCACTCCCTGTGCTCCCGAGGCACTGGAATTGATGGTCAAAGCCCTGAGCGGTGCCTGCGGCAACCCCAGCAGCCATTACAGTGTGGGCTATGAGGCTAAGGAATTCGTGGACACCGGTCGTGCGCAGGTGGCAAAGGCCATCAATGCAAGTCCGGCTGAGCTCTTCTTTACCAGCTGCGGCTCCGAGGCCGACAACTGGGCCGTAAAGGGCACCGCCTTTACCAAGGCACGCCAGAACAAAAAGCACCTCATCACCAGCGCTTTCGAGCACCACGCCATCATGCACAGCATGGCTGCACTGGAGCGCATGGGCTTTGAGGTCACCTATATCCGTCCCACCTCCGAGGGCTACATCCGCCCCGAGGACGTGGAAGCCGCCATCCGTCCCGATACCGCACTGGTCAGCATCATGATGGCCAACAACGAGATCGGCACCATCCAGCCCATCAAGGAGATCGCCGAGATCGCCCACAAGCATGGCGTGTGGATGCACACCGACGCGGTGCAGGCTGTGGGTGCCATCCCCGTGGATGTGAAGGAGCTGGGCGTGGATATGCTGTCCATGAGCGCCCACAAGTTCAACGGCCCCAAGGGCATGGGTGCCCTGTATTGCCGCAAGGGCGTATGGCCCCAGAACCTGATCGATGGCGGCAGTCAGGAGGCCCGCCACCGTGCAGGCACCGAGAACGTGGCCGGTATCGCCGGCATGGGCAAGGCGCTGGAAATGGCTACCACGCATCTGGAAGAGCGCATGGCCCACGAGAGCGAGCTGCGCGATTATGTCATCGACCGCGTCCTCAAGAATATCCCGGAAGCCCGCCTGAACGGCGGCCGCAGCCCCCGTCTGCCCAACAATGTGAACATCAGCTTCCCGGGTCTGGAGGGCGAGACCATCCTGCTGGATCTGGATATGCACGGCATCTGCGCCTCTACCGGCTCTGCCTGCAACTCCGACAGCCTGGACCCCAGCCATGTGCTGCTGAGCATCGGCCTGCCGGAGGAGATCGGCCACGGTTCCATGCGGTTCACCTTTGGCCCGCAGAATACCATGGAGGAAGCAAAATATCTGTGTGACGTGCTGGAGGAGGTCATTCCCCGCCGCCGCGCTATGAGTTGTATGTGGCTGCAGGGTCAGAACAAGGCCCGTCAGTTCAGCCTGAAGGGAGAGCAGTAATTATGGCAAGTATGTATAGTGCCAAGGTCATGGAGCATTTCGCAAATCCGCACAACGTAGGTGAACTGCCCGACGCAAACGGCGTGGGTGAAGTGGGCAACCCCAAGTGCGGCGACATCATGCGGATGTACCTGAAGATCGAGAACAATGTGATCGTGGACGTCAAGTTCCTCACCTTTGGCTGCGGCGCAGCCATTGCCACCAGCAGCATGGCCACCGACCTGATCAAGGGCAAGACCGTGGACGAGGCGCTGAAGCTGACCAACAAGGCCGTTGTGGAGGCTCTGGAAGGTCTGCCTCCGGTCAAGGTGCACTGCTCTGTTCTGGCGGAGCAGGCTGTCAAGGCTGCTCTGTCCGACTACTACCGCCGTCAGGGCATCGATCCGGAACCCATCGTGGGTAAGCTCGAAGAGGACTGCGACCACTGCGAGAGCTGCGGCCACTGATCCCCGCATTATGGAAGCCTGCTATTGGACAATGTGCCCGATGGCAGGCTTCTTTTTTGTGGAAATGGGAATCCTTTACAGCATATTGAAAAATGATATAATAGAGAAAAGATTGTTGCCTTTTCAAAAAAGGAGGAAATATGAAAAAATGCAAACTTGCGGCGATGGCATGGTTAAGTGTATGTATTGTTCTGTTTACTTCCTGTGGCAATTCTGCGGGGGTGTCTGCTGGTTCCACTAGCGAGGTAAAAAGTACGGCTGTAAGCGAAAGCACAGCGGAAGAAAAACAGCCCTATGAGATACTTCGTGAGAAAGAAGATGAAACAAAACAGATTGCGGCAGACGAAGAACAGCAGGTAAAAGAACTTCAAGATGCGCTGAATGCGGTTAATTTCTATTATGAAGAATTTGACGGCGGTGATGCTCTGATGGGGGTAAGCCCCAATTGCGAAAATAACGAAAAACAGGGAAAAAGCTGCATTATCCCAGTTATTTATGTTTTTGGTCCGTCGGTGGACCCAATAGCATGTATAGGGTTTGATTACATAGGTGATACGTATCTGGATATGGATACGGTGGAAATTGATACGGTTAACTATAGATATACCTATGGAAACACAACATTTATAACTGATGTTCAGAAGGACAAGCTGACAATATCTCCGAATGGCGATGAAAAAACAGAAGAGGCTGCATTTCGCCTTGCGACAGAAGATGACTTGGATGCATTAGTGGATATTGTGGAATCGGATGAAGTTGGTCTGACATTCGCAAAATACAACACCGCAAAGCCGGTTTTCGTAGAATGCGAAATGCCGGAAGGAGATAGACAGGCTATCACAGATGTATTGAATGCGTATTACCTGTATCTGAATGCCAGCGAGAAGGTGCGTGCAAAAGCGCTAGCAGATATTTCGTATACAGAAGTTGAATCGTGAATAGGAGGAGATAAGAATGCGGAGAAAAATTTCAGCGATCCTTGTAACAGTGCTGATAATGCTGATGGTAATGCCAATGGGGGCTTTTGCGGCAGTGCCTTCGGTGCAGGAAGTGGAAACGCTGATTGCACAGATCGGGACAGTCACGCGCGAGAACCGCAGTGCAGTTGAAAAGGCTGTCAATGCTTATAACCAGTTAGACGATGCTTCTAAAGCGGGCGTGTCAAATTTTGATGTGCTGGCCGAAGCACAGCAGATTCTTGGCATCAAGGACGCGCTGGCGAAATTGAATGTCGAACACGACAGAGTAGAAAATAATTACACAATATCGGATTCTTATGTTGAGAGTACGCTGAATACAGGGCTATGTATGATTGCACCGAGCATTCGTGTTTATGGTGACAGGGACGAACTGGCTTTAATGATTTCTTTTGTCTATGTTGGAGATGAACTC
>OIJH01000355.1_pt1 | contig 9706 bp, 9 predicted proteins | sample 1583511 | NCBI WGS metagenome assembly OIJH01 (sample SAMN02674699, study PRJEB24791) | human gut metagenome, SKBSTL042 | isolation source: stool | host: Homo sapiens | place: USA | reverse complement strand
ATTGCCACCGTACAGAAACCAGCCCTGCCCCTTCGCAATGTTCTACGCCCACACTTGATGAATGGAGCGAATTCGCAGCCTTTCTAGCTGATGTGATTGAGAAGTACGCATCGGTCTTGGAAATTGACAACGCAGTATCCTCAACCAACAACGAAAATCAACAAGATGCTGTTGATACCGCTCTTGCAGCATGATATAATATTCTTGTAATATTTGTCCCAACACAGTGGTAAGTTCTCCCCTTCCACTGTATTACATACACGGAACGGGGTGCTTAAAATGAATTGACCAGACAACTCTCCTAAAAATTCCATCCTCATTTACACCACGGAAGACGGCCTGACCAAAATCGATACTACCTTTGATGGTGACACTGTCTAGCTTTCCATTGACCAGATGGCCGATTTGTTCCAACGTGACCGCAGCGTTATCGGAAAACACATTCGAAACATTTTCAAAGAAGATGAACTCCAAAAGGAATCAGTGTGGGCAAAATTTGCCTACACTGCCGCTGATGGAAAAACATACGACGTGGATACGCACGATTTTTGAGCAATATGTAAATACGGACACAGGTGCAAATGGTCTTTCCAAATATCTGGAGACCCACGGTTTTCAGAAACTCGCCCGTCAGAACGGTACCTCTCCCCTTTTCAGCGCAACATTGATTCGGGCCATTCTGAAAAATCCCGTCTACTGCGGAAAGATTGCCTTTGGTCGCCGCAAACTTGAAAAGATTCAGGTTTGACACACTTGCCCAATAGTGGATCGTTCCGCAACGGGTACGATACGTTTTTTCTTCCATCGGGTTTTTCTCCACAAATTCCAAGTTGTTTTGTTCAGTATACCACGCTTTTTCCTACAGAAAAGATACCGAAAAACAAAAATGTCCCCGGATGGCTTGTTACAACTCTCCGGGGACAGATCCTATACACCGGTATCTTTCATCTTGTTCCCAGCATTTCCATCCATTATAATAGAGCCGGTGTCATTTTGAAGCACGGGAAAAGCAGTAGGACGTATGAAACCTCGGCGGCGCTGCACAGACCCAAGCTACATTTGAAAAGCTGAGAAATCATACTGGCAGAACAGCAAAACACCCGCCCATGTATCGTGTGCAAAGCACAGTATATGGGCGGGTGTTGTTGTTTGATTGTGGTTTGTTTGCACTGTCAAAACGGGTCGAAACAAAGTTTTTGCGGTGTTCCACCCAGCAGATACCGGATGCTGAGACGGCCGTTTTCCATTTCCGCCTGCACTTGCGTGGCACGCTCAAAGAGGGTGCGCAGGCGGCGGTACTCTGCCCGCTGCGCTTGTGTGTAGCGGGACGGCATATCCGAGGTAAGGAACACATTGCCCAGCAGGGCATTGACCGTGGCAAGGGTGTGCTTTTGTTCTGCCGTCAGCTTACAGTTTTCCTCCCGGAGAAAGAACACATCCGGGTCGCTGCCGTAGGCGCGGCCATTGAGTTGCCGCCGGAATACAGTGTTGTTGATGGCCTGTTTTGTGGACACCCGCTCCCGGTGGAACAGGCGCATATACCACACATCGTCCCAGTCCAGCCCTACGTCACAGCTGACACGGCAGTAATCCACCAGCCCGAAGGCAGGCATCACCGGTACACCGCAGCCGAGGATGGTCTTTTGCCCGCACCAGCTGCGCAGCAGCTCCATAGCACGGTACATTCTGCCCGCCCGGCTCTCGCGGGCGTTGCCAAAGGGGGCAGCGCCGTACAGAAAATCCAGCTTGACAAGGTCGAAGCCCCAGTCGTTCAGTACCCGGTCGAACACCCGGCGCAGATAGTCCAGCACTGCCGGGTTGTCGATATCCAGTGCATAAAAGCTGCTCCAGTTGCTGCCGCAGCACCATGGCGCACCGTTCACCTTCAGCAGCCAGTCCGGGTGCTGCCGGAAAAGGGCAGAGTCCTTTTCGCACACAAAGGGTGCAAGCCATAGCCCAGCCTGAAAGCCAGAGGCGTGAATTTCCTCCACCATGCCTTTCAGCCCGTGGGGGAATTTCTGTGCATCCGTTTCCAGCCAATCCCCCACCTTCGGCTCCCAGCCATCGTCGATCTGGAACAGGTCTCCCGGGCAAAGCAGGCTGCGGCAGCCGGTCATGTCCTCCCGGATGGTGTCCTCGGTGATGTTTTGATAGCGGTTGTACCAACTGGAATAGCCTGCCAGCTTTTTCTCCGTCCGAGGGCGTATGCCCATCGCCTGAAACCAGCCGTCGAACACCTCGACCTCGCTGCCCTCGGCAAAAAACAGGTTGAAGAGTGGGAAACTGCCGCCGGGATGCTCCACCCCGGCGCAGTCCCGCTCCAATGTCAGCAGGGCTTTGCCGCTGTCGTAGCGGAGGATGGTGTAGCCTAGGGTCTCGTCCAGCGATGCCACCAACCGGAACTGCTTGCCCTTGCGGAAATAGCAGTAGGAAAAGCCGTGACTCTGACCGTTATGATGCCCATAGGGCACAAAATGATAATCACCGTAGCGGTCAAAGGCGTATTTTTTGCGCAGAAAGCCGGGGATGTGGTCGGTGCCGCGCAGCTTGCCGTTCCGGTCCAGCTCCGGGCTGTAGGTCCATGTCTGGTAGCCGTTCATGAACAGACGTTCGTCTGCTTCCATCGTCCACGGCAGCGCGGCACGCACCGTTTTCAGCGTCCCGGCGGGCAGGTCAGCGGAAAGATGCAGCACACCGCCATTCTCCGTGACCGCGCAGCTGCCCTTTCGTGTGCCGCCGGAGGTTTCCGCATACCAGTGCAGGGTCTCAGTCATGGTGCGTTTCCTCCCCATGGAGCTGTGCGCTGATCTCGGCAGCGCGGGCATCGGTCAGAACGAACTTGTTGCGGAACAGCACCAGCACACCTGCCAGCACCAGCATGGGCAGAACGGTCATCATCAGGCGCAGACCCAGCAGCGTTCCGGCGCTTTGTACTGCCACCGGGCCGGTCTCCTCTGTGTTGCCCACAAGGCCGATGAGGTCCAGCCCGATGCCGGTCAGGAATACCGCCACGCCGGAGGCTGCCTTGACCACAAAGGTCTGCATGGAGAAAATAACGCTCTCTTCCCGGCGTCCGGTCTTGAGCTGGCCGTAATCCACGCTGTTGGAAAGGAACAGGGTCGTCAACACACTCAGCATCCCGTTGCAGGCAAACACGACAACGCCCGGAATGCACAACAGCGCCAGACTGTGGGACAGGCCGGTCAGGCAGAACACCAGCAGCGTGCCGTAGCCGCACAGCGCCAGCACAAGGCTGAGCTGAAATACCTGCGTGCTGCTGAACTTTTTGCGCAACAGCGGGTAAAGCACCATCATACCCAAAATTTGAGCCGCACCGCCCACGGTGGAAAACAGAGTGTAGGTGGCTTTCCAGCCTGCACCGCCAAGGTCGTACTTGAAGAAATAGATGATGAAGTTGGAGGTAAGGTACAGCGCCGAGTTGATCAGCACGATGCTGCCCACCACTACCATAGCCTGATCGTTGCGGAACAGGGCGGAGAACATTTCCTTCACGGTGGCAGTCTTCATCTCACTGGGGGTGGTTTCTTTCATGGAAATGCAGCACACCAGCTCTGTCACTGCAAAAATTACCGCTACGATCAATGCCACCCAGCGGAAGCCAGCGCGCTCGCTGTCGCCGCCAAGGATGCCCACCAGCAGCATGGTGAACATGGCGATGAGGGCAGAGCCAACGCCTGCACAGGTGCGCCCTACCATGGAAAGATTCTCCCGGTCTTTTGGGGTACGAGTCACGGCGGGGATCATGGACCAGTATGGGATATCCATCATGGTGTAGGTGACGCCCCACAGGATGTACACCACGCTGAAATAGACCATCAGCGCTGCCTCGTCCAGCACCGGGGCGGCAAACAGGGCGTAGAGCACCAGCGCATTGAGCAGCGTACCGGAAAAGATCCACGGACGGAAACGCCCCCAGCGAGTACGGGTCTTTGCCACCAGAACGCCCATAAAGGGGTCGTTGAAGGCATCAAAGAACCGGGCTGCCATGAGAACAACGCCCACAAAGCTGGCCGAAAGCCCCAGCACATCCTGATAATAATACATGACGTAGGAAGCCGACAGGGCATATACCATATCCTTGCCCACGGCACCAATACCAAATGCGGTTTTCTGTTTCAGGGTCAGTTCCATACAGCGTCCTCCTTTTCAATGGTGAACCGCAGCACAACGGGCTGGGTCTGCGGTGCAGAAACGGTCAGCACGGATTCTCCGGCAGTGCCCACGGTGCGCAGATAAGTACCGGTCATGCCGCCCTCTGCCACGGCGGTCTGCGGGCCGACAAGGGCGGCGCTACCCTCCACCGCAAACTGCACCGGGAACTGTGCGTAGGGGGCAGGGGTGCCGTTCTCGTCCAGAATGCGCACCCGGACAGCCGCCATATCGTAGGTGTCCTGCTCCCGCAGGGTCGTCCGGCTGGCCTTGACCTCCAAGTGCAGCTTTGCACTGGGGCAAAGGGTCACGCTGCGCACCACGTTGCCGTCCTGCACGGCATCGAACCGCCAGCGGGTGGCTTCGCCGCCCCAGTTGCCCACATATTTGCCGTAAAGCGCCACGCCATCCTCAAAGGTCATTTTGTAGTGCAGCATACACCAGCCGAATTTGACTTTGTAAGCCAGCGGCAGTCCCGCTAAGCCATATTTTCCGGCGGCCAGCAGGCAGTCCCGCACAGCGGCTGCCTTGGAGGGAGAAAAGTGCTCCTGCGTTTCCAGCAGCTCACCGATGGTATCGTCCATCACAAAGGGCGGATGCGGCAGTGCTGTCCACTCGCTTTGGCGCAGGGCGGTAACGAACACATCGTTTTTGTACAACTTGACCTGCTGGGCATTGCTGAAAACGTATGCCGTGCCCAGCTGCCCGGCGGGGTTATCGCCGATGTCCATGGAGGAACTGACCGCCAGAACCGGGTCAGCATCACCCTGACTGGCATAGACCGCCGCCGCCAATTTGGGGTTACGGAAGCTGTCCAGCACGCCGTGGTAGCAGATGCGGTCGCCAGAGCCGAAATCCTTGTGAGTCTGGTAGTCGAACATACACCAGCCAAAACACCCGGCGTGTTCCCCGCTGCCGTAAGCGGCGTTCTGTACCCGGACGTGCCGCAGAGCGTGTTCCTGCCGGTGCGGGCCATCGTCAAAGGCTTTGGTGGGGTACATATGACCATTGCATTCCGATATGAGCAGCGCCTTGCCCATATCCGGGGTCACGTCCTTTTTGGGCTTAGCGCCGGGCGTTACGCCGTTGTGGGAAAAATCGTTGTAGGCGTAGACGTCCTCCAGCAGATGGCTCTTTTCCAGATACCGCACGCCAGAAGTGGCACGGCTGGGGTCCAGCTGATGGGCAATTTTGTTGGTGCGGGTGTAGAAGGCATCGTCGTCCACGCTCTCGTTGATGCGCACGCCCCACAGGATGATGCTGGGGTGATTGCGGTTTTGCAGGAGCATCTCTCGCAGCATCTCGCAGGCGGCGTCCTTCCAGTTGTCGTCCCCGATATGCTGCCAGCCCGGCAGTTCAGTGAACACCAACAGACCCCGCCGATCGCACTCATCCAGAAAATATTGGCTTTGGGGGTAGTGGCTGGTGCGCACGGCGGTGCAGTGCAGCTCCTCCTGCAAAATGCGGGCATCCTCCCGCTGCAGGCTTTCCGGTGCGGCGTAGCCGATGTAAGGGTAGCTCTGGTGCCGGTTCAAGCCGCGCAGAAAGGTCTTTTTTCCGTTGAGGTAGAAGCCGTCCGCCCGGAACTCTGCCGTGCGGAAACCAAACGTCACCTGTTTGCGGTCGATGGCCTGTCCGGCTGCATTCAAAAGCTCTGCAATGGCATGATGCAAAACCGGGTGCTCTGTATCCCACGGCTGTGCGTCCGGCACAGAAAGCTGCATCTTCCCGGTTTCTGCCGCCTGTGCGGTCTGCTCTGCCAGCAGGGTACCGTCTGCGGTCTCCAGCCGGATGCGGACCGCCACGGCTGCGGGCGCAAGCTCTGCCGTCCACTGCACCACGGCGTCATGCAGGGTGGGCGTGTAGACGAACAAATCGGTCAGGCGGCTCTCTGCCGTAGCTTCCAGCCAGACCTCCCGGTACAGCCCGCCGTAGGTCAGGTAGTCGATGACAAAGCCAAAGGGCGGGATAGCCGGGTCTTCCCTGGTGTCCAGCTGCACGGTGAGCAGGTTTTCGCCTTCCCGGTCAACAAGATCGGTGATTTCCACCGCAAAGCCGGTATAGCCGCCCCGATGCTGCCCGGCAACCCTGCCGTTGACCCGCACCACTGCCTGATGAGCAGCGCCGTCAAAGCGGACAAACAGCCGGGGCGCAGCCTGTACCGGCGGCACCCGGAACCGTTTGCGGTAGCCGCAGACCATCTCGTAATCGGCCGGAGAGGCATAGTGCAGCGGCACCTCCCGGCAGGTATGGGGCAAGCGGACGGCTTGTTGTTTTGGCACCGGCAGCCCCTTGCCAAAGGCTTCTGTCCAGTGTCGTGTAAACTCCCATCCATCGCAAAAACTGTGTTTCATCGCGGCAGCACTCCTTCCAGTAAAATCGAGATCATTTCCTCCAGTACAGCCACATACTGCACCCCGCTTTCTGCCAGACTGCGGTCTGCCAGAAAACTCTCGATGGATGCGGTGATCATCTGCCGCAGCACCGGCAGGGATACCGGACGCATGACCCCTTCAGCCACAGCCTGCTCCAGCAGCACCATGGTGGGCTCCCACCCGTTTTCCAGCTGACTGCGCACCCGCGCCGCCACCACCGGGTATTTCTCGTCCAGTTCCTTCATCTGTCGCAGATCCAAAGCGGCGTATTCTGCCGGCATAGCAATGATAACTGCCCGCAGCTTTTCCTGCAAAGTACCGCTGCCCGTCAGAATCTCCTGCTTGCAGCGGTGGATGTCTGCAAAGGCGTGGTCTACCATGTCCAGCAAAAGCGTCTCCTTGGAAGGATAAACGGTGTAGATGGTCTTTTTGCTGATATGCAGCGGCTCTGCCACCTGCTGCATGGTGAAATGCAGCCCCTGTTGACGGAACAGCTGCATGGCCTGCGTGCGCACCAGCGCATCGAGCTTTTCCTGCATGAGCGTCCTCCTTGTGGAAACTGTATTTGCTTTTCCGGTTTCCATTCTAGTGTGGAAACCGAATCAAATCAAGCGGTTTCTGCATTTTCTGCGTTATGCCGAAGAACCGTCGAAAAATTGCAGCAAAATGACAATAAAAATATCCTCAAAGAACTTTTTGCCCTTTGAGGATCAGTATATAAAACGTGAATCTAAGTGAATTGGGTTCTGCAATCTCACTTGACGAGTCAACCAACACTGTACAGACCGAAAATCTTCGTCTACTGCAAATCATTCTGACCGAAGAAATCACTACAAAAGGCTTGACTCCAGATCAGCAAAACATCACACAGTACGGCAAGGAGTTAGAAGCCTTGTACGATGAAATTCTGGATTTGACATCCAAAATCATCACCTAAACCACGATGCACACGCACCGTGGTTTTTGTTTGCCCATTTTTAGCACGATGCAGTTTGCACCGCGCTTTTTTCATGCCGTTTTAGCTCATATTGGTCAGAGCAGCTGCCTCGTAAGCAGCAGGCCGCCGGTTCGATTCCGGCAAACGGCACCATGTTCCCGACATTTGTGTCGGGAACAACCATCGCAGAGGGGCGGTGCGTACCCCGCCCAAGACCGAATACTGACAGCGAACAGTGTAAAAAACTGTGGTCACACCCAACGAAAGGAGTTTCCACCATGAAACGCGAAGATGTGAAGAACAAGATCCCCGGCATCACCGACGAGCAGCTGAACTGGCTCATGCAGGAGAACGGCGCGGACATCAACCGGGAGAAGTCTGCCGCCACCGCCCTGCAGACCCAGCTGACCGCCGCACAGACCCAGCTCAAGACCGCACAGGACGGCCTTGCCGCCTTTGACGGCAAGAAGAAACCGGAGGAATACGAGGCCGAGCTGGCCAAGCTGCAGGCCGACCTGAAGGCCCAGGCGGACGGCTTTGCCTTTGACAGCGCCCTGAACACTGCCATCCTGGGCAAGAAGGGCCGCAGCGTCAAGGCGGTGCGTGCCCTGCTGGATCTGGACGCTCTGAAGGGCTCCAAGGACCGCAGCGCCGACATTGACAAGGCTCTGGACGACGCTGCCAAGGCCAACCCCTGGGCCTTTGGTGAAGACGGTGCCGCCGGCGTGGCCGTGGTCTCTACCGGCGCTGAGCATGGCGCACCGCCCGCCAACGAATCCAATGGTGTGGAAGCCGCCTTTAAGTCCCTGAATCCCGAACTGAACCTGTAAAACGAAAGGAGTTCAACATGGCACATGCAAATCAGGAGCGGTATTCCGCTCTGGTAGACGCAAAGCTGCGGGCCACTCTGGTCACCCGTGACGGTGCGATCTTCAACACCCGCTACGAGGGCAGCCCCAAGGCCGGCAAGGTCAAGATCCCGGTTCGTGACACCGAGGTGGCCGTCAAGGCATACGACAAGGCAAACGGCGTGGATGCCGATGCCGGCACCACCACCTATCTAGATCTGGACATCGACAACGACGAGGCTGTCAATGAGATCATCGACGGCTTTGACGCTGCATCCGTGCCCGACGGCATCACCGCCGAGCGTCTGGACAGCGCCGCCTACTCCATGGCCCTGTCCATCGACAAGAAATCCATCGAGGCGCTGCAGAGTGCAACCGGTGCTACCATCAGCGCCACCAAGACCGCCTGCACCGCTTCCACCGCCTACAAAGAGGCTCTGGCCGCCAAGCGCACCCTGAGCCGCAACGGCGTGCCCCAGACCGGCCGCTTTATGATCGTCAGCCCTGAGTATCTGGAGATCCTCATGCAGGATGACAAGTTCATCAAGCAGGGTGACCTGTCCCAGCAGCTGGTGCAGACCGGTGCGGTGGGTCAGATCGCCGGCTTTGCGGTGTACGAATCCAACAACATGGACTTCGAGAACACCACCCGTGTCAGCACCAAGAAAACTACCACCGAGTTCATCTGCGGCCACCCCAACTGGTGCCACCGTGTGATGGAGTGGCAGACCCCCGTGCACCTGCAGGATCTGGGCGGCTCCGGCAAGTACATTGGCGCGTCCGCTGTGCAGGGCCGCAAGGTGTACGGCATCAAGGTGTCCAAGCCCAAGACCCTGTACATCAAGCGCATCGAGGCGTAAGGAGGGCCCCGCCCATGAACTACTGCACCTACCCGGAGTACCAGGCGGCGGGCGGCACGGTGAGTGAGCTGGCGTTCGGTGTGCTGTGCAGCCGGGCGTCCAGCCTCATCGACAGCGCTACCTTTGGCAAGGCGGAACCACATGCCGCCGTGTGCGAGAGCTGCCGCCAGATGCTGGCGGATGCCTGCGCCCAGATCGTGGATCTGCTGGCTGCCCAGCTGGCTGTGGGTGCTGCACCGGGCGCACAGAGCGTCTCCAATGACGGCTATGCTGTGACCTTTGCGGCCAACACAAGCCTGTCCGCTGCCGTGCGTTTTGAAGCCTGGCATGTGCTGGAAGCCGCCCTCGGGTCTGACCCCCACGGCCTGCTGTACAGGGGGATCATGTGAGATGAACACGTCTGTTACCGTGGTGAACCTCATCCACGACCCCAAGGCCGACACTGATACGCCCAAGTGCTGGGTGTTCCCGGCCTGCAGCTGGCGGGAAAAGCTGGACACCTCCGGCACCGGCACC
>OIJH01000332.1_pt1 | contig 10308 bp, 10 predicted proteins | sample 1583511 | NCBI WGS metagenome assembly OIJH01 (sample SAMN02674699, study PRJEB24791) | human gut metagenome, SKBSTL042 | isolation source: stool | host: Homo sapiens | place: USA | reverse complement strand
CCCTTTCTTATACCCCGCTATTCCCGCGAGAACTGACGCTCATTGGCGGTGTTGCACTATAAAAAGCTTTGCCGTTTACGGTGCCCTGCGTCATGCCAATTAAATCGATCAGCTGATCCTCAGAATATGCAACCGGACAGTTTTTCAGTTTCTTGGTGCTACACGAATAGGCTCCATCTGTTAAGGTGACTACCCCCATCCGCTCCAGACTTGCCAGCATTTTTCCAAGTTCTTTTCGGTCACATTTTATCCCTTTTTCCGAAATGACCGTTACAATCTGGGATGCCGACAATGTTTTTTCAGTTAGCAACATAGCCAATGCAAGCTTGGCTCCTTTTAAGTAGTAGGGGACGATTTTATTGCGTATCCAAATTCCCTTTTTCATGTTGCGCTTCTCCTTTCAGGATCTGCCCATCCTCGATCCGAATGACTTGCTGCGCCTTCTGCGCAATTTCCGGGTTGTGCGTAACAACGATAAGCGTTTGCCCGAACTCCGCAGCACATTCCATCAACAGCCGCATCGTATCCTCGCCCGTCCGCGTATCCAGATTTCCGGTAGGCTCGTCTGCGAAAACGATGCGGGGTTTTGCGATGAGTGCACGGGCGATTGCCACACGCTGCTGCTGTCCGCCGGAAAGCTGCGCAGGGCGGGAATGCAGTTTGCCCGCAATACCCAAGATCCCGGTCAGCTTATGGAGCATCTGTTCATCCGGTGCTCTATGGTCCAGATAAAACGGGATCAGAATATTATCCCGCACCGTGTACTCCGGGAACAGGCGGAAATCCTGAAAAATAAAGCCGATCTTTTGCCGCCGCACCTGTGCCAGCTGCTCCGCATTCATTGCATAAATGTCCTGACCGTCCAGCAGCACCTTACCGGTGGTGGGTGGCAAAAGTCCTCCCAGAATTTTCAGGAGCGTGGATTTTCCGCTGCCGCTGGAACCGATGATGGACGCAAATGTACCGTTTTCAAGGGTCAGGTCGCTATTTCTGAGGGCGTGAACCGCGCTTTCTCCTTCCCCGTAGGTTTTGGAGATCTGCACTGCTTCCAGAATTTTATCTTTCATAAGATGTCCCCCTTGGATGCTTTTTTACGAATAAAGGAGAAGATCGGCAGCAACGCTGCGGACAGCCAGAACACCATCAGCAGAATGCTGACCAGGATCTGACTTCCCACGGGTTTATGGAATTCAAACACCCGTCCGCTTGTATGGATACGGATCAGGTCGAGAATGCTCTGGATCGGAACGATACGCGAGACCGCCGCATAGACAACGATATTCACAAGCAGCGTTGTCCCAACGATGACCGGGAGCAGCAGCTTTGCATAGGACAGCACCAGTTTTTTCGGGGAAACACCCAGCGTCAGGAGAAGCGACAGCCGCTGCTGCTGGACTTCATAAGCTGAAAGATTCAAAACCACCAGTAGCGCACACCCCAGAAGGGCTCCGAATACCGCAAGGATGCCGACAAGGAAAGCGCTCTGTGTGCCCTCGGTGTAGCTCTGGCTGATCAGGTCGTAGTTGTCTGCGCTCAGAATCCCATTTCTGCGTGTGGCAATGGAGGAAATAGACCGCCGCAAAGAGAAATTGCTGCCAGCGGACAGTTTCACGTTCAGGCTGCTGTATCCTTCCTTTTCCATAAAGTAGCTGCCTGCGCTCTCAAACATTTTATGGTAAAGAGCTGTACTGACAAAAATCGTGCCGCTGAAAAAGATCCGGTCTGTTGTCAGCAGCGTGTAGCTGTTCGCAGACTTTACGACCCCGGCAATGGGCAGCTGGGCGGTATACGTCCGGTAGACCTCATTCCCGGCTTCATCCTGCCCGGTATAACGCCGGTATTGGATGCTCAACTTGTCTCCGGCCGCAAAAACCGGTTCAACCAACGTACTGCCATCCGGTTGGAATCCCTGATAATATTCATCCGCAGCGGGGTCATAATAGCAATCTCTCCACAGGGTCAAAACAGAATCCCCTGCCAGCAGTGTCTCTATTTCCTCGTCCGAAACGCCGGCATCTGCGGCAATGCGGCGCAGTTCGTCCTCCGGCAAAGCACAGACTGTCGTATTCAGTGTTCCTTTTGAGGCATTTTGCATTAAACTCGGGATTTCGCCGTTGTCCTTGACTCGAATATCGGCGAGCATTTGGCTGTTCTGGATTCTGTCTGAAGTAATGGTATAGGTGTCGGTCAGGTCAATTGCAGCGGAAACCTCTTCCACACCGGGCAATGCAGCGAGGTCATCCTTTAAAGAAAACGGCATCCCGGAGGTTCCGTTCATCTTGATGGACAGACAGGCATACGGTGCATCCAGATCATACGGCAGCATGACACGCCAGCCGACATACAAACAACTGACGGCGATCAGCAATACCGCGCAGCCGACACCGATCTGCGGTGCAAGCGGCAGCTGTGCCAAGCGGAATTTTTTTGCAGGCTTCTCTTTGGGTTTTGCGGTCTGCGGACGAACCAGCACCGCAGGCAAAAGTGCGCCCAGCAGTACGGAGAGCAGAAACAGCACCGCCAACGGCACAAGAGATGCAGCGGGGACCGCCAAGAACGAAAGGTGTTTTTGCAGCCCCAGACCGATGGCAGCGGCGCCGCAGCCCAGTGCAAACCCTGCAGCAACTGCTGCAAGCCCGGCAAAAAGCGCTTCCCACAGGCACATGAGCCGGAGATCCCGGTTCTTAGCCCCCAGCGTCAGAAAGGTGTTGATGGTATGTACACGCTTGTGCAGAACGATCAGGAAATACTGCGCCACCGCAAAAAAGCTGACCATGATCGCTGCGACCAGTAAAAAGCGCAAAGAAGATGAAACGGTATCCTCCTGCGGGTAGGCATACTCGTTTGCCACTAAAGCAGGGTCGGTCGAAGCGGTCACGGGTGCGGCTGCATTCAGATAATAAAACGTCTGGAACTTTTGCCCGTCCAAGGCAAGCGGCTCTGTCACAATGCCGCTGACGGTCAGATTGCCGTTCAGATTCCAATACACATCATAGGCAGGCAAAACACCGCACAGGGTATAGGCTTTTTCCATCACTGCGCCGGAGCCTGCCAGCGGGTCGTAATCATTGGCAGCGACCTTCAGCGTGATCGTCTGCCCTACGTCATAGGAGCAGCCCAGCGCATCCAGCAGCGTCGTTGTCATGGCGATCTCATCGGGCTGCGTGGGGAAATCACCGCTGATCGGCACGATACGTCCCAGCTGTGCAAAGGTATCGTCTACCGTTCCGATCCCGCCCACCACGCCATCGTCTGCGCCGAGAACGATTCCGTTTTGGATCACTGTGCTGACCTGTGCGGATGCAGGCAAGGTGTTTTGTGCCTGTGCAGCGTCCGCAGCAGTACCCGACAAACGCAGGTACTGCCATTCGCCATATAACTCACAGCGGGTATCCTGCAATACCTGTGCAGAACTGACCGAGTAGATCACCGCCGCCGTCAGGAACGAGAAAACCAGTGTCAGCAAAAGCAGCAATAGGCCGGTCTGCTTCTTGCGGCCAAGCATCCCATGAAACGCCAGAGTGATAGATGGACTTTCTTTGATTTTCATAAGGCACCCTCGCTGTATAAGCGAAAACACTTTGTCTCCAAAATTGTACTGCCACTCCATGTTTGGAGCTTTCCAGTTTCAATATACCATAGATTTTTTTGAAATCAAGACCTTTGGCAAAAGTGGTATATCACACCGCTTGATGCAACGCTTTTTACTGACCGCCTGTTTCAAAAAAGAAGTTGTCCTCACGATGGTGCTATCTTTATATTACGCTTTTGATCGTGGAGCAATGTATATGAACAACCGAGAAAACAGATTTTCCCGTTTCTGTCTGCATAGATAGGTCAATGATCCTACAAACACTTGACAGCAGGACAGGAAACGAGGTAAACTATTGCAAGTATAGGCTCATTCTGTCTTTCAGAATGAGATGATTCAATAGGGCACAAATGATTGCACTGGGATCCATTGAAACCCAGAGCTTTTGCTTATATTGCGGGACAGGGCGAAATTGGTGCTGTAACAGATCACTATTTTTCAGCAAATAAAACCCTTATTGCAAAAATATATTGTAGATCAAAAGCACTCCTCTTTCCCAGAATGACTTCACCAAAATCACAACGAAAGGTTAAAGGAAAAATGAACTATCCTGCCAAGTATTTTGTACTGGAACAGGGCGAGCTGCCGGAGGTATCCGGCGGCGGCTTGCTGGATGTTTTTGACCGCGTGACCGCTTATACGTTTCAGAACCAGTTTCTGGGCAGTATGCGCACTGCCGTGTGGAACTGCCTGCTGCAAAAAAGCCTGCAGCCGACGGTAGACTGGGCAAAAGACTTCTGGCAGATGTCCCTCCTGCGAAAAGCGACCTTTCTGTACGGCGGTGTCCGGTTAGGGCAGACCGTGGCCAACTACTGGAAGATGTAAGACGGCAGGGTGATATATGGAGAACATCAAGCTGTTGGTAGCGATGCACAAAGCGTACTGTCTGCCGGAAGATGCAGTTTATGCGCCCATTCAGGTGGGCGGTGTACATATTCCGGGCATGGAAAACGCGCTGAGAGACGACACCGGAGAGAATATCTCAAACAAAAACAGATCCTATTGTGAGCTGACTGCTCTTTACTGGGGCTGGAAAAACCTGCAGGCAGATTATCTGGGGTTGGTGCATTACCGGCGTTATTTTGCCCGCAGAATGCCCGGCGGCAGAAAGTTTGACCGCATCGCATCAGGAACCGAGATCCATGCTGCACTGGAAAAAGCCCCTGTGGTCCTGCCGAAAAAGCGCAATTATTGGATCGAAACGACCTATACCCAGTACATTCACGCCCATCATAAGGAAGATCTGGATGCTGTACAGAGTATCCTTGCAGAAAAATACGCAGCCTACCTGCCGGCCTACGCAGCTGTCATGGGGCGCACCAGCGGGCATCGGTTCAATATGTTCGTCATGCGCAGGGACATTCTGGATGCATACTGCACATGGTTGTTCGATGTGCTGGCAGAAGCCGAAAAGCGTATTGATGCGGACCGTTATGATGCGTACAATGGCCGTGTTTACGGTTTTCTGGCCGAGCGGCTGCTGGACGTCTGGATGGAAACGAACCATATTGCGTATACGGAACTGCCCGTGGTGTTTTTGGAAAATCAGCACTGGCTCAAAAAGGGCACCGCATTTCTCAGCCGTAAAATTCGATATAGGAGACCGTAAAGAATGCTGGTTTATATTGCGGCCACGCTGATCTCCTGCCTGTTGGCAGTCTGGTGCGAAAAACGGAACACCGATGCTCTGAACGCTATTGACAGCAAACAGCGCTGGGGAGCACTTGTGCTCTGTTCCCTGCCGCTTATATTAGTAAGTGCGGCGCGGTGGGGCGTGGGCACAGATTTTCTTTATACCTATCTGCCGGAATTCCGGGCTCTGCAGTGGCTGCGGGCAGGCGGTGGCGATGCGCTGTGTCAGGAGCTGTTTGCGCCGATGCGCGAAGATCTTACCCGGTGGGGGCTGTATGAGAGTCCAGAGTCTGCTTTGCAGTTCTTTTTGGGTGTGCTGGACAATTGTGAGCCGGGGTATCGGGTCTTGATGGAAGCTGCTGTGGCATTGGGTGGAAACTTTCGTCTTGTAATCGCGGCAACATCTGTTATAATAGGTTTGTGCGTTTATTATGCCATATTCACCCAGTGTTCTGCTCCGGTTCTGGCTATCTACCTCTATGTAGCCAGCAGCAATTATTTCCTCAGCATGAACATCATCCGGCAGTACATTGCCATTGGCATCGGGCTGGTGGCCGTACAGTTCATCCGGGAGAAGCGGCTCTTCCCTTTTCTGGCCTGCGTGGCGGTGGCAATGCTGTTCCACACTACAGCGGTGGTACTGCTGCCGTGTTATTTTTTGTGCCGGGTCGAGCTGAACCCCCGCTATGCCCTGTTGCTGACAGCAGGCGTGCTGGCCTGTTCTGGTGTTTTGGGTACGGCTGCTGCCTGGCTGATGCCGCGGATCGGGCTGGGATATTATGCCCGTTATCTGGGTTCTGCATGGAGTGAAGACGGCTTTGAGACGATGTTCTTTGTCATAAACCTGTGCGTTCTGCTGTTCTGCGGGCATTACTGGAATGCAGCAAAGCAGCGCTGTCCCTATTACGTTATTTGGTACAACATGACCTTGTTAGGGACTTTTGCACTGGCACTGTCCGGGGTGCTGCCGTTGATGAAACGGTTGAATTACTACTATGCAGCCCCGCAGTTCCTGCTGCTTCCGGAAGCGCTGCAGACAGAAACAGACCCGCACCGTCGCCGCATCCTGACCGGGTTGGTGGCAGCTGCCTTTGCGGCAGAAACTCTGGTAGCTGTAGTGCTGCTGAACAAAAACGAAGTGTTGCCATATCGACTGTGGTGATCACTGCATAAAGGAGAGAAAGTCGTGATCAAATGCACGGAGAGGTCAGGTGTCTATCAGGCAGTCAAACGCCTTTTTGATATTCTGGCAAGTCTTGCGGCTCTGGCGGTGTTGTCCCCGCTCTTTCTGGTGATCGCCATTTTGATTTTATCAGAAGACGGCAGACCGGTTTTTTACAAACACACCCGGGTGGGCAAGGGTGGAAAAACATTTCAGATGTACAAATTCCGCACAATGTATCAGGACCGGAGGATCGTTCTGACCCCGGAGCAGCAGGTGGAGCTGCAGCAGGAGTTCAAACTGGAAAACGATCCCCGTGTGACCCGGATCGGCAGCAAGCTGCGGATGTCCAGTCTGGATGAGCTGCCGCAGCTGCTGAATATCCTGAAAGGCGATATGAGCTTTGTGGGGCCACGGCCCATTATGGAGCGGGAATTTGAATTTTATACTCCGGCGGAAACCGCAGCATTTCAGAGCGTCAAGCCCGGTCTGACCGGGTACTGGCAGGCGTATGCCCGCAACGATGCAACCTATCAGAGCGGGGAACGTCAAGCCATGGAGATGTACTACGTAAAGAATGTCTCCCCCTGGCTGGATATCCGTATCCTGTTCAAAACCGTAGGCGCAGTGCTGCGGAAGTCCGGTGTAAAGTAAGGCAGTAAGGCAACTTGTAAAAAGGAAGCAGCGTTTATGAAGAATGCACTGAAAAAAACGTTGTGTGGGATCGGGTCGTGTGCGGTAGTGGCAGGTGGTCTGCTGTATTTTAGAGCTCATACAGAGCCATCGCCTTTGCCCGTCAGTGAACCTCCGGCTGCACAGAGTGCGGTCTCTGAGCCGGAAAGCAATTCGTCGACAGATACAGCAAAAGAAGACGTGGAGACCCTGATCCAAGACGGCGAGAACATGAGCAGCTCGGAAGTGGAAGAACTGCTTGAAAAGATCGCCGCACAGGAAGAAAACGCTGCCGGAAGCGAAGCATCTGCTGCAGCCAGTTCATCCCGTCCGGAGGGGGCTTCCAGTGCAGATACCAGCACGGCTGCGGTCTCCAGTTCTGTTGTATCGCAAAGCCAGAGCACATCCGCTGCTGCTTCTCAGCCACAGCAGGACAAATGCGACGCGCAGATCGAAGCGTTGGTAGCGCAGCTGTACCAGCAGCAGGAGCGCTATGAACGGGAGCTGCTGGAGATCATCCGGCAGGCACATCAGGAGTATGTTGCTTACCCAGAAGATCAGCGCAGCCTGATTTTGAAAGTACAGGTCGTTCTTGGAAAAACAAATGTTCTGACGGCGATGGAAAAGGACTGCGATGCCGAAGTGAATAATATATGCAGCCAGATGACGGCTATTCTCAAGGCAAATGGTCGGGATACTGCCATCGTGCGGGAAGTAAAAAAGACATACACCGATAAAAAAGCAGAACTCAAGCAGGAACTTATCCGTCAGACATACAGCGGCGGCGATGGCAGCGGTTCGGCCGGGCATTGGCTGTATGATCGGCTGGAATGAAAATTTGTATCTACAGCAGTTTGCTTTTTTAGTGCCTAAGCAGCACCCGCAAACTGCATATCGCAAGCATGATGTTTTATAGGCACTTTTTTGAAAATCGCGATAATAAACAACGATCACGAGGTGGAATTATGAAATACCCCTGCAATTACGATCTTCTCCGCGAAGAAGAAATGGTCTACATCGCTGGTGGTTCAGCGCTGGATGCATTCAACTACCTGTTTGGTGACTGGTTCCGCGATATGCTGCTTTCCGATATCCGCAATGCAACGTGGGGCAGTATGCAGCAACTGAATGTACAGCCTGTGGTGGACACCGGCAAAAAGATCGCCAGTTGGGCTTGGCCGGCACAGCTGGCCTATGGGTACGGTTTCTACCGTCTGGCGCTGACCGTAAAGAGCTTTCTGACCCAGTAAAATGAAAAAACGAAGCCGTCAGAGTATCATGTGATATCTATCACACGGTACTCTGGCGGCTTCTTATCTTATAGCAATTCAACTTTTTAATGCAACAGCAGCAGCGTTGCATTGCATATCGCAAATATGCTGTTTGAATGTTGCACTAATTTCTTGACTTGCGATAACGATCATTCTGCTATCACTTCGGTTCCAGTCACTTCACGACTGCCTTTTTCGCGGTAAAACGCTGATACGCGGGCAGCGGCAGCAGCACACGGCCTGCCAGCGGCTGCACCTGTACCGACACCTGCTTGCAGGGAGCACACTCGCCGTCCACGGTGGCAATGATCGGCCCGCGGCCATCTGCTGCCCGCAGGCTGACCGATTTTGCGCGGCGATAGATAAAGTAAGGCTTTGCGGCCTCGGTGAGCTGGCCGTTTTGAAAGTGCTGACCGTTTTTGTACAGCATCAGCAGCTTTGCAATGACCCGGCGGCTGACCTTGCGCACGATGAACACATCAAGCCAGCCGTCATCCGGCTGTGCCTCCGGCCCTGCCATAAAACCGCCGCCGTAGGCGCGGCCATTGCACACCGCGCACATCAGGCAGTCCACGGTCAGCACCTCGCCGTCAATGACGTACTCCACCCTGCGGCCGATATGCCCGCACAGCTGTTGTACGATGGACAGTGCATAAGCTGCTTCGCCGCCGCACAGCGGGATGCGCCGGAACTTGGGGATGCCATAGGCCACCTGTGCGTCCAGACCGGCGGCGCAGATGGTGGCAGAAAGCCCCAGACTGGTGCGCATCAGGTCGATGGGCACTGCCCCGCCTGCCAGCTGGGCGTCCAGATCCAGAAACTCTTCCTTTGTACCGTAGGTGCGCAGAAAGTCGTTGCCGCTGCCATAGGGCAGGCAGCCCACGGCGGTCTTATCAAAGCCGTGGGCACCGGTGAGCGCCTCGTTGAAGGTGCCATCACCGCCAGCGGTAAAAATGCGCAGCTCCACCCCGGCCTTCTGGGTGGCAGCGGCGGCAGCGCGGGACATCTCCCGGGCGTGGCCTGCGTGGGTGGTAACACGAATGGTGTAGTCCTCCGGGGCAAGCCCGGCACCGGCAGCAGCAGCCGCGATCTGCTGCGGCAGGGTGCGGGTACAGTCGGCCTTTCCGGCTGTGGGGTTCAGAAGAAACAGCGTGTGCATCGGGGATCCTCCCTGTTGTAACTCTATTTCCTCTATAATAGTCGAAAACCGCGCCGGTTGCAAGCAAAAATGCTATTTTGCTATTTTCTTATAGGGTTACGGTCTCATCCTCCCGCAAAACGATACTGCCATCGGCGGCACAGTCTGCCGTCCAGTGCTGTCCCACACAGGCAGTCCCAGCAGCAATGCGGTTTGCCAGTGCCTGCTCCACTGCCCTGTCCACCTGACGGCGCAGCTCCCGCGCGCCGTAGGCCGATCGAGCCCGGGCAGCCAGTGCCGCTCCTACCTGCGGGGTGTGGCGCAGCCGGTAGCCGCTGCGGGCGGCGCGCTGCTCCAGCTGGCAGAGCATTTTTTCTGCAATGGCGCAGAGGTTTTCCTCCCCCAGCGGACGGAACACGATCACTTCATCCAGCCGCCCGAGCAGCTCTGGGCGGAACCACTTTTTTGCTTCCTCCACAGCCTGCGCGGACTGCTTTTCAAACACGGCTTCTGCCCCGGCGGCAAAGCCCAGCGGCGCGTTCTGCCCTGCCAGAAACCGTGCGCCCAAGTTGGAAGTAAGCAGCACGATGGTGTTGCGGAAATCTGCCTTGCGCCCCATGGCATCGGTCAGCTGCCCGTCCTCCAAAATTTGCAACAGGATATTCTGGATATCCGGGTGTGCCTTTTCGATCTCGTCAAACAGCATCACGCTGTACGGGCGGCGGCGCACAGCCTCGGTCAGCTGCCCGCCCTCATCGTGGCCGAGGTAGCCCGGCGGCGCGCCCAGCAGCCGGGCAGCGGTATGCTGCTCCTGATACTCCGACATATCAAATTTGAGCAG
>OIJH01000322.1_pt1 | contig 10661 bp, 8 predicted proteins | sample 1583511 | NCBI WGS metagenome assembly OIJH01 (sample SAMN02674699, study PRJEB24791) | human gut metagenome, SKBSTL042 | isolation source: stool | host: Homo sapiens | place: USA | reverse complement strand
CACTTTTGCTTACCTTCATTATAAGCAAATCCCGCCGGTTATGCAAGCGCTTTGTGGTGGAAAGTTTTTTGTTCAAACCTGATGAAATCTTAGCAGTTTCTTTGCAAAGATTTTTCTTGCGCTATTGTATCCAAGAGCTTATAATGTATAGTGGTATGGTTTGTTGAAACAGCCATATTGGCGTATACTGCCGCCGCGGGCGCAAAGCAATCACTGCCCGCCAGAGAGCAGCCAGCTTGGGCTGCTGCGTCAAGATAGAGAGCATTATAGCGTGAACGTTGGAGGTATTTTATGAGAAAAACGAAGATCATCTGCACCCTGGGCCCTTCTACCGATAAGGGCGATGTCCTGCGCGACCTGATCGCAAACGGCATGAACGTGGCCCGTTTCAACTTCTCCCACGGTTCCTACGAGGAGCACGGCGGCCGTCTGGCAAAGCTGAAAGCGCTGCGTGAGGAGCTGGGCAAGCCCGTTGCCGCCCTGCTGGACACCAAGGGCCCCGAGATCCGCCTGAAGGACTTCAAGAACGGCACTGAAATGCTGGAAGCCGGCCAGACCTTTACCCTGACCACCCGCGAGGTGGAGGGCACCAAGGAGATCTGCTCCGTCACTTACAAGGATCTGCCCCAGGACGTGCAGCCCGGCGGCACCATCATGCTGGACGACGGCCTGATCAAGCTGCAGATCCAGACCGTGAACGACACCGACATCGTCTGCACCGTACTGAATAGCGGCAAGATCAAGAACAAGAAGGGTGTCAATGTGCCCGGCGTGCATCTGTCCATGCCGTATATGAGCCAGCGCGACCGCGACGATATCATCTTTGGCGCACAGCAGGGCTTTGACTTCATCGCTGCTTCCTTCGTGCGCACCGCACAGGATGTGTACGATATCCGCAACCTGCTCAACGAGTATGATTCCGATATCCGCATCATCGCCAAGATCGAGAACCGTGAGGGCGTGAACAACATCGACAGCATTCTGGCTGCAGCCGATGCTGTCATGGTGGCCCGCGGCGATCTGGGCGTTGAGATTGACTTTACCGAGCTGCCCGGCATTCAGAAGAATATCATCGAGCGCTCCTTCTCCTTTGGCAAGCCCATCGTCACCGCTACCCAGATGCTGGACAGCATGATGGTGAACCCCCGCCCCACCCGCGCCGAGATCTCGGACGTGGCAAACGCCATCTACGACGGCACCTCTGCCATTATGCTGTCCGGCGAGACCGCTGCCGGTGCCTACCCCGTGGAGGCGCTCAAGACCATGTCTGCCATCGCCGAGCGCACCGAGCAGGAGGGTTTCCATCTGCGCGGCCGCACGATGGATTCTAACCCCGGCAAGATCAGCGTCTCTGACGCTACCGCCCATGCTGCCTGCCTGACTGCACGGGACGTGAACGCCGCCGCCATCGTGACCGTGTCCGAGTCCGGCACTACTGCCCGCCTGCTGAGCAAGTACCGCCCGCAGCAGCCCATCATTGCCTGCGTCATGCGCGAGCAGGTGCAGCGTCAGCTGTCCCTGAGCTGGGGCATCACCCCGCTGATGATGTCGCTGGCGCACAGCACCGATGAGCTGATCGAGATGTCCACCTCTCTGGCCAAGGAGAACGGCTACCTGCACAACGGTGAGCTGGCCGTTGTGACCGCAGGCGTGCCTGTGGGCGTTTCCGGCACCACCAACATGATCAAGATCCACATGGTAGGCAACTGTCTGGCTACCGGCGTGGGTGTCGGCCCCGAGAACAACGATGTTGCCAGCGGCAAGGCCTGCGTCTGCCGCACCATGGACGAGGTGCGCGCCAAGTTCAAGCCCGGCATGGTGCTGGTGGTGCCTTCCACCAGCAACGAGATGCTGAGCTTTGTGCGCGACGCTGCCGCTCTGGTGGTAGAGGAGCCCGGCCTGAACAGCCACGCCGCTATTGCCGGCAAGGCACTGCTGAAGCCCACCGTTGTGGGTGCCGCCGGTGCTACCAGCCACATCCGCGATGGCCTGATGGTGGCTGTGGACTGCGCACACGGCAGTGTGCAGCGTCTGCAGGGCTGATAAAGGAGAAATGTAGTATGGAACGTATCGCAAGCTTTTGCGTGGATCACACCCGGCTGGAGCGCGGGATGTATCTGAGCCGTCAGGACGGCGATGTGCTCACCTGGGACATCCGCATGAAAAAGCCCAATCAGGGCGATTACCTGACCACCGCTGCTGCCCACACGCTGGAGCACCTGTTTGCCACCTACGCGCGCAACAGCGCCGCGAAGGACGGGGTGATCTATGTTGGCCCCATGGGCTGCCGCACCGGCTTTTACCTGCTTACCCGGGGGCTGACCCCGGCGCAAGCGCTGCAGCTGACGGTGGATGCCTACCGCTTTATGGCTGGCTTTGAGGGCGCTGTGCCCGGTGCCAGCGAGGTGGAGTGCGGCAACTACCGCGATATGGATCTGCCCGCCGCCAAAGCCGAAGCCGCTGCCATGCTGCCCGTGCTGGAAAGCCTGACCGCAGAGGATCTGCACTACTGATCTGTCAACAAAAAAGAGAGCGTTGCACAAATATACTGTGCAGCGCTCTTTTTATTGCAAAACAATGCGGGAGATTATTTATAATTTTAGGGCAGGGGAACATCTGCGGACGTTCCCCTGCCCTATTTTTACAAAGATATGTCAAATCAGCCCCAAGGCTGCAAACTCCTTGGCGATGCCGTCCTCGTACACCGAGGGGGCAATGCGGTCGCAGCGCTGCTTCAGGCTTGCAGAGCCGTTGGCCATACAGACACTGATGCCGACCACATCGGTCATTTGCAGGTCGTTGTCGCTGTCGCCAAAGCCGATGCTGTCCTGCAGGGGCACGCCCAAATAGTCGCAGACAGCCTTGATGCCGCGTCCCTTGTCAAATTTACGGTTGATAAGCTCTCCGTTCACATAGCCGCCATCCAGACCGTCCAGCTTGCTCTCACAGAACACGAATCTGTCCTCGTACAGGCGCTTCGCCTCGTCCAAGTCCTCGCTGTGCTCCGCGATATACACAATCTTATACAGCGGCTCGCCCTTATAATCGGCCAGCGGGCTGATGGTCATGCCGTCCTCCATGGCCTTGCGCCAACGGGCGGCTTCGCTGTTCAGATCGCCTGCATCCCGGTGGGTAAAGCTCCAGCGCTCTATCATCTTCAGGCTGCCGTAGGTGGCGTCCCGCGCTTCCAGCGTGCACTCCACGCCGTGGCGCTCCATGGCGCTGCGCACACCCTCTGCCAGCTCCGGCTCCATAGGCAAGTCTACCAGCACCTTGTCCCCGCAGAACACATAACCGCCGGCGCTGCACACTGCGCCGTCAAAGCCATAGTCCAGCAGCGGCTGGGTCATGCGCCGGTTGCGCCCGGTGCACAGAAACAGCTTGTGGCCGTTGGCGTGCGCCTTGTGCAGCGCCCCGACCGTGCTTTGGGGAATCAGCATCTCGCCCGGGGGCAGCAGAGTGCCGTCGATATCTAAAAAAATCAGCTTTTGTTTCATTCGTTCCTCTTTTTTACAGTGAGCCGCGCTCTACCAGCGTATAGCCCAGCGTGGTCTGGCGCACCGGTGCAGCGTCCGGCTCAGTATGTTCTATGCTTTGCAGCAGCATCCGGGCAGCTTCCTGCCCTACCTGCCGCTGGTAGAAGCGGATGGTGGTCAGTCCGGGCTCCACCACCTTGCCCGCCCAGTTGTCTCCGATACCGGCAAGGCCGACATCCTCCCCTACCCTGCGCCCGGCAGCGCGCAGCACCTGCAATGCGCCAAAGGCCACGGTGTCGGTCACGCAGACCACACCATCCAGCTGCGGGCAGCGTGCCAACAGCTCCTCCATGCAGCGGTGTCCCTCTTCCATGGAAAAGGCGGCGCAGTAGGCGCGGGGCAGACCATCCGCGTTTAGTCCCACCTCCCGCAGAGCGTCCTGCACACCCTGACGGCGGGCAATGCCGGTGGCGGCGTCCTGTTCGCTGCCGCCGATGTACACGATATTTCTGCGGCCATGCTCCAGCATCTTCCGGGTCAGGTCGCGGGCGGCAGCGCGGTCGTCGTTATAAACGCAGGGCAGGTCTGCAAAGCGCTGTCCTGTTACCACCACGGGCACACGGCAGTCCTTCAGTGCCTTGCACAGCTGCGGGCTGGAATCATAGCCCAGCAGAATGATACCGGCTACATGGTTGCGCTGCAATGCTGTAAGATATTCCAGTTCCATCTGCTCGTCCAGTTCGGTGTCTGCCAGCAGCATCAGGTAGCGGCTTGCGCCCAGTTCGGCTGCAATGCCGCTGGTGATCTGCCCCACCGACTGGGAGCTGATGCTGGGCACGATGACCCCCACCTGACGCACCTTGCCGGTGCGCAGGGTCTGGGCGGCAGTGTCCGGGCTGTAACCGGTCTTTTCCACTACGGCTTGTATCACGGCACGTTTCTGTTCGCTGAGGGGGCCGCCGTTCAAATAGCGGCTGACCGCAGCGCTGGAAACACCTGCCAGCTTTGCAATATCACTGATGGTCATGGGGTATTTTCTCCGTTCCCTCTTCGGTGGCAATGTGTAAACGTTTTCATGCTTATTATAAATCCGTTTCACATTTCCCGCAAGAGGTGCAATGACCGTTTTTCTGCGGGACAGTCTGCTGTTTTTTTGGTTGTTTTGTACAGCACAAACGTTTTTGCTTTCCAATTTACTGCCAGAATCGCAAAACACTGCAATTACACAAGTCCCATGCTGATGGCGCGTGCGATAAGTCCCAGCACCAGCGCCGCCAGAATAATGCCCAGCGCCACCCTGCTCTCGCCGCCGGTCTGCTGCTTTTTGCTGCGGGATGCCGTGCTGTGGCTCTGTTTTGTACCGGTGCTGCGGCTGCGGGCAGAGGTGTTCTGCCGCCCGGCGGTACTTTTGGCGCTGCGGGTTTGCTGGGTATCGCGGGGCTTGCTGCGTGCGGCAGCCTTCCCCTGCTGTGCGTTCTGCGGGCTGCTCTGGCGCGCTTTAAGGGGTTTGCCCTCGCTGCATCGGCTCAGGTAGTCCTCGGCTTCGCGGTAATACTGCGCCAGCTCGTTTTCTTTAAAGGCGGTACCGGCGTAGCCCTCCTCCAGCGCCTCGATGGCTTCGTTGAACAGCAGCGCCGCCTGTGCGCCGTCCGCTGCAACCGCCGCGTGGGCAGCTTCGTTGCGGGCGGTGCGGATGGCGTTGCAGGCATGGCGGGCGGCAGAGGGGTGCGCCGTGTTGCCCAGCAGATCCAGCGGGCGGGCGGCATCGGTCTCCGGGTCCAGCAGCACCCGCATACACAGGGTGGTGTCCAGCTGCTGCCAGCTGGTCTTGCCGGTAAGATCCGGCATACGGTCGTAGTAATCCGGGCTTTCCTGCTTGCGGGCGGCAATATGCTCCAGCAGTGCATCCAGACTGTGTGCCCCGGGCTTGCGCTCCCAGTGCCAGCGCAGCAGGCGGCGGCTGATCTCATCGCAGGCGGTCTTGATCTCAAAAGCCACTTGTAAAGCTTGTTCCGGCATGGTATTTCCTTTCTGTGCAATGCACACAAAAGGCGGAGAAGGCACGCTGCCCCCTCCGCCGGGATAGTTTATTTTACAGCACGAACTGGTAGTACACAAAGCCACACAGCGCAATGGCTGCACACAGGATGGCCGTAATAGGCGGCACCCAGCGGATCAGCGCTTCTGCCACGCTGTCCCGGCTGTCCTCGTACTCCTCGTCCTCCTCCACAGGCGCGGGCTGACGCACCGGAGCCGGAGCCGGACGGCGGGCGGCGGCGGGCATCACGCGGGTGCCCTCGTCTGCCACAGCAGCGCCGGAATACGGTGCGCGGGCGGGGGCATCCAGCACTCGGGTAGGCTCCGAGATGGGCTGGACGGGGGCTGCCTTCGGCTGGTAAACCGCTGCACCCATGACCCGGGTTGGCTCCTCTGCGGGCGCTGCCGGGGCGGCAGGAGCTGCACCCACGATGCGGGTAGGCTCCTCCACCGCAGCAGACGCTGCGGGAGCCGCCGGGGCGCTGAGGGGCATTTCCATCTCGTCTGCCGGGGCGGCGGGCTGCAGCAGGGTGTTCAGCGCGTTCTGCAGCAGAATGCGGTCACAGCCGCACTCCGAGCAGTAAACGGTATCCTCCTCGGTGGGGTGGAAGGCACCGCAGGCGCAGTACCAGCCGTTCTCGAACACCTGCGGCTGATACTTGAGCCCGGTGCGGTTCATGCGGGCTTCCAGCGCCTTTTGCAGCTCCGGGGCCAGACGGCGGGGCGCAGGCAGACGCACACGCTTGATGCCGTCCAGATGCACCACACGCTTGCCGTTGTACACATTGCACAGCGAAACATCCACGCTGGTGATTGCCTTTGCCGTGATGAACACGGCATCGTCCTGCCCGAACAGCTCGCCGGGCTTTACCTGCAGATCCCGGTACTCGAACTTGTCCTCGCACAGGATCACACCGTCCACGCCCTTGCACTTGAAGTGGATCTCCAGTGCGGTCAGGGTCACGCGGGAAATATTCTTGAAGGTCAGGCAGACAGCGTGCTCGCCGCTGACATCCCCCTTGAGCAGTTCCACGCAGACGAACTGCACCGGACTGCCGGGGGTATAATAGTTTGCACGGGTCTGGGCGACCGGGTTAAAATTTTCCTCCACGATGTTCGCTCCTTTTCTTAAAAAAGCTTAGTCCTGCTGCTCCGGGGCGTCTGGCTGCGGCGCTTCCGGCTGGGCAGGCTCGGCCTGCTCGGCGGGTTCGGCGCGCTCAGCGGTCTCCGCAGGTTCTGCGGACTGCACCGGGGCAGGCTGCACGGTCTGGTCGGGCTGTGCCTGCTCGGGCTTTGCGTCCTCGCAGGGGGGCAGGGTGCCGCCGGCCATAATGGTGTTGAACTGCTCCTCGTTGAGCTTTTCGCGCTCCATCAGAGCCTTTGCCAGCGCATGGAGCTGGTCGATGTGCTCGGTCAGGGTGCGGCGGCAGGTCTCGTAAGCCTCGTCGATGATATCACGGGTCTCGCTGTCGATCTCGGCAGCGGTGGTCTCGCTGTAACCCTTGCCCTGACCCAAGTCGCGGCCAAGGAAGGTCTCCTCCTGCGAGGTGCCGTAGACCACGGGGCCCAGACGCTCGGAGAAGCCGTAGCGGGTGATCATCTGGCGGGCGATGTTGGTGGCCTGCTGCAGGTCGTTGGAAGCACCGGTGGAGATGTCCTCCAAGATCAGCTGCTCGGCCACGCGGCCGCCCAAGCTGGACACGATGTCCTCAAACATTTCACCCTTGGTCACATAGCTGCGATCCTTCTCGGGCAGATACATGGTGTAGCCGCCGGCCTGACCGCGCGGGATGATGGTGATCTCGTGCACGCGGGGGTGGTGCTTGCAGTAGAAGCCTGCCACAGCGTGACCGGCCTCGTGGTAGGCGGTGAGCTTTTTCTCCTCCGGGGTGACCACGCGGCTCTTCTTCTCGGGGCCAGCCATCACCTTCATGGAAGCTTCCTCGATGTCCTCCATGGTAATGGCCTTGCGGTTGCGGCGGGCAGCCAGCAGCGCGGCCTCGTTGACAAGGTTCTCAAGGTCTGCACCGGCAAAACCGGCGGTGCGCTGGGCAATGACCTTCAGGGAGACGTCCGGTGCAAGGGGCTTGTTGCGGGTATGCACCTTCAGGATCTCTTCGCGTCCCTTGACATCCGGCAGACCCACATAGACCTGACGGTCAAAGCGGCCGGGGCGCAGCAGCGCCTTATCCAGAATGTCGGCACGGTTGGTAGCGGCCATGACGATGATGCCGTCGTTGGCTTCAAAGCCGTCCATCTCCACCAGCAGCTGGTTCAGGGTCTGCTCGCGCTCATCGTGACCGCCGCCCAGACCTGCGCCGCGCTGGCGACCCACAGCATCGATCTCATCAATAAAGATGATGCAGGGCATGGTCTTTTTGGCCTTGTCGAACAGATCGCGCACGCGGGATGCACCCACGCCGACGTACATTTCCACAAAGTCAGAGCCGGAAATGGAATAGAAAGGCACACCGGCCTCGCCTGCGCAGGCGCGGGCCAGCAGGGTCTTGCCGGTGCCCGGAGGGCCTACCAGCAGCACGCCGTGGGGAATGCGTGCACCCAGAGTGTTGAACTTCTCCGGGCTTTTCAGGAACTCTACGACCTCTTTCAGCTCTTCCTTTTCCTCGTCCTCACCGGCAACGTCGGCAAAGGTCGCGGTCTTTTTGTTCTCATGCTCGTCCTTCACCTTGGCCTTGCCCACGTTCATAATACCGCCGCCGCCAGCGCCGCCGCGCATCATGGAGAAGAGCAGGAAGCCGGTGCAGCCCAGCATTCCCAGGTAGAACAGGATCTCCATCCAGGGGATGGACTCCTTCAGGGTGGTGTAATCGTACTCCATGGGCGCGGTCGGGTTGGCTGCGTCGTAGGAATCGATATACTGCTGGACATTCTCGATAAACACATAGGCGTAGGGCAGCTTGTAGCGCACCGTCACCGTGCCGTCATCGTTTCTGGTCGCCCCCACGGAAGAGGTGGAGGAGGAGAACAGATTGCTCAGCAGACCGCCGGAGGCCTGTGTGGCAGCGGTGGCACCTGTGGTTTCGGGCAGCTCCTGCTTGCCCTCCTTCAGCGTCAGGGTGATGATGCTGGTGTTGCGGTCCAGCGTAAAGGCTGTGACCTGATTGTTCTCAAAGTAGTGCACCACAGTCGAGTAGCTCATGGTGGAGCCGCCGGTACTGCTGTCGCTGGTGCCCAGCACCGACCAGATCATCAGGACACCGGCCAGTGCCAGCGCCAGGATCAGGGGATTAAAGCGAGGTCGTTTCGGTTGCAAAAGGGATCAACTCCAGTTCTAATTCGTTTTTGTTATGCGTAGATTTCCGGTTTCAGCACACCCACATAGGGCAGGTTGCGGTATTTCTCATCGTAGTCCAGACCATAGCCCACCACAAACTCGTCCGGCACCTGGAAACCCTCGTAATCGGGCTGGATGTCGGCCTTGCGGCGGCTGGGCTTGTCCAGAATGGTGCAGATCTTTACCGAGTTGGGGTTGCGCATCTTGAGCATGGGCACCAGATTCGAGAGGGTGACGCCGGTATCCAGAATATCCTCCACGATCAGCACATCCTTGCCGGACAGATCACCGTCCAGATCCTTGATGATCTTTACAAGGCCGCTGGTAACAGTGTTGCTGCCACCGTAGCTGGACACCACCATAAAATCGATGCTGCAGGGAATGCTCACCGCACGCATCAGGTCGGCCATAAACACCACCGAGCCCTTGAGGATGGACACCAGAACAAGGTTCTTGCCCTCGTAATCCTTGCTGATCTGGGCACCCAGCTCAGCAACCTTTGCCTTTAACTCTTCTTCACTGACCAGAACAGTCTTGATATCATCATGCATACTCATGTTATTTCCTCCCTATGTTCCATTTCCATCTGCAGCACCTGCGCAGTGTCTGCATCCGGGGCAAGGCCCTCGGCAAAGCCCGCACCGCAGACCCACAGTACTTCGCTGCCCGCCGCCAGCAGCGGCAGCTGATCGCGCTGGCTGGCCGGGATGCCCGTTTCGTTCATCCACTTGCGCAGCCGGTTGTGTACACTTCGCCCCGCCGGGCGGTAGACATCTCCCGGCTGGCGGGTGCGCAGGACAAGACCAGCATACAACGTAGTTATTCTAGCATAATCCGCCTGATTTTTTAAGTCTTTTTTATGAACGACTTGTATTTTTTCTTCAAAATCAGCCGTAAAAAGCCCTGCAGTCACCTTCCAGCCGCCCGCAAGGCAGTATTCTGCCTGTTTTTCCGGCTGAAAGGGCTGGCTTTCCGGCCGTTTGTCTTCCTGCTGCCGGGGCCGTTCCGGCACAATCTCCTGCCAGAAGCATCCGTCTCCGGCACAAAAGCGCACCCGGTCAGTCAGCTGTACCGCACCGCTGCCGCGCCGCACAAGGCCGCACAGCAGCTGCACATATTTTTCCTCTGCGTCACGCACGGGAGCCGTCAGCGAATGCATGGCTGCTTCCAAAATAAGCGCATCCGCAGCGGAAAGCGTGCCCAGCCGCCACACCGTGCAGGCTTCCGGGCTTTTGATGGCAGCCTGTGCCGCATCCAGACGTGCAGCGGAAAGCAGCTCTTCGGCCTTCCGGGCAAAATAGGCATCCGCGCGGGCTGCCTTCTCGCAGAAGCGGGCAAGGTTTTCCACCGCTGCGCCGTTGGTGCTCTGCAGTGCAGGCAGTGCCGCACGGCGCACCCGGTTGCGGGCATAGGCATCGGTCGCGTTCGTCTCATCTGTGACCCATGCTTGCCCGGCTGCACGGCAGAAGCTTTCGGTATCCTGCCGGGTAAGGGCCAGCAATGGCCGCAGGTAGCACCCGCGCTTTGGCCGGATGCCTGCCGCACCGTGCAGCCCCGTGCCCCGGGCCAGCCGCAGCAGCAGGGTCTCAGCCTGATCATTTGCAGTATGGGCCGTTGCAACGACATCTATCCCCTCCCCGCACAAACGCGCAAAGCAGGCATAGCGCAGGCGGCGCGCCCAGTCCTCCCCGGCATGTTCCGACGGCAGGCCCACTTCGTCGGCCATCTCTGCAGCATGGAACACCCGCAGCGGCACACCCAGCCGGGCGCATTCCGCCCGCACAAAGGCTTCGTCCTGGTCAGCGCTCTCACCGCGCAGGCCGTGGTTCACATGGCAGGCAGAGAGCGTATAG
>OIJH01000313.1_pt1 | contig 10859 bp, 10 predicted proteins | sample 1583511 | NCBI WGS metagenome assembly OIJH01 (sample SAMN02674699, study PRJEB24791) | human gut metagenome, SKBSTL042 | isolation source: stool | host: Homo sapiens | place: USA | reverse complement strand
TCCATCAGGTTCCTGAAGTCGGTCTCGTTGGGGGTGGCAAAGGGATACACGGTCTTGTCCGGGAAGGTCATGGCGTTCAGGAAGGAGGCCATGCTGCTCTTGAGCAGCTGCAAAAAAGGCGAGGTCACGGGGTACTTCTCGCTGCCCGCCAGCACCGAGTGCTCCAGAATGTGGAACACACCGGTGTCGTCGGAGGGAAAGGTGCCGAAGCCGATGCCGAAGGCCTTGTTGACGTCCTCGTTCTCCACCAGCAGCACGGCTGCGCCGCTGACGTCATGGGTGAGCAGGGTCAAAGTACCGTGCTGCTCGGGGCAGTCCTCGGTGCGCAGGACGGTATAACCGGGATAGTGTGCCATTTTTATTCTCCTTTAAGGGATATTTTTCACAGAAGATACACCTGCGGCTCAGCCGCCGAACAGGCCGAAAAAGCTGGTGTGGGTCACGCCCAGCACAAGGAAAAAGGCAATCAGGGCAAACAGCACGCCGATGATGATGTCCATCTGGTGCACCGTGAGCGGGAATTTATCGTAAAGCTTTTCCTTGGGGTTTACAAAGTCCTTGTTGCCGTTGTCCAGCAGGCGCTTTTTGCCCTGCTCAAAATCGGCCTTCTGCGCCTGCAATTCAGCCTGCTGGCGGGCAAGTTCTGCCTCACGGGCGGCCAGTGCGGCCTCGCGGCGTTCAAGCTCGGTCTGGGTATCCGGGGTGGGCTGTGCCATGGAAAGTCCCTCCTGTAAGCATAAGATGTTTTCCTTATGATACCACAAAAATGTGGACAAAAAAAGCACCCGCAGTGCAAAGACTGCGGGTGCAAAGGGGGATGATGAGGAGATTACTTCTTAGCCAGATACTTGCGGATATCAATGGCGACAGCCACGATAATGACAAGGCCCTGAACGATGTAGGTGTAGGAGGAGTTGACGTTCATGAACTGCAGAGCGACCTTCATCAGCTCAAAGACCAGAACGCCGACCAGAACGCCGGGAACAGTACCAACGCCGCCGGTGGTGGAAACACCGCCGATGGTGCAGGCTGCGATGGCGTCCAGCTCATAGCCCATTGCAGTGTTGACGGATGCGCCGCCGGACTTTGCAGCCAGCAGGCAGCCTGCCAGACCGAACATACAGGAGGCCAGGATGTAGATGCGGATCTTGGTAGCGTGCACGTTGACACCGGCCACCTCAGCAGCAGCCTCGTTGCCGCCGATGGCGTACATGTACTTGCCGTGACGGGTCTTGTTGTACAGGAACCAGAAGCAGACAGCCACGATCAGGGCGATCCAAATCAGCACGGGGACCTTCAGGATGGTGTTGGAGGCCAGAGAGGTGAAGTTTTTGTTCAAAGAGCCGATGGGGGTACCGCCGGTGTACACAAGGCAGATACCGTAGACCACCTGCTGCATACCCAAGGTAGCAATGAAGGGCTGCACCTTCAGGTAGCTGACCACCAGTCCGTTGCACAGACCCACGATGGCGCAGATGGCAATGACCAGAATGAACACCACGGGGGTGGACAGGGTGGGCATATTGGGGTAGAACTTGCCGGAAGCGCCTTCGGTCTGCGCAAAAATGCAGGCAAGGCAGGCGGCAAAACCAGCCAGACGGCCAGCGGACAGGTCGTTACCGGTGGTGATCAGGCAGCCGGAAATGCCCAGCGCGATGATGTAGCGGATGGACACGTTCTTGAACAGGTTGATCATGTTGGTGCCGGAGAAGAAGTTGGGGTGAATGATGCCAACGATCAGAGTGATGGCCAGCATCATCATGATAATGGCGTTGTTGCTGAGCCACTTGCCCACAGCCTTGCCATTCAATTTTTTGGTAGCTTCCACGATAGACAGCCTCCTTAATTACTGATTTGCCGCAGCTGTGTCAGGTGCGGTCTCGAACTGGGTAGCCAGCGCCATGATGTTCTCCTGCGTGGCATCCTTACCGTTGATAAAGCCGGTGATACGGCCATCGCACATGACCATGACACGGTTGGACATACCGATGATCTCGCTCATTTCAGAGGAGATCATGATAATGCTCTTGCCCTGCTTGGCCAGATCGGCGATGATGCAGTAAATTTCATACTTTGCACCGACGTCGATGCCGCGGGTAGGCTCGTCCAGAATGAGCACATCGGGGTTGTTGGCAAGCCAGCGGGCGATCAGCACCTTCTGCTGGTTGCCGCCGGAAAGGCTCTTGATCTGGGTCTTGGGGCTGGGCACCTTGATGGCCATCTTTTCCTTGTTGGTAGCCACCAGATCGAGGATCTTTTTGTTGTCCAGCATGATGGGACCCTTGCGCAGGGCGTCCAGAGAAGCAATGGAGATATTATCGGCAACGCTCAGCACGCCCAGAATGCCGGTAGCACGGCGATCCTCGGTCAGCAGAGCAACGCTCTTGCGGATGGCATCGCGGGGCTGCTTGATGGTAACTTCCTCGCCCTTGATCCACACCTTACCGGAGGTATGGGCACGCAGGCCGAAGATGCCTTCCATCAGCTCGGTGCGCTGTGCGCCCACCAGACCGGCGACGCCCAGAATTTCGCCCTTTTTCAGCTCAAAGCTGCAATGGCGGAAGGAACGGGGATGGATGGAGGTGAAGTCCTCCACCTTCATCATGACCTCGTCCGAGGGCACGTTCTCCAGCGGGGGGAACAGGTTGGACAGCTCACGGCCGACCATCTTTGCAATGATCTCTTCCTTGGTCATGTTGGCAACGTCCCACTTGCCGATGTACTGGCCATCGCGCATGATGGTGACTTCGTCGGCGATGACCTTGATCTCGTCCATCTTATGGCTGATGTAGACCAGAGCAACGCCCTGCTCCTTCAGATCCCGCATGATGCGGAACAGGCTCTCGACCTCGTTCGCGGTCAGAGAAGAGGTGGGCTCGTCCAAAATCAGCACCTTACAGTTGGCGGAAACGGCCTTGGCGATTTCCACCATCTGCATCTGGGCGATGCTCAAAGAGCCCAGCTTTGCATGGGGGTCGATGTCCAGCTTCAGTTTCTTCAGCAGTTCATCGGTATCTTTGTACATTTTGGCGTGATCCACAACGGTGACAACGCCGTATTTCTTGGTGGGGTAGCGCCCCAGCCAGATATTCTCAGCCACGGTACGGGCCGGGATGGGCTGCAGCTCCTGATGCACCATGGCAATGCCGCGGTTCAGTGCATCCAGCGGGGTGGGGATGGTTACCTTCTGCCCCTCGTATTCGATCTCGCCCTCGTCCATCTTGTAAATGCCGAACATGCATTTCATCAGGGTGGACTTACCGGCGCCGTTTTCACCCATCAGCGCCATGACCTTACCGGGGCGAAGCTCCAACTGGGCGTGATCCAGCGCTTTGACGCCGGGGAAGGTCTTGACCACGCCTTTCATTACCAGACGGTATTCTGACATTCCGCAAAAGCCTCCTTTTTGGTTGTTTACAGGCGGGCAGTTTTTTTCCAAAATAAGGCGCGTGCGTGGAGACGTTTTCTCGCACGCACGCGCTTTTTAGCTTACATTCAAGCCGTTAAGGCCTGCTGCGCACCTTGCATTGGTTCCGGGAAACTTTAGTCTTCCTTCAGGTACTGAGAAGCGTTGTCCTTGGTGACCTTGACGTAGTCGACCCAGTAGTACTTCTCAACATCCTTGCCCTCAACGAACAGCTTGGTAGCCTCGGCAGCCTTGGTAGCCTGGCCCACGTCGTCGTTCAGAACGGTACCGGTCATGTTGCCGTCCACAACGTTCTGGACAGCCTCTACCAGAGCATCGACGCCGACCAGATAGATGTCCTTGCCGACGGTGCGGTTTGCCTGCTGGATGGACTGCAGAGCGCCCAGTGCCATTGCGTCGTTGTTGCAGAAGACGACTTCGATCTTATCGCCGTACTGAGACAGAGCGTTTGCAACGTCCTGCTGAGCGGTGGTCTGATCCCAGTTGTCCAGGTACTCGTACAGGCACTCGACTTCCTTGCCGGCATCGGTCAGAGCCTTGATGGAGTACTCGGTGCGGTACTGAGCGTCGATGTTCTCGGGGTCGCCCTTGCACATGATGTAGGTGATCTTGCCGTCGCCGTTGATATCGCCCTGGGTCTCGGTCTCCAGGATCAGCTCGCCCTGGTAAGTACCGGACTGACGTGCGTCAGCGCCAACGTAGCAGCACTTGCCTGCGTAGGAATCCAGAACAGCCTTTTCGGGCTCACGGTTGATGAAGACGATGGGAGTCTCGGAGGGCTTGATGGTATCAACGATGGTCTGTGCGGAAGTGGTCTGGACAGGGTTGATGACCAGCACGTCCACGCCCTGCTGCAGGAAGGTGTTGATCTGCTCGGTCTGGGTGTTCTGGTCGTTCTTGCCGTCCATGATGGTGACGGAGTAGCCCATGTCCTTCAGGTACTCTTCCAGATCGGAGCGGTACAGGGTCATGAAGTTATCAGCAAACTGATAGATGCACACGCCGATGTTGGCAGAGCCGTTGGTAGCAGCGGCAGAAGCAGCGGTGGAAGAAGCAACGCTGGAAGCAGCGGTGCTGGTGGAGGAAGAGCCGCCGCAAGCGGTCATAGCAGCGGTAGCGCCCACAACAGCGGAAGCCTTCAGGAAGTCGCGACGAGAAATCATTTTCATAATAGTAATCTCCTTCATTTGTGTGTCACAGCATATTCACAGACGCATTTGTCGCATACGTCCGTAATCCCTGACAGTATTATACCCTTGTATGGGGGTGTTCCGCAAGAGAATAAGTTCACAATATTGGTGCAAATGTTTTGTTACGTTTCTACAAAAGCGGACCAAAGGTTACAAAATCTTTTCGCGAATTATCACAATTTTTCATGCCGATGCAACCAACATACAAATATGATGCAGGTATGTAAAAAAATATGCTTGAACATGACTGAATGTTGCATAACTGCTAAAAAACCGCGAAAAGGAGCGATACATTTTTTGAAAGATATTTTCAGGGATACTACGCAGCGGAAAGAAAACGCCTTTTATACAGCCTTGCCTAGCGAGAAAAACAACACAGGTCGAGAAAAGCTCTGCTCCCCGGGTGGGGGTGGTGCTGCGACCTTGGGGTACGGCGCCGCTGTACCTTTATAGTGATAGGGCGTGCGGGACGCAGCGAACGTTTTTGTGGGAGGTGTCCGAAATACAAGCGGACGTTTTTTGCGTGCCGCACCAGCCGGGAAAATAAATCTGACGCAGCTGCGTTGTGCCTTGAAAATATAAAATATACTATCTGGATAATACTTACATGAAAATACCCGATGACCCCGCAAAAGTGCACACTGTCGGGCAAAGCGGGCGGGTGATATCCTGTGTACAGAGCCCGGGACACCGGACGAAAGGAGGAAGAACATCATGGGGCAGACAAAGCCCGCCGCCGGGTTGAAGAGCCTGAACCGCGCCGCCGACACCCTGAGCACCCTGCTGGCGCAGGAGGTAAAGGAGCTGAACGAGCGTCAGAAGGCCGCCCGGCGGGAAAACACCCCCGACCCCGGGATGATGAAGGGGCTGAAGGAAGCCACCGCTGTGCTCAAGGATCTGGCGGGTGTGGTAAAGACCCTGAACGATCAGGGCACAGAACTGGAAGGGACAGAGTGCGGCGTGGTGCTGCTGCCGCCGGTGGAACAGGAGGAAAAGGCATGAGCAGGACTGAGCGTGCAGTCATCGTGTGGAAGCCGCAGCCCCGGCAGCTGGAATTTATGCGCAGACCGGAGCCGGAGGCGCTGTACGGCGGTGCGGCAGGCGGCGGCAAGAGCGATGCACTGCTGATCGAAGCGCTGCGGCAGGTGCACATCCCGCATTACCGGGCGCTGATCCTGCGCAAGACCTACCCGCAGCTTTCCGACCTTGTGGATAAGAGCCAGATGTACTACCGCCGGGCTTTCCCGGAGGCGCAGTACAACGCCACCTCCCATGTATGGGTGTTTCCCAGCGGGGCGAAGATCTGGTTCGGCTCTATGCAGTACACCAAGGACCGCACCAACTATCAGGGCAAAGCCTACGATTTTATCGGCTTTGACGAGCTGACCCACTTTGAATGGGAAGAGTACAGCTACATGATGAGCCGCAACCGTCCCACCGGGCCGGGCACCCGGGTGTATATGCGTGCCACCACCAACCCCGGCGGCATCGGCCACGGCTGGGTGAAGGCGCGGTTCATCACCCCCGCCCCGCCCGGCACGCCCATTGTGGAAACGGTCACGGTGCGCCTGCCGGACGGCACCGACCAGCAGATGGAGCGGGCGCGGGTGTTCATCCCGTCCAGCGTGTTCGATAACCCTGCCCTGCTGGCCAACGACCCCGGGTATCTGGCAAGCCTTGCCAGCCTGCCGGAAGCGGAAAAGCAGGCGCTGCTCTACGGCAGCTGGGACAGCTTTTCCGGGCAGGTGTTCACCGAATGGCGCAACGACCCGGCGCACTATCAGGATCAGCGCTGGACCCACGTCATCGCGCCCTTTGCCATCCCCAAGCACTGGCCCATCTGGCGCGGGTACGACTTCGGCTTTTCCAAGCCCTTTTCGGTGGGGTGGTATGCAGTGGACGAGGAAGGGCGGCTGTACCGCATCAAGGAGCTGTACGGCTGCACCGGACGCCCCAACGAGGGGCTGCGCATCGACCCGGTGGAGCAGGCAAAGCGCATCCGGGAAGCCGAGCAGAACGACCCGCTGCTGCGGGGCAGGGTGATCCACGGGGTGGCAGACCCCGCCATCTTTGACGAGAGCCGTGGCGAGAGCATTGCAGCCATGATGGAGCGCAGCCCGCATTTTCTGCGCTGGCAGCCCGGGGACCACACCCGGCTGGCGGGCAAGATGCAGTTCCACTACCGGCTGCGGTTCGCGCCGGACGGGCGGCCGATGCTGCAGGTGTTCAGCAGCTGCAAGCACTTCATCCGTACTCTGCCGAACCTTGTGTACGACGAGAGCAATGTGGAGGATATCGACACCCGGCAGGAGGATCACATCTACGACGAGTGCCGCTATGTGCTGATGGAGCATCCCATCAGCCCGCCTGAGGCTTCTGCCGCGCCGCCAAGGCCGGACGACCCGCTGGAGCTGCACCGGCAGGCGCGGTTCTACCGCATCTGAAAAACAGGACAGAAAGGAAAGAACAATGGAAGACACAAGAGCAGAAGCCCTGCCCATCGGCGCGGCAGAGGCGGCGGCTGCGCTGCAGACGCTGCAGCGCTACAAGGCGGGCAGGTTCTCGTCCAGCTCGGTGTCCTTTTGGTGGGCGGCGCGGGTCAGGTCCCGGCAGCGGTTGATGGCCACCCGCAGCAGCCATGCTTTGAGATGCTCCTCACTCTCAAAGATGCCGTTGTAGTGCAGCAGCTTTTCAAACACATCCTGCACCACATCCTCAGCATCGGCTGTGCAGCGGCAATTATGCACCGCAGTGCGGTAGACGGTGTCGCTGTAACGCTGCACCGCCAAGGTAAAAACTTCGTTTCTGGTCAGCTGTCCCATTGTTATAAACTCTCCTTGGATGCCCGGAAGCGGGCTTCTCGATGGAATGTTTGTGGTTCTCACGGGGACGTTCACTCAATATACGGCTCAGCATCCCCGATTATTGCAGAACAAAACCCGGTTCCTTCCATTTTTTGTGTGCCGGACGCACCGGCCGCAAGGCACGTCCACGTTCTCCGACGGGAGTTGGATATCCTGCCGGTTTACCGGTCAGTATACCACGGAATCGCAAAAAGTAAAAGAGGGGAGCCCTTCCTTATTTATAGACCCTTTGCAGCAGCGCCAGCCGCTCGGAGAGAAAGGTCTCAGCCTTGGGGTGGTGCAGCCAGCATTTGCCGTTTGTGCTGTGCACCAGCTTCTGCGCCAGTGCGGCAGGGGCGGTGTCAATCGCCATCACGTCCTGCATGGTCAATTGCAGGGTGAGCGCCGCCGGAACATCCGGCAGCGGCGGCAGCGGGTCCTCCCACACAAAGGGCGGCAGCAGCTGCACCGCCACGGTCAGGCGGGTGCACTCTTCGGTCAGCAGAAGGGCGGCGGGGGTGCCGTCCGGCTGCACTTGTAGGCTGCTGTATAAAAGCTGCATCCGGGCAGGGGAGAGCAGCCGGGTCAGACCCTCTGCCGGAGCTGCCGCAAGCTGCAGATACCCGGCGGCTTCCTCCCGGTAGATGCGCCGGGCAGGGGCGTGCAGCCCTGCGTAGAGGGCGGGCAGCATAAAGCTGCCGCTTTTTTCCAGCGCCTGCTGCGCCAGCAGATAGAACTCGGTCAGCGGGTACGCCGCATCCGGCTGCGGCATCCCGAAATCCGGCCGCGATACATGACCTCCACCCATGGGAACCTCCGTGTTTTTCTTGACATTTCGTGCAAAAATAGGCTATACTGCAAAGAGAAAGGGTGCTGGCTGCAAAGGTCAGCTTTCCATCCCGCATTAGTCAAAAAGATTGACCGCTAGTTTGGTAGACTGGGGCGGTCATTTTTATTTTAACATATTTTCCACAGTATTACAATCGAAGTTCAGATTGTAAACCCCTTGCAAACTTTTCCGTTGACCTGCGGCGCACCGGTGCGGTATACTCGGGCACAGATGCCTTGCATAACGAAAAAACAGAGGGGAAAACTGACTATGAAAGACAAAAAACTGACTACCTACCAGATGGCCGTTACCGCTGTGATGGCTGCCGTGCTGTGCGTGCTGGGCCCGCTGACCGTGCCCATCGGAGCCGTGCCCATCTCGCTGGCAAACTTTGTCATCTGCCTGACCGCATGGCTGCTGGGGCCGAAGTTCGGCACCCTGAGCGTGGTCCTCTATCTGGCACTGGGCACCATCGGCATTCCGGTGTTCTCCGGCTACGGCGCGGGCATTGCCAAGCTGGCAGGCCCCACCGGCGGCTATCTGGTTGGCTACCTGCTGCTGGCCTTCATCGGCGGTCTGTTCATCGAAAAGAGCAAGGGCCAGCCGGTGATTGCCGGCATCGGCCTTGTGCTGGGCGATGCCGCCTGCTACGTGCTGGGCACCGCATGGTTCGTGTTCCAGATGCAGTGCGAGCTGGGCTACGCGCTGACCGTCTGTGTCTACCCCTTCATTGCGCTGGACTTGGGCAAGATCGTGGTTTCCTGCATCGTGGGTGCGCTGCTGCGTAAGCGCCTGACGCAGGCAGGCGTGCTGAAACTGCAGAATGCAGTTTCGGAATGATTGCGAATTACTTTTGAAAAGAATAAGCCCGGAAGGTCTGCGAGCCTTCCGGGCTTATCTCTTTATTCCTGATACCCCAAGGTGGCCGCCATGACCGCCTTGATGGTGTGCATCCGGTTCTCGGCCTCGTCAAACACGATGCTCTGGGGGCCTTCGAATACCTCGTCGGTCACCTCCATGGCATCGCGGCCAAAGCGCTCGCCCATCTCCTTGCCCACGGTGGTCTTGTGGTCGTGGTAGGCGGGCAGGCAGTGCATAAATACTGCATCCGGGCCTGCAATATTCATCAGATCCTGATTGATCTGATAGGGAGCCAGATCGTGGATGCGCTCCGCCCAAACCTCTACCGGCTCGCCCATGGATACCCACACATCGGTGTACAGTACGTCCGCGCCATTTGCGGCCTTGACGGGGTCCTCTTCAAAGGAGAGGGTGGCACCGGTCTGGGCGGCAATGGCCTGACACTGCTCTACCAGCGCGGGGTCGGGCTGATACTTTTTGGGTGCACAGGCGGTAAAGTGCAGACCCATCTTGGCGCAGCCCACCATCAGGCTGTTGCCCATGTTGTAGCGGGCATCGCCGAAGTAAACGAAGTGGATGCCCTTCAAATGACCGAAATGCTCCTGAATGGTGAGGAAATCGGCTAAGATCTGGGTGGGGTGGAACTCGTTGGTCAGGCCGTTCCACACCGGCACACCGGCGTAGTGGGCAAGGTCTTCCACGATCTGCTGGCCATAGCCGCGGTACTCGATGCCGTCGAACATGCGGCCCAGCACACGGGCAGTGTCGGCGATGGACTCCTTCTTGCCGATCTGGCTGCCGGACGGGTCAAGGTAGGTCACTTCCATGCCCAGATCGTGGGCAGCGACCTCGAAGCTGCAACGGGTGCGGGTGGAGGTCTTTTCAAAGATCAGGGCGATGTTCTTGCCTGCCAGCTGCTCATTGTGGCGGATGCCGGCCTTTTTCTTGGCCTTGAGGTCCGCGGCCAGATCAAGCAGCTGCTCGATCTCCGCCGGGGTGTAATCCAGAAGCTTCAGAAAGCTGCGGTTTTTCAGGCTCATTGTATATTTCCCTCTCTATGCAAATTTTATTGTATATTTATACTTATATTATATATTATACTGGGATTCTGAAAAAATTGCAATACCCTGTCGGATATGCTATACTGGCTGTGCTGCCCTTCTCCATTCTGGCAACAGAAGGGGGTGGATATCATGGACACCATTCTAACCAATTTTCTGGTGGCTGTCGCAGCACAGGTAGCTGCACACTTCCTGTGCAAGTGGCTTGAGAGTCACCGCAAGGGCAAGTAAGCACAAAAAGAACCCTCTCGGAGCTGCAACTCTGAGAGGGCTCTTTTTTGTGCGTGGATACAATGGAATGTTCTAACCAACTTCCTACCCTTAGTATATGCAATCCCACACAAAAGTCAAGATGCTATGAAAAAAGTTCACAGCTCCAGCTCTGCCTTCCGTCCGGTGGACTGATAGGCAGTCAGCTTCACGCCGGCCTTTTTGAACATGAACCGCGCCGCCACGCTGGAATCGCTGTCGTGGTACTTGTCGCCGTAGTACACCACCTCGGCAATGCCCGACTGGATGATGGCCTTGGTGCACTCGTTGCAGGGGAACAGCGTCACGTACACCCGCGCACCTTTCAGGTTATTGTGGGCGCTGTTGAGGATGGCGTTCAGCTCGGCGTGGCACACGTACATATACTTGGTGTCCAGC
>OIJH01000309.1_pt1 | contig 10886 bp, 10 predicted proteins | sample 1583511 | NCBI WGS metagenome assembly OIJH01 (sample SAMN02674699, study PRJEB24791) | human gut metagenome, SKBSTL042 | isolation source: stool | host: Homo sapiens | place: USA | reverse complement strand
GCCAAACCACTTCGCAGTGCGGCAGTTCCGGGTGGGGGACGCGCAGGACGTATTTGCGATTTTCTCGGATGAGCAGACCACGCTGGATTGCGGCGGTTATCATGCCTTTGATGCAATGGATGAGGAATATGACCGTCTGATGCAGAAATTTGCGGGACAGATCCGTTACAGCGTTGTCCGCAAGGCAGATGGGCGTGTGATCGGCGTGATCTCGCTGATGGATGCCGAGCGTGCCGTGCCCGGCTGGGAGCTGGGCATTGAGATGGCCCCGGATGTCCGGCGGCAGGGCTATGCCCGGGAAGCGCTGGCGGCTGTGATTCAGGCGTTCTTCGAGAAAACGGATACGGTGCTTTTCACGGGTGGGCACTATGCCTATAACACCATCTCCGGGAAACTGCTGAAAAAGCTGGGCTTCACCTATGAGGGCATCGAACACAAGGCCATGCGCCATGCAGAGCGCGGCCCCACGGATCTGGTGTGCTATTATCTGGAAAAATAAGTTTTCCCTCAGAATTCCTACAGATTTCCCTGTTACAATGATAGCATCATCGAAAGGGGAATTTGTATGCTGACAAAATTGAAAAACGGGCTGGACGGTACCCAGCTCAAGACCATTGCACTGGCGCTGATGGTGCTGGATCACATTCATTATTTCTTCGAGTTCACCGGCTGCATCCCGACGGTGTTCAGTATGCTGGGGCGGCTCAGTGCGCCGCTGTTTCTGTTCTGCACGGTGGAGGGCTTTGCCCACACCCATGACCGCAAGCGGTATTTTATCCGCATCTGGGCTATCGGTACAGCCATGGCGGCGCTGGAATTCTTTATGATCTACGCCAAAGCCTTCCGGCGCGGGGATGACTTCTACCCGCTGAACGCGATTTTTCAGGATCTTGCGCTGCTGTGCATCGTCTGGCAGGGCATCGACTGGCTGCGGGAGAAAAAGCTTGCAAAAGGCATTGCCGCCATTGCCGCCGTCTTGTGCTGGCCGTATGTGGTGATCGTATTCCTGCTGCTCTTCCCCGGGGTGCAGGAGATGCCCATCGCTTCGTCAGTCGTGGCCTTTGTCATCACCAGCCCGCTGCCCATGTGGACGGCTATCACGGATGGCAGCTGGAGCTTTTTGCTGGGCGGTGTGCTGCTGTATGCCCTGCGGGGGCATCGCCGCATACAGCTGACGGCATGGGCCGTGCTCATTTTCCTATGTGATTTTGTGCTGACCTTTGGGATGGCTTGCCGACAGGATGGCTTTGTCTGGACACAGATGTTCACCGACTACTACGAGTGGTTCGGGGTGGCGGCGGTGCTGCTGATGCTGCTGTACAACGGGCAGCGGGGCAAGGGCCACAAGCAGTTGTTCTACTGGTTCTACCCCGCCCATGTGTATCTGCTGTATGGGGCGTCCTGCCTTGTTTATAACGTGTTGAGGTGATTTTGTGGCAAACATTCTGGCAGTGGATGACAATCTGGAGCTCTGCAAGCTGATCCGCACTACTTTGGAGCGGGACGGCCACCGGGTAGAAACGCGGCAGGCGGGCAGAGATCTGACCGAGCCGCTCTGCCGCTGGGCAGACTGCATCCTGCTGGACGTGATGATGCCCGGGGAGGACGGCTTTGCGGTCTGTCGGCGCATCCGCAGCCTGACTGAAGCCCCCATCCTGTTTCTGAGCGCCCGCACCGACGAGGCCGCTGTGTTGGAGGGGCTGGGCATCGGGGCAGACGACTTTTTGTCCAAGCCCTTCCGGGTGGCAGAGCTGCGGGCGCGGGTAGCGGCACATCTTCGGCGGCAGAGCCGCACCCCGGCGCACCGGATGGTGCGCAGCGGCGTAGCCTTTGACCTGACCGCCCGGAGCGCGGCGGTGGAGGGGAAGGCGCTGCCCTTGACCCGCTCGGAGTATGCCATCTGCGAGTATCTGGCGCTGCACGCAGGGCAGACCTTTACCAAGGAGCAAATTTACGAAGCGGTTTTTGGTATTGACGGCACTGCGGACGACACCGCCGTGACCCAGCACATCAAAAATATCCGGGCAAAGCTGCGGGCGGCGGGCGTGCCGGAGCCGGAAAAGCTGCTCAATACCGTATGGGGCGTGGGGTACCGATGGAAAAGCGAAGACTGACCTCTCTGCGCAGCGTGCTGCTGCAATATCTGGTGCGCACGGCGCTGGCCTGCCTGCTGGTCGCGGTGGGGTGGCTGCTGGTGCTGATGCTGTGGATCCAGAACAGCGAGTTGTTTCTTCCCGCGAATCAAGCTGCACAGGCCTGCCAGAAAGCCGCACAGGACGTTTTGCCGGGCATGACCGCCGCCACCTTTGACGAGACGCAGCTGGACTCCTTGTGCCGGTACGCCCTGTTTGCCGCGCCGGACAGCAGCGAGGTGCTGGCCACCAACATGGATGCCGGGCACTTGCAGCGGGCAATGGAGAACCGGCAGGGGAAAACCCGCTGGCATTTTGGCTACACACAGTATTATATGACGTCGAAATTGCAGGACGGAACGGTTTGCCTGCTGCAATTTGACTATGCCGTGCCCTACGCCGACCCTGCGCTGCGGGGCGTGCTGCCGGATATGCAGACGGTGCACTGCATTCTGGGCATTCTGCTGTTGGTAGGCGCGGTGGTGTGGAGCACCCACAGGACCGGGCGCTTCCTGACCCGGGAGACCGAAAAGCTGACCGCCGCCGCGCAGGCGGTGGCGCGGAAGGATCTGGACAGCGCGGTGTTTTCCGGCGCGAAGGTGCGGGAGTACGAGAGCGCTTTGCAGGCATTGCAGACCATGGGCGATGCACTGACCGGCAGCTTACAGAAGCAGTGGGCCATGGAGCAGCGGCAGCGGGAGCAGATCATTCAGCTGTCCCACAAGCTGAAAACGCCGCTGACCATCATCGAGGGCAACGCGGAGCTGCTGGCAGAGGATGACGGCCTGACCGCAGAGCAGAAAGCGCAGGTGGAGTCTATTTTGCAGGGCGCAGAGCAGACCCGCACCTATCTTGGCAAGATCCGCGCCGAGGTGCAGACCCCGCTGCGCTATAAACGGAATGTAGAATGATGACGAAAAAAGACAGCACTGCTGCAAATAGCCCAACAGAAAAATGAGCCGGACTTCTCCCAAAAGGCGTTGTCCGGCTCGTTTTTTTTGCTGTGAACGGAAGCGGGCGGGAAGCAGCTACAGTGGGAACGGTATATATAAAAAGCGGACAGCCTGCGGTGTCCCATATCTTTTTGCCCCAAAATCTGTACGAAACGCGCAGAATAGTTGCTTTTCTCCGGCAGTTCTGATATACTGGACACGTTTTCCCATTTTGACCCCGCACTGGATTTCACACGGGAGCTCGATATTTTTTTGACAAGGAGGAACCGAGTGCTGCGGCCTTTGGCTGCGCACCCAATACAAACCACATTATGGAACAAATGTTGATCTGTCTGTCCCTTGCCCTGATCGCCGGTCTGCTCATGTCACGCGCTGCCAAGGCCGTGCGTCTGCCCGCCGTTACCGCTTATCTGCTTACCGGTCTGCTGCTGGGGCCTTTCTTTCTGGGGCGGCTGGGGCTGAGCCGTTTTGGCTTCGGTTTTGGCAGCCTTGCCGCCGTAGAGGGCTACGGCATCCTCACACAGGTGGCGCTGGGCTTTATCGCCTTCGTCATCGGCAACGAGTTCCGTCTCAGCGCCCTGAAGCACATGGGGCGCCGCGCCGTGACTGTGGGCATTGCGCAGGCGGTGATCACCACCGCACTGGTGGATATCGCCCTTGTTGCCCTGCACTTTGCCCGCCCGGACGCCATCTCGCTGGCCTCCGCCATCACGCTGGGCTCTATTGCCGCCGCTACCGCACCCGCCGCCACCCTGATGGTGGTCAAGCAGTATAAGGCAGACGGCCCGCTGACCAAGCTTCTGCTGATGGTGGTCGCTATTGACGACGCCGTGGGTCTGGTGCTGTTCTCGGCATCCTACGGCGTGGCAAACGCGCTGGAGCAGGGGCGTATCGACCCCGTGAGCGTGGTGCTGGAGCCGCTGCTGGAGATCGCGCTCTCGCTGGCGCTGGGCGCTGCCGCCGGTTACCTGCTGAACCTGCTGGAGGTCTACTTCCACTCCCGCTCCAAGCGCATGAGCCTGTCGGTGGCCTTTGTGCTGCTGACGGTGGGCTTGTCCATGACCGAGTTTGAGATCAATGGCACCCGCTGCGGTTTCTCGTTGCTGCTGGTGTGCATGATGACCGGCACCGTGTTCTGCAACGTCTGCCCCACCTCGGACGAGCTGATGGATCGTCTGGACCGCTGGGTGTCTCCCATCAACATCCTGTTCTTCGTGCTGTCCGGCGCAGAACTGGATCTGACCATCCTCACCAACCCCATGGTGCTGCTCATCGGCGTGGTGTACATCGTGGCGCGCTCTGCCGGTAAGATCAGCGGCTCTTACTTGAGCTGCCGCGCCACCAGCTGCAGCTCCGCCATCCAGAAGTATCTGGGCATCACCCTGCTGCCGCAGGCAGGCGTGGCGCTGGGCATGGCTGCCACAGCCGCCGAGCTGTCGGACGGCCACATGGTACGCAACGTGGTGCTGTTCTCGGTGCTGGTGTACGAGCTGGTAGGCCCCACCCTGACCAAGATCTCGCTGACCGCTGCCGGAGAGATCCGCCCCGAGGGACGCACCAGCGCCCGCGTGGAGAACCAGCCCGAAGCCCCTGTGGAGCTGAGCTGAGACGGTAAGGAAGAATTATTTGTAATTTTGAGGGTCAGGAAAGTCCGCGGACTTTCCTGACCCTCTTTTCACAGAAAAGGGTTCTCCCCCACCTTTACGTACAAAAGGTTGCTTTTTGTCGAATTAACACGCAATCATTGACGAAAGGTGTTATTTTTTGTATACTAAGCTTATCAACGCTGGCACAATTTTCCTATTGTGTCAGTGGTTGCTAAGTAAGAAGGAAATAGTGAAGGAGAATGACATATTATGAAAAGCACTGGCATCGTCCGCGGCATTGATTCGCTGGGACGTATCGTTCTGCCGAAGGAACTGCGCACCAGTATGCACCTCGACACCGACACCAAGCTGGAGATCTTTGTGGATGGGGACGCCATCGTCCTGAAAAAGCACCGCCCTGCCGGCAGCTGCGATTTTTGCGGCGAGGTGGACGAGCAGGCCATCCAGTTCGGCGGCTACTGCATCTGTACCGCCTGCCGCCGCAAGCTCAGCGCACTGTAACTCAGAAGGGAGGCCCTTTCCATGAGTCAGTTCATCGACTTTACCCTTCCCTCCACCGTGCCGGGGCGCACCCTGCACGGCTTTCGCTGCGTCCCGGAGGGACAGGTGCGGGCGGTGCTGCAGCTGTCCCACGGCATGGTGGAATACATCGACCGCTACCGCCCCTTGGCAGAATATCTGGCCGACCGGGGCATTCTGGTCACCGGGCACGACCATCTGGGACATGGTGCGTCCATCCGCACCAAAGAGGATTACGGCTATTTTGCTGAGCCGGACGGCAACCGCGCCGTGTTGGCCGACCTGCACGCTGTGACCGTGCTTACCAAGCAGCTTTACCCGGATCTGCCCTACTTTTTGCTGGGGCACAGCATGGGTTCCTTCTATGCCCGGCAGTACCTGTGCGAGTACGGCAGGGAGCTGGACGGTGCCATCATCATGGGCACCGGCTTCCAGCCCAAGGCGCTGGTCAAGACAGCCAAGACCCTTTGCCGGGTGCTGGCAGTCTTTCACGGTTGGCACTACCGCAGCAGCTTTGTGGCCAACCTTTCCTTTATGGGCTACAACAAGGGGCTGGAGGGCCGCACCACCCACGACTGGCTCAACCGCGATCAGGCCGAGGTGGACAAATATCTGGCAGAGGAGCGCTGCACCTTTACCTTTACGCTGAATGCCTATTACAGTATGTTCAGCGGCATCCTGCGTCTGCACGACCCGGCTTTTCTGGCACGGATGCCCAAAGACCTGCCGCTGCTCTTCCTCTCCGGCGATGCCGACCCGGTGGGCGAGCAGGGCAAGGGCGTGCGCCGCGCCATCCGGAGCCTGAAGGACGCCGGTGTGCTGAACATCGAAAGCATCTTCTACCCCGGTGCCCGCCACGAGCTGCTGCTGGAGACCAACAAGCTGGAGGTTTTTGCAGATATCGCCGCATGGCTGGATAAACAGCTGGCAAAACAGTAAAAACGACCAACGGGCTGCTGCACAAAACGTGCAGCAGCCCGTTTCTCTTTGGCGGCAGGGGCAGCAGGCACCGCGCAGCAGCAAAAAGAGAGAAGCTGACCCGATAGCGCCTGAGCGCACGCGTGCCAGCGTAAGCAAAACAAGGCGGATTCTCCAAAATGGTTGCATATCATCGCAAAAAAGCAACTGCCGTCTTGTTTATTTTGTGCACTTATGCTAAAATAACGGACGGATGGTTGATTTTTATAGAGTGGTATTACTTTTCTGATGCTGTAAAAATTCGGCTGAGCCGAAAAAAATAAGGACGCAACAAAAGGAGAACACGCCATGAAAAAACTTTTCGCCATGACGGCGGCTGTGCTGCTGCTTTTTTCAGTGCTGCTGGGCATCCCCGCCGCCTATGGGCAGGCACCGGAGACGGGCAAAACGCTGGATATCCTGTTCAGCCACGATACCCACTCCCACCTGAACACCTTTACCACCGTGGTGGAGGATGAGGAAACGGACATCGGCGGCTTTGCCCGCGCCAACACCCTCATCAAGGCGCAGCGCGCCAAAGACCCGGACACCCTTGTGATCGACGGCGGCGACTTTTCCATGGGCACCCTGATCCAGACGGTGTTTGAAACGCAGGCCGCAGAGCTGCGGATGCTGGGCTGCATGGGTTACGATGTGACCACCTTCGGCAACCATGAGTTCGACTACCGCTCCAAGGGGCTTGCCAATATGCTTACCAGCGCCCGCACCTCCGGCGATGCCGTCCCGGCCATCGTGGTCTGCAATGTGGACTGGGACGCTATGGAAAGCGCCGGTCTTACCGAGGGCCAGCAGCTGCTCAAGGACGCCTTTGCCGCCTACGGCGTGCAGGACTACACCGTGGTGCAGAAGGGCGATGTGCGCATTGCCGTGGTGGGCGTTTTCGGCAAGGATGCCCTCTCCTGTGCGCCCACCTGCGAGCTGAAATTCAAGGACCCGGTACAGGCGGTAAAGGCCACCGTGGCAGAGATCAAGGCGAACGAAAACGTGGATATGATCGTCTGCGTTTCCCACAGCGGCACTTGGGACGACCCCAAAAAGTCTGAGGACGAGCTGCTGGCCAAGGGTGTACCTGACCTTGACCTCATCCTGAGCGGCCACACCCACAGCCGCATCCGGGAACCTATCCGGCACGGGGACACCTATGTGGTTTCCTGCGGCGAATACGGCAAAAATTTGGGCAGCCTTACCATGGCACAAAAAGCGGACGGCCGCTGGCAGGTGACCGATTACCAGCTGATCCCCATCACCGCCGACATCCCCGCCGATGCACAAACGCAAGAGGTCATCGACCGCTTTATGGACACGGTGGACGAGGATTATCTGGCGCAGTTCGGCTACACCAAGGATCAGGTGCTGGCAGAAAACGATGTTGTTTTCTCCAACCTGAAGGATCTGGGCAAGGTGCACACCGAGCACAATCTGGGCGATATCATCGCGGACGCCTACGTGTACGCGGTGGAGAACGCCGCCGACTATGACGGCGTACCGGTAGATCTGGCAGTCGTGCCCAGCGGCACCGTGCGCGACACCTACGCCCGGGGCGATATCACGGTGGAGCAGGTGTTCAACTCCTTCTCGCTGGGCATCGGCGCGGACGGCGTGCCGGGCTATCCCCTCATCGAGGTCTATCTCACCGGCAAGGAACTGCGCACCGCCGCCGAGATCGACGCTTCCGTGTCGGACTTCATGACCACCGCGCGGCTGTATTGCAGCGGCCTGAACTTTACCTACAACCCCCACCGTCTGCTGCTGAACAAGGTGACGGACGTCTATCTGGTCAAGGACGGGCAGCGCGTGGAGCTGCAGGACGACAAGCTGTACCGCATCGTGGCCGACCTTTACAGCGGGCAGATGCTGAGCGCCGTGACGGATATGTCCTACGGCATTCTGTCCATCGTGCCGAAGTACGCCGACGGCACACCCATCGAAGATTTTGAGGATGTGATCCTGACCGAAAACGGCAAAGAGCTGAAGGGCTGGGACGCCATTGCGCGGTACATGGCGTCGTTCGAGGACACCGACGGCGACGGCATCGGCAACGTGCCGGACTATTACAGCACCCTGCACGACCGCAAAAAGGTGGAGGACAGCCGCAGCCTTTCCGCGCTGCTGAAAAAGCCCAACCGCTTTACCTTTATCCTCCTTGGCATCATTCTCACCGCCGTTGTACTGGTGGTATGCCTTGTGCTGCTGCTCCGCAAGCTGGTGCGCAAGCTCCGGCGCAGAAAAAAGACACATTAAAATAGCACAATGCCGGACAGCTTGCGGGCTGCCCGGCATTGCGTTTTCACGGGGAGAACCCTCTCAGTCATTGCTGCGCGGGAGCGCCTGAGAGGGTTAAAAAATAGCGGAACACCCGCAGGGATGTTCCGCTATCCTGAAATGCAAAAGCTTATGTTAGCCCTCGATGAGCTCCACGGTGGCCATCTTGACCGGGGTGGTGGGCTTGTCGTTCCAGTCGGTGCGGACAGAAGCGATCTTATCCACAACGTCCATGCCGGCAACTACCTTGCCGAAGGCGGCGTACTGGCCGTCCAGATGGGGTGCATCCTTGTGCATGATGAAGAACTGGCTGCCTGCGCTGTTGGGGTTCATGCTGCGAGCCATGCTGATCACACCGCGGGTGTGCTTGAGGGGGTTGTTGACGCCGTTAGCGGCAAACTCGCCCTTGATGTTCCAGCCCGGGCCGCCGGTGCCGGTGCCCAGCGGGCAGCCGCCCTGGATCATAAAGCCGGGGATGACACGGTGGAAGGTCAGGCCGTTGTAAAAGCCCTCCTTGACCAGCTTTTTGAAATTCTCACAGGTGATGGGGGCAACTTCCTCGTTCAGCTCGATGTCGATGATGCCGCCGTCTTCCATAGTAATGCGAACCATAACGCTACAATACTCCTTTTGTGTTGACCCCGCAGCGGGGGTGTTGGTGGGCAGAAATGCCTGCCCGGATATCCCTTATAGTATACCATAGGTTTTGCCCGTTGCAACGATGCAGATGCAACGTTTTTGTGAATTATCTGCCCCAATAGGCTAAAAATACGCGCCGCAACCGGAGTTTGCGCTCTGGTTGGTGGACGCAACCGGGCTTTTGTGCTAAAATCGTGCCACAAAAACCACAAGAGAAAGCTTCCAAAGGAGGAAACGAATATGAAAAGTGATTTTCTGACCAACCTATTTTTCAGAGCGCTCCAGACGGTGAGCATCGCGACGATGATCGTGCAGCTGCTGCTGCCGGTGGCCATCGTGGCGGCAATCTATCTGCTCTGGCGCATCGCCCGCAATCTGGAAAAGCCGCCGAAACTCACGGAGGAAGTCAAGATCGTGCGCAAGTCGCTTTCCGAGATGCTCAAGGAGAACCGCACCCGCTGCAAGATGACGCAGGAGTTTGTGGCTGAGAGTATCGGCGTGAGCCGGCAGGCGGTGTCCAAGTGGGAGAACGGCACCTCGGAGCCGAACACCTCTAACCTGATGGCGCTGGCAAGGCTGTACGGCATCCCGGCAGAGGATCTGCTTAAGGGCGTGGAGAGCGCACTGGAAGCACAGGAAAACTAATTACAATTCTCCTTGCATCTCCACCATATCCGCCCAGAAGCGCTTGGGGCAATGGGTCATGCGGCCTTTTTCGTTGTGGCGCGCTTTGATTTCCAGCGTTTTGTAGAACTGCGTCCACAGCGCCTGAAACTGCTGCTCCCGCGCGCTGGGCGGCGGCAGCTCCAAGGGCGCTGCCAGCTCCAGCAGCCGGGTGCTGCGCCCCTCGTGCAGCAGCACCGCCTGATGGACGGCATCGTAGATCATGAAATCCTCCTCCGGAAAGCGTCCGCAGAAGTGCGGGCGCAGCAGGGGGAGGATATAATTTTTGGGGTGGATGACCGCGCCCAGCATCCCGTCGTGCTCCTCGAACCGCACAAAGCCCTGAAACTTGTCCACCTCCCAGTCCAGACTTTTTTTCATGGCGTAGAGGGGCGCGACCACCGGGTGTCCCTCCCGCTTGACCGTGCCCGGGCCCAGCGCAAAAGCCAGATGCAGAAAGCGGAGCAAAAGCAGCTCCTTGTCCTCCTGCCCGGAGAGAAAATCCCGGCTGACGAGGTACTCGGTCTCTGCGCCCAGCTTTTTGCCAAAGCTGGCGAATACCCGCCGGGCAACGGCGGGGTCGGTGGCAATCTCCTTGACCGGGTAGAGGGTGGCGGTCTCCCGCTGGGGCGTCCACACCGCAAAGGGAAGCTCGTGCTGGGCAAAGCTTTCGTATACGCAGCACAGAAAGCCCTCAAAGCTGCCGTCGTACAGGTAGACCACATCGGCATCATGCAGCTTGCGCGCCCCCTTGGGGTTTACAGCGCCTTGGCAAGACATTGCACGGCCTCCTCTCGTACCATGCGGACAGCCGCCCGGGGCGGCACGCCCTGCCCGATGAGGTTGTCTACGGCGGGCGGGCTGAACAGGCTCAGCTGCTCGCAGCTGCCGCTGAATACGTTGGGGTCGATGAGCGCCCGGGTAATGCGCTCCCGCCCGGCACTGCCGCGCCCCGGGTGCGCCCCGGAAAAGCCCCGGCAGGTGATGAAATACTGCGCCCGCTTGAGCACCACGCCCATGCGCTTGAGCTCGTCCAGCCCCAGCGCCGCCTGCTTGCGGGCGCGCCAGATGCGCCGGGCGCTTTTGGGGCCGATGCCCGGCACCCGCAGCAGCATTTCAAAGGGCGCACGGTT
>OIJH01000308.1_pt1 | contig 10908 bp, 8 predicted proteins | sample 1583511 | NCBI WGS metagenome assembly OIJH01 (sample SAMN02674699, study PRJEB24791) | human gut metagenome, SKBSTL042 | isolation source: stool | host: Homo sapiens | place: USA | reverse complement strand
ACCCATTCGGGGACATAGCCTTCCTGTCCGGCATTGAAATCCCAGTAGGGTACCATGTCTTCGGGCAGATTGGAGTGGTTGAGCCAGAATTCGGCGGTGCGCTGTGCCATTTCCAGAAACTCGGGTTTCTTTGTTTCTCTATAAGCCATTGTGTATCCGTAAATGGCCCATGCTTGTCCGCGTGCCCAGGCGGAATTGTCGGAGAATCCCTGACAGGTTTGTTTGTGGAGTACTTTTCCGGTTTCCGGGTCGTAGTTGACTACGTGATAATTACTGTAATCTTCACGGACGTGTACCCCACCTCGGACCGCTGGCTCTCGCTCATGGCGAACGGCTTCCGGCGCGGCGAAATCGTGCTCGGCTACTGCGGCATGGAGCGCGGGAAAGGGTTTGCGAGCTACCTGATCCGCACCTGGCGGATGATGCACTCGGTGGACTGGATCTCAAGCGCCGTATGCGGCAGACCCTACCGGGGCATGCGCCAGAACTACGGATTCACCAAGCGGCTCTATTTCGGCGCCAACGGCTTCAGCCACCTCAATATGAATATCGGCGAAGACGATTTGTTCATGTCGCGGATCATCGCCCCCGGCAATGTCAGCGTGGTCCTCTCTCCCCGCGCCACCCTGCGTGAAAAGAGCTGGGGAGGGCTCAAGTGGTGGATCGGCACCCAGCGTTTCTTCGGGGGAGCCATTCCTTTTTATCCCTTGTGGGTCAAGAACTTCATCCAGTGGGAACTGGGCAGCCGCATTCTCTTCTGGCTGGCGGCGATCGTCGCCCTGGCGGTGATGCCCTGGGAATTCAAGATCGCCGCAGGGGTACTGCTGCTCGCGCGTTTTGCGATCGTACTCGTCGAGGCGCGGCGCATCAGCCGCCGCCTGGGTGAAGAGAAAATCTGCGGACGTTACTTCCTGTACGACCTGCTGAGTCCGTTTTTCGCCCTGCTGCTGGGGCTGTTGCTGCTGCGCAAAGACGAGCGGGTATGGAGATAGCCGACTATATCATAGCCGACGACCGGGTGCTCGTGGAGCTGGTATTGCAGGGCGACAACATCGCCTTCGAATACCTTTTCGAGCGTTACAAGGAGGCTATACACCGGCTTTTCATACAGCGCACCAACAACCCCCTGGACGCCGACGACCTGCTGCAGGAAACCTTCATCAAAGTCTATATCAACATCCACCGCTACAACCCGGCCTACACCTTCGGACAGTGGGTTTACACCATCGCCCGGAACACCTTCGTCGATTTCATCCGGCGGCGCCAGGAGGACCTGCCCATCGACGACAAATTCACGGCACCGCCCTCCAACAACCCCACGCCCGAAGAGAACATCATCCGCAAACAGCAGCGCACGCAGATCGAACGCTACCTCCAGGCCATGCCGCCGCGCTACCGACAACTGATCGTCATGCGTTTCTTCGAAGAGTACTCCTACGAAGAGATCGCCATGAAGCTCGAACTCCCGCTGGGCACCGTCAAGACCCAGATCCACCGCGCCCGGGAGCAGATGTGCCGCCTGATCGCCGCAGATGAAAAATCCTGACGTTTCCGACCGGCGAACGCCGCAGAACGAACCACTCCGACCTGCCTAAAAAAAACTTCAACGCCCACAAACCTTATGATTGCCCTGATCGACAAATACTTCCCCGACCTGACCCGCCCGCAGCGCGGGCAATTCGAAGCGCTGTACGCACTGTACGCCGACTGGAACACCAAGATCAACGTGATCTCGCGCAAGGATTTCGACCAACTTTACCTGCGGCACGTGCTGCACTCGCTCTCCATCGCCAAGGTCTGCCCCTTCGCCCCGGGAGCGCGGGTGCTCGACGTGGGGTGCGGCGGCGGCTTCCCGTCCGTTCCGCTGGCGATCCTCTTCCCCGAGGCGCATTTCACGGCCGTGGACTCGATCGGCAAGAAAATCAAGGTCGTACAGGGCGTTGCGGAGGGACTCGGCCTCGCCAACCTCACCCCCCTCTGCGCCCGGGCCGAAACGCTTCCCGAACGGTACGACTATGTGGTTTCCCGCGCCGTGACGGAGATGCCGACCTTCGTCGGCTGGGTCTGGGACAAGATCGACCGGGGGCAAAAGGGCGCCCTGCCCAACGGCATCCTCTACCTCAAAGGCGGCGACCTCGCGGACGAGTTGAGCCGTACCGGTATGAAGTGGACGGAGTACCCGATCCCCGCATTCTTCGACGAAGCGTTCTTCGAAACCAAAAAGGTGGTGTATGCCGCCAAATAAACGGGAATTCACCCGACGACCGTCCCGACTGCCTGGCCATGCAGGAACTGTAAAAGGCCCCGCAGACGAAAGACAGGCCCGATTATGAAATCGTACCGTCCCGATTTTTCGGAATCGCAACTCAAGGCCTCTACCACCGGAAAGGGGCGAGAAGCCGGAACAAACGACCCGAATGCCGCGAAACGGCAGTAGCCGACAGCGGAAAACCATCCGGCAACAGGGAAGACAGGAAGAACAATGCTAAAAATTCAGAAATTCAAACGACATAGCCTTATGAAAGAAACAGTACTGGTAACGGGCGGCGCCGGATACATCGGATCGCACACGGCCGTCGAGCTGATCCAGGCCGGATTCGATGTGGTGATCGCCGACAACCTCTCGAACTCCGACCTTCAGGCCGTGGAGGGCGTCCGCCGCATCACGGGCGCCGAAGTGCCCTTCGAGCAGATCGACTGCTGCGACCTGCAGGCGATGCGGCGGCTGTTCGAACGCCACGAATTCCGTTCGGTCATCCACTTCGCCGCGTCGAAAGCGGTCGGGGAGTCGGTCGCCGAACCGCTCAAATACTACCGCAACAACCTGCTTTCGTTCCTGAACGTCGTGGAGCTGATGTGCGATTTCGGACGGCCCAACATCCTCTTTTCCTCCTCCTGCACCGTATATGGCGAACCCGACGCCCAGCCCGTCACCGAACAGACGCCCCGCAAGCCCGCCACGTCGCCTTACGGCAACACCAAACAGATCTCCGAAGACATCCTGCGCGACGCCGTCGCCGCCCATCCCGGTCTGCGGGGCATCGCCCTGCGCTACTTCAACCCGATCGGCTCGCATCCCTCGGCCCTGATCGGCGAGCTTCCGAGAGGCGTCCCCCAGAACCTGGTCCCCTATGTGACGCAGACCGCCGCCGGGATCCGCGAATGCCTGAGCATCTTCGGCAACGACTATCCGACGCCCGACGGCACCTGCATCCGCGACTACATCGACATCGTCGATCTGGCCCGCGCCCACGTAGCTGCCCTGCACCGCCTGATCGAAGAGCGCGGCGCCACCCCTTACGAGGTCTTCAACGTCGGCACCGGACGGGGCGTTTCGGTGCTGGAGCTGGTCCGCGGATTCGAACGGGCCAACGGACTGAAACTCAACTACCGCTTTGCGCCGCGCCGCGCCGGAGACATCACGGCGATCTGGGCCGATCCCACGCTGGCGAACACCCTCCTGGGCTGGCGTGCCGAGCGGCCGCTCGAAGAAACGCTCCGCACGGCCTGGCAATGGCAGCTGCACCTCGGACAGAGATAACCTTCCCGCCGACAGAACATATTGCGGAGAGCGCATCCGGAGCCGTTCCGGATGCGCTCTCCGCATACTCCTCCCTCCCGTTCCGACATCCGGCCCCGACTGGTCCTTCGCACCGGACCGACCGCCTCCCCTGCACCTGCAAAGGCTTTTTTCATCTTTTTCGCAACAGAAAGGAGAAGCGATTGATATTTTTTGTATTTTTGCATCAATTGGGAAAATAATGAACTTAAAATGCCGAAATTGCATGAAGAGAAGGTAAACGTCCTGAAAAAACCGGAATGGCTGAAAATCCGGCTTCACCGCACCGCAGAATACGCGGACGTGCAACGCATCGTCAGGGACCACTCCCTGCACACGATCTGCAGCAGCGGTCTATGCCCGAACAAAGCCGAATGCTGGAGCCGCAGGACAGCGACCTTCATGATATTGGGTGAAATCTGTACGCGCAACTGTCGATTCTGCGCCACCCTTTCGGGCCGGCCTCTGCCGCCCGATCCTTCAGAACCCGCCAAACTCGCCGAAAGCGTCCGTTTGATGGGATTGCGGCATGTGGTGGTAACCTCCGTTACACGCGATGACCTGCCCGACGGCGGCGCGGCCCACTGGGCCGAATGCGTCCGCGCGATCCGGGCGGAAAATCCCGACGTCACAATTGAGCTCCTTATTCCCGATCTGGATGCGAAACCCGACCTGCTGGACACGGTGATCGCCTCCGGGCCCGATATCATCGGGCACAACATCGAAACCACCGAACGACTGACCCCCCTGGTACGTTCGCGGGCCCGTTACCGTACGAGCCTCGACGTGCTGCGCTATTTAAGCGAAAAGGGCGCCGTCGCCAAGAGCGGCCTGATGGTCGGACTCGGTGAGAGCGATGAAGAAGTTTTACAGACCTTGCGCGACCTGCACGCCGCCGGCGTGGAGATCGTTACCCTCGGCCAGTACCTTCGTCCCACTCTGGAGCATCACCCCGTTGCGGCGTACATTACTCCCGAAAAATTCGACTGGTACCGGCAGCAGGCGCTCGACATGGGCTTCAGCTACTGCGCGAGCGGTCCGATGGTGCGTTCGTCGTACCTGGCGGACGAAGCGCTCGGCTCGGTGCGTCTGAAGCGACAGGTTTCCGCGAAAGCCTGAGTCTTCCCGCCGCGCGGGAAAAGGTCTGCGACAAAGAAAGTGTTGAACCGACGCTTTCCGGATTTACGGTATCCGTACGGAGCCGGACGGAGAGGTGTCGTAACGTAATTTACGATGTTTGTCGAATACCGGGACCTCGGACAAATGGACTACAAAGCCTGCTGGGAGTACCAGCAGAGGCTTTTCGACACCCTCCTGCGGGCCAAGGGAACCCCGGCGGAGGGCGCGGGCTATTTGCTCCTGGTGGAGCATCCGGCGGTCTATACCCTCGGCAAGAGCGGCCATGCGGAGAACCTGCTGGTCGGCGAAGAGTATCTGCGCAGCATCGGCGCCGAATTTTACCACATCGACCGGGGCGGCGACATCACCTTCCACGGGCCGGGACAGATCGTGGGCTACCCGATCCTCGACCTGGAGCGCATCGGACTTTCGCTGCGCGACTACATCGACGCGCTCGAGGGCGCAGTCATCCGGACGGTAGCCCGTTACGGCATCCGGGCCGGACGCATCGCCGGCGCCTCGGGCGTCTGGATCGAAGGAGCGCAGCCGGCGCGTAAGATCTGCGCGATCGGTGTGCGGGCGTCGCGTTACGTGACCATGCACGGCTTCGCACTCAATGTGGCAACCGATTTGCGTTATTTCACCCATATCAACCCCTGCGGGTTTACGGACCGGGGTGCCACGTCGATCGAAAAGGAGATCGGTCGCCCGGTTCCGATGGAGGAGGTCAAACGACGCCTCGTCGAAGATTTATGCGAGAATTTGAATGTTAAAATATATAAATAATAACAAATATGCCCATAGAAAAACGATGGGTAGTGAAGCCTCAGGGGAATCCGAAGGCGGTTGCCGCGATGGCTGCCGCGACAGGCATCTCCCCAGTCCTGGCCAATCTACTCGTACAGAGAGGCATAGACACGTTAGAGAAGGCTAAGAAATTTTTCAACCCCCAGCTTTCGGACCTGCACGACCCGTTCCTGATGAAGGATATGGACAAGGCGGTCGAACGGGTGGAGCGGGCCGTCCGCAACCGTGAGAAGATCATGGTGTACGGCGACTACGACGTCGATGGCACGACCGCCGTCGCGCTGGTTTATAAATTTCTGCGCCAGATAGGTCACAAGGACCTGTTGTTCTACATCCCGGATCGTTATACCGAAGGTTACGGTATCTCGACCAAGGGCATCGACCACGCCGCACGCAAGGGTGCGACGCTGATCATCGCCCTGGACTGTGGCATCAAAGCCATAGAGAAAGTGGACTATGCCAAACGCAAGGGCGTGGATTTCATCATCTGCGACCATCACCTCCCGGCCGAGGAAATTCCCCGCGCCGTAGCCGTTCTCGACCCCAAACGCGCCGACTGTTCCTATCCGTTCGACGAACTGTCGGGGTGCGGCGTGGGATTCAAGCTAGTGCAGGCCTACTGCCAGAAAAACGGAATTCCGTTCCAGCAAATCGAGCCGTTGCTCGACCTGCTGGCCGTCAGCATCGCCTCGGACATCGTTCCTCTGGTGGATGAAAACCGGATTTTAGCCCACTACGGGCTTCTGCGGCTCAACGCCTCCCCCTCGAAGGGGCTGCTCTCGATCATCAAGATCTGCGGCCTGGATCGACACAACATCACCATCGACGACATCGTCTTCAAAATCGGACCCCGCATCAACGCCGCAGGCCGTATGCGGATGGACGAAAACGACGAAAACGCCGCTCCTTCGGGCGGCTATGCGGCGGTCAATCTGCTGATCGAAGGCAACGAAAGCCTGGCCGAAGAGTTCGGCTCGGTGATCGACGGCTTCAACCAGGACCGCAAGTGCATCGACCGCAGCGTCACGCAGGAAGCCCACGACTTCATCGAGGCCCACGCGGAGCTGAAGGCCGCCAAGAGTACGGTGATCTACAACCCCCGCTGGATGAAGGGCATCGTGGGCATCGTGGCCTCCCGCCTGATCGAAACCTACTACCGCCCGACGGTGGTGCTCACGATGAGCAACGGGTTCGTCACGGGTTCGGCCCGCTCGGTGCCCGGCTTCGACCTCTATCAGGCAATCGAATCCTGTTCGGACCTGCTGGAGAACTTCGGCGGGCACATGTACGCAGCAGGACTCACGATGCGTCCCGAACGGGTCGAGGAGTTCACCCGCCGCTTCAATGCCTACGTCGAAGAGAACATCGACCCGATAACGCTGCAACCCCAGGTGGAGATCGACAGCGAACTCTTCTTCTCGAACATCACCCCGGCGTTCCGCCGCGACCTGAACCGTTTCCAGCCGTTCGGCCCCGGCAACCCCGCACCGGTATTCGTCACGCGGGGCGTGGTCAGCCACGGCGAAACGAAGCTCGTCGGCGCCGACTGCGAGCACCTGCGCATGGACCTGATGCAGCGCCAGAAACCCAACACGACGATTCAGACGATCGCCTTCCAGCAGCCGACCCACTACGAGTGGATCCGCGCGGGACATCCGATCGACGTCTGCTATCAGATCGTAGAGAACCACTACCGGGGCTCGGTTTCGGTACAGCTCCGCATCAAGGACATCAAACCCCTGCGGAGCAAGCAATAATACGGCCGGCAACATCCGTAAAAACCGGAGCTTTCAGGCTCCGGTTTTTTACGGATCCCGCCCGACGACACCGGCGGCGGCATTCCGTCCGAACCACTCCTTCCCGCTCCCGAAACGAAAAAATCCGATACAACAAAGTCGGGTTTTAGTTTCTAATTATTAGAAAAATCACTACATTTGACACAAAATAGTAATTGTTAGACCTTTTCTACCCAATATGAGTAAACCCTTCAAGCGTTATCTCGTCACCTCGGCACTGCCCTACGCCAACGGCCCGGTACACATCGGCCACCTGGCGGGCGTCTATATCCCGTCGGACATCTACACGCGCTACCTGCGCCTGAAAGGATACGACGTGATCTCGGTCTGCGGCAGCGACGAGCACGGCGTGCCCATCACCATCAAGGCCCGCAAAGAGGGCGTCACGCCCCAGCAGATCGTCGATCGCTATCACCAGTTGATTAAATCGTCGTTCGAAGGGCTCGGCATGTCGTTCGACATCTACTCGCGCACCTCGTCGAAGACCCACGCCGCGACAGCGTCGGAGTTCTTCCGCAAGCTCTACGACGAAGGCAAATTCATCGAGCGGACCTCGGAGCAATACTACGACGAGGAAACCCAGACGTTCCTCGCCGACCGCTATATCGTGGGCACCTGCCCCCGCTGCGGCAACGACCGCGCCTACGGCGACCAATGCGAAAAATGCGGATCGACCCTTTCGCCGGACGAACTGATCAGCCCGCACAGCGCCGTATCGGGTTCCGTACCCGTGAAACGCGCCACCAAGCACTGGTATCTGCCGTTGGACCAATACGAGGGTTTCCTGCGCGAATGGATCCTCGAAGGGCACAAAGAGTGGAAAACCAACGTCTATGGGCAATGCAAGAGCTGGCTCGACGGCGGTCTGCAACCGCGTGCGGTGAGCCGTGACCTGGACTGGGGCATTCCCGTACCGGTCGAAGGGGCCGAAGGCAAGGTGCTCTACGTCTGGTTCGACGCGCCGATCGGCTACATCTCGGCGACCAAGGACCTGACGCCCGACTGGGAGAAATACTGGAAGGACGAAGAGACCAAAATGGTGCACTTCATCGGCAAGGACAACATCGTCTTCCACTGCATCGTCTTCCCGGCCATGCTCAAGGCGCACGGCGGCTACATCCTGCCTGAAAACGTCCCTGCCAACGAATTTCTGAACCTCGAGGGCGAAAAGATCTCGACCTCGCGCAACTGGGCCGTCTGGCTGCACGAATACCTGGCCGACTTCCCCGGCAAGGAGGACGTGCTGCGCTACGTGCTCTGCGCGAACGCCCCCGAAACCAAGGACAACGACTTCACCTGGAAGGACTTCCAAGCCCGTAACAACAACGAGCTGGTAGCCGTGCTGGGCAACTTCGTAAACCGGGCTTTAGTCCTGACACACAAATACTTCGACGGCACAGTGCCCGCCTGCGGCGCACTGACGGACTACGACCGCGAAACGCTTCGGGAACTCTCCGGCGCGAAGGAAGCCCTCGAAAACAACATCGAAAACTACCGGTTCCGCGAAGCCTTGAAGGAGGCGATGAACATCGCACGTCTGGGCAATAAATACCTGGCCGACACCGAACCGTGGAAACTCATCAAAACCGATCCCGAACGGGTCAAGACGATCCTGAACATCGCTTTGCAGATCACCGCAAACCTCTCGATCGCCATCGAACCGTTCATGCCCTTCTCGGCGAAAAAGATCGTCGGGATGTTGCAGGCAGGACCCTTCGGCTGGGAGAAACTGGGCAGCACCGACCTGCTCGCTGCCGGACATCGGATCGGCGAAGCCGTGCTTCTCTTCGAAAAGATCGAGGACGACGTAATCCAACGCCAGCTCGACAAGTTGGCGGCGACCAAAGCAGCGAACGCTTCGGCCGAAGCAGCACAACACGTTGAAGATCAAAAGAAAACAACGACTTTCGACGATTTTCAAAAGATGGATATCCGTATTTCGACGATCCTCGCCGCTGAAAAAGTCGCCAAGACGAAAAAGCTGTTGAAACTGACCGTCGATACGGGCATCGACAAGCGCGAAATCGTTTCGGGCATCGCCGAATACTACACACCCGAAGAACTCGTCGGGAAACAGGTACTCGTACTGGTGAATCTGGAACCGCGCGAACTGAAGGGCATCCTCTCCCGTGGCATGATTCTGATGGCCCAGGACGCTTCGGGCAAATTAAGGCTGTTACAACCTGACGATCAGACAAATCCGGGCGCGACAGTCGGATAATATAAAGATATTTCTTGAACAAAAGTACAACGGCTATCTATAAAAAGCAAATCGAAGTATAATAACTGATATTCAGATTGTTATTCATCATGTCGGTATTGAAATATCGAGAGAATGTGAATCTTTCTGCATAAATAACCGAGAGTTGCGTTTCCAAATCATTACCTTGTTTTGGGATGCCTGCGGTTACATACAACGGTTATTTACAGTCTATTACGTTTATATTCATCTTGTCGGACGACTCTGCCGAAATTATTTTTGTCCACCTTAAAAAAGCAGAGTTTATGCGCAGTACTTTCAAGGTTTTGTTCTACCTCAAGCGAACAAAGAACACCCCGCGAGCAGTCTATCCGGTTATGGGCCGCATCACGATCAACGGCACGATTTCACAGTTCAGTGCCAAAATCAACGTTCCGGAACAACTGTGGGAGGTCAAAGGCGGCCGTGCCAAAGGCAAAAGCGTCGAGTCGGAACGCATCAACCGTCATCTGGACAATATCCGTATCCAGATCGGCAAACACTATCAGTCGATTTGCGATCACGATGCCTACGTCACGGCTGAAAAGGTCAAGAACGCCTATCTGGGTATGGGAGAACGATACCGGACTCTTGTAGATGTTTTCGAACATTACACGAATGATCTTTTCAAACGTATCGGCGTAGACCGCTCAGAAAGTACCTGGTGGCGCTATCGGGCGTCGCTGGGACATCTCCGGGCCTTTCTGAAACACGAGTACAACCTCCACGATATTCCGCTGCTCGAATTGGAACAGTCGTTCATCGAGCAATACCACGTCTATTTGAAAACTGCCTGTCATTTGAAAGCGGGCAGCGTATGCCGCTACATAGATTGTTTAAGCAACGTGGTGAATATTTCGTTCAACAACGGTCTTATGCCGCGCAATCCGTTCGCTTTCTACAGTTATTCCGCTCCGATGGAACCGAGAACCTTTCTCAGCGAGGAGGAGCTGCGGCTTTTTCAGACGACGCGATTGAAGAGTGCCAAACACGAATACCACCGCGACCTGTTTCTTTTTTCCTGTTTTACGGGAATCTGCTACAAAGACATGCGCTATCTGACTTGCGAACAAATCATACCAGACACCAAGGGGCACCTGTGGATACACGGTAACCGTTGCAAGACGGGTGGAGAATATATGGTCAAATTTCTCCCTGCGGCTTTGCGTCTTCTGGAAAAATATCGCGGAACAGCTCCGTTACCGCTTGCATTCGACATGCCGAAACTTAGCAGTATCAATTGCTCCTTGCGTCGTATTACCAAACAGTGCGGTATCTCACGGCACATAACCTTTCACTGCGCACGTCATACGTTTGCCACGACACTCTGCCTTTCACAGGGTATTCCTTTGTCAACAGTTTCCAAGATGCTGGGACAAGATCGGAAG
>OIJH01000303.1_pt1 | contig 11092 bp, 12 predicted proteins | sample 1583511 | NCBI WGS metagenome assembly OIJH01 (sample SAMN02674699, study PRJEB24791) | human gut metagenome, SKBSTL042 | isolation source: stool | host: Homo sapiens | place: USA | reverse complement strand
TGAATCTGCTCGCGGTCTCGAAGGCGGTGGACATTCCTGTCATCATCACCGTGATTGACGAGGCGACCGACATTGGACAGCGGATTGCATCCGGCGCGTCGATTCTCAACGTCGCGGGTGGGGCGAATACCCCGGCGATTGTGCGAAAGATTCGCACAGAGTACCCGGATTTTCCGATTATCGCCACCGGCGGCAATAAGCCGGATACCATCGCCGCGACGGTTGCGGCAGGCGCGAACGCGATTACGTTTACGCCGCCATCCGCACAGGAACTGTTCAAAGCGATGATGACCCGTTATCGGGAAGAGTAAAAATTGCATAAAAGCCCGGCAATCAGCCATACTATCCGTATCAACAGGAGGTGTCGTTTGATGCTGGGCTTTCTTTCTGCAATTCTGGCAGGCGCGGCGATGAGCGTGCAGGGCGTAATGAACACGCGGCTTGGCGAAAAGGTGGGTACGCTGGAGACGAACGCATTCGTGCAGCTGATCGGTTTTTTGCTGGCGCTGCTCATCGCGGTTTTCTTCGGCAAAGGCAACATCCGACTATTGCCGCAAGCGCCGTGGTATGCGTGGCTGGGCGGTGTACTCGCGCCGGTCATCACGCTAACAGTGATGTGGGCGATTGGCAGCCTGACACCAACGGTCGCGATTTCCGCAATTTTGCTCTCACAATTGACCGTTGCCGCGCTGATTGACGTATTCGGCTGGCTGGGCGCGGAGAAGATGCCGTTCTCGTGGGAGAAGTGGGTCGGCGTAGCGCTGATGGTGGGCGGTGTCATCCTGATGAAAATCAAGACGTGATACGGCAAACGCGCGGAAATCAGCAGGATTCCGGGCGATTTTCCACGAACGCTTCTGACCGCTGCGACAAACACAGCCATTTTTCTTCGCAGGAAACAGGCAATCAAATGGCGAAACCTCCTGCGCAGAAAAACAGGAGGTACTTTTTATGCTGCAATCCATCCGCGATGGCGATCGGCTGATTGTGCGCATCGACGGCGAACTCGACCACTTCTGCGCACAGAGCGTTCGCCGCGATTTAGACGCGCTGCTGCTTGACCGCTCCATCCGCACGCTGATTCTGGACTTCTCGTCGCTGACGTTCATGGACTCCTCCGGCATCGGGGTTGTCCTGGGGCGCTATCGGCTGCTGCGCGACCGGGGCGGGCACGTCGCGATTGTGGGCATGAACCCGCACATCGCTCGGCTATTCCACATGTCCGGGCTTGACCGGATTATCCGCCAGCTGGACAAGCATCAGGAGGCGCAAGCATGAGCCATCACAACGAAATGGAAATCCGATTTCTCTCCCTGCCCGAAAACGAAGCCTTTGCGCGCGTCGTGATTGCCGCCTTTGCCGTCCAGCTCTCCCCAACCGTCAGCGAAATTGCCGACATCAAGACCGCCGTCTCCGAAGCTGTCACGAACGCCATCGTCCACGGTTACGAGGGCACGCGCGGCACGGTTATCCTGCGCGCAAGCATTGACGGCACGCTGCTGACCATTGAAATCACCGACAAGGGACGCGGCATCGCCGACATTCCGCAGGCGATGGAACCGTTTTTTACCACGCACCCCGAACAGGAACGCAGCGGCATGGGTTTTGCCTGTCTGACAGGACTTCGTATCAGCGACATCAAGGCTCTGCGGTGGAGCGACATCAAGAGAAACAAGGAAACGAACACGCTTGTAATCGTCCAAAAGAAAACAAAGGCTCTCAATGCCGTACCAATCGGCAATACCGCCTTGTCATGGATGCCACCCAAAGGTGATGATGATTTTGTGTTCCACCTTCCTGCTAAGGCTAATGTGGATGCTGCCCTTAAAAGGATAGCCAAAAAGGTGGGCATTGAGAAGAATATCTCTTTTCACTGTTCCCGACATACATTCGGAATTTTGGTGCAGGCGGTTACCGGCAACATTGAGACTACCAAGAAACTGATGGGACACAAGTCGCTCAAATCCACCGCCATCTATGCAGATGTGCTGACGAATGAAAAGGTCAAGGCTGTTGATAACACGAAGAAAGCCTTTCGAGGTCGCAAACAGCGTGAAGAGAACAAGCAGATACCGAGGACAAAGCGGACAGCAGCCACCAACACCCATCCACGCAGAATAACTTTTTTACAGGATAACAAGTAAACAGAACTTTTCAGGATAACAACCAGTTATTTTCACTTTTGTAGTCTCCATATTTCGGGCAGGGATTTCTCTCTGCCTTGGGGGACTACACTTTCAAAACAAGCAGTACAACGAATCACAAACAATTAAATTACAGGATAATGAACAAAACTATCGACACCGAGACTCTTCTTTTGAAGGTAGAGTCACATGAGCACCGCATTGGGATAATGGAGAACCTTCTCCGTGATGCCAAGCAAGTATTGACACTGGAGGAAGCAGCCTTATTCATGGGCATATCAAAGAGTAGTCTCTACAAGATGACACACAAGCATGAACTTCCGTTCTTCCGTCCCAACGGCAAGATTATATACTTTGAAAAGTCAGAGCTTTTGAACTGGATGCGCCAGAACCGCAGTATGTCCGAGGCTGAGACCAAGGCTGTAGCGACCAGGCACATGAGTGAACTTTGTAAATAGACATGGCGATGATGAAGGATAATATTTCCCATGAGGAGTATAGAAGCAAGTTGGCAAATGTCGCTGACCTTGCCGTGAGCTACATAAATACTGGCAACGGCTACTTTCGGATGCGTGATGCTTTCAATGGACTTGCCGAGCAATGCGGAGCCAACAAGGGCATCAATGATGAAGCAACTATCGGCAGAAGAAAACTTCTTGCCCAGTCTGTTTGCATTGAATGCATTTCACGATTAAGCAGTCATTCTAATGACAGGTTGCAAGGCGAGCTCTATGTTATCGCAGAGGACATTTCCCCAAGGAGAGGATGGCATAGATGATTTTCTCTTTACTGAGAAAAACAGTCTTGCCAGTTATGGTTATAATATTCAAAATTCACAGAACATGGATAAACAAAAGATACATTACTGCTTCACGCTGTCCGATGCACAGATGGAGTATCTTCGCTGCAAGAAGTACAAGATTGACCGCATGGAATGCTTCATGTCTCTTGCCTCTCTTGCTGAACGTGAAACAACACTTGTTTCTATCAGCAAAACCCAACAAGTGGAAATCTTGTGTGGGCAATGTCTGGTTGACAATACCCAACTTGCCAAACTCTGGGATAAAGACCGCAAGACCGTTCCCAAACTTTTACAAGCTATGGAGGCTGTGGGCATTTCCTCTTCACAAAAGGTTGGAGACAACCGCATCATTACCCTGCATTCACTCTCTGGTTGGTATGTGGACGGAAGATTTGTCAAGAACGGCTTTTCATTGAAGCGCAATGCGGATGGCTCTGCAATCGTCCATACGGAAGTTCCACAAGCAAGAGTATTTGTTACGACAACGGAGGATGATACAAAGTCGGACAAGGAAGATGGACATTTTTCCAATGGAATATCCGATACAGACAACAAGGGCAATTCTTCTACGGCAGATATTTCTTCTTCCCTAAATTCGGCTTCATCTAATGATAATGGAAGCGTGGGTAAGATCGAAACTAATGGCAATCTTTCCGATGCTATTACTGGTGGAATTTCCCCACAGCAAAACTACTCCAGACAGTCTGTTGGCAATCCTTCTTCCCAGCAAGAAGCAGATGCCAAACAGAATGAGGGAGAGCACAACACATATCCACAGCATCAGTTTGGAGGTCAAACACAACAGTCTAACGGTTCTAATGCCAATGGTTACAAGGCTAACAGCTACCATAACGGCAATCAATAGGCATACAGAGGCTAATGAGCCACCATACAGAGAAATCATCCCAAAGGACGATTGACCGCCATAGGCTACCACCAAACTGTTATACATTTAAGCAGCCTTGGGGACGGACGCTGTTAAAAGTGCCGTCATTTTATAGGTACTTTTCGAGAAATCCTTTTGTAATACAGAAGCCGTGTCCGTCTTTCTGTATTCCTAAAAGTTTCTCGGACTACTCGCAGGCTCGCAGTCGTGACCACCTTTGTTAGATGCTTGTAATCATCCCTTTTTAATCAGAGACAAGGACAAATGAGAAAGAAGAACATCATAAGAAAACCGCCTACGGAAGTCCATACCTACCGATGTACGAAAGAAGAGTTAAAGCAGCTCCAGACGCTTGCCAAGGAGTGTGGAATTAGTCTGAGCCGCTATGTCGTTGAGACAGGTTTGAAGCACCGTCCACGCATGAGGCTCACCAAGGAAGAGGTGGACGCTCTCAACTCTCTCGCCATCGCAAGGACAGATTTGATAAAAATCAGCAACGTGCTATCCAAGAAAACGGCTGAGGAAAAGGCTCGGTTCTTCAAAAATGAGAAGTTCATGCGTTGGTGGATTGATGCCGTTGCAGGACTTATCCAACATTGGTATAGTATTGAAGAGAATATCGCAACAAACGTACAGACCAAATCAAAGGAACAATTATGATTATGCTCGCAAAGGTAGTATCGTATGGAGGCAATTCCGTAAGGTACGCATTGGAAAAGGAGAATGCAAAGACGGTTAAGGTGAACAATATGCCCGATGGTCTTGACCCTACCGCAATCTGGTACATGATGAAGCATCATTGCCAGTATCATCAGGCGGAAAGGACGGTGGGCAGAAAGTTGGAAAGGTTCATGACCACTTTTGTACTTTCCCCATCAAAGGAGGAATCTGCCAACTTCACGATGGAAGATTGGGCAAACCTCCAAGACGAAGCATTGGAAGTTTTGGATTCTGTTGGACTTACGCCCAACGGTTTCTCCAATGAAATAAAGACCAACTTCACCAATTCTATGAATGTGGGCGGACTGCACTCTGATTCTAAGTCTGGAACGCTGCACCTTCACATTGATTGTTGTCGTGTGGATATGGAAGGTAACACCAATGATGTACACGACATTCACCTTCGGGCAATGAAGGCTGCGGAAATCATCAATATGCGTCATGGGTGGGAACAACCGCAGGAAATTCGGAATATGAGGAAAGTGGAACTTGCGGAGGACTGTGAACATACTCTCAAAGATATGCAACAGTTTAACATTGACAGATACTTCAATCTGTTGCGCATGAAAGGCTATGAGGTAAAGCCACGCTACGACAAACAACGGAAACTTGTCGGCTACACAGTCGGCAAGAATGCTTCCGTGTTCAAGGCTTCGGAGATAGGCAGAAGGTTTATGGCATCAAAGATTGAAGACACATGGATGAAACTGCACCCAAAAACAACACAAGTCAAGACAAAGCCTGTTTCTCCATCCGTTGCTTCAACGCCTCGCCCAGTTCGTCCTATCGTTCAAACTCCAACTGCATCACAACCAAAGGCACAAGTTCAACCTTCAAAAACAGCATTCCAAATCAACATTGGCGATGGAGTCAAGAAGGTGTGGATTCCGAACTCTGTCAAAGATGTCTTTACTAATGAGGTTCAGATTCCAGAGGACAATGATATAGCGACAACAGAGAATGTCGCTCATGTAGCGATGCTGTTGTTTGCAGGGTATATTGACGCAGCCACTTCCATGTCTGAGTCATGTGGCGGTGGCGGTTCTGCTCCTTCTTCTGGTTGGGGTAAGAAAGACGATGAAGATGACTGGAAGTTTGCCCACCGTTGCGCACAGATGGCTCATTCTATGTGCAAGCCTAAACCACGCAGCAGAAGTTTCCACCGATAAATCAATGACAATATGGCAATCAGAAAAAGCAAGATAAACATAGACACAGAAGAAAGATCCGACTTCGACAACATGATGAATGATGTCGAAAACGAGGTCGAAGAACAGCAAGCCGAAGACGGACTTGTAAACCGTGTTCCTGAGTTAAAGCAGTTGAGTGAGGACATTGACAAGGCTACCAACACCTTCATCAATGCCACACTTGAACTGGAATCTGCCATTCAGCAGTATCAGCGTGCGGAAGCCCAATTAGGCGGCGCTGTGACTACTATCGGCAAAAAGGTAGATACCATCAATCAGCACATAAACAAGGTCTTGGAGAATGCACCGAACCAATTAAAGGTGTCTGTGAATGTCAATGATGCTGACTGGCAGAAGATTCAAGAACTGTTTTCCAAAGAACGCCAATGGATGACCTCACAGATGCAGATGCATATCCGTGAGGTCAATTCCATGTTTGCCGATGAACGGAAGAAAGTCCGTGAACGCTACAAGGAATATGATGGCTGCTATCTCGGTCACTATGCCCAGTGGTTCTTCTGGTTTTTCTTCACGATTGGTATCTTTGTGGTTGCAGGAGGTGTTGGAATGATAATTGCACAGAACTATACATGAGATAGACGAGTTACTGCCTAACATTAAGTTTGCACTTAAAATTAGGCAATTGGTTCAATAATCTCTTTATTCTGATAGTCCTGTATCCGCATATAAACCTCTATGGGACACGTGCCACTTCCCAGATCCACCAAGACCGCATTCAAAGCGAACCCTCCACAGAAATTATTGGGGGTTGGAAATGGAGTTATACAATGTTTAGGTCTATTCTGGTTTAATATATTCCCAAAACACATTATATCTCATTTTTAATGGTTAATACTAATTCTGTTGTTCAGTATTATTCTTGTTCATAGCTTGGAGAAGTTTCTTGTAGTCTTCCACAAACTTAGATATAGTTACAAATCCTGCTGCCATTTCATCATCGGATATCTCGTCCATGATGGTACTCTTGTCTGCTGGTGTCGCTTGCAGATAGTAACCGATAATCTGAGGAGTGGTAATCTTGATGTTGAAACTCTTGTCCGTGGAGCTGGTGTGGATGCCAGAAGAACCGAATGAAGAACTGCTACTTTTTGCACCGCTGAAAAGCAGGAAGCCGCCGCCATGTGAGACATGCTCTTCCATGGTAGCCGAGAAGGTATTCGAGAGCTGGTCGCTGGTAGCCACTTGGATGGAAACGTCTTTGGCGACGAGCATAGCCACAGGATAACATGGTAGGATATGGCTGCGGCTCATGTCTTGAAGCCTTTCTTCTGTAATTTCACTGTAATCTTTTATTGGAGACACGCGTGAGGTGGACACGTTAAACATATCCTTGGTCAAGACAAAAATCCCAGGATTAAACCATTCTCTCTCGATGCCCACTTTTGCCACATTCATTCCTACCCGAACAGACGTATTTTGGGAGTGGCATAGCTCTGCAAAGGTCGAAGAATTCGTTTCTTTCTTCCCTGAGTAACCTGCGAACCATAAACTGGCACCGTATGTGCTGTTTGAAGCAGACGACTGGCTGTTGCTTTCCATGTTTATCTGTGAGGCGGCTACATCGATTAGTACCTGCGTGAATCCTTCAGGAACAATCGGCGTCTGTACGCTTTCAGTCTCTTTGCCTGAATTTACCGTTTGGGCAACTTTCATTTTTTCCAAGATTTCCTGGATTTCAGTATTAATCCTCTCCAGCTGTTCTTGAATTGGTGGAAGCAGTTGCTTGAGTTGCAGGAGGTTTTTATTTATCGCCTCTTCCAATAAGACATTGGATAACTGTTGCGATTTAGTTATATAATCGTTTTGAAGTTTTTGGTTTTTTGACAGTATGGCTGTAATTTTATCGACCAAACTGTCTACACTTTGGTCATTTTTATCAAATTTTAATCCGCTTGCCAGTCTGCTGATGATACTATTAGGTACTCCTCCACTGAATATCGGTGCAATGGTAAATGCGGTATCAATGACAGTCTTGACACCTTCACCGTAACTGCTGATCAATTCATTTTGAGCTTCATTCAAAGCGTCCCTTGCATCTTGTGCATCATTTTTGTTTTTTTCCAGTTCTTTACTCCTGTCTTCTTCATTAATCAGATTGGTCAGATTGGAGATTTGGGAGGAAAGGGTAATCCTGCGTGAAGACAGATTACGCAATCTCATAGCCAATGACTCCGGGGAATCAAGTAAGTCGGACGGGATGAAGGATGTGTTCAGCAGTTCAAACCAGTTTGTGGGGTTGAATTTTACGGGATAGACAATGCCTCCGTCTGGAGTCAGCCTCTGAATGTTTTCCAAAATCTCTCTGGCCTGTTCCAGCTCCGCGCCTGAACCGCTGTCAAGTACTCCATTGAGGATGTCCATATCGTTGGGGGAGAAGACTGATAACACTTTTGCCCGCTTTTCGTTCAATGCCAAAGATTCTCCTCTTGCAACTGTTTCATACCATTGCAAGTATTCATTGTTGTAATGAATATTGTTTTCCTCTGAAGTATCAGGATAAATTTTTCTTAAAGCTTCTTTTTTCTTGTTTTGTTTTTCAGACCATGTTCTTTCTGCAGCCACATAGTCATCATATAGGCGATAAAATACCTCCTGAAGCGTATAGCTTTTCGTATTTTCGTCACCGAAATCATAAGGATATGGGGTCAGCAGCAGCTCGCGCAGTTGATTTTTAGCTTTTGCGATTTTTTCGTTCAATTTAGGAGTTAATGTATCCAGAGCCGAACGGTACTGATATGGCAATGTCATGCCGTTATCACCGCCTGTAACGCGACAGGGATCGAAGAGTTTGTTGGCTAAACGCGATTCGTTGGCTTCCACCATCGGCCCTTTTTCCGCATTGTTTTTGTAGTCGTAGGCAAAGTCCTTGGCTGTGAGTGCTTGCCCTGGCAGGGTCAGACAAAGAAACTGATTCGGATTTTCACCTCCGATTACGCTTTCTATCTGATTGTATAGCAAGTCGATGAATGGCTCACTCGCAAGGCTTGCTCCACCATTGTCCTGTATGCTGGATTGGGAATCGTTGCCGATGTCGGATTTGGAGGCTTCATTGGAATTTGTCTTTCCTTTGGAGCCGGTATCCTCCTTTAACTTAGGAGGAGAATCATTATTAACTTCTTGAGGGTCATTTGAAACCACAGGAACAGCAGTTTCCTTTACTTCTTTTTTAGTATTCTCGGGCAAATTCTGTTCGTTCATAGTTTTTACTTTTAATTATTGATTAATACTACTCTAAGAATCATCCAATTTAGTATCAATTGAATGTACGAATTTAGTTTGTGCCTGACAAAAATTTGCAGACACAACCACTCTCATTGGTGGATTCTCCGTGTGTTCCATCACGTCCTCCTTTTTTATTGGGGTTATACTTCGGTTTATGTTCGTTGCGGACGGAAATGTTCCGCCCGCAACGGCTTACTGCTTCCTCAGGGTAGGCAATGCTCCGTTAAGTTTGTAACGCCACTTTGAGCCTGCGGTCTGCAAAGCGGTGTTCATGGCATCAACGGCTTTCTGCCAGGTAACGACAGAGCCGTCCACCTCCGTGGCTTCGGTGCTTTCCTTATTGTAGCCGATACCTTGTTCATGATTGTTCTTCCAATAGCAGGCGGTCACGGTGGTGTAGTTATTTCCCAAAAAGCCGCCGATATGTACATAGCCAGTGCTACTACCCGTACTGGTTACGTTGCCCGTGGCATAGCAGGCAAGGAGGCTGCTTCCTGCGTTCATTCCCACCAGACCGCCGCCAGCGATATTCTTTTTGAGGGCCATTTCTATGATCACGTTGCCTGTGGCATAGCAAGCGGTCAGGGTGGCACTCGAATTCGTCTGACCTGCCACGCCGCCGACATCGACCGTTCCCTTCACTGTGGCAGAGGAGCTGCATCCGGTGATGGAACCGCCTATTTGAACACCCACCACACCGCCGACATACACCGTGCCGCTGACGCTGCCCGACACCGAGCAGTTTTCAATGGTGCCCCAGCTAGATCCTACCACGCCGCCAATACTGCCGCCATATATTTGATTGCTTGTTATCTGTACGCCCTCCATCACCACGTTCTTCACCGTACCAGCTCTATTGAGCCAGCCGAACAGACCCGCATATTCGTCATTTGTCGTAAAGGTCAGCCCCGTAATGGTATGGCCGCCACCGTCGAAGGTGCCTTTGTATGAGTTGTCGTAGTCTGTGCCTATCGGTGTCCAGTCTTTGCCTGTGAGGTCAATGTCTGTGTCGAGGGTAATGTTAATGTCGCTCTTACCTCCGTTCACTAATTTGGCTATATTCATCAGGCCATCGGCGGAGGTCACGGTGTAGCTGCCGTTGCTCTCTATGGTATAGCCCAGGTCTTTTGCCGCAGCGAGGGAGACGGTGTAGGTATATTCACCGCCCGCCTGCCAGTCGGTAGCATTCTTCATCTTATAAACGAAGGTCTTGCCGTTAGTGAAGGTGCAGGTAATGAAGGTCGTGCCAGCTGCCACACTTTGCGGGGCTACGATGGCGGTGTAGGTGTTGCTGCCCTTGTCATACGGGGTGATTTTATCTGGATTGTCATTCTCGGTGGAGAGACCCGTCAGCTGCACGGATGCCAGCCCCTCGGTGTAGTCCGTCAGAACGATGGTCACCCGCGCCGTGCGGTGGGTGAAGCGGAGCGTGGGGCTACCGTAGGTCACCGTCTGTCCGTCGGCTACGATGAGGTCGCTGCCCTCAAAGTCTTTCTGGGCACTTTGGTTGGCTTTTACCTTTACCGCAGGCGGAGTTGTCTCGCCAGCGGTGTAGGGCCACCACGCTGTGACGGTGATGTCGTTGTGGTTGGTCCAGTAGTACGGGTCGGTGGAGGTCAGCGTGGCGCTGGTGGGGTCGGCGGTGGAGGGCGTCACGTTGTACGTCTTCACCGTGCCGTCCATCAGGACTGCCACGCTCTGCACACCCTCCCAATTGCCGTCCACCGGGGCACGGGTGCCGGCGGTGGCTGTCGCGGCGGGGTTCAGCCCCGTGGCGGTGAAGACGATGGGTGTGCCTTCCGCCCCTTCTGGTAGGAAGCCCGCTTCGTCCTGCGTGCAGGCGGCGAGTGAGAGGGCGAGCGCTGCAAGTGCAAAAAATCTTATCCTCATAATATCTGTTATTTTATTACTCTGGTTCTTTCCGTTGCGGGCAGAACTTTTTCCGCCCGACGGTTTACTGCTTCCTCAAGGTAGGCAATGCTCCGTTAAGTTCGTAACGCCACTCTGAGCCTGCGTTCTGCAAGGCGGTGTTCATGGCATCAACGGCTTTCTGCCAGGTAACGTCAGTGCCGTCCACCTTCGTGGATTCGGGGGCGGTCTTATAGCC
>OIJH01000295.1_pt1 | contig 11264 bp, 9 predicted proteins | sample 1583511 | NCBI WGS metagenome assembly OIJH01 (sample SAMN02674699, study PRJEB24791) | human gut metagenome, SKBSTL042 | isolation source: stool | host: Homo sapiens | place: USA | reverse complement strand
CACTGGGGTCGAGGATGCACTGGATGTGACCATGGCGCAGAGGTCGGAGTTGGATTATCTCATCTATAATGACCCGCTGGGCTATGCAGACTTGATTCTGAACGGCGAACCAGAGGAGTATCTGAAGAATGTGGCGGGAAGTCACGGATTAGAAGATTAAGCATAAAAGGGTATGCGGCTATAAACCGCATACCCTTTTACACTTTATCGCTTCCAGACCGCTGCGGCATTGGAACGTGACATCAGTTCTTCGACCGGGATTCCGGCTGGGCAGATGTCCTGGCACGCAAGAGATTTTCCGCAGCCTTCAAAATAAAGCTGACGATACGCATTTGCGAGTTCTGTCCGATGGGCAATATCCTGTTCTTCGTTCAGAATACGGTAAGCGTTGACGGGCAGAACAGCTCCAGCAAATTCACTGTTCGGGTCAAAGTTCGGGCAGACCTCCAAGCAGCAGCCACAGAGCAGACACTTAGCAGATCGATACCGCTGGCTGTGCGTATAGCTGGTCTGGAACGCATCTCCTTCCAGCCACAGCTTTGTCCGCTTCAGTGCTTCAAAGATCACGGAACGGTCTACGACCAGATCTTTCACCAGTGGGAATTTGCTCAAAGGCTCCAGAGTAACAACGCTTCCCTTACAGTCCCGCAGAAAAACGGAACAGGCAAGACGAGGCAGACCATTGATCCGCATGGCACAGGCACCGCACTTGCGTATCATGCAGCCGCATTCCCACGCAATGGGGGAAACGACCGTTCCGCTCTTTTCGCACAGAGGGCTGCGGTGATTCAGCTCGTTCAACACCGAAGCAATCGAGGTGTCCGCACTTCCCTCAAAGGAAAACTCCTGCCAGCAGGGTGAAGCCTGCGGGTTTTCCTGCCGTTTGATTCGGATGGTGTAGTTCATAAATCATGCCGCCTTTCGGGGATGGATTCAAAGCTGATGGCGATATGCTGCCCGTTCCAGTGTGCCACGGTGGTTTTGCAGTAAACGGCATCGTTGCGTTGGGGATAATCTGCCCGCCAGTGCGCACCCCGGCTTTCTTTTCGGGCGAGGGCACTTTCCAGCATGGCACAGCCCAGAAGCGGAAGGGTGCCAGACAGTTTGCGGATTTCCTGAATGCCCGCTTCCAATGTCTGTGCATCCCGCACGACACCGAGTGCGTTCAGCAGAATACGATTCATCTGCATTTGAGCGTCCGGGGAAAGTTCGGGCAGAAGGGATTCTTCGGCACAGGGCATATTGGGGGAACTGACTGTTTCCCGGCAGGCAGTTTCCGCAGCAATCTGTCCTCCATAGATCGCACCCAGAAGAGAATTTCCACCCAGACGGTTTGCGCCATGGTACTGAGCGCAGCATTCACCGGCAGCGTACAGATTCCGCATCGAAGTGCGGTGCCGCTCGTCCACCTGAATGCCTCCCATAAAGTAGTGGATACCCGGCAAAATCGGAATGGGTTCTTTGCGAATATCTTTGTGCAGATAGGTCTGACAATCATCCACCAGTCCGGCAAGTTTATGCTCCATGACTTCTTTAGGAAGCTCTGTCATATCAAGGAACACCTCATAGTCACGGCTGACCGTCCAGACTTCCCGCGCGGTGATGTCACGCGGCATCAGGTTGCCGAGTTCCGGATATTTTTCTTCCATGAAATACCACGGCTTCCCGTTCCGTAATGCAAACAGCCGCCCGCCCTCACCACGGGCGGCCTCACTCAGAAGCATCCGTTTTTCGCCCAGTTCGACCGTGGTAGGGTGGTACTGGATCATTTCAAGATTTGCCATCGGAACGCCCAGACGGAACAGTTCTGCGGTGACTTCTCCGGTATTGGCAAGAGAGCCGGTCGTATCACCGAATAAGCCATGCAGCCCGCCTGTGGCAATCAGGACGGCATCGCATACAAACCGCAGCAGTTCGTCAGTATAGGTGTCCTGCACTGTGCAGCCACCGCAGATGTTCCCGGAAAGCAGCAGGGTGCGGAACTTATGGTGTGGAAAGCGTTCGACCGTTCCTGCGCTTTCTTCCCGGCGCACAGCATCAATCAGAGCGGTCATTAGCTGCTTTCCCGTATCGCTTTGTGCAAAGGCCGTCCGCTTTTTCTTCTGTCCGCCAAAATTCCGCAGGTCGAGTTCATCGTCATCTGTCACGTTGAATTGTACTCCCAGATGGTGCAGGCTGCGCACCAGTTCGGACGCAGCCTGCGTCATCCCCCAGACTGCATTCGGGTCAGCAAGTCCGCAGGCAGCGGTCAGGGTATCTGTATAATGCTGCTCCGGGCTATCCTCCTCTCCCTTGGTATTCAAGGCTGCATTGATTCCGCCCTCTGCCATAACAGACTGCGCCCGCTCGGAGGCAAGGGAGGACACCAGCTTTACCGTCCAGCCGTTTTTCACAGCAGTCAAAGCAGCGGAAAGCCCTGCCAGCCCTGCACCCACGATCACCAAAGTGTGTTTCATACATTGTTCCACCCGATATAATATAGAATGATCGAACCGGCAGCAAACAGCACCAGTATAGAAAGAATCAGATAGAGGTCGCCGCGCTGCTCCTTATCCCGGACGATGCCCAGCGATACCAGAAGGGGTCGGAGATTGAGCAGAAGATGCACAAATACCGAAGCAACCAGTAAAAGCTGCGTCAGCAGCCGGACCGTTGTGAACGGAAACAGAATGTATACGCCGTCCTGCACTCTGCCGAACACGCCAATATGGAAAAAGAGCATGAGCAAAATAGCAAGCCCACTGGTGCGCCTTGCCCAGAACAGAGCATTCTGCTTTCCGTAGAGTTTTCCGCCGGACCGGGAAGCCCGGAATGTCTGTGCGGTCAGCAAAAGCCCAAGGACGGTGTGCGCCGCCAGAATGCCAACGCCGATCCATGCCAGAAACTTTCCTGCCCCGGAACTGATGCCCAGCAACATAAAACTGCCCATCAGCCCATGAAGCAGACAGATGAAAAGTAGCAGAACGGAGAGAATGGTGTTCAGTTTTCGCATGAGGGGTCCTCCATTTCTTCTGCGGAGAGCAGAAGGATGTCTGCATCCGGCAATGCTGTTGCATCAAGCGTATTTTCCGAAACCAGCAGCAGTTGATACCGCCCATTGATTGCACGGGAACGCAGCATGGTTTCGCTGTACTGCTTCAACGTGACATCTGCTCCGGCAGCAGTCAGGCGTTCACAAAGAGCCGTTGCATAGCAAAGCAAGGGATAGTCTGTTTCGCAGACCGAAAGCGTCATGTGCGGCAGTCCGGCATCGGAAAGGACTTCTGTCTCACCGGAAACAAATGCTTTCAGATCATTCCGGAAATCCGCATCGGAAAACGGTTCCAGCGCAGGGTTGATGCAGAACAGATAGTTGCCCTCCAGCGGTGCGGCCATCTGTGCGGCACGTTTCGCTTTCGGGGTCGCACCGGTCAGCCCATCCAGAATAGAGGGCGGCGAGTGCATAAATACGCCAAACGCGGCAAGAAATCCCAATGTCAGAACCAGAGTGATGAATTTTCCTTTCACAGGCAGACCTCTTTTATTTATTGCATGGTTGTTCAAATGAAAAATCTTCTGCGCAAAATACGGCAGTTGAGTAAACGCTCAACTATATTGTATGCGAAATAAGGAGGCTGTCAAGGTCTGTTAGACGACAAATCGCAGGAAGCAGATGCTAACTTTTCCTCTTGACAACGGAGGAAAAGCAGATATAATATGATTGAACGGTTGTTCAACTACAAAACAAGGAGAACGTCTGATGTCAAATTCTTTATACACCTGTAATTGCGATGTGATCCATGAGGACATCGTGAACGATGTAAAAGGCAAAATGCAGCCGAAAGACGACTACATCCAGCTTGCATCGCTTTTCAAGCTGTTCGGAGATGGCACAAGAGTGCAGATCCTTCATGCTCTGGAACAGAGCGAGATGTGTGTATGCGACCTTGCGGTTCTGCTGGGCGTCACCAAATCGGCGATCTCTCACCAGCTGAAAGCACTCCGGCTTGCCGGACTGGTCAAATTCCGCAGAGAGGCCCAGATCGTGTATTATTCGCTGGCGGATGATCATGTAAAGGAGATCATCGACAAGGGATTTGAGCATTTAAGAGGATGATCGCGCAAGCGATTATCTTTTTGTCTTTTAAGTTGAGCGATTGAACAATTAAGAAAACGTAGTGGAGATCAAAATGAAAAGAGTATTCATCCTGAAAGGTCTGGATTGCCCGAATTGTTCCGCCAAGATAGAAAAAGAGGTCGGAGCATTGCCGGGAGTGGAATCCTCGGTTGTGAATTTAATGCAGCAGACACTGACCGTTCAGTCAGAAAAGTCTGCGGATGCAACACTGGCGGAACAGGTCGAAACGATCGTTCACAGCCATGAACCGGATGTTGAGGTGTCGGAAAAGACCGAACCTGCGGTGACGAAAGTCTATCTCCTGAAAGGTCTGGACTGCCCGAACTGCTCAGCAAAGATCGAGAAAGAAGTCGGTGAGCTGGATGGCGTGACTTCTTCGACCGTGAATCTGATGAACCAGACACTGACTGTTCAGGCTGGAACATCGGTAGCTGCTTCCTTGCTGGATACCGTTACCACGATCGTACACAGCCATGAGCCGGATGTTGAAGTGTCGGAAAAGCAGCTGGAAGCGACTGCACCTGTCAAAAAGGATGAAAAAGCGGCGGTCTATAACGATGAGGATAAGAAGCGCACGATACGGCTTGCCGTGGGTGCTGTGGTCTATGCAATCGGTATGGCATTGACCGTATTCGCAAAGCTGCCGACTCTGGCGGAACTGGCGTTTCTGATTGTGGCGTATGTGATTCTTGGCTGGGATGTCGTATGGCAGGCAGTGAAAAATATCACCAGAGGACAGGTGTTTGACGAGCATTTCCTGATGAGTGTTTCCACGATCGGCGCATTTGCCATCGGGGAATACCCGGAAGCTGTTGCAGTTATGCTGTTCTATCAGGTCGGAGAGTTCTTCCAGTCGCTGGCGGTAAAGCGTTCCAGAAAGTCCATCTCTGACCTTATGGACATCCGTCCGGATTCGGCGACCGTTAAGCGGAATGGCGTATTGCAGGTCGTTTCTCCGGAAAGCGTTGCGGTGGGCGAGATCATCGTGGTAAAACCCGGTGAAAAAATCCCGCTGGATGGCATCGTTGTGGATGGCGAATCCATGCTGGACACCAAGGCACTGACCGGCGAATCTGTGCCGAGAAGCATCCGCAAAGGCGATGAAGCCCTGTCCGGCTGCATCAACCAGAGCGGTTTGCTGACGCTGAAAGTCACAAAGAGCTTCGGGGAATCCACGGTATCGAAGATCACTGACCTTGTGGAGAATGCTTCTGCAAGAAAAGCTCCCACCGAGAACTTCATCACGACCTTTGCACGATACTATACGCCGGTCGTTGTTGGAATGGCGGCTGTGTTGGCGATCATTCCGCCGCTCGTCCTTGGCGGCGGCGGGTCTGAGTGGTTGCGCAGAGGTTTTGTGTTCCTGATCGTTTCCTGCCCGTGTGCATTGGTCATTTCTATTCCCCTGACCTTCTTCGGCGGTATTGGTGCCGCATCCAAGCGCGGTGTGCTGGTAAAGGGCAGCAACTATCTGGAAGCACTGAACAAAGTGAGCGTGGTGGTCTTTGATAAGACCGGCACCTTAACAAAGGGTGTTTTTGAGGTCGCAAATATCATTCCGGCAGCCGGATACCAGAAAGAGCAGGTATTGGAGTATGCTGCACAGGCAGAGAGTTATTCCAACCACCCGATCGCAAAGTCGATTCTTGCGACTTATGGAAAGCCAATCGACCAGAAGCAGTTCTCTGGCTTTGAGGAAATCTCAGGACACGGCATCAGCGTTATGGTGCAGGGAAAGAAGGTACTGGCTGGCAACAGTAAGCTGATGGAATCTGAAAAGATTGCCTATGCCGCTTGCGATGCAGCCGGAACAAAGTTCTATGTAGCAGCGGATGGTAGCTATGTAGGCTGTATCCTGATCGCAGATGAAGTGAAGCCGGACAGCAAGTGCGCAATCGCAGAGCTGAAAAAGATCGGCGTGGAAAAAACTGTTATGCTTACCGGCGATGATGAGCGAATCGGCAAGTCGGTGGCAGACGAACTTGGTCTGGATGCGTATTATGCACAGCTCTTGCCCGACCAGAAGGTCGAAAAGCTGGAAATGCTGGATAAGCAGAAACGGCAGGGCAGCAAACTCGCCTTCGTGGGCGATGGCATCAACGATGCCCCTGTTCTTGCCCGTGCAGATGTCGGCATTGCCATGGGAGGTCTTGGCTCGGATGCCGCGATTGAAGCTGCGGATGTTGTTCTGATGACAGATGAACCATCGAAACTTGTAGAAGCCATTGATGTTGCAAAGGCTACGAAACGGATTGTGATGCAGAACATCGTGATTGCTCTTGGCATCAAGAGCGTGTTCCTTGTTCTGGGCGCACTCGGCATGGCCGGTATGTGGGAAGCCGTGTTCGGTGATGTGGGTGTCACGATCATCGCTGTTCTGAACGCAATGCGGATTCTGAAGAAATAAGCACAAACAAAAACAGGGTGCGCCCACCCGGACGCACCCTGAAAAATCCACCTACGACAACGATATGTACAACAGGGCGTTCCCCGTCGGGAACGCTCTGTTTCTCTTTGCTGGGGGCATGATGAGCCTGCTCCGCCTGCCATGCAGCAAACTCCCGCTGGCCTTCCTCGCTGTTCCAGCAGGCAAGGATGGCCGGGTAGAATGCCCGTGCCAGACGGTCAATGACTTCATCGGGATAAGGGGAAGTATTTGTGGACTTTTTCTTTTTGTTCAAACGCACGCTCCTTTGGACATCTGTGAACAGCATACCATGTGCCTGTTGTTATGCTGTCTGGTCTTTAACATCTGCGAGTGCGGCTTCCAGAGAGGTAAGGTAGTCCTTATGCTTGTGAATGATCTCCAGAATCACATCACACTGCACATTATCGGGGATAAGCTGTAAAAAGAAGCATGGACGCCCCCGAAAAGGAGAGCGTCCATGCTTCTTGCTGTATCCGAATGGAGGAGATTGCGAAATCAGTGATTGTCCGGGCAGACGATTTCCAGCATCTGATCGAAAACCTCTTCCATCTGCCGCACCAGTGTGAACTGGGTGCGGGCGCGGTCGAGGTTGTGATCCGGGCGAGCAATATGGAAATAATGGTCGCCCTCCAGATAGTCAGTCAGAAAACGGATGCCGCATTCCAGCGTCATGAGCCTTGCACCCCATGCAAGACTCTTTTTTTCTGCCATGCTCATGGATGCCCCGGCAGTGGAGAGATACCCTTTGGCGAACACTTCGTACAGATGCAGGTCAAAATGGACTTTGCTCTGGTCAGGTTCGTCCTCAGCGCAGTCGTTGGCACCGGTGCGGATGGAATCGCCGAAGTCGTAGGCCGAAAGTCCCGGCATCACGGTGTCGAGGTCAATGACACAGATGCCTTTTCCGGTAGCGGCATCGATGAGGACATTGTTGATCTTGGTGTCATTGTGGGTGACGCGCAGAGGAATTTCGCCAGCTGCCAGCTGATCCAGCAGGACATGGCAGTCCTGCTCCCTCGCATGGATAAATTCGATTTCCGGCGCAATGTTCTTTGCGCGGCCCAGTGCATCGGCGGCGAGGGCTTTTTCAAAATTGGCATAGCGGTTGGGCGTGTCGTGGAAACGGGCAATGGTCTCGTGGAGGGTGGAGGCCGGGTAATCCGCCAGCTGGTTCTGGAACTTGCCCAGCGTCTCGGCCACGGTGCGGAAGTCGGCTTCGCTGCCGACCTGCTGCAAACAGATGGTATCTTCTACAAAGTCGTAGGCACGCCATGCGCCGCCGTCTGCATCCAGATAGCAAGTCGACCCGGACAAAGTTGGGATGACATTCAGCGTTTCCCGTGCTGGGTCGCCGCCCTCGGCAAGAATTTTCGCCCGCAGATGCCGGGTCACGCCGCAGACATTCTCCATCAGGCCCACCGGGTTAGTAAAGGTATCTGTGTTGATGCGCTGCAAAATAAAGCGTTTGGAATGATCTTCCCGCCAGACCACAAAGGTGTCGTTGATATGCCCCTCACCATAGTGGTGAGCATCGCAGAGCACAGGCCCGCCAAAATCAAAGGCATTTGCAGCAGACTGGAGCAGAGAAAGGGTAACGGATTTCATCATAAATTCCTCGTTTTCGTTATACTTCATGCCGTTTTGTCGGGGCGGGGCGTTTTCCCTGCCGCGTCTGACGGCGGTATTCGTTGGGGGTCATGCCCTCCGCCTTGCGGAAGCACTGGGAGAAATAGCTGGGGGAGGAAAAGCCCATCAGCTCGCTGATCTGCGCCAGACTGTAGCTGGTGTTGCCCAGCATATGCTTGCTCTCCTCAATGCGGCGGCGGTTCAGGTAAGTAATGGGGGAAATGCCGTACTCCCGCTGGAAGGTGTGGGCCAGATAGTATTTGTTCAGGTGGGCAAGCTCTGCCAGCAGGTCCAGCGAGATATCCTCGCGGTAGTTGGTGTCCAGATACCGCTTGATCTCGGCGCACTCCCGGTTCTCGGTCGGGGCAGCCTCCTCCAGCTGCAGCGAAATGGTGGTGCAGCGCACCAGCCAGATCAGCAGTACCTCCAGCAGGTCCTGACAAACGGTCTCGCAGCCGTCTAAGCTGCGGTCGGCCTCGGCCAGCAGCATGTGCAGCAACGTGACCATCCGCTCCCGGTTCTCCCGGCAATTGAAGATGGCGTAGTTCGTATCCGCCTTGCTGAACAAAAACTCCATGCTGGCAACGCCCAGCACGATATACTCCAAGGGCGAGGCGTTCAGGCTAAGCTCGGTATGCTCCACCTGCGGGTTCACAATGACCATATCGTCCGGCTTTACCGGGAACAGCTGCCCGGCAAGGTAGAACTGTCCCTCGCCGCTGAGGCAGTAGAACAGCTCCGTGCAGGAGTGGGTGTGGGTGGTACTGTTCCAATCGCCGCCAAATTTGCTTTTGCTGATGTACAGCAGCCGGAAGGATTCCCGCGGAGCGGGCGCGTGGCGGATATCAAAGCGCTGGGTACTCATAGATGATCGGCTCCTCCGGGAAACGCAAATTTTCTAAAAACAAACGCAACATTCTGAAAACATTACCCAAAATTGGTGCGTTGTTTCGTGCACTTTACCCTCATTATAGAGGGAACACACAAAAAAAGCAAGCCCTGATTTTAGGCTAATTTTTATATTTTTGTTTCTCAAGTCCCTTCGGAATATGTCAAAACAGTTACGGGTTGGGGATTATGCTGAAACTTTTAAAAGATTTTTAGCACTTTTGCTGGAAGATTTTTTCAGAAAGCAACATCTATAAAAAATGAAACAACAAACCTCTTGAGCAAGGAAGCGAAAGAATTTATATTGGAGACAGAAAAACACACAGTCCTTCGGGCAAAGCCTGTTTGCCCGGCTGTGTTTGAACGGAACAAAATGATGGAGGCAACACAGTATGAATCGTATTTCTCGTCGTAATTTCCTGAAGGCGGCCGGCGTTGGCGCCGCTGCACTGGGTCTGGCTGCCTGCGGCGGCTCTTCCAGCAGCACCGCTTCCTCTGCTGCCAGTTCTACCGCTGCTTCCAGCACCGCTGCAAAGGCAGACGGCAAGGTCTACTACCTGAACTTCAAGCCCGAGCAGGATCAGGATTGGCAGGATCTGGCCGCTGAGTACACCAAGGAGACCGGCGTGCCTGTGACCGTTGTCACCGCCGCTTCCGGCCAGTACGAGACCACCCTGATGAGCGAGATGGAGAAGAGCGAGGCTCCCACCCTGTTCCAGGTGAACGGCCCTGTTGGTCTGGCAAACTGGAAGGATTACTGCTACGATCTGTCCGGCAGCCAGCTGTACGGCGAGCTGACCAGCGATTCCTTTGCACTGAAGGATGGCGACGCTGTTACCAGCATTGCATACGTCATCGAGACCTACGGCATCATCTACAACAAGGAACTGCTGACCGCTGCCGGTTACAAGCAGGAGGACATCAAGGGCTTTGCCGACCTGAAGAAGGTCGCTGATGACATTCAGGCCCGTAAGGCTGAGCTGGGCGTGGACGGTGCTTTCACCTCTGCCGGCATGGACGGTTCTTCTGACTGGCGCTTCAAGACCCATCTGGCAAACCTGCCCATCTACTACGAGTACAAGGCAGACGGCATTGGCTCCACCGACGCCATCAAGGGCACCTATCTGGACAACTACAAGCAGATTTGGGATCTGTACATCACCGATTCCACCTGCGATCCTACCCTGCTGGCTTCCAAGACCGGCAACGACGCTGTGGCTGAGTTTGTGGGCAAGAAGGCTGTGTTCTACCAGAACGGCACTTGGGCTTACAATGACGTGAAGGATCTGGGCGACGACAACCTGGGTATGCTGCCCATCTACATCGGCGTGGATGGCGAGGAGAATCAGGGTCTGTGCACCGGTTCCGAGAACTTCTGGTGTGTCAACAACGCCGCTTCCGAGGCCGACATTCAGGCTACTCTGGACTTCCTGTACTGGTGTGTCACCTCTGAGGCCGGCACCAGCGCGATGGCTGACAAGATGGGCTTCGTCATCCCCTTCAAGAAGGCTAAGGACTCCACCAACCCCCTGATCACCATTGCAAACCAGTATGTGGCCGACGGCAAGACCAGTGTTGACTGGTGCTTCTCCACCATGCCTTCCGAGGAGTGGAAGAACGGCGTGGGCAGCGCTCTGACTGCATACGCAGCAGGTACCGGCAAGTGGGACGATGTTGTCACCGCATTTGTGGATGGCTGGGCCAAGGAGTACAAGCTGGCCAACGGCTAAACCTTTGACCTGAGATCTCCCTAAGAACTAAAATGGGAGGCGGGCGAAAAGTTCGCCCGCCTCCTTTCTTTTTTATCAGACAGCTCCCTGAGGAGGTATATCATGCAAAAAGCCATTAGTAAATACTGGCCGATATTTGTGCTTCCTACTCTGGTCGCCTTTATCATCGGCTTCATCTGGCCCTTTATCTGGGGCGTTTACCTGTCCTTCCAGCGGTTCACTACCGTTTCCAAGACCACCTTTGTGGGCATCCAGAACTACCTCTCGGTATTTCAGGATTCCACCTTCCTGCACGCCTTTGGCTTTACGGCGGCGTTTACCGTGGTAAGCACTGTGCTTATCAATGTGTGCGCTTTTGCCATTGCACTGGTGCTGACCCGCGGCATCAAGGGCACCAACATTTTCCGTACCGTGTTCTTTATGCCCAACCTGATCGGCGGCATCCTGCTGGGCTACATCTGGCAGATCCTGCTCA
>OIJH01000237.1_pt1 | contig 13185 bp, 16 predicted proteins | sample 1583511 | NCBI WGS metagenome assembly OIJH01 (sample SAMN02674699, study PRJEB24791) | human gut metagenome, SKBSTL042 | isolation source: stool | host: Homo sapiens | place: USA | reverse complement strand
ACAGAATAACCGTCGTGCGTCACGGTAATGGCGTACCCGCTTGGGCAAATCGTAATGTGGTCAAAAAATTTTCCAACAATCAAAACGAAAGGGGGTGATGAAATGGAAAACATAAACTTTATGAGAGTGGATGAAGTTGCGCAGGAATTGGGCATTTCCAAATCCTATGCCTACAAAATCGTCCAGAAGCTGAATGAGGAGCTGAAAAACAAAGGCTTTCTCACGATTTCAGGGCGAGTCAACAAGCAATATTTTATGGAACGCACCTGTTACGGTGCTGTTCAGAAAGAAAGGTAAAAATGTCAGTTTACAAAGACAACAAGAGCAACACTTGGAAGGTCTACTATCGTTTTACGGATTGGCAGGGCAAAGTCCACCAGTCTACGAAGCGAGGCTTTCCTACGAAACGGGAGGCGCTTGCTTGGGAGCGTGAACAGCTCCACAAGGTAGAAGCCGATCTGGATATGACCTTTGAAAGTTTTATCGACACCTACACAGCCGATATGAAGAACCGGCTGAAAGAGAACACTTGGCACACCAAGGAGCATATCATCCGCACCAAACTGCTTCCCTACTTCGCCAAGCGGAAAATGAACTCGATCCAGCCCAAAGACATTATCGCTTGGCAAAATGAGATGATCAAATGTCTGGATAAGAGCGGAGAGACGTATTCGCCAGTATATCTCAAAACCCTGCACAATCAGCTCAGCGCAATTTTCAATCACGCTGTGAAATTCTACGGGCTGAAAGACAATCCCGCCGCTAAGGTCGGCAATATGGGAAAGGCCAAAGCAAGAGAGATGCTTTTCTGGACGCAGGAGGAATACAAGAAATTTTCCGAAGAAATGATGGACAAGCCTGTTTCTTTCTATGCCTTTGAAATGCTGTATTGGTGCGGCATCCGGGAGGGTGAACTGCTGGCGCTGACCCCGGCGGATTTCGATTTTGACCGGGAGACGGTCACGATCAGCAAATCCTATCAGCGTATCGGTGGCCGGGACATCATCACTGACCCGAAAACGCCGAAAAGTAACCGGACGATCAAAATGCCGGAGTTCCTCTGTGAAGGAATGCAGGACTATATGAAACAGCTCTACCGAATCGGCAAAAATGACCGGCTGTTTGAAGTCACGAAAAGCTATCTTCATCACGAAATGGACAGAGGCGCCAATGCGCAGGGGTAAAGCGCATCCGAATCCACGATTTGAGACACAGCCATATTTCTCTTCTGATTGAAATGGGATATTCGGCGGTAGCGATTGCTGACCGGGTAGGACACGAAAGCATCAATATCACTTATAACTACGCTCACCTATTCCCCTCTACACAAAGCGATATGGCTGACAAGCTCAATCAATTCAGAAAGGAAGGTACAGATAATGTCACTGAAGAACAGAGACGAGCATAATCGCTGGCGCAGTAAAACGGTTGCTTTTCGGGTGTCACCAGAGGAAGACGCTCAAATCGAACGCTATGTGCAGCTCTCCGGGCTGACCAAGCAGGATTATATCACCCGGCGGCTGACTCATAAGGATGTGGTGGTGCAGGGCAATCCCAGAGTATTCAAGGCGCTGCGGAATCAGCTTGCTGAAGTGATTGCAGAGTTGCAGCGCATTGAGACTGGCGGTGTAGCCAACGATGAGCTGCTTGACTTAATCGAAATGATCGCCGATATTCTCGGCGGAATGAAGGAGGAATCCGAATGACCAAAGAAAAAGAAATGACCGCTCCGAATGTATCTGTTGGCGCAGATACGGAGCAGTCATCCCAAAACCATACTGACAATAGTTTAACCGATTTTGACCCGGATTTCAAGGGGTTTGATGAAATGCAGAGAGAAATTCTGCGGATGATGGACCCGTCCTACCTGAAAACCGTGTCAATGTCTGAGCTGCTGGACAATGTGTACCAGAGCAAGCCGCCCCTTGTGGACGGCCTGCTCTACCGGGGCACTTACCTTTTTGTTGGCGCTCCAAAGCTGGGCAAGAGCTTTCTTATGACTCAGCTTGCCTATCATATCAGCACCGGCACACCGCTGTGGAATTATCCCGTCTGCAAAGGCACGGTGCTGTACCTCGCCCTTGCGGACGATTACCGGCGCCTGCAGGAACGCTCCTATCGGATGTTCGGCACGGCAGAAAATGAGTGCCTGTTCTTCTCTGTTTCGGCCGGTCAGCTTGGCAGTGGTCTGGACGAGCAGCTTACCAATTTTCTGCGAGAGCATTCGGACACCTCCCTTATCATCATTGACACCCTTCAGAAGGTACGTGAGGTCGGCGGGGACAACTACAGCTACGCCAACGACTATCAAATCATAACCAGGTTGAAGGCGCTGGCGGATGGCTATGGCATCTGTCTGCTTCTTGTCCATCACACCCGAAAACAGCAGTCAGACGATAAGTTTGATATGATCTCCGGTACAAACGGACTGCTGGGTGCAGCAGATGGAGCGTTTCTGCTCACCAAAGAAAAGCGCACCGGAAATGCTGCCTGCCTCGATGTTTCCAGTAGAGATCAGCCGGATCAGCGACTGCACCTTTTCCGCAATGAGGAAACCCTTGCGTGGGAGCTGGAGCGTGTGGAAATGGAACTTTGGAAAGCGCCGCCGGAGCCGCTGCTTGAACAGGTTTCGACTTTTCTTTCTTCGGGTAGTAAGGAGTGGACGGGAACGCCCACAGAGCTTGTGGCGATTCTCGGTGTGGATATGAAGCCCAATGCTCTGACAAGGCGGCTAAATGTCAATGCCGGACGACTGTTGAATGAGTATGGCATTCGATATGAAAGCAGCCGCAGTCGGAACGAGCGCACTGTAAAGCTCGCAATGGTGGAGCGGTCGTGACGATATGTGACGGTGTGACGATATTTCTATGAGCGGGGGGCGGTATCAAAAATACCGTCACCATCGTCACACACCGTCACAGAAGTTTCGGCAAGCCGTGCGGCTGCCCTTTCCAAAGGGCATTGAGCACTGGGGAGCAGCCCGCAGGCTGCTGGGGCAAAGTCCCGGCACAGAAGTTGTATTCGATATACCGCCTCTGTGCAAGCCCCCTCGGAGAGCGCAATAGCATCTTTTGATGGCCGCAGGCTGTCAAAAGTGCTTTTGCGTTACTCTTGACAAGAGTAACAGAACATCATCGTCTGCGGCCGAAGGGCGAAAGGAAGTGATATTTTATGAAGAGAACGATCAGTGCCGAGGTCGGCAAAGGATCTGTCAACCACAACAGCCGCAAATTTCGGGCGGAGAATGTGGATGGAAACCGCACACACCTGAATATTGACTACTGCAATGAGCGCATCCAGGCCGTGTACCATCAGCTTTTCGATGAAGCCCTGAAACGCTACAACGAGAAGCAGGCCCGTGCAGATAGACGCATTTCAAATTACTACGAGAAAATCCGTTCCGGCAATCAGGAGAAGCCCTTCCACGAGATCATCCTGCAAATCGGAAACAAGGAGGATATGAGCGCCACCGGCGAGTATGCGGAGCTGGCACGAACCGTACTGGACAAGTATTATCAGGGCTTTCAGGAGCGCAATCCAAACCTCCGGGTGTTCTCGGCACATCTCCATATGGACGAGGCCACGCCACACATCCACATTGACTTTGTGCCGTTCACTACCGGGAGCAAGCGTGGGCTTGACACCCGTGTGTCGCTGAAGCAGGCGCTGGCAGCGCAAGGCTTCAAGGGCGGCACACGGGGTGCTACCGAGTGGGCGCAGTGGGTACAGTCCGAAAAGGAGCAGTTGGCTGCCGTGATGGAGCGATATGACATCCAATGGGAGCAGAAAGGGACGCACGAAAAGCACCTCTCCGTTCTGGACTACAAGAAGCAGAAAAGGGAGAAAGAGATTGCTGCGCTGGACACCACACTGGCCGAAAAGCAGGACGAGCTGGAAACGGTGCAGAGTCGGATCGACAACTTTGATCAGGGTGTGCAGTCTATTGAAAAGCTGGAGCAGCGGATTAAAACGGACACGGAGTTTCAACTTCCTGAACCGCCCACGCTGATGACGGCCAAGACCTACAAACAGCGGTTTGCAACCCCGTTAATCAAAAAGCTGAAAGGGATTATTCGAAAGGTGTTTTATCGCTATTATAAGGCGTTGGACAGCTACCACCGGCTGAACAACACCAACGGGCGGCTCTACCGTGAAAACGAGCATCTGAGCGCCGCCAATGACCGGCTCAAAGGAGAAAATGAGGTCCTGCGCTCCGAATTGAAGGATTTCCGTTTCTTGCGGAAGGTCCTTGGCAGCCAGCAGATCGACAACCTGATTGCACAGGCAAAAGATATGGAGCAGCGAAAGCAAACCCAGCGCACAAGGCGCAGAAATACAAATTTTGAAAGGTAGAAACAGACAATGGCAAAGACGATTTTTGAGGAAATGGGCGGTACTTATACGCAGGTCGGGGATTATCTTCTCCCTGATCTGAAGCTGCCCGAAGAAGAACAGCAGCCCATCGGCGTGTGGGGACAGCGCCATCGGCGCTACCTGAAGGAGCATCGCCGGGCAACTTATGCAACCCTGCTCACCGGTGGCAAGTTAAATGGTTATCTTGCCGACATCGACCGTCAGGCAGAGGAACTATTCTCTCGGCTGGTAAAGCAGATGGCTGAGGTGGAAGGTGTCACGGAGGCGCTGAAAGCGGCCGATCCGATGGAGTGGGTCGGCAGGATGAATAACATTCAGAACCGGGCGAGGGAGGTTGTGAATAGCGAACTGATTTATGGGCTATAAGCTCAACGGTGGCAAGGGAGATCACTGTCACCGTTTTTATTGCTTTTTTACATCATCTGTAACTTTAATTTCTCCGGATACTATCGTTGGCGAATTTTTGGATGTAATCGTGTATGGTATAGTTTCGAAAAGTTCTTTGACAAAAATCACCGAAGGAAATGCGATTGTTGTATTATGCTTGATGTAGCCGTATTTCAATTTTACAATACACTTTTCGCCCTCATCAAAGCATGAATAGCAAAATACATCAGCAAGTTCACTCTCAAAATCATTACTGTAATCTGGAGTATGTCCAGGAAAAATAGAAGGCATAGAAACACGAGGAGAAAATCTCCTGTTTGTCGAGATAGAGGAGTCATAACTCAAATACATGGATGTACTGCATATGCCAAAAATCTCGTGCATATTACAGTCATTCAGCAGATAATCCATTTCATCGTTGTTGAACTTTGGAAATTCGCTTATTGATAGCAAGCCGTTTTTGGGTATTACGAGAGATATTTCTATATCCTCGTCAACAGCAGTCCCGCAATTCTGGAGAGCAAGTTTTAGACACTTCTTATCGGTAAAAGCGTTTTCTATAGGCGCCCATTTTAATACTTCTGCCCTTGTTCCCAATAGTTCCTGAATAGCATCATACTTTTCCTCTTCTGCCCTTGTTCCTGTAATTGAAGCTCTGCCCATTATATTTGATGCTATAGTACTCTGCGATAGATTACCAAGGTCAAAAAAGTCGTCGGCAATATTGATGCCTAATTGTTTGGCTAAGGAGCATATAATTTTCTGCTCGTTTTCGCTAATTTCCACAGGCGCCTTAAATGATAATGTATATTCTGCTATTTCCTTTGGCATTTCAACGCGCTCTTTTAATTTCCGTGCTGAAATATCGTCGAAAAGAGCACGAATTTTCTCCAAATACCGACTCTTTGTCATTTTGGTATTTGGAATAAATCTTATAAAAGGTGCGTTATCACTGATATGCTGGCTTTGATCTATACCTACAATCTTTAATTCAGAATGACGCTCACTCTTAACTTCAGCAACTCTCTTTTCACTTAAAAAGTATTGGGATAAATGTGCAAAAAATATTGTTCTGAATTCATCGTCCGATGAATATGTGAAGTAGATTCCTCGGTCTTTGTATTTATCACGAAATGCTTGAACCTTCTCGTAGCTTTCTCCATTCATCTGCGACGGAGAAAGAGGCTTGTCCGAGAAATACATAAATACCTGTTTGCCGGAAGAGAGCATAATTTCTACTTCTTCCTCTGTGCCAGAGCCGTATTCATCGGTGGGGGTTCCAAAACGTGTCCACAAAATGGCAACTGCAGCATCACAATCATTTACGAATTGCTCATTTAGCAGCGCTTGCGGTTTTCCACCTGACTGTGCATAGGAGTTTTTGCGCCAATGCTTTGTCCGAATACTTATTTCCAGAGCATCAGAAAACTGAGTATTAAACTGCGACACTGCGTCCTCAATAACGGGAATCTCACTTGTGATGTCTCCAGGGCACGAAATGAGGAGATCATATTGGACTATATTTTTAGGCATTTCTTCACCTCATATGCTATCTTCACATAGTAATTGCTTTATAATGTAAACTAAAGAGGGAAATAGTCTACTTTTTATAAAAGTTATACTATCGATAAAAGTTTTACGGTATTATTTACCTTGCTCTCGACAACTTTCATGGGCATCTTTCTGAGTAGAAAATCAACATCCGCCGTAACACGGCTATCAAAATTCGTGAGAGAATAGAGGAACAGTCCGCCTTTAAGAACCAGATTTTCTGCATACTTTGACTTTTCCAGACGGCGCAGGAACTCTTCCTGGCAGAAAAGCTGTAAGCAGAGCTGATAACTTCTGCCGCTTTTTGCCGCTTTGTTTTTGAGCCGTGCAAGCACGGATGCAGCCACATCAGCCATTCAGCAGCACCTCCATTACACTCATCATTTTCTTATAAATGCCCATTTCCTTTGCGTATTTGGAGAGGTTAGCGAGGTTTCTCTTTTCATCTGTCACATAAGCGTTGACGGCTTTGTTGAATATCTCGTTGTCCAGCTTCGTGCGGTACTTGAAGCAATCGCAGATGGTACGTTCACGGTCATAGACTGGAAGATTTACACCGTTGAAGGCGCCAGTTGTTTCCCCGATATGGTACATCGGATTCTGTACATAATACGCCTTTACCGGAACTTCAGCCTGAATCGCCTTTACCGTTCTGGAATATGAGCGAGGAACGGCAATCGACCATTCTCTGGGTGCAAAGTCGCTATAGCCGTAGTAGAACAGAGCCGATTCCACACAGACGGTTCCGTGTGTCATCAGTTTCGAAAGGATAAGTTCTTCTTTGGGCTCGTCCCCAACAGCCAACTTGTAATATCCTCTTTTCACGCGCTCGAGATATCCCTGTTTACAAAGCGCATATATATCTTGGCCTTTGAGTCCGGCCGAAATAAAATCCGATTTCTTTGCAATTTCTCCAACGGTATCAAAGACTTCGTTGAGGATATCGTACTTGCCCAAACTGTCACCTACTTTCTGCACGCAATATTTGCAATATGCACGTTGATATTATAATGTCAAAACCTACGAAAATCAATATGTTTTGCACGCTTTTTAAAAATATTGCGTGTAAATTTTGAAAAGCAGTATTGCAATTTAAAGAACGCTGCACTGTAATCTCCATACGGATTGCTTTTGCACCGATCTATCACTCGTGACAACAAAATGACAACAGGAATTACGATACACCGTAATTCTTGGATAATCTAAGTAATCCCGATAATCGGAACTAAACCACATATACAAAATCGTTTAGGTCACGGTTCCAGGGAGCGAGTGGGAGTGACCGCTGTAAAGGCGAAAACCCTTGCAGCGCAAGCGTATTTGCCCAGTCCAAACCGCCTCTGATAACAAAATGATAACCATCTCCGAAGCTGTCTTTACAGAAAACTGAGCTGGTGGCTTTGGGGTAAAGGCGAGAAAAACACCTCCCGGTTATCACTCTCTGTGAAATAGCCTGTTCAAAAGCCCTTCGCTGTGGAGAAAATCTTCCACAAGCGGAGGGCTTTCTTTATGTCTATTCTTTCAGGCTTTCGACTTTGGCTTCCGGCCGCGTTTGCGCACAGCGGATGCTTCAGGTGGGACTGCGGCATGGATGCGCATGTCGTCGAAATCGGGGTAATGATACCGCCAGCGGTCGTATGCCTCTTTGGTGATCTCACCGGCAGCCAGCCTGGCAGATTGCTCCTGCCAGGCACGAAAACGCTGCTCCAAATCGGCCGCATGGATGCCGCCGTCAAAAATCTCAGCACGCAGACAGATCAAACCATCCGTGTTCGTGATACGGAGAAGCTTTCGGTCTTCCAAAGCAAAAAGCGTGTGCATCAAGCCGTCCATGGTATCAATGTTCGGCACGGCGATGGCCTTGGGAGAAACGTCCAGCGCTTCCGCCATCTGCCCGGTCAGCTCTGCCTTGGGCGTTCGATCCTCGGATTCATACTGAGCAAGTCTCACATCAGCCGAGCTCTCTGGAAACCCCAGAAGAAGACCCAAATACTTTTGTGTCATCCCCCGTAAAGTGCGAAAGAAACGGATACGTTCGCCGGTTGCCATCAAATCACCTCTTGAACAGGATAATTTATCATAGCAAATCCGTTTAAGATCGTCAAGATGGTAATTTAACAAAAAAGTTTGGAATACTCCTTGAAAGCCTATTGACACAAGCGATAATGTTTAATATAATCGTATTGTAAATTAAGCGTTATTGCTTAATTTGCAAAAGGAGGAACACGTGAAAAACCAATTTATGAGAGTAGAAGAAGTAGCTCAGGAGCTCGAAGTGTCCAGATCCTATGCCTACAGGCTGATCAGGCAACTGAATGCGGAACTCCATGAGAAGGGATATGTGACCATCGCCGGGCGAGTGAACCGGCTGTATTTTCAGGAACGACTGTACGGTACATCAAATCAGAAGGAGTGTGAGTCACATGTCAACACATAAGGATGAGAAAAACGGTACCTGGTATGTGATGGTTCGGTATCACGACTGGAAGGGTGTGAAGCGGCAGAAATGCAAACGGGGTTTTGCCACCCGGCGGGAAGAGCAGGAGTGGGAGCGCAACTTTCAGCTGCAAACCGATGGAGATCCGGACATGACCTTTGAAGCCTTCATGGAGCTGTATGAGAATGACATGCGGCCCCGTCTGAAGGAAAACACCTGGCTGAGCAAGAAACACATGATCCGGACGAAGCTCTTCGCCACCTTTGGCAAGAAGATGCTCAGCGAAATCGAAACCCGGGACATCATCGCCTGGCAGAATGAGCTGCGAAAAGAAGCAGCCCTACTCGCCGACCTATCTCAAGAGTATCCATAACCAGCTGGTGGCGATCCTGAACCACGCAGTCCGGCACTACAGGCTGAAGAGCAATCCGGCATCCAAGGTGGGGTACATCGGGAGCAAGGAAGCGGAGAAAATGCAGTTCTGGACGAAGGAGGAATACCAGCGGTTCGCGGAGGCCGTCATGGATAAACCGATGTCTTACTACGCTTTTGAGATGCTCTACTGGTGCGGAATCCGCGAGGGCGAGCTGCTGGCGCTGACGCCCGGAGACTTCAACTTCAAAGCTGGAACCGTATCCATCAACAAATCCTACCAGCGGCTCCACCCATATCATTTCGATCCACGTTGGAAAAGGCAAAACAGCACATCAGAGCCTCAAAGAGCGACCGGATTACATCATGAACCCGGAAAAGACGGACGGTGGGATTCTGATCTCGTCCCACGCCTGTTCCCCTGAAACTGCAGCGGAGGAGTTCATGCTGTATCGTCAGGAATACCTGAACACTACCGGCAGAAAACGCGGGGATGAGGTGCTCGCCTATCATGTGCGGCAGGCTTTCAAGCCCGGGAAGATCACTGCGGAAAAAGCAAATGAGATCGGGAAAGCATTGGCCGAACGACTAACGGATAAGCAGCATGCTTTCGTGGTAGCCACACACATTGACAAACAGCACATCCACAACCACATCATATTCTGCGCTACAAGCCTGGACGGCCGGCAGAAATACAGGGATGTAAAGAGATCCGCCAAGGAGCTGGTGCAGATCAGCGATGCGCTGTGTGAGGAAAACGGATTATCAGTTATCTACAATCCACAGGATAAAGCTGTCCCATATGACAAGTGGGCGGTCAATTGGAAAAAGAGCAGTCACCGGGATGATCTTCGAATCATGATCGATGCCGCTCTCCGGCACCGACCAGACGGATTCGATGCGCTTCTACAGATGCTGGAAGATGCCGGATGCCGCATCAGGCGCGAACCCATATCAGCCTCAAGCCGCCGGATGGACAACGCTATATCCGGTTGAAGAGCCTCGGCCCGGAATACGATGAGGATACATTGCGACAAGCGCTGGCGGGTGATCATATGCACATTCCGAAAACTCCCTGCGCTGATTATTCCAAAAGTCAGATCAAGCGGCTGATCGACATTGAAGACAAGCTGCGCGCCGGAAAGGGCAAGGGCTATCTGGTGTGGGCTGAGCGTAACAACATCGACGCAATATCCCAAACGGTCATCTTCCTGAAAGAGCATCACCTCGGATCACCGGAAGAACTGGAACAGCAGATTGATGATCTGCAGTCTGCCCATGATGAAAAGAAAGCCTCCATCAGGCAGGCACAGAATCGTATGAAAGAAATCAATCGTCAACGTCAAGCCATCCGTGATTACCGCAGGACGAAAGAGATATACACTCAGTTTAAAGAATCCGGCTGGTCAGCAAAATTCTATCAGGAGCATCGCGCAGAAATCGAAGCACACAAAAAAGCACAAGCTGTCTACGAGCTTCACGACGGCAAACTGCCGACGCTGAAGGAGCTGACAGCGGAATACGTTGCGCTGAAGGAGCAGCTGGATGCATACAAGCCAGATCTGGCAGAGCTCAAATCGAAGCTGACAGACCTGAAGCACATCCGGTATAACTACAAAATACTTATCCGGGACATTCCGCAAACAGATCAATATCACCGCAAAGGAGATCGTATAGAACGATAACAACGCCTCCGTGCCGGAACTGGTTTTCACCGTTTGCCGGCATGGAGGCTTCTTTCATTTTTATGCCGTGGTGCTGCACTAGGTCGGGCGCAACAAGAAACCACAACCACAGATTGCAAGATCTGGTAAAATGGGCTTGGGGGCGGAGCCGCCCAACAAGCAAAGTGCAAAAGGTGCTACCTTTGCCCTGCTTGCAACCATGATAAACATGTATTTGAGATTGCTATCAGCCTTGTTTTGCTCCTTTTCTGCACAAGAAAAGCCAGAGACAGAGACATGGATGAAGATTGATCCTTGAAGCACATACCGAATCGATATCCCACAAGTAAAGAATCTTCAGCTTCCAGCATCACAGTCCGTACCAGAAATTGCTAATGTAAAAATACAAGCAGGTCATTCATCGATGCTCAGCACACCCGCCATATAGCCCAGAAAACCATCATATGCAAGCGTCCATCGATACAGTTCATCCCGTATGGGCTGCACATTCCAGTCTTTTATTCGATATTGAGGGATTTGAACGGTATCCATCTGCACCTGTTCACGACTGATCTCGTGAATACGGATGTCCTCATCCGGCGCTGCGTGAACAAGCGCCGATACAGAATGATTGTCAATCACCCGGAATGTATCCTCAACTTTGACAAAGGACAGGCTGTCTTCATCCTTGAGCAGATTCGTCTGGTGCTCACCATAACGGGCCAATTCCAATCGAATGGAGTCGGTAACCGAAGTAGGAAGAATCGGACGGTCTTTTTCAAGGAACTCTTTGGTTAACACTGTAGCCGCATGTTTGATGATGGGGTGCTCCTTCAGCAGCGCATCGTCTGCGTAGTTGAGGCCGAAGGACCACATGAGCGCATTCTTTGTTTTTCCGTTCCGGTTGACTCGCCCCGATGCCTGAAGCAGCGATGACAACGATGCCGTTTCACGAAAGCCAACAGAAAACGAAAAGTCAACGCCGGCCTCCACGCACGATGTCGCGACAAGCGTCCAGTCACAGTCGGATGGATCCCGAAGCCGCTGCCGAACGCGTGCCAGCGTCCTCGCGCGATCTCTGGCGGTCAGTGCTGTGGACAGATGCTCCACCCGATTACGCCCATACAGCTGCATGATCGTCTTTGCGATCACCGTTGCGCTTTGAACCGTGTTGACGATGAGAAGCCGCGGTCCCGGAAAGGAATTGACCCATTGTGCAAGCGCTTCACTTGTCATGAGTGCGGGATTCCAGAGATACCGGATGCGGTTCTGCTCATACTGCGCCAGCGCGGAACGAAGCGCGTTGTCAACCAGATCTGGCACTCGCCGGGTTCCGGCTGCCGCAATCTGCTGAATCGTCCAGAATCTGTTGAGAGAACCCGACGCAAGAACCCAATGGCAATTCCACTCGTCAGCGAAGCAGTTGATCCATTTCCATGCAACCGGCAGAAGATGCGAAGGCAATGCAGCGTGTGCTTCATCAACAAAAATAGCACTTCCCGGCAATTCATGCAGCCGCCTGAGGGCAGATGGCCGGTTTGAGGCTAGCGTCTCAAAAAACGCTACCGCTGTTGTGACAATAACAGGGGCCTTCCACAGCGTAGAAAGGTGACGGACACTTTCTGATTCAAAATCCATCCGATGGTGAACCTCCGCAACGATTTTGTTCGGCTCTTCACCCGGAAGAACCAAACATCTGCGATAAGTTTCCACCGACTGCGAAATGATGCTTGTAAAAGGAAGCACCACAAAAATCCTGCGAAGGTGATGCTTTTTCGCCTGACTGAGCATGTATGCCATCACGGCAGTGGTCTTTCCGGACCCCACCGGACTGTCACAGGCAACGACATGGTCATTGACCTTGCTGTCTCTGCAGCATTGATACATCTGTGCCCGTAAACGGGAACGCTCATCCTCTGCCCGAAGACTGCTGACGTAGGCATTCAGCACCTGCAGTCCCTCTGCCGGACGCAGTTCATCCTGCCGCCCATCCATGGGTTCCTGCCCGTAATGTCTCGCCGTATCTCCGTGGTCGGCATCTGCCAGACAGGAAAGCGCTAGGCGCATGAATACCGAGCGGCACCCGGCTGCCGGCTGTTCGTCTGCGGTCTTCTCCCCAAAGAGATCCAGATGGATGGCTTTCAGCTCCGGCAGCTTGCTGTCTGTCGCTGATGCGATATCGGTATCACGGAAAGCCTCGCTGCCGTGACAGCATTCTTTCGGAAAATCCGGAAGACCCCGGTGATGCGACATGACACAGACTGCAGAGTACATTTTGTTCTCATGAAGCAAAAGCGCCGTGCCGGCATCTGTGTGGTTGATGGGCAGATGCGGCTGATTTCCGGCATGCAGGGCAGCTTGATTTTCTTCCTCAAGCTTGCCCAGATCATGCAGCGATGC
>OIJH01000236.1_pt1 | contig 13220 bp, 9 predicted proteins | sample 1583511 | NCBI WGS metagenome assembly OIJH01 (sample SAMN02674699, study PRJEB24791) | human gut metagenome, SKBSTL042 | isolation source: stool | host: Homo sapiens | place: USA | reverse complement strand
GCTTGGTTTTCAAAAACCACCTGTTGATAGCGGTGTTACTTCTTCACAAATTGGTATACGCCATATTCTGGTGACGTTACCAATCCATGCTTGATAAGATTCTTGATAATAGAGGATGCACGAGATTTCTGAACGCCATATAGCTGTGCAACGTTTATGCTGCGGAACTGATATTGATACCGATATCTCTTGAAAAGTTCAAGCGTCCGCTCTTTTGTACTTGTAGTTAGTCTCGGGCCATTCAGCCTTTCGCAAAGTTCACTCACTTCTGCATCCGTACTCATTCCGTGGAGCACTGTAGAAGTTTCCGCACTTTCCGCAGAGGTTTCCGCACTTTCCGCACCACTTGCCACACTTTCCATACTGATCTGTGCCGGAGTCGCTACACTTCTGTTCGGCAGCGTAACGATAAAGAAATCCGAATCTGAGTAGAAAGTCGGCTTCTGGGCTACTTCTACATAAGAGTTCAGGATGCGGTCAATGCCGCTGCCACGGCGCTCCATAAAGCCAAGCCGTGAGAACACATCCGAGATCACCTGATTGCGCCGCATAGACGGAATATGCCGGATATCCATATCCTGCACCCTGCGGCCATTCATCATGCCGCCCGGTGAAGTGATTTCCAGCCGATCATCGAACACTTCCACATGAATCTCCGAACCAAGAATCTGATAATTCCGATGGATCAGCGCATTGACCAGCACCTCCCGAACGGCCTTATACGGATAGTCACTGCGTTCTTCACGGGTCATACCACGGATGCTCCATGGGTTTTTGCTGTTGTTGCGGACAAAATCTTCCGCATTTTGCAGTAGCGTGATCAGACTTGCACCCTGAAATTCCTTGTCATCCAGAGCATCTTCTTCAATGCTACCCTTGTAGTTGCCTTTCCAGCGAGTGCAGAAAATACGGGATTGTTTCAGAACGCCCTGATCGCAGAGTAACAGGCCGCCATTCGTAATCTGGCCATCATCTGTTACCAATCCTGCGGAGGGCAAGTCTTTTTCGAGGTCGAAATCCTCTTTTTTCAGATTCTTAAACGTCGCGGCCAGCAGTGTAAAACTGACATCACCCACTCGATAAGAACTGGGCAGGGCATCAAAGGTCTGGTTCATGCCCTGCAAAATCAATTCGTTCAGTTCCCGTGAAGTGGCTTCTTCGGACTGGTCGCCATGCCGCACATAGGCCGTATGGGAACCGTCAAAGGCATAATAATATGGATACGCCGGGCCGTCCTGTACTTCCAGATCAACGCAGGACTTGCCCTCTATTTCGACCTCCCGCACTCGATAGCGTGGTGTAGGGTCAATGCGGACTTTGATAAGTTCCGTCAATCTGCTCACCACAGCTTGCGGATTTTCTAATCCTACGACCTCACGCGGCTCATTCTTTACACCAAAAATCAGGTGTCCGCCCTCGGTGTTGGCAAATGCCGACACGGATTTAAGCCACGACTTTACTTTCTTACGCTCCAACATTTCCTTGAAATCGTAAGTTGAGCATTCTGTTATCAATGTATTGTTATGTATCTGCATCGTTTTCTTATTGTTGTTTGGGTATAACATCCCAATATCATACACAAAGGTAAGGATAAAACCGAAGAATCTGTTAAAAATATCGCTTTCTTTTGATTTTTATGCGTTTACATCTCGTTGTTTATGAATAAAAATCGTACTTTTGTGAGCAAGAGCGTGTGTTGCTTATGGATGCTTATTTTCGGGTTTGCGTTATATTTGCAACACGTGTACGCAAGTCGCTGATAGATATATCATGTTGATTTTGAGGAAGTGAAGTAATTCAGACAAGGACATAAATAATAAGCAAAAGCGTGCAGTTTATCAGAACTGCGCGCTTTTGTGTTTTTTATTGTTATATACTTGTCGATATAAGGACACTGAGTTCTTTCTCTTTAATTCTTAAGAATCTATTTGCCATTACAAGTATTTAAGTCCTCATTAAAATATAAATCATGATATTATATTTTTCTTTGATGATTTATTTAATTAACCTAGGTAATGGCAAATATGAGATTAGTAAAATTAAAGTATCGTCCGAGTAAGGGCGTTTTCGTTTTTGAATACATGCAGGAGCAGATAGAGCGTCTTAGAGGGCAAGGAAAAGAACGGACAGTCGAAACATATCAGTCCGCATTGAACAGCTTCATGAAGTTCCGTGACGGCATAGACTTATGTTTTGATGAGATGGATGCAGATTTGATGAAACATTATGAAACGGAGATGCGCTCCACTCACCATTTAAGTCGTAATACCACTTCTTTTTATATGCGTATTTTGCGTTGTGTGTATCGCAAGGCAGTGGGTGAGGGACTGGCCCTTCCTGCAGATCCCTTTGAGAATGTATATACTGGTGTGGACAAGACCTCAAAGAGAGCTGCCACCCTGACAGATATCAAACACATCAAGCAGTTGGATCTTTCCGATCATAAATCGTTGGAATTTGCACGAGATATCTTTCTCTTTTCTTTCTATATGCGAGGAATGTCTTTTATAGATCTTGCCTATTTGCGCAAAAAAGATCTCAATAGTGGCTTTGTGAGTTATAGCCGTCGTAAAACAGGTAAGAAACTCATTATACGGTGGGAAAAACAGATGCAGGAGATTATTGACAGATACGGAGATTCGGAAACACAATATCTTTTACCTATTATAGAACGAGAAGATGGCACGGAGCGCAGACAATACCGGAATAAAATGTTGCTGGTGAACCGTAAATTGAAGAAGATTGCAGCCCGGGCAGGATTGACCACACCACTTACTATGTATGTAGCTCGGCATTCCTGGGCAAGTATAGCCAAGACGAAAAATATCTCGATTGGTATTATTAGCGAAGCGATGGGGCATGATTCAGAAACTACTACACAAATCTATCTTTCGTCTATACAGACTAATCAGATAGATAATGCAAATAGAAATATTTTAAAAGATCTATAAGAAGGGGAATATTTGAATTATTTTGAAATTAGGACGCACTCTTATATAGAGAGCGTCTATCGGCTGCAAAGGTATAGATTTATTTTCATTTTCTAGCATTTACAGACTGTAAACTGATAAAAAAGTTTTTTTTCTCTCTATATATATCATAAACTTATGGGCTGATTTAATTCATACAACTTACTACATTAATGGAAATCAGAAATTTAAGAAATCGGACGCTCTCTATATAAGAGTGCGTCTGTTTTAGTCGGATTATTCCACTATGAGTATTGTAAATAACAAGGGCAAAGACATGCCACAACAAATTTTGGGAACGATGGTTCAAAAGACCGACGACGCCGTAGGCATATTCCGAAATGATCAGGAAAAAAAGCATTGGTATGTGGCTGTTGTAAATAACAGAAGTGAAAAAGCCTGTCAGGATAGATTACGAAAACGTTTGAAGAACGAAACTGATAGTGAGAAAGCTTATGAAGTTTATGTCCCTATCCAACAGGAGATGAGTATTCGTCATGATGGTAAACGTAAAAAAGTGGACCGTATTGTTTTTCCTGCTCTTGTTTTCATTCGCTGCACAGATTCAGTAAGACGGAAAGAAATAGTCTGCCTTCCTTATATAAAACGTTTCATGGTTAACATAGCCGGTTCTTCCCGAAATACTTGCCGTCCCGTAGCTATTATTCCAGATCATCAGATGTACAGCTTGATGCGTATGGTCAATGATGCCGAAGAACACGTCACTATTGAGTCATGCCCTCTGCATTTGGGCGATCGTGTCCGTGTAAACGGTGGCAAACTGGTAGGATTGGAAGGGAATATATGTCGTGAGATAGATGGTTCTACTAGTCTGGTTGTAAAAATTGATATTCTTGGATGTGCTAAAGTTACCATTGCTAGAGAATTGCTGGAACCTATAGCGGAAAAAAACTCAGTTAACATATAAATTATATATTGACAGACAATGACCATAGCAGTAGACTTTGACGGTACTATTGTTGAGCACAAGTATCCGGCAATCGGCAGGGAGTTGCCGTTTGCCATTGAGACATTGAAAAAATTGCGTGACGAACATCACAGGTTGATTCTATGGACAGTGCGTGAAGGGCGTCTGCTTGACGAGGCTCTTGCCTTTTGCCGTGATCGCGGTCTTGAATTTTATGCCGTGAACCGCGACTATCCGGAGGAGGAAAAAGGGCGTAACAATCATTACTCACGCAAGCTCAAAGCCGATCTTTTTATAGATGACCGCAACTTGGGAGGCCTTCCCGATTGGGGTACTATTTATGGAATGATTCATGACGGAACCACTTTTTCGGATTTGATACGTAGTGCCGGTGAATCTCCTGTTTCGGAGAATCCCGGCAGAGGCCTTTTCTCGCGCCTGTTTGGCAGATGATTGAATAATAAATGAAAAAACTGATATGAAGACTTTAAAGAAACTATTATTGTTTGTTGTGGCGTCCGCCTTGTTGGCAGGCTGCACCTCCTATAAAAATGTACCTTACATGCAGAATCCCGAGGTCGTGAACAGTTACAGGGAAGATCTTCCCCTTTATGATGCAAAGATTATGCCGAAAGATCTGCTGAGTATAACTGTGAACACGAGTGACCCTCAGGCTGCCGCTCCTTTTAACCTGACGGTACAGACTCCTCTGAATGCAGCCCTGACCAATATTAATACTACCACACAACCCACTCTCCAGCAGTACCTGGTAAATAACAAGGGTGAGATAGATTTCCCCGTTATCGGTCGTCTGAAGGTAGGCGGCCTTACGAAAAACGAGGCGGAAGATTTGATCCGGGAGCAATTGCAGCCCTATCTGAAAGAGAGCCCTATCGTTACAGTCCGTATGGCAAATTACAAAATTTCGGTATTGGGAGAGGTGAACCGTCCGGGTACTTTTACCGTAGGAAATGAAAAGGTAAATATCCTTGAAGCCCTTGCCATGGCGGGAGATATGACTGTTTATGGCGTCCGTGACAATGTGAAACTGATTCGTGAGGATGCAAAAGGCAAGCGTGAGATTATCAATTTGAATCTTAATAATGCAGAGCTGGTTGTATCTCCCTATTACTACCTGCGCCAGAACGATATCATCTATGTAACGCCCAATAAGACAAAAGCCAAGAACTCGGACATTGGCAGCAGCACCAGCATGTGGATCAGTGCTACATCCATTTTGGTATCTCTTGCAAGCCTTCTGGCAACCATCTTGAAATAAAACTCATAAATATAATTGTTGATTACAAACTGTTGATATGACTGACGAACAGAAGAACACCCCTTCGGGTACCGAGCAACGTGAGGAGAACGTTGATCTTTATGCCTTGTTTTTTAAATACTTTGCCTATTGGCCGTGGTTTGTAGCCAGTGTGCTGGTTTGTATTATATCTGCTTTCATCTATCTCCGCTATCAGGCCCCCGTCTATAATGTTGATGCGGCCGTACTCATCAAAGAAGGTGACAAGAAAAGTGGAAGCAGCAATAATCCTATGGGAGCCCTTCAGGATCTGGGTATGTTCTCCATGACTAACAATTTTGACAATGAGGTGGAAATCCTGAAGTCAAGAACCTTGATTAAAAAGGTGGTGAATCATTTGAATTTGTATATTTCAGTGGCTGAGGAACGTATGTTCGGCTATAACACTCCTTTATATGAGTCCACTCCGGTAAAAGTTTATATGACTCCTGAAGAGGCAGACAATCTGGAAGAAGGAGTCGAGCTTCATCTAAAATACACCATGAATGGAAAATTGGATGTAAAAGTGGAATATATGCTTGACGAGGAGAAGCAGGAGGCTGAGGTAAGTTTTGACAGTATTCCGGCTGTTTTCCCCACTCCAGTAGGAGTTTTCAGTTTTACAAAGAATGACTCGGTCCCGCCTTTGGAAGAAGATATGAATCTGGTGGCATACGTTAATTCTCCTACAGATGTGACGGAAAGTTATGTAGAGAATTTGTCAGTGGAACCCACTTCGAAGACTACCACAATTGCTGCCATCAGCTTGCAGAATACGGTAAAGCAGCGCGGTATCGATTTCATCAATTGTTTGGTTGACTTTTATAATCTGGACGCGAATGACGAGAAGAATGAAGTGGCTCAAAAATCTGCAGAGTTTATAGACGAACGTATTGGCATTATCAATCGGGAGTTAGGTACTGCCGAAACGGAACTTGCCGATTTCAAGCAACGCTCCGGATTGACCGATTTGACCAGCGATGCCCGTCTGGCTTTGGAGGAGAGTTCGAAATATGAACAGCAGCTGACCGAGAATGCCACCCAGTTGAGACTGGTGGAGTCCTTGCGTAACTACGTGAACAACCCGAAGAATGCAAACGAGGTGATTCCCGCTAATGTAGGGTTGCAGGACCAGAATTTGGGTTCTATCATCAACCAATATAACACGATGCTGATCGAACGCAAGCGTTTGCTTCGTACCTCTTCCGAAAACAATCCTGCGGTAATCAATATCAATACGGGCATCGAGTCCATGCGGCACAATGTGCAGACTACCGTGAACAGTGTACTGAGAGGGTTGCAGATAGCGCAGTCCAACCTTGAACGTCAGGCACGGAAGTTTGAAGGCAGGATCAACAGTGCGCCGCAGCAGGAGAAAGAATTTCTTACTATCTCCCGCCAGCAGGAAATCAAGGCGACCCTTTACATTATGTTGCTTCAGAAGCGTGAGGAAAACGCAATAACCTTGGCATCTACTGCTAATAACGGACGTATCATTAAAGCTGCTCTTCCTAGTAAAAAGCCGGTTTCTCCCAAGAAGAAGATAGTTCTGCTGGCTGCCTTTGTATTGGGTATGGGTATTCCTGTAGGTCTTATTTATTTGAAGGATTTATTAAAATATAAGATAGAGAATGCCGAGGATGTGGAGAAGATAACGGATGTTCCTATTTTGGGTGAGCTTCCTTTAAGTAAGAAACCCGAAAAAGGTTCCATTGTGGTTCAGGAGAATCAGAACGGTATGATGGAGGAGGCTTTTCGTGGTCTGCGTACCAATATGTTGTTCATGCTTGGTGCCAGTCAGAAAGTGGTGCTTTTTACATCCACACAGCCGGGTGAAGGTAAATCTTTTATTGCTGGAAATACGGCAGTCAGTCTGGCCTATATGGGTAAGAAAGTTGTTATTGTGGGTTTGGATATCCGCAAGCCTGGGCTGAACAAGGTTTTTAATCTGTCCCATCGCACGGAAGGTATTACCAATTATTTGGCTGATCCCGAGCATACCAATCTTTTTGATATGATACAACATTCGGATGCAAGTCCTAATCTTGATATTCTTCCGGGGGGGCCTATTCCTCCCAATCCTACAGAGTTGATGGCGCGTACGGTGCTGGAGGATGCAATAGAGAAATTGAAAGAGCGTTACGATTACATTATTCTTGATACGGCTCCTATTGCTATTGTGACCGATACTGCTATTGCCAGTCGTGTGGCTGATATGTGCGTGTATGTGTGTCGTGCAGATGTTACTCCGAAGTGGGGATATCAGTATATTAATGTGCTGCGGGATCAGAAGAAATTCGATAAATTGGCTACAGTAATTAATAGTGTTGATTTGAATTCAAGAAAGTATGGCTATGGGTATGGTCATAAGTATGGCTATGGTTATGGGATGGAAAAGAAACATGAGAAGAAAAGCAGATAGAAACATCTATTTTTTGCCTTGTGGTATGAGCTATGATTTCAATCTTTTTTAGGTCATCTAATTAGATGCTAATGGAAGAAAAGAAACAAAGGTGGAAATTATGACTCATAACACAGACGGAAAAATAGATGGTTATAATATATAGAAAAAATAGATGTCAAGCATATCAACCAATAACAGGCGTATAGCCAAAAACACTCTTTTACTGTATGTTAGAATGCTGTTTTTAATGTTAGTAAATCTGTATACTTCACGAGTTATCTTGCGTATCTTGGGAGTTGATGATTATGGCATATATAATGCTGTTGGAGGTATTGTTCTAATGTTGTCTTTTCTTAATTCTGCATTAAGCAACGGCTCGTCCAGATTTATTACATACGAATTAGGCAAAAAAGACAGTTCATGTCTGAACATTATTTTCTGCACCATTTTAAATGCACATCTATTATTAGCCATAATAGTTGTTCTGATTGCAGAAACTGTGGGACTATGGTTTGTGACAAATAAGTTGGGCTTAGCCGCCGATAGACTCAACGCTGCTCTGTTGGCTTATCATTTCTCGGTTCTGACTTCTGTAGCCACCATTACCCAAGTACCCTATACAGCTACGATTATAGCCCATGAGAGAATGCAGATTTACGCATACGCTAGTATCTTTGAGGTTGTGTTAAAGTTGTTGATTCTGTATTTGCTTCCCATATTGGGGCATGACAGATTGGAAACTTATGCTGTTCTTTTATTTATAGTGCAAATAATAATAATAAGTATCTACAGAGTTTACAGTATTCGAAAATTCAGTGAAACCAAATATAAGTTCATTTTTAATAAAAAGAAGTTTCAGGAAATAACTAGTTTTTCAAGTTGGAGTCTGTTAGGCAATGCTGCTCATGCACTGACAGGACAAGGCACAAATATTCTTCTACAGATGTTTTTCGGACCAAAACTGGTTGCTGCTAGAGCCATTTCACTGCAAGTCAACATGGCGGCTAATCAATTTGTCAATAATTTCAAGTTAGCAGCAGACCCTCAAATAGTGAAGTACTATGCAGCTGGTGATGTAGGAACATCCAAACGGCTTACACTGAACACAGCCAAATTTTCCTTTTTCCTCATGCTTTTCCTTTGTCTTCCCATATATGTTGTTGCCGATCCATTGCTAAAACTTTGGTTGGTTATAGTACCACCTTATACTTTGATTTTTCTGAAGCTGATTATTTTGCAGAGTTTGTTTAGCGTTTTTGACACCTGCTTTTATTCCGGATTGTATGCTTGCGGAAGGGTAAAAGAAAATGCTTTAATTAGTCCGTTTATATTGTCATTGCAGTTCCCTGTCATTTACATAGCATTCAAGTTGGGCGGTTCACCTGTATTTCTGTCATATGCAGGAATCATGGCGACATTAATATTGGCAATTATCGTTAAACCGTTATTGTTAGTAAAATTGGCTGGATATAATTGGGATGACATTAAGACTGTATTTATTCCTTGTTGTAAAACAGCCATTGCAGCTTTTATTCCTTCATTGTTTGTTGCCCACTTTTTGTCCAAAGACTATTGGCAATATGCAGTATTATTGGTTATAGTCATGGCAATTGTCATTTTTTGTATATTATATATTGGCATTAGGGGAGACCAGAGAATAGAGATTTTAAATCTAATAAAGAATAAGATATTGCGAAAATGAAAATTCTTATCATAGGGGGAACTGGCGTGTTAAGCGCCGACATACTAAAAAAAAGTATAGAATGTGGATATAATGTTAGCGTTTTGAATAGAGGTCACTATAATTCACAGATTCCTCAAAATGTTACTATTTATAAAGCTAATATACGTGATATAGAGGAAGTGAAGGTTAAAGTGGGAAAAGAAAAATTTGATGTTGTTATTGATTTTTTATCTTTTAATGTAAAACATCTCCAAACATCATTTGAATATTTTAGGGACAAATGTATTCAATACATCTTCATATCGTCTGCTTGTGTTTTTCGAAGAAAAACGGAGGATGGCATTTTACTGGAAAGCAGTCCTAAGCCTAATAACGAATTATCTTATAGTATTGAAAAATACGAATGTGAAGTATGGTTGCGGGACAATGCTAAAGAAACTGATTGCAAATATACAATTGTCCGTCCGTATATCACATATGGTAATACAAGAATACCATTTGGTATAGCCCCATTGGCAAGATACCATTGGACAATTGTTGCAAGAATCATGAACGATAAACCAATGTTCGTTTGGGACAATGGGACAGCGTTATGCACGTTAACGCATACAGAAGATTTTGCTTACAATTTTGTTCAACTTTACTTGAATAAGAAAGCCTTTAATGAAGATATAAATTTTGTCGGAGATCAAGTGTACTCTTGGCAAGAAATGCTTGAAACATTATATGAACTATTAGATAAAGATAAAAAAAATATTGTTTCAATTCCAACTAAAAAAATTGCTCGAATTTTGCCTTGTTACAAGGAATTTCTTATCGGAGATAGGTCGCTTAATGCTGTATTTGATAATACAAAATTAAAAGAGTGTATACCTAATTATAAGCAGAATATATCATTAAAGAAAGGATTGGAGATGATTTTGATCTATTACAAGGAGCATAACTTTTTGAATGGGATAGATTATAAATATGATGCTCGAATCGATAAGCTAATAAAAAAAGAAAATGGGATTAATTTTGACTTTATTGATTATTTGAATGCACATCGCATAAAAGACAGAGTGACTTATAGCATATATCGTAATTGGGGAGAAACACAATTAAATCAATTGCGTATTTTATTCCATGGAATAAAGAAAATAATGAGATTGAAATAATTTAGGATATTTTTTATGATACAAATATCAGATAAAACAAAATGTTGTGGTTGTAGGGCTTGTAGTGAGATCTGCCCAAAGCAATGCATCAATATGGAAAGGGATAGCGAAGGATTTCTTTACCCAGTTGTTGACAAAGAAATATGCATTGATTGTGGAATGTGTGAAAAAGTATGCCCGCAAATTCATGTGGAAGAAGCTAGAACAAGTAATTGGAATATTCCGAAAGTATTTTCTTCCTATGCCTTGAATGACCATATCAGGATAGACAGTACATCCGGAGGATTATTTTCTGTCTTGGCAGAACATTTTTTTGATACAGGTAGCTATGTGGCAGGAGCTCTGTATGACGAAGAGTTTGGCTTAAAGGGAATAGTGACAAAAGATAAAACTCTTTTGCCGTCTATTAGAAGTTCCAAATATCTGCAAAGCGATCCCAAACACATGTTCAAAGAGATAAAAGAACTACTGATTGAGGGGAAAAAGGTTTTTGTATGCTCCACACCTTGCCAGATAGCCGGACTGCTTAACTTCTTGCACAAATCATATGACAATCTTTATACCTGCGACTTCATATGTAAGGGCGTGTCTTCGCCTATGGTATTCAGAAAATATCTGGATGACTTGGAAAGAAGATATAAATCGAAGACAAAATCTGTAAAATTCAAGTATAAAGATGAAAAACATCCTTGGGGAGGATTGGCTACAAAGATAGATTTTGAAAACGGGAAAACATATCTCCGGAATAAAAAATGGGATTCTTACATGACGGCATTTCTTGACACAGGCTTCACTGTACGTCCTTCTTGCTTTGAATGCCCGTTCAAGTCGTTTCCACGTTACGCAGATATTTCACTTGGCGATTTTTGGGGAATAGACGATTTGATGTCATTCGTCCCGGAAAGAAGAAAAGGTTATTCTGTCGTTATGGTGAACAATCAACGTGGATTGGACTTACTGGAAAGAGTAAAAGAAAAACTGTATCTGAAAGAATACACGTTGATAGATGCTACAAGGCATAATATTCATATTGTACAGCCTTATGACCCAGCATTGGGATGGTCGGAAGAATTCAGGAAGGAGTTTTATGAAGATTTGCAACATAATGGTTACTGCTATGTAGTAAAGAAATACATAAATGTATGTGGATTGTCCCTGAAATCTAAAATAGAAAGACGTTTAGGAAAATATTGGAATATCTTACGGCAGATGTCTTTTGCCAGTGTGTTTAAAACAATCCGTTATAATTACCTGATAAGTAATGTGAAACGAGATGGAGGAAGATGGCTTATATTTAGGGGGGCGTATATACAGATGAATAATACGGCCCGTGTCTTTTTATATGCACCTTTTACTATGGGGGCACGCAAGGTTATAGGTTCATCTAATGTAACCAAATTCCAAATGGACAAATGGACGACATTGGTAGTAAATGGTAAATTTCACATGAATGAGAATTCCAATATATGGATAACACACTCTGGCAAACTTATTCTGAACGGTGGCTTCATCAATGAAAATGTTACCATCACTTGTGCTAAGCAAATCATTATCGGCAAAAACGCCCATATCGCACGTGAAGCTGTCATCAGGGACTATGATGGTCACTATATAGAAGACGTTGCCTACAGGACGTCTAAGCCTGTTATCATCGGGGACAACGTATGGATAGGCTACCGTGCCATGATTTTGAAAGGAGTAACCATAGGCGATAATTCGGTGGTAGCTGCAAACTCGGTAGTGACTAAAGATGTACCTGCCAACAGTATTGTGGCAGGTAACCCTGCAAAAGTTATCAAAACAGGAATTAATTGGAGAAGTAAACAGTAAGAATTTGATAAACATGAAAATAAAACTCATAACCTTTGCTCCCCATCCCAATTTTGGCACTTGTCTACAATCTTATGCACTGAATAAGGTCTTGCGAGACATAGGACACGATGTTGAGTTTATATACAACGGACGAGAGAAACATCCCCAATCTTTTATTGAGATGCTTATAAAAGGTTGTGCTAAATTATTGTTACCTAAATTTGTTATAGCATCTGTTAGGGAAAAGAAACGAGCGAGTAATACAAACTTTTACCAAGACCCTTGTATATTGGAACTGCCCAATCATCCATTTCTATATAAACTCAGTAAGCTTACTTTTTACAAAAAACTGTACAAAGTGCTAAAATGCAAGAATTTTCAATGGAAAAAAGTTTATAAGTTTACATATGAAGACGGCAATTTTAACATGCGGCGTATTTACAGTCTCAAACAATACGATGAAGTGGTGGAGGATACGGATCTGTTCGTAACAGGCAGTGACCAAATATGGAATCCTTATTGTGGAGGATTCAACCCAATGATGTTTGTTGAGTTTGGAGGAGATAAGAAGCGGATAGCCTATTCTTCTAGTATCTCACAGCCTGAACTGCCTGCATCGATTGCGTTACGTATAAAGGAAGATTTGGAGAAGTTCAGTCACATTGCAGTAAGAGAACTGCGCTCTGTGGAATTACTGAAAGAATTGTTGCATCGTGAAGACATTAAGCTGGTGGTTGACCCCACTTATCTGCTATCGGCAAAAGAGTGGGAAGAATTCGGAAACAGGGCACAGATAGAATTTGAGATACCAAAGCGGTATATCTTCTGCTATTTCGTAGGAGACAAGCGTTCTACTTTTTACGAACAGATGGTACAGGATACAAAGCAGTTCACCGGTATAAACGAAGTGATTACTTTGGAATGTTACAACCGCTCGTTAAATTATGGAAACGGACGGCTTTATAAAGA
>OIJH01000235.1_pt1 | contig 13268 bp, 6 predicted proteins | sample 1583511 | NCBI WGS metagenome assembly OIJH01 (sample SAMN02674699, study PRJEB24791) | human gut metagenome, SKBSTL042 | isolation source: stool | host: Homo sapiens | place: USA | reverse complement strand
ACGCCTTGCCGCCCTGCGCGGCCGGCTCCTCGCGCCACAGCGTCCACACGTCCTGCGCATCCCGTTCGGCAAGCAGGCCGTTGACCGCGGCGAGCGTCCGCAGCGCCTCGTCGAAGGGCATGCGACGCACGTAGCCCGAGACCTTGCAGTCGTACAAAGGTTCGGGGACGATGACGTTGCGCGCAGAGAGACGTGCGATCTTCTTCGCTACGTCGATCAGACGTTCGCCGCGCAGGTCGTACGTGAGCGTCGTGTCGGCGGCCGCATAGGCGACGTCGGGATCGGGCGCCGGAGCCGTCGGCGCTGCCGCCGGAAAGATCGAGAGGATGTTGCCCGACGCGGCCGCGTCCAGCCGATACTCACGGCAGAGGAACCGCACCAGATCGTCCACACGGGCCCGGCGGAAGTTGCACGACACGGGGATGTTCTCCACGCCGCGCACCGACACGTTCACGCCGCTGGCGCGCGCGATATTGCGCAGCAGCTCCGACAGCGACAACCGACCCGACGTGACGTCCACCTCCCGCCGGAACGTCGAGTCGCGCCCGACGAGTGCCGCCAATTCCGAGTCGATACGCGACAGACGCAAAGAGTCGGGGTCGGACGGCGGATTCGGTGCAACCGTCCGATGGAGCGAATCCGAAGACGGGTTCACACCAGCGGGTATTTCGGTTCGCTGTGCCGGACAGAGCACAGGCAGGATGCAAAGAAGTAAAAACGCAAGCGTGTATCGTCGTTTCATAGGCTTGGATCAGTAGTTCAACAGGGGTATCACTTCGTCGAGAGAGGTCTCGCCGCGTCGGAAGAGGTCGACGACGGCATCGCGCAGCGACGGTATGCCGCGTTCGAAGAGCAGCGGTGCGACGTCGGTGCGGCCGGAGCGTACGGCAGCCGCCAGCTCGTCGTCCATCGGGATCACCTCGTAGACGGCCCGCCGGCCTGCATAGCCCGTGTAGAAACAACGTTCGCAACCCACGGGTTCGCAATAGCGGTCGATCGCTATGTCGGACAGCAGGCGCCGCACTTCATCGGTCGCCTCCGCCCGGCGTTTGCAGTGGGGACAGAGCAGGCGCGCGAGACGCTGCGCGACGGTCATTACCAACGTATCGGCCACCAGGTACGGGTGTACGCCCATATCCGACAGACGGGCTACGGCGCCCCAGGCCGTGTTGGTGTGGATCGTCGAGAAGAGCAGGTGTCCCGTCAGCGACGACCGCACGGCCATCTCGGCCGTCGCCCCGTCGCGGATCTCACCTAGCATGATGATGTCGGGGTCCTGCCGTAGGAAGGTACGCAGTGCGGCGGTGAACGTAAGGCCGATCTCCTCCTTGAGCTGCACCTGGTTGACCCCTTCGAGCGTGTACTCGATCGGATCCTCGATCGTGAGGATGTTGTCCGTCAGGGCGTTCAGCCGCCGCAGCGTGGCGTAGAGCGTTGTGCTCTTACCCGAGCCCGTAGGGCCGCAGATCAGCACCATGCCGAAGGGCCGCGCGATGGCGCGGCAGTAGTCCTCGTACTGCCTTGCGGAGAAGCCGAGGTTGCGCAGTTCCAGCAGCTCGACGCGGCGGGTCAGCAGTCGCAGCACGACCTTCTCGCCGTAGATCGTCGGCAGCGTCGAGACGCGCACGTCGAACTTCTCACCGTCGCGGTCGTAGCCGATGCGCCCGTCCTGCGGCAGCCGTTTCTCGGAGATGTCGAGCGAGGCGAGGATCTTGATCTGGTTTACAAGCGGCATGTACTGCGCCCGCTCGACGACGTAACGCTCGGTGAGCTTGCCGTCGATGCGCATACGGATGCGGCAGCGCTGTTCGTAGGGTTCGAGGTGGATGTCGCTGGCGTTGTCGCGCAGCGCCTCGCCCACCAGCGCGAAGAGGAACTGCCGCCCCTGTCCGATCTCGGCCGTGCGGCCTGCGGCGGCGCTTGCCGTCTGTGCTCCGGGGCGGTAATGTTGCAGCAAAAGCCGTTGCAGGTCATCGGCGGCGATCGGCACGACTTCGACCTGCCAGCCGTAGAGCACCTCCAGCTCCTCGGCAGCGGCCGTGTAGTCATGTCCCGTCTCGCCGTAGCAGCGTATCCTGCCCGCCTCGCGTGCGAACGGCACAAGGCGGTACTCGGCGGCCTCCTGCGCCGTGAGCAGGCGGAGGATCTCCGTGGGGATATGTGTCGGGGTTACAACCATAAGCGGAGGAATTGAAGAGCGGCCCAGCCGATGAGCACAATGCCGGCTGCGCCGACGAAGGGGATCGTGCGACGACGACGGCCGCAGCAGACCCACCGGAGGAGGGCGACGACGCAGGCGGCGATCAGAAACCGCAGAAACTCCGTCGGTGCGAACAGGGGTGCGACGGCAAGCAGGAAGAGGACGTCGCCGGAGCCGACGGAGTGTCTGACCGCGAGCCGCCGCAGACGGAGGTAGCCGAAGAGAGCCGTTCCCGATAAAAGGAGCAGCGCGGCATTGCCTGCCGTTTGCAGCATCATCGTCCGCCAACCGAGCGTGTGCCAGCTCACCCCGACAGAGACCGTCCCCAGCACCGCCAGCCACGACGCGTCCACCCGTCGCGTGCGGAAATCGTCGCGGGCCAGTACAGCGGCAGGCAGAAACAGCAAAAGGTATGGATAAGAAGCAGGGAACATCGGGGCTGAAGGTTTCGATCAATCCTTGACCGTCTCGCGCAGGTTTTTATCCTGGTCGATCTCCCAGACATTATAAACTCCGTCGCCGTCGAAATCCACGACGGCAGTCGCCGTGGCGCGGAAGCCGTGCTCCGAAGCCTCGACGATCTCGACGAGGTAGTTGGCCTGACCGCCGTCGGTCACCAGCCGCGACTGCTCGAAGCCCAGCTCCTCCAACGATGACGAATAGCGCGAATAAGTGTAGAAATTCGACCGCTGCAACGTATGCAGGTAGGTAAGCTGCTGCTGCGCTTCGGTGGCCTTCACTCGCGAGATCAACGGCATCAGATTCGGCAGCGCGATCAGCACCAGAATACCGATGATGACCAGCACGACTAACAGTTCGGGCAGTGAAAAGCCGCGGAGACGGCGACACGGATAAAAAGACAGTGTTTGCATAGACGGTGTTCGTTTGCAAACAAAGATAAGGTGGCTTTTGATTGATTTCTCGAAAAACAAACCTTACATTTCAAGATGCAAATACCTGCATATCAATATATTGATTAAAAATAATCTATACATACGCCTTTCACGTGTTTTTACCTTGTTCCACTCTGTGCATAATTCGGAAAAAACACATCGGGAAATGATGACTGTTCGAGGAATAGCTACCATGAAAAAGGACCTCGACATAGAGGTCCAAGACATAATGAAAGTATGGGATTATTGATGCGTTACTGCAAAGAAATTCTTAAAACCGATTGCCAGCATACGGTGCCATACACGTTATAATTCCGAGGATCGATTCCAGTAACAAACCGAAATACATGAAGATTTATCGGTTGTTGACGCCGGATAAACCCGATATGCCTTATTCGAAAATGATAAAATCTGACATATACCTCAGTCTCCGCCGACAGATTTATTCACATTTACGATCTTTGCTTTTATCCGGTGATGTTTCACGTAGATCGACCCGACCTTTCCGACCCGGAAAATAACACATAATGCCCGATTCGAGAATCCCGCTTCCATCAGACATAGAAATTCCTTTTCTGCCGGTGTCAAGTTGCTCCGGCGATGTCTTCGACAGTCGGACAAACGTAACGAATCATTTACGATATGATAATTCGAAAGCCGCTTAACAGATGCAAGCTCCTTGCAACGTGTATGAAATGAAACAGGATCATTGTTATATAAGTACAACAAATCCAGCCACTCCTCGATATAACGCAATCTGTTTCGTGCCAAGAGTTCGGCTTGCCGTCGTTGCTGCCATAAACGGTAAAGAATACCTGCCTGCAACATAATTATGGCACACAATATGAAAATCATAGTGCATACAATTTGTCGTCTCGAAAAAGTATGCACGGACTCTTTGTTTGCCCCAACTCCGGAGACCAAACCATATAGCAGCAAGCGAAGAGCCGTGCATAGCACGATTCTCTCGCTGTCTACCGCTATTAATGAAATTGGTCTTTGAGTTGTGAGCAGACAGAGAAAACCCGATAATAATTATCGTCTATTTCAAAGATAGAAATTATTATACAATCCGGCAAATTATTATCTGAAATTTTTATTTTTTCCTGCCTTATACAATCATTTGCATAAGTCGCTATTGTGACATCTCATTATTCTTATGAAAATCGATCGAAGAGCTATTTCGGTCGATTTTTATTTATTGTATTATACATTAAGCACTTATACGCTTTACTTATTATTTAACCCCTATTACGCTTATTATCAATAGATTGCGATTTTGTTTCCGAAATGAAATGCCGTTGATAAGATTATATTTTTGATTTCTATTGATAATCAGAAATTTAACAAGCAACGTGTAATATATACATTATGCCGTTTGGACAAACGGAGTCGAAATACGTGCTTTAACTTTGTTACATCGGCATATGCTCGGCATTCCGAGCGGTTCAGACCGCCACGATCATATTTTCATAAACTATCAAACACTAACCTTATTATGAAAAGATCTTCTCTTTTATTTCGAACTTGTATTGGGTGGCTTTGGTTCGGAGTTTTATTTTTACAATCCAGCTATGCACAAGATTCTAACAGTACAAACTCGATTGCCATGCATGCCGTACTCAGTGACGGTTATTTCAAGCCGCAATCTCCTGATGTATGGAGCATGATTAAATATGGCAATGCGAATATTGATTATTACACTGGCACTTTGGGAATAAGTATTCCAATTTATACTTATAAAGACAATAATTTTGAAATCCCTATTTCGATTGATTATGCATCGTCAGGTTTTCAACCTGGTTCTCCCAGTGGTTTAGTCGGTCAAGGTTGGTATCTGAACTTCGGAGGAGCAATTACGCGTGAGGTCAGAGGTATTCCTGATGATGCAATACAGGAAATGTATGATTGGCGGGAAAAAGCCGATCAAGAGATGAATGAGATTCCTTGGTGGGATGAATATACATTCCCCGACCAAGGGTCATATATCTACGGTCATTCGGTTAGAATAGACGGATACGCACAAAGCTATTTTAAAACAACGCCGACAGATTCACTTAATATCGTTTATACTGGTGCTGCGGGACAGGAATACATGCCTTATTGGAAAGATGAAACCAATAGTCGCCTCGGATTCGAAACAGAGCCGGATGTTTTTAATTTCAAGGTTCTGAATTACTCCGGCTCGTTTATTCTCCAACCTAATCATCAGATTAAGGTCTTTAATACGAATCAACCTGCAGGAGAATTTCATGTAGAGTTCTTAATGGAAAATTATGCACCTTTGTCAACGAGTAAATTCATCATCACAACTGGCGATAAGACAAAATACTATTTCGAGCACATAGAATCTTGCCGAACCGTAAGTGATCTTCTGGGTGGCGGAGATAATCCGCACAGGAATTACACATGGAAATTAACCCGTATCGAGGCACCGAACGGCAACAATGTCAGATTCTTTTATAACAAGGTCAAATACAATACTTACGAAACAATTACGCCGGTAGTCACGATCGATTACCTTTCCGACCGCAATCCGGATAATGATCCGACACCTGTATATACAGTCAGTAATTTTGTTAATGAATACCTTCTCGACAGCATTGTCGTCGAAAATAAAGCTCGTATAGAATTCGCTTATTCTTCGGGAAACCTGACATCGATAAATGTTTTTAATGATCGCGACAGGAATCCGGTAAAGAGTTGTGCTCTTGAATATTTTTTAAATGACAAGGGAAGTGGTTATGTTACTTTTCTGAAAAAGGTCGCTTTATCCGGAGAAGGACAATATACGATGGACTATTATGATGAAACATCGGAATTCGCATACAATCATACTTTTAAGGTCGATCAACACGGATATTACAATGGACAGGATGCATACTCCAAACCTCCCTTTCCAGCAGATTTAAAGAAGTTGGCTGAAAAACTTCGTACGTGGCGTGCTCCAAACGAAACATGTACTCGCATGGGTATGCTGAAGACGATTCACTATCCTACGGGAGGATATTCAAATTTCGGCTATGAACAGAACGAAGCCTTCTACTTAGGACAAAATATTAAAGTCGGAGGGTTGCGTGTTAAACAGATCGATGTCTTCTCGCAAGACGGGAATCAGACACAGAATCGAATCTTCAAATACACCCAAAAAGAGAATGCGAATCGCAGTTCCGGGGCAATGATTCATATTCCATGCTATTATTGGGAATATTCAATCATTGCCGCCGGAGCGTCGTTTGAACGAGAGATTGTCTCTTCGCTTAACAATGTGGGATTTGCGAAAGATTCCTATTTCGAATATCTGCGTGTCATTGAAGAGGTGCGTAAGAAATCAACGGACAGTTCTCCATTGTCGATCACCGAATACGAATTCTATTCAGCCAACGCCGACAACAACGGCGGAACCCCTAAAGAGATTTACGAACAAACTGAAAATTTGCGAGCTTCGGATGGATGGACCGTTGAAGTTACGTTACATTCCAGTGCAGAATTCAATACGAGTATGCTGCATACATCGACATTACGGGGCAGAAAGTTGCGTATGAAAACCGAATATGCGGGAGATATGGATCATCCGGTAAAACGGGAAGAATACGTCTACTCTGAATCCGATAACGATGAAATAGGTGTGAATACCGTATTCATGTGTATGGCCGCAAATCACATTTACAACCCGAACTCCATCGTTCTGCAACAAAAAATCGAAGAAAACTATAATAAGGATGCTGAACTAATCTACCGCAATGAAGATAATTACTCTGTAAATGATTTGGGCAGAGTAAATTCTGTAACGCGAACAGACAGCAAGGGAGATGATATTCGTGAAATGTATTCTTATTTGGATCGTGTACCGGCTTATCCTACGGAGATCATTAAAACCAATAAGGGAAATGTGGTTTCTGCGATGAAAATCGATTACGAACAGCAAAGTAATGCAGAGGATCATTACACTCCTTCGAAAGTTTGGAAAGGAGCATTGGGAGTAACTCCTCCGAATATCGAATATCGTATGGATTGTAAATACGATTTCTACGATTCGATGGGCCGTCCGTGGGAGATGACGGATCGCAATGGTAAGAGTACCTGTTATATCTGGGGCTATGAAGGACAATATCTCGTCGCCAAGATCGAAAACATGACGTACGACGTCCTATCCGATCAATACGGAATTACAAACAACGCGTATCCCGACACTTTACCTGAAACGGAGGAAAACATGCTACGCGGAATCGAAGGGATAGCGGTTACAACCTACGCTTACGATCCGCTGGTCGGCATTACACGCATCACCGATCCTTCGGGACATTCGGTCTACTATGAATACAACGATAGCGGAAAATTGAAAGTTATCCGCGATGACAAAGGCAAGGTATTGAAATCCTATGATTATCATATTGTAACCGACAATCAATAAACAGACGTATAGTATGAAAAAGATATATCTGTTGCTGGTGCTGTTGTTCACCGGCCTGCAATCTGTATTTGCACAATTTATTTGGCATCCCGATCTGGGTACACCTTATGCAGGGGCAATCTCCCTACCGTGGGATACACGCAGCTATATGTTTCAAGTCGACAACGGCGAAGAGTTCGGCAGCCCAGGTGATATTTGGGACGCGCTCGATGCGCAGCTCCGGGCCGCCGGTATTACGTGGATCCGTGTGAATTCTGTCGAAAATCCGGCAGACGGAACTTTCGAAGTGTGGTTCGATTTGGATGAAAACAAAGATAACATGTCTCGTTCCATCCACATGGGTTACAGTTACAGTGCTTATTTTATCATTACGCAATTAAAGCAGGATCAAGAACACTTCGAAGGACTGTATGCCGATCTGCCTGCGAATAGAAAATTCGAAGTCTTGCCGGGTGAAGAAATTTCAATCCAACTGCATGGTCTATCAGCCGGAACGTCATACGACGTATACCAATATTATTCAGAGAACGATATAGACATATTCGATACGTTCTTCAGCAACACGGGCGGAGATTATCTTTACACGTCAGCATTTCCGGAGGGTGATTTCGGGTTCAGTTTCTCCAACAGTCAATTCAATGTCAGTTACCCCGAAGCTTATAGAAATCATTACTCCTTCGATACCCGAGCGTTGGCATTTCCTGCGGAGGGCGATGTCATGCGGGTCTATTTCGACTCCTATTCCAAATGGAACGGTATGAAAGTGGCAATCAACAGTCTTGCCGATCTGTCGTTTCTCGATCGAGTGGTGCAGGATCACAATACGGGCAAGATCGCATCTTGGAATCCCCGTATGCGATTGTCTTACGGGTACGATACGCAACTTCGACAAGCCTACTTCGAAATCGCTTGTCCTCCGAATCTGACAGACGAATTTATCCAAAGTACGTTGGGGATAATGAACGCTTCGGGATGGAACGCGACTGTTTCGCAAGATTTCGGAGGATCGGTTCGGACGGTTCCCGTATCATACGAATACGACAAAGAGACTTCTCAAATTATTGCGATAGTTGAATATACACAACCATTCGTAACGTATACGCTTTATAGGGAAAACAGCTACCTGCAAAGTCTTACAGGAAACGGCGGTTCGTTACGTCTCTCGACTCCTGCTACATCGGGTTACTATCGCATTGTTGCTACCTACTCCGAGGGCGGTTTGAGCGACTCTGCCGAATTGGAAGGCATCCGCTACAACTCCGATATGCTCTCGCTCAATGACGATCGTAACTGGATTCTGACACGAACCTTCAACTGCGACAACCACGGGGACACCGAAGAGGAACAAATCTCTTATGATGTAAGCTATTACGACGGATTGGGATATGCATTGCAAAACGTACAAATTTGCGCTAACGGCGACGGACAGGGAGATATTATACAACCATTCGTCTACGACGGATTGTACCGCGAGGAGTTACAATACCTCCCTTATACGCTGGATGCCAACAATGGGCAAAGTGACGATGCAGCATTGGCCAATCAAGAGGAGTTTTATAAAACCAGATACGGCTTGGCGACCGATCCTCACGCTTGTGTTCGTACCGAATACGAACCTTCTGCACTGAATCGGGTATTACGCACACATAAACCCGGTGCGGAATACCAATCTGATACCCGTTCCATGCAGACTTTTTATATGGGTAATGCCGTATCAACGGTTCTTCGCCTGCGTGTCGATCCCGATGATCGTTCGCTGACGGCAGACGGTTACTATGCCGCCAATGAACTCTCCGGCACACGTTCTACGAACGAAGACGGAGCCGTCGTCATAACCTATGCGGATAAGGAGGGTCGCACGGTCTATGAAAACCGACAGCTGCGCAACGGAAGTGCCACCGAGAATATAATCACCTACTATGCCTATGACGACTGCGGACGCCTTGCGTGGGTCATGACACCCAAAGGCAGCGATCTGCTCTCCGCCGGATCGAGTTTCTCGCCTGACAGCGACTTCGCAAAGCAAAACTGTTACGTCTATTTCTACGACGAGTGGGGACGGGTCTATGAAAAACGTTTCCCGGGACGCGAGCCGATGTATGTCGTCTACAACCGGGGCGATCGGCCGATGATGATACAAGACGGATTGATGCGTGAGAAGAATCGATGGCTCACCTTTCATTACGATGGCATGGGGCGTGTGACAGCACAGAAACTCGTCACCGATTCCGCACAGACACCGCAGACACGCGAGGCATTGCAAATGTCGTTCGACACGAATTCTTATCCGCAACTTTATTCTTCGCCCGCATCGCAGATCTTGACACAGCATGTCTATGACCGGTATCCGACGACGATGCCCGCGGCTTTGGCTTTTGAAGAGATTCCCGACATGACCTGCGACCTGACGGGTATCGAGCCCGAAACACTGCTCGATACTTCGACGACGGGACTTCCTACCTATGAAAAGTTGGCTGCGATTACGGATTCCTCGATCGGCGGAGAGTATCACCGCGCCTTCTATTACGACTATAAAGGACGCGAGATTCAGCGCGTGGAATGCGACTTCGAGGGCAACATCCTCCGCACGACCAGCCGATACGATCTGATCGGAAATCTGTTGGCGCAACGCGAAAGCTATACCCACGGCGGAACGACCGACGTGCTCGACCGCACCTTCGAATACGATTCGCGCAACCGTATGACGAAAGAGACCGCGCAGTTCAATGACGGAGAGCAGGCCGTGGTCGCCTATACCTACGACGATCTCGGACAGCTTACCGGCAAAACTTATGGTACGGGAGCACACGCCATCCACGAGACGATGGATTACAATATGCAGGGGTGGCTCACGGAGAAGTCCAGCGAACTGTTTGAGATGCGGCTGCGTTATCACGATCCCGAATCACATTTGAGCGATCGCGCCTCCTACACTGGAAACATCTCTTCATGGTGGTGGAAACATCGGCTTATCAACAACGATAACGACAGTGAAAATCGCCTCTATGCCTTTACTTACGACGACTTGGCACGCCTTGTCGACACGGATCTCTATCTCGATGATTCGTACGGTGCATCGAACGAATTTGTGGAAAATGGCATCACCTATGACAAAAACAGCAATATTATTACGCTGAACAGATCGAGTCTGTCGTCGGATGATATGAAGAATTATCTGTTTTCGTATTCTGGTAATCAACGAATTAAGGACGAAACGAGCAACTCGGACTACGAATACGACGCCAACGGTAATATTCATAGGGATGCCTTGACGGGCTTTTATATTTACTATAATTTACTTAACTTGCCTACGGTGATTTATACCGAAGGGGATATGGGATTGTACTATACCTATCTTTCCGACGGTACGAAGATCGAGGTGTGCGGATACGACGACAACGAACCCACACGTTACGCAGGTTCTTTGGTATATAATGACGGGACATTCGAAAGCGCCTCGTTCGGTGGCGGTCGGATCGTCGGTACGAACAACGGCACGAACTCGGAGGTGCACTATTTCCTGACCGATCATCTGGGCAGTACACGTGTCGTGGCGAAGGTGACGCCGACAGGCCGCGAAGACCTCGACCGCAAGGATTACTATCCCTTCGGCAAGGAGTGGGCGCAGCCCGACATGCCGACATCGGATAATCGCTACACCTTCTCCGGTAAGGAAAAACAACATCTGCGATTCCAAGAGATCGATTATGCCGATTTCGGTGCGCGGTTCTACGATTCCGAAGGGGTAATGTTCTTGCAGCAGGATCCGTCGGCAGAGGATTATTATCATATCGGCCAACATGTATATTGTGCAGGAAACCCTGTGAGTAGAATAGATTCTAATGGATGTGATTTTACTATAGCTCTTCGAGCATTGATTCAACAATTAATGTTTGATATATATACGACAATTGCGAATAATGAAGCTGCGATCGCAGATTTCGAAAAACGGGGTAAAGGTGATAGTAGGCGCGCCGAGAGGTTACGGGAAAATAATGCAGAACTTGAAGCTGCTATCTTAGAAATTACAGCTATGGAATTTTCTGATCAGCTGTATGATGTTAAGCTCAATGCCGGAACCCCCGAAGGAGGCGATGAAGAGATGGAATACTATGGCTGGACAACTTATAATCATGAAAATAAAGCTGTAACAATTAATCTGGCCGGAGATTATGATGCCAAAACCATGTTGCACGAATTAAAACATGGATTTCAATTTGAAGATCAAACATATTCTTTTGCTTCTCACGGTTTAGGTGGTGGACAATATTATGATTTTGAAGATGAAGTAGAAGCTCATAAAAGAGGAAGTGCGATTGATGGATCGAGTGGCAAAGTCGATAAAGAAGATTATAGAAATATATTACATCGGGGCCAAGCCGGTAAAATCGACCAACAGCGAATTGGTAAAAAAGATATCTGGCACAAAAATGTCAATCCTTTAATAAAATTGTTTGGCTTATGAGGCGATGTATGATTTATGCGGTTATAGGGTTATTCCTGCTTCCGCTCTATGGCATGGCAAAAAAACGCTCCCCCAAAGAAGAGCGCACGAACAATCATAGTGCGTTTCTGTATTACCGAGAATTTGGACCTTCCGTAATCAAAGGATTTGTATACCTTTTTTTTGATACGCTCAATAGATCCTTTGTGCTCATGGAAAGTAATCATTTGGGAAGTTCATCCGCTGAATACGGGGCTTGCAGGATAAACGGAGATACATTAGTCTTGACTCCCTTTGTATATAGCAGTACTTTCTTGTCTGGTATGGGTTGGTTTATGGATGATGATTGTTGCAAATGATGTTATTTATCAGAAAATTGTAACTCCGGTATGGGTGGCTATGCTGATATTGACTTTTGTATATTTTATTTTTTGTGTTCAGAAGTCATTGCTATTTGATGAAAAAATTTTGGAGGATTACACGTATGAAATTAGAATTTAAAAATGTAACAAAACAATACGGAGAAGTAAATGCTGTTAATAAAGTGAATTGTGTTATGGAAAAAGGAATTTATGGACTGCTTGGAGTAAATGGAGCAGGAAAGACCACATTAATGCGTATGCTTTGTACGATTGTTCAACCATCAGAAGGACAAATATTATGGAATGGTAAAGATATATGGAAACTAGGAGGTGAATATCGAGAAGTTCTGGGATATTTACCACAGGATTTTGGATATTATCCAGATTTGACCGTATATGATTACATGATGTACATTTCTTCTATAAAAGGGTTAAAAATACCGTTTGCCAGAAAAAAAGTGAAGCAATTATTAAATCAAGTAGGAATGGAAAAATTCAGTAAAAGAAAAATGAAGAATTTGTCTGGAGGAATGGTTAGACGTGTAGGAATAGCACAGGCGATGTTAAACGATCCGCAAATTCTTGTCTTGGACGAACCTACCGCTGGATTAGACCCGAATGAAAGAATACGTTTTCGTAATTTAATTAGTGAATTGTCGGAAGAACGTTTGGTGCTCTTGTCTACACATATTGTATCGGATATTGAGTACATTGCGAATAACATTATGTTAATGAAAGATGGAGAACTTTTTTATGCAGGTACTGCGGAAGATTTAGTATCTTCTATGAAAGAAAATGTATGGCAATGTAATGTTTCGAGAAGTATGATAGACAAATATATGAATGAATATTTGGTTGGAAATATAAAAACAACAAAAACCGGAGCAGAGCTTAGAATTATTTCAATAGAAAAGCCAACAGAAGATGCTGTGGCTGCAGAAAAAAATCTGGAAGA
>OIJH01000221.1_pt1 | contig 14104 bp, 9 predicted proteins | sample 1583511 | NCBI WGS metagenome assembly OIJH01 (sample SAMN02674699, study PRJEB24791) | human gut metagenome, SKBSTL042 | isolation source: stool | host: Homo sapiens | place: USA | reverse complement strand
TATATCCAATCCTGCGGCACGCACCTGTTGGGGAATGAAGCTGGTAGCTGTCATGCCCGGGGTGGTATTGATTTCGAGCAAGTTTACTTTTTCGCCTTCGGTAATGATATAGTCAATGCGGATAAGGCCGGAACACCCCAGAATGTCATAAATGGCCGAAGTGAGCAGACGTACACGTTCGGCTGTATCTTCGGGCAGGCGGGCAGGGGTGATTTCCTGTGATTCTCCATTGTATTTGGCTCCATAGTCAAAGAATTCGTTGGCACTCACCACCTCGGTGATGGGGAATACCACTTCCTTGTCCGAGGTCTTGTAACAGCCGCAGGTGATTTCCGTTCCTCTCATAAAGGCTTCAATCATTACTTCGTCACTTTCCTTGAAAGCTTTTTCGATGGCGGGTTGTATATCTTCCTTAGTCTTTACTTTGGTGACACCGAAGCTGGAACCGCCGGCGTTGGGTTTGATGAAACAAGGCAGACCAATTTTGTTGATTACTTCTTCGTCTGTAATTTCAAACCCTTTACGCAGGATCAGTGATTCGGCTACGCGGATACCGAAGCCTTTCAGGTATTGGTTGCAGGTGAATTTATTGAAAGTCATGGCAGATACCAGTACGTTACAACTGGAGTAGGGAATTCCTAACAGGTCGAAGTAACCTTGCAGGATACCGTTTTCTCCCGGAGTTCCGTGGATGGTGATGTAGGCGAAGTCGAAATGTTTCTTTTCGCCGTTCTCCATGAAACTGAAATCATTACGGTCTATCGGGGTTTTGGAACCGTCCGGAAGGACTACTTCCCACCGATGCCCTTCCATCTCTACTATATATAGGTTATAACGCTCTTTGTCAATGAAAGAGTAAAGTCCCTGTGCACTGCGCAGGGAAACGACAAGTTCGCTGGAATCTCCTCCGGCTACTATGGCAATAGTACGTTTCATAGTTCTTCTCTGTTACTGATATAGTTTCTCCACTTGTCTATCAGGTTTGTCATATCCTTGGGCAGCGGAGAGGTGAAGAACATCTCTTCGCCTGTACGGGGATGGACAAAGCCCAGCGTCATGGCGTGTAATGCCTGGCGGGGGCAGGTCTCGAAACAGTTGTTTACGAATTGTTTGTATTTACTAAAATGAGTTCCTTTTAAAATTTCGTTTCCGCCATAACGCTCATCATTGAACAGCGTGTGCCCGATGTGCTTCATGTGGACACGTATCTGGTGGGTGCGTCCCGTTTCAAGCACACACTCTACCAGCGTGACATAGCCCAGACGTTCCAGTATCCGGTAGTGGGTGACGGCGTGCTTTCCTTGGGCGGGGTCACTCAGTACAGCCATTTGCATGCGGTCTTTGGGGTTGCGCCCTATATTCCCTTCTATGGTTCCTTCATTATTTTCTACGATACCCCATACCAGAGCATTGTATTTACGTTTGGTGGTCTTGTTGTAGAACTGAAGTCCCAGATGAGTCTTGGCATCGGGGGTCTTGGCTACCACGAGCAGGCCCGAGGTGTCTTTGTCTATACGGTGGACTAATCCCACTTGCGGATCGTTAGGGTCGTATCTGGGGTTGTCTTTCAGATGCCATGCTATGGCGTTGACCAGCGTACCGTGGTAGTTTCCGCATCCCGGATGCACTACCAGTCCGGCCGGTTTGTTGATTACCATCAAATCGTTGTCCTCATAGACTATATCCAGTGGAATATCTTCGGGAATGATATCATTATCATAACGTGGACGGTCCATCATCACCGTCAGCACGTCGCAAGGCTTTACTTTATAACTGCTTTTCACCGGTTTGCCGTTCGCCATGATGAGGCCGGCGTCGGCAGCCTTCTGAATACGGTTGCGCGAAGAGTTGACAAGCCGTTCGAACAAATATTTGTCCACGCGCACTTGTGACTGTCCTTTGTCTACTACTACACGGAAATGTTCATACAGTTCGGCGGGGTTGTCCACTACCGGTTCCACATCATCCAGTGTGTCGTCTAGTTCATCCACATATTCTTCTCTCATCATCACTGTGTGTTAAGTTTAAAACCAGGATTCGTCTACCACAGGTTTGTCATCGTTCGCAGTTCCGGATTCATTTACCAATGCAGAATCTTCGGGCATGGTTTCATTGCCGTTGCCTACCGTGAGGGTCAGTACGGCTTCGTGAGGAATCTTTTCTCCGGCTTTCAAGTCGCGTCCTCGGTATTTTATGCTGTATACCCAGTCTTTTTCGCCGCTGATATATTCGGGTTCGGTTATTTTAAAACCTAACGCACGTAATTTAGCTTCGGCTTGGCGGAGAGAACTATTATCCATGATATCGGGAATGGCTACCTTGGGGGCGCTGTCTGCATTGACGGTCAGATAGACGGTTCTGCCCGACTTCACCTTGGAGCCACCGGCGGGATTCTGTTCCAAAATAGCACCGGGGGCTATTCCTTTTACATAGCTGGAGTCTATAACGATTGATTTTAGTGACTGCTTGTCGAGTTCATTTTCTGCAATCCGCAGATTCATTCCTTTTACATCGGGCACTACCACTGCTTCGCCGTGGCGTGTATAGTTGTCCAGCCATTGAAGGGTTCCCAAAGGTGCTGCCACAATGACCACTACCATCGCTATCAGATTGAGCCAGAAGAAGCGGTTATTCTTGAATGAAAAGAATTCTTTGAATGTTACCATATCTAACTTAATTATTTCGGGTCAAAGATACGACAATTTCATTTCTGTTCCTACATTTAGTTATGAATATCATATACTTTTTGTACCTTTGCATCCCGAAAAAACAACCTGTTTCCTGTCAGAGTAAATAAAATTGAGGTAAAAAGAAGATGAACGAGACAACAAATGAACAAGAGGTGCTGTTATTGCGCCGTAAACTAGACCTTTTATTACGTACCGGCAAGCTGCTGATGGAGAGCGCGGCAGACACTAACCGAATTGAAAGAAACATGAAGCGCGTGGCCGCTTATCTGGGTATTCCGGAAGAGAAACTGCATATTGATATCCGGTGGACGATGCTGATGGTCAATGTGAGTGACGAGAAGCACTCTTTTTCCAAGTTTCAGAAATGCGAGAAACATGGTATCAATATGGAAGCCATTTCAAAAATCAGTAAACTTTCGTGGCGTGCCATTGAGCAGGATTATTCATTGGATAAATACGAGGAAGAACTTGAGAAGATTGCTCGTCAGGAGCGTAATTATACCCCTTATGTCGTGGCAATCTGTACCGGGTTTGCTTGTGGAGGGTTCTGCAAGTTGTTTGGTGGTGACTGGATTGCTTTTCTGATTACGGCTATTTGTACTTTTGTGGGGTTCCGTACCCGTGCCCGTTGCATTGAGTTCGGTATCAATGTATATATGAGTATTGCGATCTCTGCATTTTTATGTACTTGTCTGGCTTATGCGTTTTCTTTTTCCGGTTTATCTTCCACTCCGTATCATCCGTTGCTGGCCTGTACTTTATATATAGTACCCGGTGTGCCGCTGATAAATTTTGTGGACGATATGATTGACAATCACTTGTTGGTAGGTATTACGCGTGCAGCCAACACGGTAATGATGGTAGGAGGCATGGCGTTTGGTATCGCTTTTGCCTTGAGGCTGCTGGTGATGAATGATGTGACTATCGACCAGAAGTTCAGTGAACTGAGTATGGTGCCGCACGATGCTTATTGGGTATATGCTGTTGCGGCTGCAATTGCGGCTATGGGATTCGCTACTATTTTTAATGTGCAGAGACGTTTGTTGTGGGTGGTGGCTGTAGGTGGAATTATTGCAGTATGCACCCGTAACTTTGTAAACTTTGAATTAGGATATGGTCCGGTGATCGGTTCGTTTATGGGAAGCTTTGTCGTGAGTTTGATAGCTGTCAAAGCCGTTCATTGGTTTCATGTCCCTAATCATGTGCTGACTATTCCTTCTGTCATTCCGATGGTACCTGGTGTCTTGATGTATCGTTCGTTGCTGGCGCTTATCAATATGCGTGGAGTGGTAGGGGAAGTGACACTTGCTTTTTCCAATGGTATTAACTCGGCGCTTATTATTTTCTGTATAGCCTTGGGGGTAGCTGTTCCTAATATTTTTGCCCGGCGTTACATTGCTAAGGACCGTCAGCGTTTCCTTACACAGATGTTGGCAGAACGCAGAGCTCGTGGTAAATTTATTGAGTGGTAGCAGGTGTATGTTTACGAAGTAGTATTCATTAAAACTTGATAGACAAAGAAAAAGGATTTTCCATTGCGGAAAATCCTTTTTCTTTGTCTATCAAGTTTATGCTATTAATTTCTGGGTAAGGCTTCTTTTACTACCATTGGACGGCCGGCATATTCTACACCGTTCAACTGTTTGATAGCGTTTGAGGCTTCTGAAGTTTCCGGCATTTCGACAAAAGCGAAACCTTTTGATCTTCTTGTATCACGGTCAACGATTAACTTGACTGAGCCTACTGTTCCATACTCTTCCATAACTTCTCTCAAATCTACTTCCTTAACGTTGTAGCTAAGGTTTCCAACATACATATTCATAACTGTCAATATAAAAAATTAATAATCTAACAACGAAATTTCAAGAAGCTCTAAATCAGGAATGAATATACTCAATGTGGGTAACTGAGAAGATACATGATGAGAATAAAACTAGAATAAATCTCTAATTGTTTGTTGGACAAAGTAAGCTCTTTCATTTGGATTATGCACTATATTTCTGCTTTTATTCCATATTATATATCATTTATTATTATAAATGGTCGGAAATTAACACAATATGGAATGAAAACAGGGTTTTATGGGGTTATTGAGTGCTGACAGGCGGTTTCTCCCTGTATTGAGTAGGGGAGCAACCTGTATGCTGTTTGAATACAGTACTGAAATATCTGGCGGTTGAGAATCCTGTCTTATCTGCTATGTCATTGACGCTGAGTTCTGTATGGAGAATAAGCCAGATAGCTCTCTCCATACGTATTTGGGTTATATAGTCATTGGCTCCCATATCTGTCAATGCTTTTAGCTTATTGTATAAAGAAGCTCTGCTGATTCCTATTTTGTCGCAAATGAATGGAATACCCAACTGTTCGTTATCCAGATGTTCTGTGATTATCTGGTTCAGGCGATTTAAAAATTCTTCATCGGCAGAACTGAAGGTGCCTTCCTCGGGTGGCGGCAGAGGGCCGATGTCTGTATAACGGGTACGCATCCGTTCCCGGTTATGCAGTTGGCTACAGATAATCGCATATAGCATACTTACTTCAAAAGGTTTTGTGACGTAGGCGTCTGCTCCGTTTTTATAACCATATAGTTGGCTTTCTTCGTCATTACGTGCAGTGAGCAGTATAACCGGGATATGGCTTATTTCCAAATCTTCTTTTATTTGTTTACATAGCTCATAGCCGTTCATACGGGGCATTTGGATATCGCTTACAACTATATGAGGACGTTTTTTCCGGCAAAGACGCAATGCTTCCTCTCCATCGGCGGCTACCCATATTGTTTTAAACCGGTCTTTCAGGGCTGTTGCCAGATAATCGGTCAGGTCTTTGTTGTCATCTACTACTAATAAGGTATGGTTTGGGGCTGTTTTATTTTCTTCCTGTTGTTTGGGAATACTTTCTGTTTCTTGCGTGGGTGCCAGAAGTGTATTCAGATATTCTTGTGGGTGCAGCGTGATATTTCCCGGTTCGGTATTTAATGGAAGTTCGAACCAGAAAGTGGCTCCTGGGCTTCCGAAATTCTTGTTGTCGTAGGCTCCAATGTTGCCTCCGTGTTGTTTGACCAGTATTTTAGAATAGGACAATCCGATTCCTGTGCCGGGACGACTGTTGTTGCCTTGGTAAAAGCGGACAAAGAGATTGTTGGTATCCACATCTTTCAGTCCTGGACCTTGGTCGGAAATGGATATGCGTACTCTTGTCTTGTCTTCCGACAAACGGGTTGAAATACTGATTGTACTCTCATCGGGAGTATATTTCAATGCGTTAATTAATAGATTGGTCAGGATAGTGGTACATTTTTCTTTGTCGAAGCACAAGGTCTGAATCTCCGGTTCAGGTTGATAGACGAGCGTGATGCCCCTGACGGAGGCTTCTGGTTTAAAATCGGAAATCAGTTGCTCTGCCCATTCATCCAATTGTATGCTCTGGACATGGAGTGTGCTTTGTCCTACTTCCATCTTGCGAACATTCAGAACAGTATTCAGAATGTTCTTCATCCGTTCAGATTGTTTACAGATGCTTTGGATCAACGGATAATTTTCGTTGTCGGCGGTAAGTTTATCCATTAGTTGTTTCAAGGGTGCATGTATCAAGGTCAGTGGAGTCCGGAGCTCATGGCTGATATTGATAAGAAAGCGTACTTTTTCTTCGTATACCTGCTGCTCATGTTCTTTCATTGCCCACTTTAACTTGGTTTCTTTGTTACGCAATAACAGGATGAAAATGAGGATAACGCTAACGAAGATAAAAAGGGTGCAACTTAGGATGAACCAGCCAGATTTATACCAAGGAGGCAGTACTATCAGGGTAAGAATATCATAGTCTGCTGTCCAGTCACCGTTGCGGGTACTGCAGGCGGCTTTTATGTGATAACTGCCTGTTGGCAGGCTGCTTAAGTTTATTTCCGGTAAATAAGAATAGATGTTTTGTCCGTTCAGTCCTGTAATGGTGTATCTATACATGGGTTTGCGGAAAATATCCTTATTACGGGTGATGATTTTGATGATGATCGGTTTGCTTTTTTCATTGACACTGAGTTGGTGGTCATTTGATATCCGGTCGTAGACACGTTCTCCGCCCACTAGGATGTCGGCCAGTTGAAGAGTGGGGAGAAGTGCCGGTTCGTCAGGTAAGTGCCGGTTGATATGTAGTAAGCCGTTTACACCTCCCATATAGATATCTCCGGAGGAAGAGAGTAACCGGGGTTTCTCCAGATATTCGTTTTGTACCACTCCGTCCGGTTCACCGAATAAGATGAATTTCTTTTCTTTAATCAGATATGCGAATAATTTTTCTTCCGTTCCTATCCATACACGCCCTTGCCGGTCACAAATGAGTGAGCTTATTTCATTAATCAGGGTATTGGGGACAAGGGTGTATTGCTTGGTAACCGGATTATAATAACTTAAACCATAGTTACTGCCTATCCATAGCAATCCGTTCTCGTCTAGTGAGACAGAATTGAACACGGTGTCTGTTTGACAGGTAAATATAAGCTCCAGTTCGTTGAGGCTGGAGTTGATTTTATAGATATGTTCCAAATCGTGCAGATAGCAATCCTCTCCTGTGCTGTTTATGGGTAACAACGTACCGACAATATCAGTGATGCCTTTTCCTTTGGTGATGGGAATGAATTGCTTTTTACCAATATGGTATTTATAAGGTGTTTCGGATAACATCAAAATGGTTTCAGGAGTATTTTGATATACATTGACTGTTTTTCCCCGATGGCATAAAATATCATTAATGCTGTCGTTGATAATGACAAGTGGCTGATATCGGTGGGTTTCTTTATGAAAGACAAACAAGCCTTGGCTGAATAGCGAAACCAGTAGATGGTTTTTGTCCATGCCGGTGATGGAAGCTACCTTTTCTTCCCAGGTAGAAAGTATGTGATGAAACTTTCCGGTGGCCGGGTCGAAGAGGTTGATACCGCCTCCGTCTGTTCCGATCCATATTTGGTTGTCATTGTCTTGATAAATGGACAGGATTGTTTTCTCGCTCAGCCCGTAATTCTGTCCCGGCAGCACGTCTTGATAAGTTTTCATTCCTACCTCTTTAATATTGATTAATCCGTTGCGTACACTTCCCGCCCACATATTGTTGCTTTTGTCGTTATATAGACAAAGAATAGAGTTGGCAGGCAAGGAGTAACGATCTCCCGGAATATACCTCAATGTCGATATCTTGCCAGTCTGCGGATTGAGAATATGGATTCCTCCGCCGTCTGTACCCATCCATATTTGTCCATTATGCTCTTCTAATGATAGCACTACATTGGTTTTGAGAGGAGAGTTTTGTGTATGATAGGTCTGTAATTGTTTTCCATTACGACCATAACAGCTTACTCCCTGATTGTAATGAGCTACCCATACATTTCCTTTTTTATCAATCAACAATGAGATAATCTGTTCACTGTTGAAGGGAACAGGACGGGTGTTGCCCGTAGCGATATCAATAAATAAAGCTTTTGCCCATCGGTTGGTGGCTAGGAGAGTGTGGGAATCCCATTGGTAAAGATTGGAAATATGATACTTGCCGTTCGGCTTCAACGTATGGAACAGGTTGATAATATGGTCTTCATAGTTGTATTTATATAGTCTTCCTCTTCCCCCGAAGATTACTCCGTCCTCCCATAGGCAAAGAGAACTGGCTATTACCGGATTGTTGTCTTTATCCCGCACAAGGATAAAATTGTCTTCTATTTCATTGTAGCGGAATACTCCCTTTTCTGTGATGACCCAAATGGTATGTTCTTCATCTTCCAAAATATGTGTGACATTACCGCGCAGATATCTTCGCTGTTCGTAACCGTCGAATCGTCCGATTCCTGAGCGTGTCCCTATCCAGACATATCCTTTTTCCTGACTGACTTCCATACAGCGTACCATGGAGGAAAGTCCGTTTTGAGAGGGAATTTGTTGGAAAAAGTATTGTTTGGCTTCTGATATAGAATGTAATAGAATGAATAGAAGGAGCAAGGACAGGATTCGTATGTTGTGGGCAGATGTTTTCATTACTTACTCAAGGTTTGGGAACAAAAATAGTTGATTGTCTTGAATAACACAACAAAAAGACGATGAATAATGTGGACAACCGATAAAAATCTCTTTTTTGCTGATTAATCCCTGTCTGCTCCTTCGTTTCCTTTATTTTTTTATAGCATCATAAACAGCTTTTGCCATCACCTTCGCTCCTTCTTCATTGGGATGGATATGATCGGGGAATAATTCCGGCATTCCATCCATTGCGCTGTGAAGGTCAATGACAGGCAGCTTGTTTTTCTTGGCAACCTTCTTAATCATAGGTATAATCTCTTTTGAGATGATATCATCATTAATGCTTTCTCCGGTAAGATATGCCTTTGAAGGATAGCATAGATAGATTTCAGGTTGTGAGGGAAGGGCTTTAAAGGCGTCAATCATGGTTTGTGTATCTTTTATGAAATCTGCTTTATATACCCAGTTAAATGACTTGCTGTCATTAGTTCCTAGTTTGATAACAACGATATTGGGGTTGAACGCCAATGCTTGTTGATAAGCTTGTTCTTTCATATAAGGGTGATCACCTTTATTCAGCATAGTACGTGCGCTGACTCCAAAGTTTTTCACCCAGTATTTATCTCCTAACAAACGGCCTAGAACGGCGGGGTAGCTGTCGTGGCTCCGGTTTTTGATTCTTGCTCCGTAAGTAATGCTGTTGCCTACACAGGCTACACGGACAGCATCTTTACGGGGAGCTTTGAAACTGCGCAACCAGGCAGATAAATCGTTTAACATCTCATTCTTGTAAATGAAGTTTTCGCGGATACCCCAGCCATGTCCGCCACTGGCATAAATATGGAGTACGGCTGGTACATGATTCTTGTGTAGCCCTAGGTAATAATTTACTCCATTGGCAGGAGGAACTGTCTTGTCATCGTCACTGTAGGCGATAAAGGCGCGGGGAGTTTCTTTGGTTACTTGTTTCTCATTGGAAAATTCGGTTTCCAGTTCGGCGGAAGCGTCTTTACCTAAAAGATTATCGTGAGACCCTATGTGAGTATAGGATTTATCCATGGTGATGACAGGATAGAATAGGATTTGAAAGTTAGGGCGGAGTTCGGGGCGGGTATGTGTGGCGATGGTTGAAGCTAGATGCCCTCCGGCAGAGGAGCCCATTATACCTATATCATATGGATTCAGATTCCATACATCGGCACTGTCGCGTGCCATTTTCATGGCAGCTTCGGCGTCCGAGATGGGGAGAGTGCGGTCACCATGAGGCATCCTATATTTCAGTACAATCAGTGCGATGCCTTGTTTGTTGAAGTAAGGTGCCCAGTCATAGCCTTCGTGGTTGACAGCCAGTCCGCCATATCCGCCACCCGGACAGGCTACTATGGCACGGCCTGTCGCTAGCTCGGGAGCCGGAAGGAAGACGCGGAGCGAAGGGGTGTCAATATCAAACGGTTGGGGAGCCTTTTGGGCGGCCAAGGGAAAAGAGGCTGATAAGAAGAACAGCAGGATTGTTAAAATAGAAAGTTTTAGTTTCATAATATATTGATTAATGGATAAAAACATATTTGGAGATACAAAGATACTTGTTTTTGTATTTGGGTCGGTTGTCATTGTCTTTAAAAAAACAATAGCCAGGTTTCCGACTTTGTTTATTCCTCCTCCAAAATTGACTATTTCTCGGTGAAATGGACCTTTTTAGCTAATTTTGGACTTAAAAATAGTGATTATTGTACCTCTTATACCTCTGTTTTCCTCTACATTTGCCACAAATTAAAATAATGTTAACTATCATAAATTACTAATTTAAATTTAATTCTATGAAGAAGAACCTCTTTAACGTTTTTCTAGTGTGTGTCTTCTGTATGGCAGCAATTCCAGATATGTTTGCCCAGCAGATAAAAGTAACAGGTAAAGTTACTGATAGTACTAACGAGGGGATGCCCGGTGTGAATGTACAAGTGAAAGGTACAACCACGGGAACCATTACAGATTTTGATGGCAATTATTCTATTGATGTCCCTGACTCCAAATCTACATTAGTGTTTTCTTTTATTGGCTATGTGACCCAGCAAGTGCCGGTAGGAGGGAAAAAAGTATTGAATGTTCAGTTGAAAGATGATACTCAGACATTGGATGAAGTAGTGGTAGTGGCTTATGGTACGGCAAGAAAGAGTGATTTGACCGGTGCTACCGCCAGCTTGCGTCCGGATGCTAACGATGCTTCTAAAACAGCTTCTTTTAATAATCTGTTGCAAGGTAAGGTGGCGGGGCTGAATGTAACTTCATCTATGGCTGCTCCGGGAGCTGCCAGTTCTGTGACAATTCGTGGCGCTAACTCATTGCGTGGAGATAACCAGCCTCTGTATGTTATTGATAATGTCCCGCAATCTTCCACCGGGGAATTTGCAGAGTCGGCTATGGGTGGCGGTGATTTCCAAATTGCGCAAGATCCTTTAAGTGCTTTGAATCCTGCGGATATTGAAGATATCACTGTATTAAAAGATGCCTCGGCTACGGCAATTTATGGTTCCCGCGGTGCGAATGGTGTTATTATCATTACGACTAAAAAAGGGAAGGCAGGTAAGGCTAAAGTAAACGTGACTGCAAACTTTACTATTGCGGACGCCCGTAACCTGCATAATATGTTGAATCTGGAACAATACGCTGCTTATGCCAATATGAAGGCTAATTCCGGCGAGGAAAAGTACTATCCGCAAGCAAATGGCGAGATGCATTATGTGTATGGTGAAAACTTGGATAAATATAAGAAAGATCCTACCAACCCTGAATACTATCGTGTCTTGAGTTATAAGAACTGGCAGAAAGAAGCCTATTCATCCGCTTTCTCTCAAGTTTATTCTGCATCGGTCAGCGGAGGATCGGATGCAATGACTTATTATGTTTCGGGTGGCTTTAAGGATATAAAAGGTATTGTAAGTAATACAGGTATTAAACAAGGTGATTTGCGTGCAAACCTTACGGCTAACCTTTCAAAGTCCGTTACTATGGCACTTGCTCTGAATGGATCTATCAAACAAAATGATATGATGACCGGAGGTAATACGACAGGTGGTATTGCCGGTTCATTGGCACGTACAGTACTGGATACAGCTCCTTATGAAATTCCGGCAGACGACCCGACATTACAAACGGACATGGATGCAAAAACTACTGTTTATAGCTGGCGGGATGACTATGATGATATAACGGATGATAAAAGCTTTGGCGGTAGTCTGGATTTGAAATGGAATATTTGCAAATATCTTTCGTATAATCTTCGTGCCGGGGGAAATGTGAATATAAACGAACGTGCTCGTTGGTATGGTATGCAGCTCACTATCGGTGCTAATGATCAAGGTGTGCTAGCCATGGCTAACTTGAATAAGACCAATTATAATATAGAAAACTTATTGAATTTAAATATTGACTTGGCGAAAGGTATTCATCTGGGAGCTACTGCTGGTGTAACTTATGACGGACATACATTCTTGAATAAGAATGTGAAGGGTACTCGTTTCTCTAATTTTGACTTACGTACAAAAGGGTTACACCTTGCTTCTGTGAAGACTCATGAACAACCTACCCAAAAGGATTATCAGTTACTGTCTTATCTAGGTCGTATCAATCTTTCTGCTTATGATAAATATTTGCTTACTGCATCTGTACGTGCGGACGAACCGCCCCGGCACTGCATAAAGCAGCCGCCGGGGCGGTTTTTGTTTCCCCATCTCTCCACACACTCTGGCAAACCAAAAGGGCCCTGCGGCATTTGCAGGGCCCTTTCGGTTATGGGAGATCATGAAATAGCAAAGCATCTTTACTATGCTGCCCCAGCCTGCGGCTCAGCGCTTCTTGCTGCGCTTCTTCTTGCGCGGGGCAGAACGGGCAGGGTTCTGGGTGGGAACAGAATCATTGGAGTGCTTCTGTTCCATCCGATATCTGACGTAATTGGGAATCACGACCGCGATCACGATCAGCAGGATCCAGACCAGGATGCTGGGCTGCTCGTGGTTGGTGTTGAACAGAAACTGCATGACATTATCCATAGGGTGTTTTCCTTTCCGGCCCAGCAGGCCGCCAGAGGGCTTTTTACAGCCAGATGTTGCCGTTCTCGTCCGGTTTCATGGGTACGGCAATGATAAAGTCCACGATGGTCATAGCGGCAGAGAAACCACTCCAGAAGGTTGCCAGATACAGCAGGCCCAGCACCGGGCGCTTGGCATAGAACTGGTGCGCACCAAACGCGCCCAGAATGCACAGGCGCATATACTTCTTACGGCTGACACAGTGCTTTTCACGGTGTTCTCTCCAGTATAACAGGTGGTCGATGGTGTTCCAGATGAACCCATGGTCCGGGTCCTTTCCCCACTGTGTCTTTTCTTCCATGTACGATGTACCTCTTGTCTGAATTTTGTTCCAAAAGCAGAAAACCGCCCGCCGCAAGGGCGAGCGGTTTTTCTATTTGATTTTACAGGTTTCCGCAGAAAATTGCAAGTACCAATTAGGCGTTCTCAGCCATGGCCTTCATCTTGATCTGAGCGACCTCATCCTGGATCTCTTCCATCTTCTCCTTGGTCAGGGGATAGAAGTGCATGGCAACAACGTTGCACAGCCAGCCAACGATGGGCAGCAGGACAAAGCAGCCGATGGTTGCCCAGAAGATGCCGTCAGAGTACGGAGTCAGGGTGTCGGGCAGAGCGTCCTTGAAGCCGACCATGGAGTAGAACAGGGCCACCAGAGTGGTTGCCAGAGAAGAGACCAGCTTATCCACAAAGCTGAACAGGGTACCCATCAGGCCGGGGACATACTTGCCGGTACGGTAGACTTCGTAATCGGCGCAGTCAGCGGTCATGGGGATGACGATGTTGCCGGAAATGCCCTGGAAACCAGCGGCGATGATGGTCAGAACGAGGTACAGGATCAGGAAGTAGCCCCAGTTCAGAGCACCGGTAGCGGGGTTAGAGGTCATGGTGGTGGGATCGCCCAGCAGCCACAGGGCTGCCAGAGCGCCGTTAATGACCAGACCACCCACAGAGCCGATCAGCATGGCCTTGCGCTGACCCAGTCTGGTAGCAAAGAAGCTGATGAACAGGAAGCACACGATGGTGCTGGGAATGGTGACCAGACCGGTAACGTTACTCTGCAGCAGGTTGGAACCGGCAATGCAGGCGAACATGGCGACCATGACGGCGCTGGACTTTGCAGAGGAGCCCAGCTTATCGGTAGATGCGGACAGGACCAGCATCTGAATGGCACGGTTGTTCTTCAGGGTATCCCAGTAATCCTTGATACCGACCTTGATGGGCTTGCCGGTGCCGAAGAACTCAGGACGATCCTTGGGGGTAATGGAGATCACAGCGATGGTGGTGAAGCAGGCGGACATGATAGCGGTCATCAGCCACAGGGTGTGCA
>OIJH01000087.1_pt1 | contig 32377 bp, 28 predicted proteins | sample 1583511 | NCBI WGS metagenome assembly OIJH01 (sample SAMN02674699, study PRJEB24791) | human gut metagenome, SKBSTL042 | isolation source: stool | host: Homo sapiens | place: USA | reverse complement strand
TTATCCCCGTCATTTGATATAGCAATGGATGAATAGGGGTCGAAATCGTCAACGTTCCTTAGTCCGGCTGCTACAAACTTACCGCTCGCATATATGATTGTCTTGCAGTTTGTAGCAAAGCCGTTTTCGGGGACAACCAATCTTTTAGGAGTACTCGTCTGCCGAACTGGTAACATACCCGCTTAAGCCCCATTATTGCCTTTGGATGCTCCAACCGCAACATATTTGCCGTTTCCGTAAGCTACCGAATACCAATCAGCGGTACCGATCACATAACTTTCACCCCCGGAAAGTATAACACCATTATTTCCCGTGAGCACATAATCCGAGATGGAGAGCGGAGATTCAAAATTTGCTGTAATAGTACTGTTGGGATTATTCGCTTATATTTCGCTATCTTTGTTACCTGAATTAACTTTTAATCAAAAACGAATAAAAATAATGCTTTCTTTGAAATGAAGCCCCGGTGCATCACTGCAGCGGGACTTCTCCACCTTAAATTCATCTTATGTCATTTTAATGAATTACATTTCTATTCCGGTATCCGTTGTCAATTCCTTTATCCGGGCCATCTGCCTGTCCAGAAAATAATCTGTATACAGACTGTATGTTTCGTTTTCATAGAAACTGATTAGCCCTTTGCGGTAATTCAAAATATCGGCATCCTTCGATGAGTAGACCGGTATGAGTCCGGCATTCATCATGACGATACTTTCCACAAGGCGTGCCATACGTTTGTTGCAGTCAATGAAGGCTGTATTCGTGCAATATTGCAATGAAGATACACTGCGTTCAAGGGGATTCTCCAGCTCCGTCTGCCGGTAAAGCACCTCGCTTAGCTTGAAACGTATCTCATATACATCCCGAGGAGGTACATAATCAATTCCGGATATTCTTACCGGACGTGTGCGGAACTGGCCGGCTTCCTCATCGGAAACCAGGCCGGAAGACAGCCCGGAATCTAGCCGGAGCAGAGTACGCTCATCTATTATCTCGGAATTCTTCCCTTTATGGATATACTCCATTTCAGAAACAAAAAGATTATGCAGGTTTTTCAGCATTTTGGCATCCTCGTACCGCTTTTCTGATGTTATGCCGTCCTTCAGCAAAGCCTCTGTTTCGACGTATGTGTATGTATTTCCTTCAATCTTTCCGGAATAATAGCACCATATAACTGCCAGATTCCGGATATCGGAAGAAGTCAAATCCGATAATTTTGAAAGCGGAGATTGAAGTATCTGCTCTGCTTTTCGCAACTGATTGTCTGTAAATATATTCATGATATATAAATTTTAATGCCAGCTCTGCGGTATAACTGTCACATAATTTGTCGTTTCATCCCATATATAGCCTCCTGTATAATTGCTGTTAAACAAATAATCGGCATCGCATCGGAGTAATATCCATTTGTCATTCCCCTCTGCTTTCCAATACAAGTGTACAGGTGGACTTGCATATCCAATGCCATCATGTGTAGGATCTAAACGTTTAACTGGGAATTTACAACTCATAATACCCTTCCAGAAGCGTGTTCCTGCCGGAATGTCCACGGAAACCTTACCGATTTCATCTCTCCATTCCTCATCGTTTACCGCACCTTTTTTCCTATGGCTTGGTCTATATGAATTGGACTTCAGCTTGAACTCACGTTCCCAGACCGCTTTTATTTCGCCTCTCAGCGCCTTTTCTCCCCGGTTGGATAAAGTATATACCAGATTCCACGGATCATCATCAGGAACCGGATATGCAAGAATAGAGGTATATCCCTGTCCTTCCACTTCCATCATGCGCAATGCCGGCAGGTCGTCCGATGCAGGCGCTTTCACCTCATACAGCCATTCCTCGTCCGTACTGCCATAGGAATATCCCACTGCCCTGCACCACATCGTTTCTCCTTTCTTGCGGAATAACGGCACAAGCTGGTATGTACCGGGAGCGGAAGTCACATAGCACTGGATACGTTTTCCATCCCATGCCCCATTCGTCTTGATGTCTATCGGCTGGAACTGCTCCACAATCTCATTCGTACCCGGCCTCATAAATACAAACCGTAACTCTCCCTCGCCGTTATCGCAATAGGGATTGTAAAAGGTTCCGAACACCTTGCCTTCATTCTGATAGCAGTCATAGCCGTATTCGGTATAATTGGGCCATACCTTGAAAGGATAGTCGTCCGGATTCGGGTTGAGTATAATCTGGTCCGTCTTGCCATACCGGCTCCAGTACTCCACATCGATGTCCACCTGCTCCATGTTGACCGGGGAGTTGTAGTTTCCCGTCATCTTCAGTGTATAGGTGTATTTCATTCCCGCCTCCCATTCATGGTCCCTGTGGAACTCATAGGCATATTCCTTCCCGTCAATGGTAAAACTGACCGCCGCTTTCTGGTCATAACCGTAGACAGGGGGGAGGATTGTCTCCACCACCACCGGATCTGCATCGTTCAGATGATAGTTGCCGCCCGCCTGCAGACTTCCCCTGCTTGAGAAATCGAATATCAGGGGGGAGTTGGTTTCCCGCCTGATGTCAAGCGTCATCCTTGTGATCACATTGTCAAACCTTATGTTTGAAACAATGCCTTCTCCCATATATTCATTTTTCAGAATTTTGATGCGTACCAGGCTCATGGCATGTCTCATCTCAATATCCGCTGTCGGAATGTCCCTGGTGACCGACGCCCTACCATACAGGATGTCGTGCTGATCCGCCAGTTCAAAGGGGATGAGTCTGTCCCCTGCCGTCTGTCCGTTGTACGGCAGATAAGCGGCCACCTCCGCGTCGTCCTCCACCGGAGCGTCCCCGCCGGCATTCCATTTTTTGCCGTCAAAGGCATAAGGCACATTATGTACATATGGAGACTCGGCGCCGGCAGCGCTGATGAACACCCCCATCTCATGTCCCGGCAGAAACGCCTCTATGATTCCCCTTGTCTGTTGCATCGCCTGCAACGACGCGGTTATTCCGAGCTGTATCTTTTCTTCCTCATCCTTTCCCGGATCATCCCCTTCCGGTCCGTCGTCATCCCCCGGGGTGACAACCGGAGGTTCAGGTTCCGGCAGAATCTCATCCTTTTCACATGCGGATAATGCACATGTGAGTGAGGCCAACAATATATACCCTAAAATTTTCATTGTATTACTTTTTCAGTTTATAAGTATCTTACTTAAAAAGAATCGTTACCTAACAAGTAATATAAAACTTTACTTCTTTACATATTCTTTCCAGAACTGTTCCAGCCTGTCGCGGTCCAATGTCCCGTCCTCCCTGAGAAAGCAGCCTATCATCGCTTCTATCACCGTCTTGACTCCCCTGTAACGGTGGTCCGCGGCAAATGTCCTCAGTTCCCATACCAGATCCTCGGTCAGGACAATGGTCTGGTTATACGCCTTCCCCGGTGTCCCCGCCACTTTTTTTTCTTTCATAGGTTCTGCCCCCACCATATTTTCCAGGGAAATCCCTTTCGACTTGAATTCTTTCATATTCCTTCTCCTTTATTATTTGTTCATTTTCCTGATTCTTTTAAGGAATTCCTCGGTCAGATTCCGGTAATCCCTTGCCCCGTTTGACGAGGGTGCATAATCGAAAATGCTCCGTGCATTGTACTGCGCCTCTCCCAGCGCCACATTGTTCCGTATGGTTGTCTCGAACACGCTCTCCCCCAATGTCTCTATCAGGCTCTCCCTGATGTCCACGTCCAGCTTTCTTCCCGCATTGTATTTTGTCATGAAGTAACCGAGAATCCTGACCTCCGCGCCGAGTTTCCTTCTGAGCAGGCCGATGATATAATGTATCTTCTCGATTCCTTTCATGGCGAAATAGTTCCCGTCCGTGGGTATGATCACAAAATCACTCGCCATAAGCGCGTTCTGTGTGATGATACCCAATGAGGGAGGACAGTCTATCAGAATATGGTCATACTTCTTTTCCAGACCTCTTATTATTTCCCTGAAAAGAAATTCCCTCCCGGGGGTGGTGTTCATGATCACTTCCGTGGCCGCCAGGTCCAAGGATGCCGGTAGCACATCCACCCTGTCCAGCCACTTGAGAGGCTTCAGCTCCAGAGGCCTGTCCTGCATGACTTCCTGCAATACACTCTCAAGCATGACATCCTGGGGAAGACTTGCCATTTCCTCTCCGAACGCCGCCATCGTCGTGTTCGCCTGCGGGTCCGCATCTATGATACATACCTTCTTTCCGTGCAGCCGTGCGATTCCGGCCGCCAGATTCAGCAGCGAAGTGGTCTTTGCCACACCGCCCTTATGGTTTACGCATGCTGTCGTAATTGTTTTCATGATTTATCTATCTCCTTGATTATTACGCTGTAAAGATACGCATTTTTGAAATGTTTACCAAATATTTCTCTATATATTTACTTTATAAGTATTGTACTTTAAATATATTTCACACTGTAGTACTTAAATATATAAATACACATAATCATATATATTACTTATTTACTTTAATATATAAACAAGTAAATCATTCCCGAGAGCAAACGTGTTTTTCTGAAAATAAAAGTCATGCTGCAACGAATTTGCAGCCTTGTGGTATATCTTGCAGCCTTAAAGATGCAAAGCCTGTCACATATACACATAATAAAAAATATGCGGGGATTTTTATACGTAAAGTAAAAAAGCCCCCGGCCTGTTAAAAAAGTAACGCCAATCACTTTGTAACATAACGCAGAACCGCGCGACCGGGGGCAAAGACCCTCTGTCACGGTTCTGCATTTTATTTATTGTTACAAAAATGATTGGCTCTGCAAAGATAGAAAAATATTTGCTATGACACTGTTTGAGATTCTAAATTTTAATAGGGAGCTTCTGGAGCGTCTGGCCGGGACAGGTTACAAGCCGGACGACTATAAATATATCGACCTGTACAAGGAGTACGAGCAAATGCGCCGCAAAGGTGACAAGGTGACGTATTGTGTGGCCTTCCTCTCGGCCAGACATGGCGTTTCCGAAAGAAAGGTGTATGAGATTCTCGGGCGGTTCAAAAAAGAATGTACGTTCCATGCAGTATGAAAAGAGCGGAACTTTTGCTTTCCTGGGGGGAAGAGATGAACTTTGCATCCGAAACATAAACACTCAATTACACGACAGAATGACTACAGCAATGAAAAAGTGCTATTACAGCCAGGCCCCGCTTCCTTTTGTGGGCCAGAAACGCATGTTCGCATCGGAGTTCAGAAAAGTCTTGAAGCATTTCAGCGACAGGACGGTGTTCGTCGACCTGTTCGGCGGTTCCGGACTGCTCTCGCACATCACCAAGCGGGAAAGACCCGATGCAACCGTAATCTACAATGACCACGACAACTACCGCGAGCGTCTGGAGAACATCAGCCGGACGAACGCCCTGCTTTCCGACCTCCGCCGCCTCTCGGAAGGAATCCCCCGCCACAGGATGCTTTCCAGGGAGATGCACGGCATCTTCCTGGAACGTATCCGCCGGGAGGAAAGCACCGGCTTCGTGGACTATCTCACCATCTCGTCCTCCCTGCTGTTCTCCGGCAAATATGCCAGGAACATCGGGGAGCTCGGAAAACTGAACTTCTACAACAATATGCGCCTGAGCGACTACAGCTGCGAGGGCTATCTTGACGGACTCGAGGTGGTATGCTGTGACTACAGGGAGCTGGTGGACAAGTACAGGGACTCCCCGGATGTGGTCTTTCTGATAGATCCCCCCTACATGGCAACGGACATCAGCACATACAGGATGGACTGGAAACTTACGGACTATCTGGATGTCCTGCTGGTACTGAAAGGACACCCTTTCGTCTATTTCACTTCCGGCAAATCCCCCATACTGGATTTCTGCCGGTGGATGGAAGAACATCCGGAAACCGGCAATCCTTTCAAGGGGGCCGGCATGTCCACCCTTACGGCCAGAATGAACTACAGTTCGTCCTATACGGACATCATGCTGTACAAGGAAATGACTGAAGCGGCCTGAAGCGGCCACACCACCTTGAATTCCACTTGCGGATATCCCGGATGTGAGTCCCGGATATCCGCTTAATTTTTGTTAAGTGCAATATGATTGCACTGCATCCTTCTATCATTGTCCCTGAAATATAACATAAAAAAGAAACTACCATGCCAAATGAAAACAACCTGTTGCCGGAACGTGCACAACTTGCAGCAGTTCTGGACAATCCGGACGCAATCCAAAGGATCAAAGAGCCGACAGAAAAAGTGCAGATTGCCGCCGTACAGAAAAAGCCGGAACTTGTCCGGCTGTTCACCAATACTACGGAGAAAGTACAGCTTTCCGCCGTAATTGCCTCTCCTGAAAGTGTCCTTCTCATGCAGGCCCCATCCCCTCTGGCTTGCTTCACGGCCGTGGAAGGGATGTTCAAGGCGGACCTGCCGCCCACAGCCGGTATTCTGGCCGCAGCCCGGCGGCTGGTATTCCGAATGAAGGGGAACAGGAAACTCGGAGAACCGGATACGGAAGCCGTAAAGGAGTTTTTTGATGAAGTCAAATCCTTTAAACATTGAAAGCCATGCCTACAATCCTGGAACACCTTGCCGCGCTGTTCGACAAGGACATGAGGGCGGTATTGAACAACCCCCGCGCCATCAGCATGATCGCCAACCCTTCCGCCCGTGTCCAGATGGCCGCGGTCAGAAGGGACAGAAGTGTCATCTGCTTTATTGAGAGACCGACGGAAAAGGTACAGTTGACAGCTGTCAGAAACGCACCGCACAATATCCATTTCATCACTTCGCCAAGTGAGAGGGTGCAGCTGGCGGTCATAGGCAACAGGCCTTCCTATATCGGTTTCATCCCAAACCCTACGGAAAAAGTACAGCTGAAAGCCGTCGAGAAGAGACCGGAATGCATCTTCCTGCTGCAGAAGCCCGCAGAAAAGGTACAGCTGGCGGCCGTCCTGAAAGATCCCCGGTATCTCTCGGCAATCAGGGAGCCGACAGAAAAAGTACAGCTGGCAGCCGTACAGAAAAATCCGGAATGCATCCGTTATATAGCGGAACCGACGGAGAAGGTGCAGCATATGGCCGTCCAGAGGAGTCCGGATATCTTCCGGCAGATCAGGCAGCCTGAGGAAAGCGTGCGGCTGGCGGCGGTGCAGGCCAAGGGGGAGAACATCAGGTACGTGCCCGCCCCGTCCGAGACTGTACAACTGGCGGCTGTCAGAAACGATCCGATGAATATCCGGTATATAGAAAACCCTACGGAAAAGGTGCAGTCCGTCGTTCTGAACGCAGACCGGGATGCGGCACCGTTTATCAGTTCGCCTACGGAAGAGATCAAAAGACTGGCGATGGAAATGTACGGTCTCAGACTGGAAAATGCCGCCGGCAAGCAGACGGCAGCGGCCCGGATATCCGAAACCTCCGGAGCCTCCGGAAAGAAAGCGGCGGAGGGCGTGGCAAAGAAACCTTCGGCAAAGCAGGTCAGAGAGGCGGTGGAGAAACTGGATAGCGAGATCAGGGAAATAAACAAGGAGTACTTCCAGGCCACTTACGAGGCGCAGTACTCGGACAACCCCGCGGAACGGGAAAGCGAGGTCTCAGCTGCTGGGAAAAACAGGGAGAAGAAACTTGTCAAGGCTTATGAAAAGTTCAACTCGGCAGCCGTTCCGGAAAGGAAGGAATGCAATGTGGGGAAGATTGTCAAGGAACTGCGCAAGGAAAGGGTGGCCGTGGAAAACATGAAAGCCGGGGAATGGCATTCCCTGATGAAGGGGAAGGCCGTACAGCCGCCCCTTGTTTCCGGCGTATCCAAGGCCGCAGGAAAAGGAAGCGCACTGATGCTTGCCAGAACACCCGCAGGATATGCGCTGAAGGCGGCAGGCGCCATAAACCAGGCAGGCCGGCAGGCCAATGCGGAAATGTAAGTAACATTTGCATTCTACATATATCACTTGTTTACTTATTTACTTTAAATTGTAGAAATGTAAATAAGTAAACAAGTTTTTTTGCTGATAAAACTCTTTATGGACAAGGTATCATATTAAGCCGGCAGACAATGACACATACTTCCGATAAACATTTCACGGACGAAGAACTGGAACTTGTCACGCGCGGCAAGGCGGACGGCATATACATGAAAGCTCCGAACGGCAGTCCGACGTCCCTGAATGAGAGACAGAGGGTTCAAGTGCGCACCAAGGCATTCAAGAACTGGTTTGGAGACTGGGAAAATGCACCGGAGACAGCTTCAAGGATTGTCGATGACAATGGCGAGCCTCTGGTTGTCCACCATGGAACACCTTTGTGCAGAGACCAGATTACTCCCGGACAGTTGAAGGACGCTTATGAAAACACGGGCGCGTTTTCCACATCAAATGACGACATCCGCTTCCGTCAGGTCTATCACGGCAGTCCGGCCTCCTTCGGGCATTTCGACCATGCCTTTACCGGAACCGGTGAAGGGGCGCAGGCCTACGGATGGGGGACATACGTGACGGAAGTGGAAGGAATCGCCCGCAAATATGCGGCCATCGGTATAAAGCGGGGAAACCACATCACCTATGACGGGGAGCCTTTATCCCCAGTGCTTGACAACGAATATTATTTTGATGACGTATGGAGGATATGGAAACGCCAGCTCCTTTCTTCCACCGATGTGGACAGTTTGAAACGGAACATTTCTTCCGTGTATATGGACGGGCGTACCGCAAGCGCATACAGCGGACGGAGGAAGGCATTCGAGCGGCAGAAGCAGGAGCTGCTTTCCGACATAGATGCGGGCAGGATACGCATTGAGCCGCCGCGACACCTCTATACGGTGGAAATTCCGGAAGACAACGGGATGAACTATCTGTACTGGGACAGGCCGGTATCCGCGGAGCAACAGGGAAAGATATTCCTGCAGCTCCGCAAGGAACGTTTCTTCTTTCCGGAAGCCACGGCGGAGTTCTGGAGCGGCAGGTCGCATGTATGGAACAGCGGGAAAGAGTTCTACGGCTTTCTGGACTATATGTTCATGAATCCGGACCGGGATACCGATTCACAGCGGCTTGCCAGCGGGTTTCTTTCGCGGGCGGGTTTTACCGGGATTGACTATCCGGCGGAGTGTTCAACCGGCGGCCGGGCCGACGGCGCGCGGAACTATGTCATTTTCAGCGAGGCCGACCTGAAGATAACCGCACATGAGCGCTTCCGCTTCATCGGAGAGAAAGGGGCCTCCAGACTTGACCGGTCTGAAGGGGCCTCCTTGCGGCTGGAGAACCTTGCCGTCGCCCGCGAAATGGAAAAGTCCGGCAAGGATGCCGGAACAATAAAGGCGGCGACAGGCTGGGAACGCGGGGCTGACAGCAAGTGGCGTTATGAAACAGCGGATTTCGAATACCATCCGGCCGGAGATCTGGGTTATTCACGTCTGCTGGAAAAACAGTCCTGGCATGGGGAGCTTGAAAATCTTCTTGACCGGCAGATAGAGGGCGAAGCACTCTCTGAAGCGGAGTGGAAACGTTTTGAGGAACTGACGGAGCTGGCAGCCGGACTGAAGGAACAGGACGCGCTGCGTGAACGGATCTATCTTGATGACTATGTGAAGGACGATGAACTGTTCCAGGCCTATCCTGAAATGAAACGGACCCGGATGGAATTTGTGGACCTGCCGTCGGCCGACTATTGCGGGGCCTACCTCCATTCGGACAACAGAATCGTGATAAACATCTCCCGGGCTGATGATGTGAGGTCTGTCCTGGCCCATGAGATACAGCACGCCATACAGGCCATGGAGGGGTTTGCGCGGGGAAGCAATCCCGGGGAGTTTAAAAACACGGCGGAGAATGTGATTCTGGATATCGTGCGGGCCACTGACGGAAGGATTCTGGAGGGCGGCGGTTTTGACAACACGCCGGACGGAATTTTCGCCGCGCTAAACCGTGAGACAGCTTATGGCGGGACAATATTGAGGGACAACAGTTCCAGCCTGGACGCGGTGGCAGGCAAATACGGGTATGAGACGATATTCGATCTTGTGAACGACATCGGCAGCTTCAGGAGCAGTATACAGGAATACCGTTCCACTGCAGGGGAGGTGGAAGCGCGCAACGTGGAAAGCAGGCTGGATTTTACTTCCGCCCAAAGACGGAACACGCTTGCCGTTTCCACCGAGGATATCGCCCGGGACGGACAGATATTCCTTTCAAGGGACGCCCGGATGGACGAGCTCGCACGCCATGTGTCTTTTCTGGCCGGGAAACAGCATATTCCGGTGGAAGTGATCCGTCGTGCCGACGAGGTAGGCTCTCCTGACATACGCGGCCTGCTCTCCTGCGGGAAAGACATCCGGGGCTGGTATGACATCCCCTCGCAACGTGTCTGCCTGTATCTTCCGCATGCCCGGGGGAAAGCGGACGTCGAGCGTACCCTGCTGCATGAGGGCGTGGCGCATTACGGCCTCAGAAAGCTCGCAGGCCGCAAGCACATGGATGCTTTTCTGGATGACATCTTCAACGGATGCGGGGAAAAAGTACGGGATGAGATTCTCCGGATGGCGGCTGCAGACAGGACGGACATACGTGTCGCAACGGAAGAGTATCTGGCCCGGATGGCCGAAGACGGTACGGACCGGTCCTTATGGGACAGGATTGTCACCGCTTTCCGGAATCTCCTCCGAAAGCTGGGCTTCTGCCTGGAAATCGGCACAAGGGAACTGAGGGGCATACTCGCCGCCAGCCGGAAAAATCTCACCGGAATTGCGGAACCGGCCGTAATACAGACGGCAAGAGGGGACCTTGAACTCTCCTGCGGATACGGGCGGGCGGTTCTCAGGCGGCAAGGAGTCGAGACGGATGCGACCTCCCTTCTGGAACGGATGAGAAAAGCGGGGATCAGCCCCGCCTCTCTCGGGCAGGAGGACTGGAAAGCCGTCTTTAACGGCGGCATCATCCTTCCCGGCGGCAGGAAGCTCATGGCCGTAAGGGAACCGGCCGGATACGGGATGAGGATATCCGGTGTGTCACCGGGGAGTGCAAGAGAGTCGGGAATGGAAATGTAAAACAGGATACAGAAAAATAAGATATGGACGAGTGCGATGAAAAAAACGCTATAAGCCTCTCATGGGGAAGGCGGGAAATCCGAATTTCCGGAGAGAGGGCCACCCTGTATGTGAATGGTGTCCCCCATGACATGACCATGATGCTGGAGACTATCCGTGGAGCCGGCGCGAGACCGGAAAGGATATCCCCGGCCAGATGGATCTCCCTGTTGAGGGGACGGCCTACCGTGCTGCCGGGATGTGAAAGCCCCCTGGTCATGGTACGGGTCCCTTCCGGATATACGGTCAGGTGTCTGTTTCCGACCGGGGAAAAGGGACACTCCTTCCAGGCGGAAATGCAGTAATTGGACCGGATTACTTATAAAGTATAATATTAGTAAAGTAAATAGCGGTAAAAACTAAAAAAGTACAATGGAACATTACATTTTCTATTGCAAGCTGTCGCTTCTGGCAGTGCTGTCACTGATAACGGCCTGCTGCATGCTGAGCCGGAGATGGTATGTCAACCTGGCCGTATTTCTTGCATGCCTCTCGGGCGAGACCTTTCTGGCTCACCTGTTCTTCCCCGGATACATGCTGTGTCCGGCGGCCGCCTCGTTCATAATCCTCTTCCTTTCCCGGATATGGGACCTGTTCAGAACCCCGGCAAAGAAGAATGGGGCTGATCCCATCCGGCTGCCGGTCAGGTCAGGAATCCGGGAGTCCCGGCTCGAATTCTATTACTATTACTCCAACTTCCTGGTTTACGGAGGGGCCGGTTCCGGAAAGACGAAAAGTATCGGAAAATGGCTCCTGAGCGAATACATGCGGCTGGGATTCGCCGGATTTATCTATGACTTCAAGGACACGGACTATACCCGTACCGCCTACAACCTCATTAAAAGGCACAGGTATCCGCACAAGTTCTACTATGTCAGTTTCGACAGGCCTGAACGGTCGTACCGGTTCAACCCGCTCAAGGTGGTGAGGGACCGCACGGAACTGATCCAGCTGATGGAGGACGTGCTGCTCGCGCTGCTTCCCAAGAAGGAACAGCAGAACGAATGGGTAGCCGGAGGTCTGGGCATCCTCCGCGGCGTGGCGTTCCGGTTCTGGGACGAATTCCCCGAGCATTGCACGCTGCCGCATATACTGGCCTTCATCATGACCGCCTCGGCAAGGCAGCTCTCCCTGTTCCTGCAGCAGAACCTCGTGTCGGAAATGCTGGCCGGCGCCTATCTGAAGGCGGAAGGTTCCGAGAAGACCCAGGCGTCCTATCTCTCCACGCTGTGTAACAATCTGGCCACCGTTTCACAGAACGAGGAGATCGCCTATGTCCTTTCAGGGGACGATTTCGATTTCAACCTGATCGATCCGGAAAATCCGAAACTTTTTGCCATCAGCAACAACTTCTCCAAGAACTCGGTCTATGCTCCGGTCATCGGCATGCTCATGAGCATATCCTCCCGGCAGTTCACCATGCGGAACAAGGTCCCCTTCGTCTATTTCCTGGACGAGATGACGACAGTCAATATAAGGAACTTTGAGACAATGCCTTCCGTTCTGCGCGAATACAAGGTGGGATTTGTATTACAGACACAGTCCGGTTCCAAAGTGGAGAACCAGTATGGCAGACTCGACCGTTCATCTGTGGAAGCCAACTTCGGGAACCAGTTTTTCGGACGGACCAAAGACGTGGAGTCATTGAAATATTATCCCATGATCTTCGGAAAGGAGGAAAAGGAACGGAGATCCCGTAGCACGGGAAAAAGCGGGGGAAGCACGAACAGGAGCGTGACCGTATCATCCCAGAAAGAGGACATATATCAGGGAAAGGATTTTGCGGATTTGGAACCCGGGGAGTTCATCGGTTCCGCTACCCGTGCCAACGTCAGCTACTTCAAGGTAAAGCTGGAGATGTATGACGACAGGAACGAGGAGCCCCTGCCCGATGTTCGGGTCCTTGAGCCGGGAGAGCTGGGCAGGAACTTCGCAAGGATTCTTGAGGAGGTACGGGAGCTGTTCCCCTGTGAGTGACGGACTATCTCTCCCTTCCGGTCAGAAGATCGGTCCCCAGTCTTTTCAGTTCCTGGATGATGGCCTTCTTGGGATTCACCACGAACCGGTACAGACGGCAGACATTCATGTACAGCCGCCTTTCCTCCCTGAACTCCCCGTGCAGGATCTCACGTTTGATTCTCGATACAGTCTCGTTCCGCAGCTCGTTCCTTGCCTTCCATTCCCCGGAATATTCCTTCAGGCCCTCATCCTTGGACCGGCAGTAAGGGAAGTAGCCATACCGCTGGTTGAACCTGGACGCGCACCGGGCGGACCACTGGGAACGGTCAAAGCCGACCACCACCTCCCTGCCGTCAAGAACCTGCCGGTTTCCCCTGCTCTTGGACAGCGGGGAAAGGGACACTGTCTGGGATCTGTCCATGCGGGAGACGATAATATGCACATGCAGCTGCAGTCCCGGCTTTCTTTCACCGGCTTTTGCCTTGCCGGCTTTCACCTCGGGATCATCGCCTTTATAGTGGCGTTCTGTTTCCACACGCCCATACCATACCAGATCGTCACCGGACCTGATTTTCTCCCGGTAAAAATTGCAGGCATATTCATCCATGCACTCACGGGTGAGCCTTTTCATTTCAGCCAGGACTTCTTTCTGCTGCTCCGGGGAGAGCTCCGAGAATTCGCCGGTCTTTTTCCCGGTCACTTTTTCAATGAGGTGCTGCTGCTCCTCACCGCTGGGATTGATGGTGAGCATATAGAACTTGTCGTCATTCCGTTTCAGTGTCCTGTGGTTGTTGTCCATATGATGCATGACGGTCAGAGGTGTCACATAGTCCTCTTTCTGTGAAAAAAAATTATCATAATAAGGACGTTCCTCCTTCAGTTCCTTGCTGAGATATTCCACCAGCTGCACGCATTTTCCCTTGTTGTCCGACACGCCCGGAGTATTTACAGGCCGGTGGACTTTACAGTACATATTCCTCGTTGATCTTCTTGATGAGCAGCTGCAGGGTGCTGACAGGAACCTTGACGTCATCGCTGAATTTCACCTTCGGGAACTTGTCCGGATTGAGCTGGAATTTTATCAGCTCTGCCAGCCTGCGGAGCTTCTCCCGTTCTTTTTCCACATCCGCCGGGGAGCCCTCCCCGTATTCCACCAGCTGTTGCTGGAGCTTCCTGTTCCTTTCCTGCAGATCGTGCATTTCATTCATCAGCCTTGCATAATCCGGGGATTCATGGGGGCCGCCTCCCATGCCGGCCAGTTTTTCAAGAATGGGCTTGAAGATGTCACGTTCCTGGGACTTTATGATCTTAATAAGATCCTCAATTCTTTTCTCTACCAAGGCTGTCGGATTTTTGGATGCGTAACGGGGGTTGAATCCCGTTATTTCAAAAAAAGTAATCATTCTGTCCACACAGACACTGACCGTATCGCTTCCTTTAAAGGTGTCCAGACGGGCTTTTACCGTGGGAGTAAGCCTGACCGACTTTATTGAATGTTCTTTCATCTTGTATGCGTTTTAGTTATACATGTAAATAGCTGTCACAAAGCTACTTGTTTTTGTTTTCTCCTGCAAGCGCTACCTGTTGCAGAGAGGTGAAAGTTATATAACTTGCTGAAAATTAGTAAAATATCGGACACGCATACGGAGATGCCCACAACTTAACCCACTGCGAACCAGAGAGAAAGGAGAAAAGGTGCATACAAATGTATGCGCGACCTGTAGCATTGTATATAATTAATCCATTGTATATCAACGCTATGCGTCGATTCATGTTCACGTGTGCGGGAACACCTCTTGCTCTTCCTTATCAGGAATTCACTAAGGGGATGAACCCCTTAGCCCCCCCGGTAAGGAAGGGCGGCATGGCATGTCCGGAACAGGGCGTTTTTGGGAGAGGTCATCCCATGAAAAGAAATGACATGTAGGAAGGGGGCGCATGGGGGAAACGGCGGCATGTGGAAAAATCCCCATGAAAGAAGAAAAAACGGTCCACGGAAATGCCGGATACAACTTTTAGCAGAAGCAAAACAAAGCTAACACGCTGATAAAGAGCATGATAAAATTTGGATATTCGAAGAAAAATCATTACCTTTGATATGTAATAATAAAGGAGATAACATTTTATGAATGAGCAAATTAGAAACATCTTAGCCGAGGACGGTACAAAGACCTCGAAAATCCGAAAACTTCTGCTGCTCGGACTCACCCACCGTGAAATTGCCGATCTTGTAACCCGTGGAAACCGTGGGTTTGTATGGAATGTCTACAAGAGAATGAGGGACGAGGGGCTGATCGTATCCGCAGGGACTCCTACCGCTACCACCACACCCGAACTTGATTATTCTTTCAGGAGAAAGTTCGGTGTCGAGATAGAAGCCTATAACTGCACATGCCAGCGGCTCGTACGCGAGCTGGCGGAAGCGGGAATCGAGGTGGCCTCGGAAAGATACAACCATGACCTTCGTCCGCACTGGAAACTGGTAACGGACAGCAGCCTGAACGGGAATGACACATTCGAGCTCGTAAGTCCCATACTGGAGGGAGAGGGTGGACTGGAGAAACTGGAGAGGGTCTGCTGGGTGCTGGACTCCTGTAATGTCAAGATTAATGGAAGCTGCGGATTGCATGTACACATGAATGCGGAGGACTTCAACATCACCACGTGGCGGAACCTGCTGCTTTCCTACAAGCATGCCGAAGCGGAAATAGACAAGTTCATGCCGGCCTCGCGCAGGGGCAGCAGTAACACCTACTGTGGCTCCCTCATCCAGTTTCCCGATGAGCGGATACGCTCGGCACGAAACATCAGGGAACTTCAGGGGTTGTTCCCCAGCAGGTATATGAAAGTGAACCTTCAAGCCTATTCACGCCACAGGACGGTAGAGTTCCGCCAGCATTCGGGGACCATCAGTTTTACAAAAATAGAAAATTGGGTGTGTTTTCTCGATAGAATGATTACCTTTGCATCCGTGGGTTCTCTGCCTGCAGGAATCAGACTGGAAGATTTTCCTTTCTTGGGAGAGAAACAAAAGTTATATTATAAATTAAGAACAAAAAAATTAGCCGTATGAATAATATGAACAAGAAGACATATATGTTGCCTGGTGACGAGCGTATCGTTGCCGGCAACGCCGAAGAGTTTGTGCATGAACTCCGTATAGGCAGCTGGATGGACTCCGACTGTACCGACGAGCAGTATATGCACAATTTCGCCGAACGTTATGTGGTGCAGGCCGGGGTGAGGATTGCCACCGATACTCCGGAGAATTTCCTTTCCGATCTCATACGGACGGGATATGCTAAAGAAATATAACGGACGGCTCTCCTTTATTATTACGCTGTCCCCATTTTCCTTTCAAGGGAAAGTGGGGATTTTTCATAAAACAAGTGACTTGCATATAAAACTTTAAGCAATGATTTACTTTTTCTATTAATACATATATTTACTTTTTAAGTAAATCAAAGAATGCCGTGCGCCTCCCTGTCAAACATCCGGGTTTCCACTTGTAAGGAGGACGACATTGTCTTTGGTAAAAAGAGGTACGACGGCTCCGGGAATGGCAGGCTGGAGGGTAGTGCCCGTCCCTGCTGCAGTTCACCCCCGATCAAAAATGACCTTGTCCGCACTTTTATCCGGAAGAGATGTATTTTTACAAATACGGCCGCTCCGCGTCTCCCGCCAAATGCGGGGTGTTCTCATCCACGCATCGGAGAAAGTGGTGTTATAGATTTTTGCGAAAAAAAATAAGGCAGCATCGAACAAAATATATAAATTTGCACCCCTTACCAAGATAGGCTTCTGCGTTTTTGCTTAAAACCTTACAAAATCTTCCATTTAGGACGAAATGCGGAAAAGCCCGAATGTGCTGCAAAGCATAGATGAATTGATATTCATTATATAAACATATGGTGAAACAAGTATTAATATAAAATAGAAAATCCAATTGCACAATTCAAAATAGTAATATAAATGAAGTCTTTATTCAAATTTAATCAAATAGGTTTCCTCTGCCTACTTATATTTGCCGCCCAATTGTCATCGTGCCAAGATGAGAACTTGCCGGGGGGAAGCATGGCAGACGGCAATATCGAGTTCCGTTTCAATCTGCCACAGACACGTGCCATCATTGACGAGCAGACGGGTGTAGGTTCTTTTGTGGATAATGACGAGGTAGGATTATATGCTTATGAAAGCGGTAACCACCGTTATCATCTGCTCACCTTGAAAGGGGGACATTGGCTTCCTTCTCTCAAACCCGCAGATTTGGGGAAAAATGAAGTTATACTCTCGGCATTTTATCAGAAGCCGCAAACGCCTGTCGAATCGGGAATACAAAATATCGCCTGTGGAGTGCAGATCGACCAGAGCACCGCAGACGGCTATCAGCAGTCCGATTTACTCGGTGCGCAATATACAATGACAATGAGCGATGCCGTCAAGGAAGTACCGATGACATTCAGCCACCTGATGCACCGGCTGAACATCACCCTCACGGGAATCGACACCGAAGCTCCCGATTTTGCCATAGAGGTGTACGGGCGGACACAGGGGATATTCGATCTCTCTGCTGAAGGTACATTGCAGCCTGATGCCAATTCTCCGGAGGAATGGATTATTCCGCACAAGACGGGTAACGGAACATACACTGCCTTGATTGCCCCGCAACCGGTTGATATTGGAGTAGACCGGATAAAGATTGTCAGCAACGGCAAGACATACAATTACAAATTCCCGGAAGATGAGATAGGCGGCTCAAAGATATTGGAGTCAGGGAAAGAAACCAACGTGACACTGAACTTTAATGAAGCTGGCGGCGAGCCTTCGGACGGGGACTTTGCAGGTAAGAAGCTCTGGCTGTATGGCATAGAAAGAGAAGGACACCCCATCCCGGTCTATGACGAGGACAACGTAATATATGCAGACATCGGGTCACCGGAAACCTTCCCCCAAGGAAAATGGTTTTATGTCTTCCCCGACAATAAAAGCACCCGCTACCTCTCGTGGCAGCAAGACTACGGCTGGTACGACTGCGACAAGTACAACCCGGAAAAGGGCGTCGTCCGTCCCGGCCCGGACGACAGTCGCATGTGCTGGGCAGCTTCTGCCTCCAACGGCCTGTACTGGTGGATGTACCACAACCGTGACTACATCGAGCTGTACGAGAAGGAGTACGGGGCAGACAAGGACACCATGATCTACCAAAGACCCTCCTATAAGTTTACGGGCGAACTGGACGACGACGAGATATTCCGATTCTTCCGGAAGACTTGCCGGAATGAAGGAAACCACCCGGCATTCGGCATCAGCTGGTTTGTCAGCGGTTACGCGGGCGAAAAGGGTAGCATCCCTTACCTGACAGAAGACGCTGCCTACCGGTTCAAAGGCTTCTTCAACCGCGTATTCGGCAAGGACGACAAGATAGCATGGGTTGAAGACCCGCTGACAAAGGAAAAGTTCAATCAGGTCATCAAGGATGCCTTCCGGAACAACCGCCTGCTGACGTTCAGCGTGTACGGAACTTATTCCCATGCCATGACTATCTGGGGCGCGGAGTTTGACGAGCAAGGCACCGTTTCCGCTATCTACTACGTGGACAACAACGATTACTATAATTTTGAAGTGACTGGTAGCAGCACGCCCTACCAGCACCACCGTTGCATACGCAACATCGTCCGCTATCAGGAGGACATCTTAATGCCCATCCTTCTGGGCACCGGCAAGCAGGCCATTACCGACCTTGGACCGGTGGACTTACGCCGGGACATATGGGAAAACTGGAAGAAAAGCCTGAATAAATAACCGAATAACAAATTATAAAAACATAAAAACCAAAATGAAAAAGTTTATTTTACCTATTATCGCAGTCGTTTTGTTGGGAAGCTGCGATGGAAATAACGATGGAATAGACCCCAACAACGACAATAAAGGACTGATTGACCTCCGTCCGGGTATCAAGGCACTGACCCGCAGCCCTCACTTGGAAACGGACGGGTCGGGCACGTTCAGCGACGGTGATATATTCTCTCTTACCATTTCAGCGGGCGATGAGTATGTCAGTATGACGGACTACACTATGCCTTCGACTCCTCTCTATTGGGAAGACCTCAAACTATCCGAAGGGACAACAGATGTCAGTTTTGCGGGCTGTTATCCCAAGCATGACAAGGAGATGGGACACACGTTCGTGTTCAACGTAAATCAGGCTGAAGGAGAGGGAAAAGACCTGCTGCTTGCTCCTGCCGTCAAAGTGAGGGTAGGCAATACCGCAGCCATACATCTGCCGTTCTACCATGCCATGCACAGACTTGTCATCAAATACAAATCCACCGATTACGCCGATGAAGATTTGCAGGCCATTCAGACCACGCTCATCGGTACAGCCGAATGCCTGGTGGACTTGACCACGGGCAGCGTATCCGAGGCGGAGTCGGTTACACAGGAAAGCTATGCTCCGCAGACCGGCAAGGAAATATCCACGCTGGTTGTTCCGCAGGAGAAAAGCAAGGTTTCGTTACAAATCAAGATAGGCAATGAAACGAAGGACTACAACCTTTCCAAACTCCCACAGACCACATCCGAAGGACAGGATATCAAGCGTTTGGAAGGTGACAAGCAATTAGTCATAGAACTGAATATCAATAAAAACGGTATCAGCGTCAGCGGTGTAACCATTCAGGGCTGGGAAACACAAGGCAACGGTGTCGGGCGACATCACCATCGGATAACAAAGTCCAAAGGACAAACCTGTCTCATCACGAAACGTAATACCTATCTGATAGAAAAAGGATTGCATGTAAACCCATTTTGCTGGTACCATAACACCAACAATTATGAGAATAAAACATTTTATTTTACACTATGCACGATTTTCGTGTGCGTTGTCAGTATGACCGGATGTTCAAAGGAAGAGAACGACACTCCCAAACCGACATTTACTGTCTGTTTCGATTCACAAGGAGGTTCTGAAGTTCTCTCTCACAAGAAGTAACTCAAGGGGAAAAGGCAACCAAGCCATCTAACCCGACAAAGGAAGGGCTTCCCTTGGGCGGATAGTTCACCAGTACGGAATACATCACAGCATGGAACTTTGAAACGGATGTAGTGACGAAAGACCTTACACTCCACGCCAAATGGGTGAAAGAAGATGAAATCACACGGGAAATGCTGGACAAAGCCGTCAGGGAAGCCCGTAAATATAAAAGAAGAAGACTATACGGAAGATTCCTACAAACTGTTAGAGCAAAAATCACAGCGGCAACAAATATCCTCGGCAAATCAAACGCCACGACGGAAGAAATTGCCACAGCCTATGCCGAACTAAAAGAAACTATAAACCAACTGATACCGTTGGGCAAACAGCAGACAACAAACATATCTGTTGTACCGGCTCCGGTTGACGGCATTGTTCGTTTAAGCACGGAAAAGCTGAAAGCCCCCAGTCCCAACAATTCTTATGTAAGGATAGAGGCGTGGGGAGAAGATATTTGCGGGGGAAAATCCACAAACAGTACAGTCCCTTCACCTGCGATGAAACCAAACTGAAATCGTGGGAAAAAATGGTGAGCTTAAAGAAGACAAGGAACGGGGAACTCTTGGCTTTTCTCCCAATCCTGATTTGGAAATTGGAGAAAGTGTTGAAATCACTGTGACTTATTCCAAGGCAGCCCGACAGTCTTTCCATAAGTAAACATCATTGAAAAAGAAACAGAAAATAATGTAAACTTCCATATAACAGATAAAAAGCCAGATGATTCTTTTTTAGAACTGAGTTATATTCCAAGAATAGTTGTGTAAGCCACAAAGTTTTTCGATGCAGGAAAAGAAATACAGATAGCGCCCAATCACTCGTGACAAGAGACCGGCGCAGACCTGCTTCACCACTTACTTTATTCCACCAATAATTGATAAGACCATGCGCAAAATATCGTTATTTTACCAGTTATGCTTATTGACCGTACTGGCATTACCTGGCTGCACAACGGGGTTAGACGAATTTTGAGACATTCAGCCTCTTTCTACTTGAAACAACGGGTAACTGCGTTTCCGTCTTTCCGGCAACTCATTTCACCGAATTGGTAAAAGTAACGCTCATTTCGTAGTCCTCGAAGAAATTGCCTTCAAGGAACAGGTACTGTCGAAACTCATTGGTATAAGGCCACAAAGTGGTCTTTCGGCGGCTGGGCACACTGTGGTTGGAGGTTATCTTCACCTTCACCGGGAGGAGTTTTTCGGGATAGCCTTCCGGGATGCTGTACTGCACCTCGTATATTTTTCCTTTCTGTATGTAATTTGTAACTTTATCAGCAGGAAAATGGAAAATGCGAATACCGCACTTTTCCGGGGATGTCTATCTTTGCCGGCTCAAAAAGACAGACATCATTATGATAACAACGAGCCGATTTTTTAAAGAGAAACAGTATATGTGGTACAAGGTTAGAGAGCTTCAGTCGAAAGGATTAAACAAGACACAGATCGGGAAGCACCTGGGAGTGGACAGAAGCACCGTGCGGAAATATCTGCAGATGTCCCGGGAAGATTTTGTAAGGAGGCGGAATTCGCATCGCAAATACACGCTGAAACTGGCAGGATACGAGGAGTATGTGCGGGGGACTCTGGAGGAATATCCGTACATATCGGCCGCACGGATGCATGACTGGCTTAGAGAATGCTATCCGGATTTCCCGAAAGTGTGCGACAAGACCGTATTCAATTTTGTAGAAAAGGTGCGCTGCAAATATGGCATCGGAAAGAAGTCGGAGGCCAGGATACGCAGGGACTATGAGAAACTGCCGGATACCCCCTATGGGAAGTATGCGCAGGCAGATCTCGGGGAGAAATGGATGTCCGCGGAAAACGGCAGAAGCACGAAAGTCTATTTTTTTGCGATCGTCCTGGCACGTTCACGCTACAAGTTCACCTGTTTCAGCCGTCGCCCTTTTGACACGGAGCTCGCCATCTATGCACACGAGCGCGCCTTTGAGTATTTCGGAGGGAAACCGGAAAAGATCCTTTATGACCAGGACAGGGTGCTGATTTCCCGGGAGAACCTGGGAGACCTGATGCTGACAAGGAAGTTCCAGACGTTTGTCAGGGAGCAGCATTTCCAGCCGGTGTTCTGCCATAAGGCCGACCCCGAGTCAAAAGGCAAGGTCGAGAACGTAGTGAAATATGTGAAGGAGAACTTTCTGGTGGCACGTGTGTTCCGTGATATCGACAGTCTGAACAGGGAGGCCCTCGAATGGCTCGAAAGGACGGGGAACGGGAAGGTGCACGGGACCGCCCGTCTTGTCCCACGGGAAGAGTTTGCCGTGGAGAAAAGTTTTCTCATACCCTATCATGGGACGCCACAGCCACCGCAGGAGGAGATGAGGGAATACCATGTCCGCAAGGACAATACAGTGCAGTACAGGGGGAATTATTACAGCCTGCCATGCGGAACTTACCGGAGCGGGCAGACAACTGTCTGGCTGCAGGAGACGGAAGGGAATGTGGAGCTGTACAACAAGGATACGGGGAAGCTCATCTGCCGGCATGTGCTCTGTACCCGGAAGGGAAGGACCGTTTATGACGACTCCCACAGGAAACCGAGAAACGCCGGAGTGAAGATAGCCGAACGCATCCTTTTCCATGTGTCCGGCAACAGGGAGGTAGCCATGTGGATGGATAATCTGAAAAGGAGGAAAAAACGTTACTACAGGGATAATCCGGAGGTGATCCTGCGCATAATTCCCGGATATGACAAGAACACGCTGATAGAGGCCATACGCATATGCCTTGACAAAGGCATCTATAACGGGGACTCGGTTAAAAGCCTGTGTGAATATGTGTGCAGGGGGAAGGACAATGGAACGGAAACATACGGACTGGAGGATTGCCTGCCCCGACAAGGCGGCTTGATACAGTCTTATAACGAAATACTTAGGGAATATGACAAGACATAAGAAGGAACTCATGGAATGTGCACGTATGCTCAAGCTGGGCAATCTGGCCGAACATCTGGAGGAACTGCTGCATCAGGCCCAGGAAAAGCAGCTGACCTATCCGGAGTTTCTGCTCGCCTGTCTCAGGGAGGAGATCCGGAACAGGAAAGACCTATATCGCCGCCAGGCTTGTCCATGAGGCGGTGAAAAACGGATACAGGGCGTATATGGTTACGCTGGAAGATCTTCTGACCTGCCTGAAGACAAGGGATGTTTCCCGGCATGCGATGAAAACTTACAAACGGATCACGAAGGCACAGCTGCTGGCCATTGACAATGCCACACTCTTTCCCTTGAAAAGAGAAGATGTCATGTTGCTGTTCAAACTGGTGAATGAGTTTCAGGAAAAGACATCGCTTATCGTTACAGCCAACTACTCCCTTACAGAATGACTGGTAACACCGGGAGAGGAAGCTGTCGCAGCGGCATTGCTTGACAGACTGCTCTACTGTTGTGAGATTATACAGCTGTCGGGAAACAGCTATCGGATGGAAAATAGGAAAACAATTTTTAGCAATCGGAATGAAGATACGGACACTTTAAAAGAGTTAACAACTGTAAAGTAATATCTTGCTAAAAGTGGGATATATTAAATTACATAAAAATGAGGTATGTAAATCTGCAAGGTACAATTAGCAAAATTGCAGATAGAGAATGAAAAAATAGCATTAACTAAAAAACAAGAATTATGAATGCAAATGTAATAATATATTAATGCAAATGTAATAATATATTATAGAGTAAGTTCAAATGAACAAACATTAGGAGCCAGCTTAGACGTACAAGAAGAACGTCTACGGAAGTATTGTAACCAAATGGGATATAATATCATTGACAATATCCCATACAGAGAGGATGAGAGTGCTAAAACATTTGAAAAGCATCCTGTCATACAAGGAATAATGAATTATATACGTAAAAACAAAAGTAGAGTAAACAAATTACTATTCTTGCAGTGGGATAGATATTCACGAGACATTATCAGTGCCAGTGAGAACCTAAAAGAATTACTTAAATCGGGAGTTGAACCAAATGCAATTGAAGCACCTTTAGACTTCAATTCAGACACCTGGCCCCTATTATTGGAATACAGGCACAATGCGACAACATCAAAAGGTCAAAAGACACAATGGACGGTATTCATGGAACATTGGCAAAAGGAAAATGTGCTAATAAAACACCAAGAAGGATATAAGAATGTACGTATTAGCAAACATGAAACCCATGTAGAAATAGATACCAATACAGCACCATTTATACAAGCCATGTTTAAAGAAGTGGCTAAAGATATTGAAACACCTTGCTATATCCGTAGGAAATTTGCAAGAAAAGGATATAATATACCTGAAAGTTCATTTCTTGAAATGTTGCGTAATAAATTCTACATTGGCAAAATACGTGTGCCAGCATACAAAGGAGAACCCGAATATTATGTAAACGGTGAACATGAAGCAATTATAGACGAAGAAACATTCTATAAAGTTCAAGAGATTTTGGACGGTAAAAGAAAGAAAACACCCAAACTATCCAAAGCCATAAATCCCGATTTGTATTTGCGGAAGTTTTTAATCTGCCCCGTATGTGGTTGTGCCTTAACTGGTGCGACAAGTTCGGGCAATGGCGGCAAATACACCTACTACTTTTGTTGTAACAATCAAAAACATATAAGGATGAGAGCAGAAAACGTAAACGAAGAGTTCGCTCGATACACAGCCCAATTAAAGCCTAATAAAACGGTATTGGACTTGTATAACGAAATTCTAAAGGATTTGCAAAGTGAACGCAAAGGAGAAAGTAAAAAAGAAGTAGCAGCACTGCAAAATGAACTTTCTACCGTCCAAAAACGCATCAACAGCATTGAGGATAAATACCTGGACGGAGATTTAACCAAAGAAGAATATAACAGAATGTTGGAGAGATACACCAAAGAAGCCTCAACCATACAACAACAAGTTGAAATGCGTGAGAACCCTAACCGTAGTAATATCGAACCAAAACTAAACTACTCTATCAATCTGATAAACAATATAGATAGCTATATAAGAAATGCGTCTGTAGGGGTGAAGATTAAGCTAATAAGTTCGATGTTTCCCGAAAAAATCGAATTTGACGGAAAAACATATCGAACCAATTCTTACAACAAAGTGCTTGACTTAATCTATCAGCAAACCAACGAGTTACGGGGAGTAGAAAAGAAAAGCGGAGAGAGTTTTTCAACTTTCTCCGCTTCAGTACCCAGACCCGCATTTGAAATAATTAAAGTGGGGAAAATGCGGGTAAAAAGAAAAGCGCAGAAAAACACAGCAATCCAACTATATTTCAAGCATTTACAATTAGATTAAATTTTAATCTCGGTTAATCAAATTGCAAAATATTCAGCAGATGTGGGGAAAATGTGGGGAAAATATCTATATTTGTATCAGAATAGAAACTTAACCCGTACGCCCATGAAAGTAACCTTTATCATTAAAAAAGCAGCCAAGCGATATGATACAGAATCAATGGCTACAATCTATGTACGCTTTAGAAACGGCAGGCAATTAGACTCCGTTGCTCCTACCCAGTTGGCTATCAATCCTAACCTATGGGATGATAAAGATGAATGTGTAAAAACGAAAGCAGTCTGCAATGAAGAGATGCGTACTCATATAAACGAAGAGATACGCCATTTGAAAACCTATATAGAAAAGGTGTATCAACAGGAAAAGGAAACCATAAACAAAGAGTGGCTAAAAATAACACTTGATAAATTCTACCATCCTGAAAAATACTTCATGCCAGAGCAAGTGGTTATCAAACCTACCACCGGAGAACTATTCGATGAATTTCTAAACAAGCACCCTTTATCAGAAGTGCGAAAGAAAAATTTCCGAGTTGTCAAAAGAGCCCTACTGCGTTATGAACTCTATGTAAGGGAAACAAAGAGAGGACAAAAAGACTTTGTCCTCGATGTGGATTTGGTAACACCAGACACACTTCGGGATATGTGGGATTTCTTTCAGAACGAATACCAATACTATGAACTTTATCCGAGTATTTATGAAACCATCCCCGAAAAGAGAACACCACAACCAAGAAGCAAGAATACACTGATTGACTGTTTTTCAAGGATACGCACGTTCTTCCTATGGTGCTTCGACAACAAGCATACCACAAACAGACCTTTCGACAAATTTCCGATAGAAGAATGTACATACGGTACACCTTATTATATAACACTTGAAGAAAGGGACAGAATTTTCAATGCCGACCTATCAGCCACTCCGCAACTGGCAATACAGAGGGATATATTTATATTCCAAACACTGATAGGCTGTCGAGTGAGCGACCTATACCGTATGACCAAACTAAATGTGGTTAATGAAGCCATAGAATACATTCCCAAGAAAACAAAAGAAGGGAATCCGGTCACGGTACGTGTCCCTCTTAATGACAAGGCAAAAGAAATCCTTGAACGCCATAAAGAATATAAAGGGAAACTGTTACCGTTCATATCCGAACAAAAGTACAACGATGCCATAAAAAAGATATTCAAATTGGCTGGAGTTGACCGAATCGTAACTATCTTAGACCCATTGACTCATAACGAAGTCAAACGACCTATTTATGAAGTGGCAAGCAGCCATTTGGCAAGGCGTACTTTTATCGGCAATATCTACAAAAAGGTGAAAGACCCGAACCTCGTTTCCGCACTATCGGGACACAAGGAGGGAAGCAAAGCTTTCAGGCGATACAGAGATATTGACGAAGAAATGAAAAAAGACCTTGTGAAACTATTAGATTAATATACTTTAAACTTTTTAGCGTATAAAATCAAGAAACAAATAAAAGAAATTCCTAACTTTGCAAGAAAATAAATTTAAAATTTGTATTATGGATAGATTGTTGCCAATAAGAATAGAAGCATGCCCACTTATAGACGCTTTAATTGAGTTCCGTTTTGAAGCAGCTATTACCAAAAGCGCAGTTTTTGGCATCATATACAATCTCATAAAAGAAGAGTATAGAGGAAATGTCATTAATTTGCCCATTTTACAAATCCCAGAACAAATTAGGGAGGTTGACCCTAACTTAAAATTTAAGCCCCTATACAGAATTGAAAACGAAAGATTTGTAATTCAAATAGGATATGATGTTTTGAGCATAAGCTCAAAAATGCCATATATAGGTTGGAGCGATTTTTCTAAACATTCATTTTCAATAATCAACAAGGTTATTAGTTCTGGAATAATAAAGCGTGTATCAAGAATAGGACATAGATATATTAATTTCTTCAAAGGAGATATTACCAATGGTCTTACGATGTCTTTTTCCATGACAGAAAAATACACATCTGAAAACTTATTGATACGGACAGATGTCAAAGATGGTAATTTTATGAACACCCTACAATTTGTAAATAATGCAAACTACAAACCACATCCTAATTCTATAGAAGTGGTAGGCTCATTAATTGATATTGATACGTCTCGTGAATATTCCGACAACTATTTCACTTCTAATATAGAACAAGAAATAAATATGGCTCATAAATGCGAAAAAAAGTTGTTTTTCTCTTTGTTAAAACCAGACTTCCTAAATAGTCTAAAACCTGTTTTTGAAAATGAATAGTTTAACGACTTACATAAATACCAATATCCTATTAATGTCTGCCTTATCATGTATGACATTAACAGACACGGAATTGCTTTCTTTATCAAGTAGGCAAACATATAATGATGCTATAATACCGTCTATTAACACTCCTGTCAATCCAATAAATATTTATACAAATTATTCCATTAAGGACATTCCTATCTCAACAGAGACCATTCATGTTAATATTCCCGAGCATGAAGATTTTGAGATAATCAATTCTTTTGCGAATAAGATGTTAACGGAAGCAACTCCTATAGATGAAGAAATTCAAAATGTCATTAATGACCACTTTTGGGATATGCTATGATTACAGAAGATGAATTAAAAAAATATCTACCCAAATATTTGTCAGAAGAAAATTACAAGACCCTTTTGGCAGAACTCAAATCTTTCCCTTATAACATAGATGGAAGGATGTACACTTCTATGCTTGACAAGAATGTCATTTTTCAAGGAGATGGCTTAAAAAAAATGCCTATAATTGATTTAGTTAACATCGAAAGAGGTGTAAAAAATGTAAGCTGTTTGATTTTATCAAACACTTGTGATATGGATTTATCTAATTCTCGTATGTTTCCTGCTTCAATCATGTATGCTCCTATTATAAATCTCACAACATATATTTCAGTTCTTCAAAAACAAGGTGTTAATAGTAGCAAAATTGAAAACCACATTTCAGATCTCAAACAACAAAAAATAACCCAAATAATCTTTCTTCCTGCAAATTCCCAAATGGAAGATTCAATAGTTTTTCTTGATAAAATCTATCATGTTGACAATCGCTTTATAAACCGAGACACATTAGAAGATCAACGCTTATTTTCTTTAAGCGATTATGGTTTCTATATGTTAATATTCAAATTGTCGATACATTTCTCACGCATACAAGAGAAAGTTAATAGAGGTTGCATTGCTAATTAACTTGTATGGGACAACAAGAATATGATAATTTCAAAAGACTGATAAAGGAATGGCTTGACAACCATCCGGATGAATACGCCGATTTCGTAGAGGAAATGAACGACAAGAAGTTTAAAGGATTCTTCAAAGTTTTCAAGATAGCCACGAAATTAGCACCGAAATACAAGGAAGCCGCACGTAAAAGGATAGGCGATGACAGAACACCCGACTTTGAAGAACTGGAAAATATCCTTTTGCATTCAGACCTTGCCGAGAAAATAGTGAACGAGTTTCATAACCCAAACAAGAAAAGTATTGTCCCCGCCATGCTCGCATGGCTGTATTACGGACGGAGCTATGAATGCATGGTGGAACAGGGAGAGGAACTGACCCAAAGAAAGGATATACCTAAATTGTACAAATGGCTTATTTCCGGCATGGTCAAGTTCATTATAAGAAAAAGCATCACCAATGGAATGAGAAGTAAAGAGGACTGGCAAGTTTTCAGGAAGCAACAGAAAGCCATAGAAGAGAACACTCTTGTGGAATGGGCAATAGAAGAAGATGAAGATACGGACGAGGAAGACACAGATACCTTATCAGAAGAACAACCGAAGACCGCAGGACGCAAAGCCGACACACGCACACTGTCTGAACTTCTGATAGAAAGACATGCCATACTGATTGAAAGAATTGGCACACGATTGAAAACCCATGCTACGGAAACAGATATAGCACGGTTGTTTATCGCATTGGTAGAATACCGTTTCATGAGGAAGTGTCCCATCAAGACTTTCAGAAATGCGCTGCACAATCAATTCAAAGAACAAGAAATAGTCCACGAAAGAGGTATTCAGAAAGCATACAGAAATCTCATTTCACCACTTGGAAACAGCAAAAAACTGATAAAAGACATTGGTGAAGACCATGAAGCTATCGAAGAATTGAAAGCATATCTATCCAATTGAAATTCGTTTAATTCGCTTTTTGATTTTACGAATTTAACGAATTGAATATCATTGTTTTACGATTAATTTTCGCTATATATTTGCGCCACTATCCTAATCGGGGTAGTGGCTTTTCGTTTATAATACTGCCAAAACGGGAAGTCTTACAACCGGCAGTTTCAAGAGCCTATGACAGACTTATTGGCAATTATCCAAAACGGCAACGGCAACATTAAGTTGGAAGTAACAGGAGAAGATTTGCTTTTATTCTCCAACCAGTTAATAAGCCGTGCGAAGCATGAACTTTCTACAGCTATTGCGGAAGCAAAAAAGGAAAAGTACCTCACCAAAGAGGAAGTGAAAAAAATGTGCGATGTTTGTGACACCACACTCTGGCACTGGTCTAAGAAAAACTACCTAAAGCCTGTAAAGGTCGGCAACAAGGTCAGATACCGCCAATCCGACATTCAGAAAATCTTAGGTGGACATAACCCTTTAATCTAAGTCTATGAAGGAGGAAGAATATATGCGCGTAGGAACAACTTTGTACAAGGTGGTCAATCAGCCATGTGCCAATGGCGGTTATGAAAAGAAACGTGTCGTATGGAACAACAGCACATTACGGCAGGACTACGGAAAGAACTATCTTGCCACCGTTCCCAAGTATGACGGCTTTTGCACAGTTCCCAATCATTTGAACTACCAAAAGGAGATTGAGGGGTTTCTGAACCTTTACGAGCCGATAGAACATAAACCGCAGCAAGGGGAGTTTTCTCATATCCAATCCTTGATGCGGCACATCTTTGGAGAGCAATACGAACTGGGTATGGATTATATGCAACTGTTGTATTTACAGCCGACACAGAAGCTGCCCATTGTTCTGCTTGTTTCGGAGGAACGCAACACAGGCAAAAGTACGTTCTTAAACTTCCTGAAAGCCGTGTTTGAGAACAACGTGACTTTCAACACCAATGAGGATTTCCGAAGCCAGTTCAATTCAGACTGGGCAGGAAAGTTGCTTATCGTGGTGGACGAGGTCTTACTCAACCGCAGGGAAGATAGCGAGCGATTGAAAAACCTAAGCACGACTTTCACCTACAAGGTGGAAGCCAAAGGCAAAGACCGAACGGAGATTGCTTTCTTTGCCAAGTTCGTGCTATGTTCCAACAACGAATATCTGCCCATACTCATAGACGCAGGAGAAACACGCTACTGGGTGCGGAAGATAATGCCGTTGCAGAGTGATGATACCAACTTTCTGCAAAAGCTAAAAGCGGAAATACCCGCATTTCTTTATTTCCTGACCCAAAGGGAACTATCCACAACACAGGAAAGCCGTATGTGGTTCAACCCAAGACTGACACATACCGCAGCCTTGCAGAAAATAATCCGAAGCAACCGCAACCGACTGGAAATAGAAATGACCGAGTTGTTGCTTGACATCATGTCGAACATGAACGTGGAAAGCGTATCATTCTGCCTGAACGACCTTGTAACCTTGCTACTCTATTCACAGGTCAAGGTTGAAAAGTATCAAGTGAGAAAAGTTGTGCAGGAAGTATGGAAACTTACTTCCGCACACAATTCGCTATCCTACACCGCTTATGAGTTCGCACCCCATCGTGAGTGCCACTATGAGCCGAAAAGGAAAACTGGTCGGTTTTATACGGTAACGAAAGAACAACTGACCACTATCTAATTATTTTGATGAAATGATGAATAAGGGAAGTAACATATTGCCTTACAGATAGATATGTATTCATCAAACACTCATCAACAACGATTGCTGATGAAAAAAGAAAACATCATTTTTCTTTTGGCAAGCAATCTGATGAGAAAAAGATGAATCGATATAATTCTGTTTAACAGCGTATTACATTTCAAATTCATCAAATCATCATTTTTTCATTCACCTACAAATCTGTAAGAAAATGACAATAGAAGAAGCTAAAAGCATACGAATAGCCGACTACCTGCACAGCTTGGGTTATTCACCAGTAAAACAACAAGGTATCAACCTTTGGTACAAATCTCCGTTTAGGGAAGAGAGTGAAGCATCGTTCAAAGTGAATACCGAACGTGAACAATGGTATGATTTCGGTTTGGGAAAGGGCGGAAACATCATTGCACTGGCTGCACATCTGTACGCTACCGACCATGTACCTTACATCTTGAAACGGATAGCGGAGCAGACACCGCACGTGCGCCCGGTATCTTTCTCTTTTGGAAAGCAAAACTCTTCCGAGCCGAGCTTCCAACAGTTGGAGATTGTTCCGCTGTCATCTACTGCCCTGCTTGCCTACTTACAAGGTAGAGGAATTAACATAAAACTGGCGAAAAGAGAATGTAGTGAAGCACGTTTCACTCACAACGGCAAGCGGTACTTTGCCATCGCCTTTCCCAATGGTTCGTGTGGATATGAAATCCGCAACCGCTATTTCAAGGGCTGCATCGCCCCAAAGGAAATCTCCCACATCAGGCAGTCGGGAAAAGCGAGGAATACCTGTTATGTGTTCGAGGGATTTATGGACTACCTCTCCTTTTTGACATTGAGACAAGAGAGCTGCCCAAATTATCCGGAATTGGACGGGCAGGACTACATTGTATTGAACTCCGTATCGAATGTAAACAAGGCTCTCTATCCGTTGGGCAATTACGAACGCATCCACTGCTTTTTTGACAACGACCGTGCAGGCATGGAAGCCCTCCAACAAATCCGCAAGGAATACGGCAGAGACCGATACATCCGTGACGCTTCTCAGACTTACAGCGGATGCAAGGACTTGAACGAACACTTACAGAAACAGGTTGAAAGAAAAAGGCAAGTCCAGTCCGTCAAAGGGGTGAGCAGCCAGCCACCGAAAAAGAAGAATGGCTTTCGGTTATAGCCCACTATAACTACACGCTTCGCTTTCGTAGTTGTGGGCT